>Ga0302326_10031539_pt1 | contig 10583 bp, 9 predicted proteins | sample Palsa_T0_3_FD_202264 | JGI IMG/M metagenome (GOLD analysis project Ga0302326, IMG submission 202264) | Peat permafrost microbial communities from Stordalen Mire near Abisko, Sweden - Palsa_T0_3 | ecosystem: Environmental > Terrestrial > Soil > Palsa > Peat permafrost | place: Sweden: Abisko...
CGCGGGCGCGGACGCGGGCGCGGGCGCGGGCGCGGGCGCAGGCGCGGGCGCGCACGCAGGCGCGCACGCAGGCGCGGGCGCGGGCGCAGGCGCGGGCGCGCACGCAGGCGCGCACGCAGGCGCGGGCGCGGGCGCGGGCGCAGGCGCGGGCGCCCACGCGGTCTTCAGGCCTGGGCCTGTGGCGTGACGTCATCGTCGCCGCTGGCACACAATGGCGCGCGACGGAGGACGGGGTGGCCACAATTTCGGTATTGTTGTCGTAGACATACGATTGCGATGGGCCGGCACGGCGGTGCTGTAGGAAGGCACCATGGACCTTCGCCGAACTTTGCTCGGACCCGCGGGATCCCGCGTCGGGCATTCCGGCGTCGACGTTGGACGCTGCGGTCGCCGCCAACAACGCCTTCGCCTACGACCTCTACGCGCAAGTACTCGCAGGCCCGGGCTGCCGTCAGAAGGGAATGTCGTCGTCCCCGCCGCCGCCCGCACCGCCCGCGGCCCCTCCTCCGCCGCCGCCTGCGTCGGCGTACTCGTCGAACGGAGCCTCGGCGCCGCCCTGCTCCCGATGGCTGTCGCGACCCGCAGGCCTGCCACCACCGCCGCCGCCCTCGCGGGCTCCCTCGCCGCGCCCGCGCCCGGAAAGGATGATGTTGTTCGCCACGACCTCGGTCGAGTACCGCTTCTCGCCGTTCTTCTCGTAACTCGACGTCTGCAAGCGCCCCTCGACGAAGAGCGAGTCGCCCTTCGTGAGGATCTTGCCGAGCGCCTCGGCCCGGCGGCCCCACACGGTGACGCGGTGCCACTCGGTGCGCTCCTGCCGGACGTTGTTGCGGTCCAGGTAGCTCTCGTTCGTCGCGAGGCGCAGCTTGAGGACGGCCTGTCCGCCCGGCGTTACACGCAGTTCGGGATCGGCGCCCAGGTTTCCGAGCAGCATCACGCGGTTCAAGCCTTCAGCCATCGTCGATCGCTCCTTCGAAGTTTTCTCATTACGCCTGCGGGGCGCGGGGCGCTAGGGCAAGGGTCGTTGGGCAGTTCCCGGGTGGGGGCGTGGGGGAGTGGGGGCGTGGGGGAGCGGCCGCGCTCCCCCACTGCGGCCGAACGCCGCGATAGGGCCGCCCGCTCCCGTCCTATCGGCTGTCCCATCGGCTCGCCGGGCCGCGCGGTTGCGCTACTCTCGGGGCCCCGTGTCTCTCGACGACCTGCGAAAGCGCATCGATGCCATCGACGACGACATCCTGCGCCTCCTCGACGAGCGGGCGGGCGTCGCCGGAGAGGTCGCGCGCGCCAAGCAGGCGGCCCAGCTCCCCAAGTACGACCCGGACCGCGAGCGCCAGGTGCTCGACCGGCTGGCCGCCCGTGCGGCGCGCTTCCCCGCCGACTCGATCCGCGCCGTCTACCGCGAGGTCATGAGCGCGTGCCTCTCGCTCCAGGAGCCGCTCAAGGTGTCTTACCTCGGGCCGGAGGGGACGTTCTCGCACGCGGCGGCGCGGGCGTTCTTCGGCCTGGCGGCCACGTACTCCGAGGCCACCACGTTCGACGGCGTGTTCGACTCCGTGTCGCGCCGCCAGGCGACGTACGGCATCGTCCCCATCGAGAACTCGACCGAAGGTTCGGTGCCGCACGCGGTCGATGCGCTCGTCGCCGGCGACCTCCTCATCAGCGCGGAGTTGAACCTCGAGGTCTCGCAGTGCCTGCTGACGCGCGCCTCCGGTCTCGCGTCGATCGAGCGCGTCTACTCGCACGCGCAGCCGCTCGGGCAGTGCCGGCTCTGGCTCGCCAAGCACCTCGCCGGCGCGCAGCTCGTCCAGGCGTCGTCGACGGCGAGCGCCGTGCGCGAGGCCCTGACCGATCCGGGGGGCGCCGCCATCGCCAGCCGCCTCGCCTCCGAGCTCTACGGCCTGCCCGTCATGCGCGAGCGGATCCAGGACCGCGCCGAGAACTTCACCCGCTTCGTCGTCGTCGGCCACGAGGACGCCGCCCGCACCGGCGACGACAAGACCACCGTCGCGTTCAGCGTGCGCGATGGGCGAGGCGCGCTGGTTCGCGCGCTCGCGGTGTTCGACGAGGAGGGCATCAACCTGTCGCGCATCGAGTCGCGCCCGAGCCGCGAGAAGTCGTGGGACTACGTCTTTCTCGCCGACCTCATGGGCCACCGCGACGACGCCAACGTCGCGCGCTCGATGGCGCGCCTGCGCGAGTCGTGTCCGCTGGTCAAGCACCTCGGCAGCTATCCGCGTGCCACGCGCGGCACCCGCGAGGCCTGAGCGGGGCATGGAGTCGGTCAAGACGCTCATCGTCGGCGCGGGCATCACAGGACTCGCGACGGCCGCGGCGCTGTCCGACGCCGGCGACACAGACTACCTCGTGCTCGAGTCCGACACCGCCATTGGCGGCTGGTGCAAGACGGTCAAGAAGGACGGCTTCGTCTGGGACTACTCCGGGCACTTCTTTCACTTCAAGCACCCCGAGATCGAGAAGTATCTCCGCGATCGGATGACGGGACAGCGCATCCGCGTCGTCAACAAGCGAAGCTTTGTCGCCTACAAGGGCGGCCGCGTCGACTTCCCCTTCCAGAAGAACATCCACCAGCTCCCGCAGGCGGAGTTCATCGACTGCCTCCACGACGTGTACTTCGCCCGCTCGACCGACGTGAAGCGCGGCGAGCCCCTCCCGGAGCGAAACTTCAAGGAGATGCTCCTCGCGCGCTTCGGCGCCAGCATCTGCGACAAGTTCCTCGTCCCCTACAACGAGAAGCTTTACGCCTGCGACCTCGCCTCTCTCGACAAGGACGCGATGGGGCGGTTCTTCCCCTACGCGGACCTGACCGACATCGTCCGGAACATGAAGGCGCCCGACAACGCGAGCTACAACGCGACGTTCACGTACCCCGAAGGGGGCGCCATCGAGTACGTGAACGCCATCGCGAGCGCCGTGCGCCCGGACGGCGTCGCGCTCGGCGAGGGCCTGGTCGCGGTGGACCTCGCCCGCAAGGTCGCGCGGACGACGCGGCGGGAGATCCGATTCGACCGGCTGGTGTCGAGCGCGCCCTTCAACCGGTTCGTGGCGATGTGCGCCCTGGAGCACGACCCGGCCGTCTGGACGTGGAACAAGGTGCTCGTCTTCAACCTGGGGTTCGACGGCAAGGGCCAGAAGGACGTCCACTGGGTCTACTACCCGGACCGCGAGACCGTCTTTTACCGGGCCGGGTGGTACGACAACATCTTCGACACCGACCGCCTCAGCCTGTACGTCGAGATCGGGTTCCCGAAGGAAGCGCCGCTCGGCGACGACCGTCTGCGGGCGCTGCGCGACCGCGTGCTCACGGACCTCGGGCGCGAGGGCGTCGTGACGGGCCAGCGCCTCGTCGCCGAGCACTCCGTCGTCCTCGACCCGGCGTACGTTCACATCACCAAGGCGTCGCTGGCGGAGCACGCGCGACTCGCCGCCGTGCTCGAGCGGCACGGGGTCTGGTCGCTCGGCCGGTATGGCCGCTGGACGTACTGCGCCATCGAAGACAACATCGTCGAGGCGCGTGCGCTGGTCTCCCGCTGGATCTCGTAGTAGGTGCACGTCCCCGTGACGCCCCTGACGCCTGCCTTGGAGCGATCCGTGACCCCCGCCGCCACCATCGAACCGCGCATCTCGATCGTCATCCCCATCTACAACGAGCAGGCCATCCTCCACGCCGCCGTGGTCGACTTGCGCGAGCGGCTCAAGCCCCTCGGATGGAGCTACGAGATCATCCTGGCCGAGAATGGGTCGAAGGACAAAACGATCCAGATCGGCCACGAGCTGGCCGCCAAGTACCCGAACCCTACCGACGGCCAGGTCAAGATCATCAGCATGGGCGAGCCGAACTACGGCAAGGCCCTAAAGCAGGGGATCCTCCTCGCCCGCGGCAGCCTGGTGCTCTGCGACGAGATCGACCTGTGCGACACCGAGTTCCACCAGCGCGCCATCGGCATCCTCGAGACGGGCGCCGCCGACCTCGTCATCGGCAGCAAGCTCGCGACGGGCGCGGCCGACGAGCGGCCCTTCATCCGGCACGCCGCCAGCATCGCTTACTCGACGCTGCTCAAGGTGATGCTGGGGTTCCGCGGCACGGACACGCACGGGCTCAAGGCCTTCCGGCGGCAAGCGCTGCTCGACGTCGTGCGCGCGTGCCTCGTCGAGAAGGACGTCTTCGCGAGCGAGTTCGTCATCCGCGCCGACCGCGCCGGGATCATCATCAAGGAGGTCCCGGTCCACATCATCGAGAAGCGGCCGCCCAGCATCAACCTGTTCAAGCGCGTCCCGAACGTGATGAAGAGCCTCGCCAAGCTGACCTGGTCGATCCGCGTCCGGGGCTGAAAAGCTTGCTGTCATCCTGAGCGAAGCGTAGGACCCGACGGCGCGAGTGGGGTCCTTCGCTTCGCTCAGGATGACAGGGAGATCGGGTAGAGTGTCCGGTGATGCGGATCCTCTACGGGGTCGTCGGCGAGGGGATGGGGCACGCGACCCGGAGCAAGGTGGTCTGCGAGCACCTCGTGGCGAAGGGGCACGAGGTGAAGATCGTCGTCAGCGGCCGGGCGCACGGCATGCTCTCGAAGACGTTCGCCGACGTCGTCGAGATCCGCGGGCTCACGCTGCGCTACGTCGACAACCGCTTGGACCGCGACGGCACCTTCGCGCGCAACATGCTGGCGGCGCCCTCGATGCTGGCCGCGAACGTCAGCGCGTACTTTCGCGCGGTCGCGAAGTTCGAGCCAGACGCCGTCTTCAGCGACTTCGACTCGTTTGCGTACTTCTTCGGCAAGCGTCACCGCCTCCCCGTCGTGTCGATCGACAACCAGCAGATCCTGAGCCGCTGCAAGCTGCCGAAGTTTGCCAAGCACAAGGCCAAGCTCGACTACGAGATGACCAAGGCCTTCGTCCGCGCCAAGCTGCCCGGGTGCGACCACTACCTCATCACGTCGTTCTTCGAGCCCCCCATCCGGGGCAAATGCGAGAACGACACGACGCTCGTCCCGCCCATCGTGCGCAAAGAGATCCTGGCGGCAAGGAAGGACGCCCGCCCGGGCGATCACGTCCTCGTCTACCAGACGTCGACGAGCGACACGCGGCTGCTCGACGAACTCGAGCGCGTGCGCGGTGCGAGGTTCATCGTCTACGGCCTTCGCAAGAACGGGCGCCGCGGCAACCTCGTGCTGAAGGAGTTCAGCGAGACGGGGTTCGTCGAGGACCTCGCCACGGCGCAGGCGGTCGTCACCAACGGCGGGCTGTCGCTCATCGGCGAGGCCATCTACCTGGGCAAGCCGATCCTCAGCGTGCCGGTGCAAAACCAGTACGAGCAGGTGCTCAACGCCCGCTACCTCGAACACCTCGGCTACGGTCTAGAGGCCGAGAAGATCGACGCGGACCTCGTGCGCCTCTTCCTGCGCGAGGCCCCCAAGTTTGCCGGGCACGTCGGCAGGCACAAGCAGGACGGCAACCGCGCGCTGTTCCAAGCCGTCGACCTCCTGCTCGAGAGGTTCGCGCGCCGGGCGAAGCGCGAAGCACGAAGGTCGTAGCAATCAGCGGTGCATCGCCTGGTGCAGCACCTGCCAGCCGATCTTGAGCACGGCGTCGCCGCCCTTCGCCGGATCGTCCGGCACGCCGCGAGCCTCGCTTCCGCCCGTGTCGAGCGGCTCCTCGGCCGCACCCCCGTCCACGACCATCACGCGCGCCGCCTTTGCCTCCGGCTTCGCGGCGCTCGCCGACTCGGGCGCGAGGTGCCCCGCGAGATCCTTCTCGCGGTACGAGACGATCCCCGGCTCCTTCGGCGTCTCGACGACGACGTCGGGGTGGATGCCATCGGCCTGGATCGCGCGGCCGCTCGGCGTGTAGTACCGCGCGATGGTGAGGCGCATCCCCGCGCCGCCCGGCAACGCGATGATCGACTGCACGCTGCCCTTGCCGAACGTCGGCTCGCCGACGACGGTAGCGCGCTTGTGGTCCTGCAGCGCGCCCGCCAAGAGCTCCGAGGCGCTGGCGGTGTACTGGTTGACGAGGACGACGCACGGCTCGCGCGCGAATGCCCCTCCCGACCGGGCGCGCACGTCGTCGACGACCTGTCCGCGGTGGCGCGTCGTGTAGATGACGCCGTCGTCGAGGAACTCGTCGGCGACGTCGGCGGCCTGGTCGACGAGCCCCCCCGGATCGCCGCGCAAGTCGAGGACGATCCCGGCGAGCGCGCCACCCGCGCGCGCCCTGAGCTTCGCCGCCGCCGCGAGCAGCTCGTCGTGCGTCCGCTCCTGGAACTGCTTGACTCGCACGTACGCCACCCGGTCGGCGAGCAGCTTCGACGAGACGCTTTGCACGTGGACGATCTCGCGCACGAGATCGAAGGACAGGATTTCCGGGGCGCCGCCGCGCCGCACACCGACCCGGACGTGCGAGCCGGGGGCGCCGCGCAGGTGCTTGACGAGCTTGTCGAGCGGCTCGACTCCGGGGTCGCGGCCGTCGATGCTGACGATGGCGTCCCCCGCACGAACGCCTGCGCGGTCGGCGGGCGATCCTTCGATCGGCGACAGCACGATGAGCTGATCGCGGCGCTCCTCCACCTCGACCCCGATTCCGCCGAATGCGCCTTCGGTGTCGTTCTCGAACGCCTGGAAGTCCTCGGCGGGCATGTAGCTCGAGTGTGGGTCGAGCTCCGCCACCATTCCCGTCACGGCGCCGTCGAGGAGCTTTTCGCGATCGACCGGGTCGACGTAGTCGTTTTCCACCTCCACGAGGACCCGGGCCAGGCGCTCCACGGCCGCGTAGGGGGTGTCGCCGAGGGCCGTACGCCCCCCCCCGCCAGACACGGCCGTGGCGCAGGCCCCGCCCGCGAACGCGCAGAAGCCCAGCAGGACGGGCTTCGCGAAGGACAGTAGCCCCGTCGTTCTCCGGAAATTTTGCTGCATGGCGGCGCAAAGCTACTGCCGGGGGAGCCCTCGCGACACTGGGGCGAGCGGGCTAAACCCGCTAAACCCCAAGGTACGGGCGCTACGCAGCTTGATCCCCGCCGTAAGGCAGCCGATAGTAGGCGTGCTCTCATGCAGGGAAGCGCGGGGTGGTCGCACACACCCGTCGCCCGTCCCGACCCCGAAGGAGGCCGCCTTGGCGACGAGTGACAAGGAATCGATCTCGAACCTGCAGGGCTCGAAGACCGACAAGCGTAAGCAGAGTCTTTACTTCCCCGAGTCGATGCTCCAGGAGATCAAAGAGGAGGCGGCCCGTCTGGACCGCTCGCTCTCCTGGGTCGTCCAGCGCGCGTGGAAGATCTCGCGTGTCGAGATCAAGAAGCTCCCCAGCGTCAACGACGTCGAGGGCGCGGACGACGACGAGGGCACCTGAGCGCTGACCCCCTCGACGCTCGCTGCTCCGCGGCTGGCTGATGACCCGCCGTCGTTTGCGCGGGCCGTCGACGGAACGCGGCTCTTCGTTCAGACGCGGCGGGGGGGCCGACCTCCCTCGGAGGTCCACGCGATCCTGAGCGACGGCGTCCTCTGCGACGGCTTTATCTGGAAGTACTTCTGGGACGACCTCTCGAAAGTCGTCCCCCTCGTGCACTGGCACTACCGGGGCCACGGTCGCAGCGCGCCGCCTGCCGATCCCGATCGCATCACCGTGACGGCGCTCGCGGAGGATCTCGATCAAGTGCGGCGCCACGTCGGCGATCCGCCCTGCGTCCTCGTGGGCCATTCGCTGGGCTGCCAGGTGTCGCTCGAGGCGTACCGCCTGCGCCCGGCGCGCGTTCGCGCGATGGTGCTGCTCTGCGGCAGCTTCGGCAACGTGACCAGTACCTTCCACGGCGGGCCCTACCTTGATCTCATCCTGCCGCGGCTACTCGCCGTGGCCGATCGGATGCCTCAGGTAGCCCGCGCCGTTTGGAGCCGCCTGCCCCCTCGGCTGTCGCTCAAGATCGCGCTCAAGGCCGGAGAGATCGATCCGGAGCGCGTGCATCCGGAGGACATGCTCCCGTACCTCGAGCACATGACCCACGTCGACTTCCGTATGTTCTTGCGCATGCTCCGGTCGGCGGGAGCGCACAATGCCTACGATTTGCTGGCGCATGTCGAGGTCCCAGTGCTCGTCGTGGCGGGAGAGCACGACACGTTCACGCCCGCCTTCCTCGCGCAGGAGATGGCCCGCGCCCTGCCCAAGGGCGAGCTTCTGACGGTCCCCAACGGCACCCATGTCACGCCGATCGAACAGCCGGAGCTCGTCGACGGGAGGGTGGAGGAGTTCCTGAAGGAGCGAGTACTCGGCTGACGCAAGCGCGGGCGCGGGCGCAGACGCGGGCGCGAACGCGGGCGCAGGCGCGAACGCGGGCGCGGGCGCGGGCGCGGGCGCGAACGCGGGCGCAGGCGCGAACGCGGGCGCGGGCGCGAACGCGGGCGCAGGCGCAGGCGCGAACGCGGGCGCGGGCGCGGGCGCGGGCGCGGGCGCGGGCGCGGGCGCGGGCGCGGGCGCGGGCGCGGGCGCGGGCGCGGGCGCGGGCGCTCACGCAGGCGCACGCGCTCGCGCTCACGCACGCGCACGCGCTCACGCTCACGCTCCCTTCACGAGTCCCATTCTCTCGGCGACCCCGTCCCGGTACGCCAGCCACTTCTCGAGCGCCTCCTCGCACGCGGCCACCACCGCCCGCGCGACGTACGTTCCCTCCGGGACGTGCGCGAGCACGATCCGCCATGCCTCCGCGCGGTGTCCCCCTTCGACCTCGGCGTGCGCTCGCGTCAGCGTCATCGCCTCGGGAGGACACCCGTGGTGCTTCACGAGCGGGTGTTCGCGCACCGCCTCCTCGCCGCGCCGCCGGACGAACGTCCCCTCGAGCTCGCGGCGCTCGTTGACGCTGCCCTCCACGAAGATGGTGAGCAGCGCTACCGCCGACTGCCAGGGCGCTCCTGACGCACGCTCCACGAGAAAGTCGCGGTAGCGCCGCGCTGCCGGGTGCAGCGATCCCTCGTCGTCCTCGAATGCGACGGCGTCGAAGCCAAGGCCCGCCATCATCTTCAGGAAGAGCTCGGGGTGGGCAGCGGTGTTCGAGAGGCCGCCCGTCTGCTCCTCGTACAGGTTCTCGGCGAGCGAACGGCGCACGTCCGCGAGCGGCGGCGTCATGCCGAGCGCGCGCGCGATCAGCACCGGGAAATCTCGCACATAGACAAGGAACTCGTGCCGGAAGTGCACGAGCAGCTGCGCGCGCGTCAGCCCCGGCTGCGTGAGCGCGGGATACGCCCAGTGATTCTTGCGGTCCATGACCGCCAAGAGCTCGTCTCGCAACCCCACGCCCCGCATGGTGCCACGAGAGCGGATCGAGAGCTCCCACGCGGAGAGAACGTGTGCCAGAACCGCGCGAGACCGAGCGAGTTCGCGGGCGGGGCGAGGAAACGCACTCACGTACGTTGACGACCCCCGACCGCGAAATCGCGAAGAGATCGCGCGGTTCTGGCACGCGTTCTCAGAGCCCTCCCGCGGCAGCGCCCGGAGGGAGCGTCGCGAAAGGACGTTCCGTACCGCGTGGGCCGTGTGTCGAGCGTAATGAACCCCTAGCCAACGGCTAGGTGGGAGGCGTTGACCGCGCTTTAGGCTTCCGAGTGGGAAATCCGGCGCTTTCGCGACGGCCCGGCTTGCTCACCGAACGATCATTGCCGCCCTGGTTCGTAGTTGTTCGGGATTCATGTATGCCGACAATCACGGACCTGCAGAGGGAACGCCTCCAAGATAACACGCGGCCTCCTCGTGGCTAGCGGTCGCTCGCCAGAAGTTTCCGGCAGCGAACACCGCAGCCGATCAGGCACAGAAATTGGCCCGCGTGCTTGGCCCGTGTGTACATCGCGGGCGGACGGGCAGCGGCTTCTCCCGATGCAATCCGATGCAAGACGCCTCATTCCCTGACACCGACGCAACGCTGTCCGACCTCGAACCGGCGGGCCTCGGAGAATCACCGACCCGCCTAGACCCTACGGACCCGCAGCCGCCCGAGCGTGACACGCTCAAGGACGGGCTGGCCACACTGCCGGGGCAGTTCGCGTTCGCCGGCGAGGTCGAGCGAGACAAGGCTGCCGCCGGTTTGGCCGCGGCCGGGGCGCTCGTCGTGGAGCTCGAGGGCATCGGGCCGTCGATGCGCGGGCGACTGGCCGAGGCCATCGACGACGCGATCGAGCGTGAGCTCGCGGCGCGCGGAGCGACGGGCGCCGGCCTCGACAACGCCGGGGACAGGGACGCGGCACTGAGCGATCAGCTCTTTCGCGCGCGCCGAGTGGGGGCGACCGGGATCGCGATCGTGCTCGGGCCGATACGCGCGGCGGCGGGCGCGCGCGGCGCGATGGCCCCGGAGGACTGCGACGCACTGAGGTTTTTGGCCGAGGCGACGGGGGAACGACCGGTCGTGCTGCTCCTCGACCGGAGGGACGAGCGGACGAGGGGGTACGGAGAGCCGGTGGAGTTGGGCGGGATACTTCGCGCAAACGCGGGCGCGGGCACGGGCGCGAACGCGAACGCGGGCGCGGGCGCGAACGCGGGCGCGGGCGCGGGCGCGGGCGCGGGCGCGGGCGCGGGCGCGGGCGCGGGCGCGGGCG
>Ga0302326_10031540_pt1 | contig 10583 bp, 10 predicted proteins | sample Palsa_T0_3_FD_202264 | JGI IMG/M metagenome (GOLD analysis project Ga0302326, IMG submission 202264) | Peat permafrost microbial communities from Stordalen Mire near Abisko, Sweden - Palsa_T0_3 | ecosystem: Environmental > Terrestrial > Soil > Palsa > Peat permafrost | place: Sweden: Abisko...
TCCCATAGTTAACCCCCCGCAGGCTAAAGCCCGCGCCACCGATGCGGCTCGCGCGTGATAGAGTAATGCGCGTTGCATGGCGCGCATTGAAACCTCGGTGGAGATCGCGGCTCCCGCCGAGGTGGTGTTCGCATTTTTTGTCCCGCAACGAATGCCTTACTGGTACGGCGCGGACATGCAAGCGCAGTTTGAAGTGCAAGACGGCGCGCCGGACTTTGCCGTGGCGCAAAAAGTGCGCATCACGGGCAACTTGGGCAAGCGCGAAGTGGCGCACACGGCGGTCATGACGGCGCTAAGACAGCCGAGCGTATTCGAGTGGCGGTTCAGGGACCGCTACGGCGTCGAGGGTCTGGAACGCTGGGAGCTGGAGCGAATTGCCGCGCCTTCGTCTCCGGCTTCTCCGAAAACCGTTGTGCGGATGCGTAGCGACTACACCATGCCCGGCTTCCTAGGGAAAGCTCTGGATTGGCTCGTGACTCGCCACGCCGTCGCGCGCCGCAATCGGAATTACCTCGCGCGCCTCAAACGCTACGCCGAGCACGGGCCGGAGTGAATTTATGCCGCTCGAACAAAATCCCGAAAGCATACCGACGGCGCGGCTTGTCATCGGTCCTCCCGAAGGCGTCAACCGCTCGGTGAAAACGATTTTTTGGAATGAGCGGGAATTCCGAGCCGGATGGCGTCTGCTGATTTACCTCCTGTTCGTTATCCTGGTCGCCTTCGTCGAAGCCGCCCTGACGAAGATTCTGCATCTCCCGCAGATGAATCGATCGAGCATCACCGCAGCTTCCATGCTCGTGCAGGAAAGCACCGGGGTGATTGCGGTGTTCGTCGCCGCGGGAATCATGGCCATGCTCGAAGACCGGCGATTCGGCGGCTACGGATTGCCTCTCGCCGCAGCGTTTGGCGCGCGCTTTTGGCAAGGCCTGCTGTGGGGATTCGCGATGATCACCGCGGTGATATTCCTGATTCGCTCGTTCGGCGGATTTTCCTTTGGCGAATTGGCGCTGCGAGGGCCGGCGCTGTGGGGCTACGCGCTTCTTTGGGGCCTGGTTTTTCTTTGCGTGGGCTTTTTCGAGGAATTTCTATTTCGGGGATACGCGCAATTCACGCTGGCCACGGGCATCGGATTTTGGCCGGCGGCCGTGGCGCTTTCCGCCGGGTTCGGCGCTCTTCATCTGGCTAATGGCGGAGAAGATAAAATCGGCGGGCTCAGCGTGTTTGTGATCGCGATGTTTTTCTGCCTGACGTTGCGCCGCACCGGCAACCTGTGGTTCGCCGTGGGACTGCACGCCGCCTTCGATTGGGGTGAGACGTTTCTATATTCCGTGCCGGACAGCGGCCTCGTCGCGCCCGGCCACCTGTTGAATTCCTCGTTTCACGGACCCATGTGGCTCACCGGCGGTACGGTGGGTCCGGAAGCCAGCGTCATGTCGTTTGGCGTCGTGGCCCTCGCCGCAATCCTCTTTGCAATCGTATATCCCGCGAAGGAAATGTAGGACGGGCTTCAGCCTGTCGGTTTTTTCGGCAGCAATCTAAATCAACCCCACGAAATAGTATTGGTTGCTAAGGTGTGAAGGGACCCAAAACCTGACAGGTTGAAGCCCGTCCTACTCGAACAGCCCAGCTACGCGCGCAGCGTGGCGCCGAGCTTCTGTTCGAGCGCGGCGAGAATCCGCGAGGAAAATTCCGTAAGCTGAGCTTCGGTAAGCGTGGCGTGCGCGCTTTGAAACTTCACGCGAACGAGCAGCGCGAATTTCCCCACCGGCATATTCTTCCCTCGAAATAAATCCACGGTGTCGATCGAGGAAACTTCGGCCATGCCGAGAGCGCGAATCGCCTCCTCGATGCTTGCAAACGTGGTCCCGTCCGAGAGGACGAGAGAGAAGTCGCGTTCGACCGCTGGAAAGCGGGAAAGCGGCTTATAACGTAACGCCGCGCGCGCCGATTTGTAACCTTCGCACAGCGGCTCGAGTTGCAGTTCCGCAAGGAAAGCGTCCTGCCGCAATTTGAATCTCTCCGAAACGCGCCGCGAAAGTTGCCCGGCATGCCCGATCGGATTAAACGGCCCAGCCGCCGCGCCGCCGCCCGCTCGCAGTGAAATCGTTCCCGTATGCGCTGCATGAAACCATCCCGGGCCGCCCGCCGCCCACGTGAGCCCGCCAGCGAGGTGCCCAATCTGATCGAGGTCGCCCTTCAAATCGGCAAATAAGTAGGCGCGCTCGGTTTCTGTGACGCCCTTTTCCCGGGCGAGGCCCGTCGCGCCCAGCGTCACGATGCGCGTCTCGACGGGCTGCGTTCCGTCCCAGCGATACGTCTTGCCGAATTCGAATAGGCGCACGTTGCGCTGCCCGTGGTTCAAATTCCATTCCAGGGTTCGCGCCATGGTCACCGCTCCGGTTGAGCGCATCACGGATGCGTCTTCCGCGAGCGGATTCGCGATGTGCGCGGCCACGGTGTTTTCCGCACGGAACATCGCGTCGCTCGGCTCATCCACGATCGGAATCGTGATGATCTCCTGATAGCCGAGGCCGATCAAAATTTCGCGCAGCCGGTCATCGGCTTCGGCGTATTCGAGCCGCGCCGCAGGCAGCCTTGCCGGTGGCAGGCGCGCCGGAAATTTATCCACGCCGTAAATGCGGGCCACTTCCTCGATGAGGTCCACTTCGCGCGTCACGTCGCCGCGCCAGGACGGCCGCCGGCACTTCCACGCGGCCGCGGGCGATCCCGCGCTCGCTCGTGTCGCCGCGTCGGAACGGGCGGGCGAAAAACCAAGTCCCGCAAGAATCGCTTCGATTTCCGCATCGGGCACGTCCGCGCCCATCACGCGCAGAAATTCCCTTCGCGTCAGCTCGATCTGCGGCGCCTCGGCGCGTCCCGGATAGACGTCCACCAGGCCCGATTGAATTTCGCCGCCGCCCAGTTGCTGAATGAGCTCGGCGCAGCGGCGCGAAGCCGTCTCCGCCATTTCCATGTCCGCACCGCGCTCGAAACGCATTGAGGCTTCCGTGCGCAGGCCGAGCGCCTTGGAGGTGCGGCGAATCGAAATCGGATTGAACCACGCCGCTTCGAGCAGGATGTTGCGGCTGGCCAGGCGAATCTCAGTGTCGCCGCCGCCCATCACGCCGGCAATGCCCACGGCGCGCGCGGCGTCGGCGATCACGCACATTTCATTTGTAAGCGTGTGTTCCACGCCGTCGAGCGTGCGCATTTTTTCTCCGCCGCGCGCCCGCCGCACGACGATTCGCTTTTCGGCCAGCAAATCCATGTCATACGCGTGCATGGGATGGCCGAGTTCGAGCATCACGTAGTTGGTCGCGTCCACCACGTTGTTGATCGAAGCCTGCCCCAGCGCTTCGAGCCGCTGGCGCAGCCAATCGGGCGACGGACCAACTTTCACGCCGCGCAGCACGCGCGCCGTGAAGCGCCCGCACAACTCAGGGGAATCAATTTGCACACGCGCCACGGCCGAGGCTTGCTCGGAAGATTCACGGAGATGTGGATCGACGTTTTTGAGCGGCAATCCATACAGCGCCGCCGCTTCGCGCGCGATCCCGTAGTGCCCCAGGCAATCCGCGCGGTTCGACGTCAGCTCGGCGTCGAGCAGCGGCCCAGCCGCGGTCTGTTCCAACGCTTCGACAGCCGTACCCGAAAGAGAGAGGCGCGTACGCAGATCCTCCGGCGTCACCGTAAGCTCCACAAATTCCTTGAGCCAGTTGTAAAGGACCTTCATCGTTCTGCTTTCGGACGCCGAAGTGCTGTAGCCCGCCTCTTCAGAGGCGGGGGTTTCTGCTACCCCACACAACCTGAAAATACGTCCTCGCGTGCCGCCAAAGTCTTGCCAATGCTGACGACCCCCCGCCTCTGAAGAGGCGGGCTACAGCAAAGGTGTGCATCGCGCAGACTTCTTAGGCAAACTGTCGCAAGAAGCGCACGTCATTCTGAAAATAAAGCTGCAAATCATTAATGTTGTATTTAAGCTGCGTCAGCCGCTCGACGCCCAGTCCGAAGGCGAAGCCCGAGTAGCGCGCCGCGTCATAATTCACGAATCCGTAGACGGCAGGATCGACCATGCCCGCGCCGAACAACTCGATCCAGCCCGATTGCTTGCACACATTGCAGCCCTTGCCGCCGCAAAAAACGCACGTGGCATCCACTTCCACCGAAGGCTCGGTGAACGGAAAATAGCTGGGACGCAGCCGCGTCTTCACGCTCGGCCCAAGAAATTCGCGCACAAAATATTCGACCGTGCCCTTGAAATCGCAAAACGTGATGTCCGTATCGACGGCCAGCCCTTCGATCTGGTGGAACATGAAGCCGTGCGTCGCGTCGGGATTGTCGCGGCGATAGACTTTTCCGGGAACAATGATGCGCACGGGCGGCGGCTGCTTTTCCATCGTGCGCACTTGCATCGGCGAAGTGTGTGTGCGCAATAGGAGAGGCGCGGCGCCCGGCGGCGCGGCCATGTAAAACGTATCCATATTGTCGCGCGCTGGATGGTGCTCAGGAATATTGAGCGCCTCGAAATTGTAGTAGGGAGTTTCCATCTCCGGCCCGGCCACCACCGAGTAGCCGAGCGAAAGAAAAATCCGCTCGATTTCCTCGAACGTCTGCCGCAGCGGGTGCCGCGAGCCGAGCGGCCGGACGACGCCGGGAAGCGAGAGATCTTCGCGCTCGCGCGCGACCGCCGTTTGTTCGGCCGCGGCTTCGATCTCCGCGCGCCGCGATTCGAGCGCCGCTTCGACGTGGGCCTTTAATTCATTCAGCGATTGGCCGACCGCGCGCTTCAATTCTGATTTCGAGGGCTTGAGCCACGTTTCCGTGATTTGCGTGAGCATGCCGGACTTGCGCCCGAGCCACCCGTCGCGCAGCGATTTCCAACCGTTTTCATCCGTCGCGCTTGCGGCGTCCCGATCGAAACGCGCGCGCAGTTCGCCAAAGCGCGCCGCTACCTGCTCGGGCGTCGCGGCGTCGAGCGGCGGAAGAATCTTTTCGGTCGAAATTGGATTCGCGTCCATAGAGCCAGGAATCGTCCGAGCAGCGCCGGGAACAGCGCTGTTGTAGCCCGCCTCTTCAGAGGCGGGGATTTTCGACGGCACCGCGGAAAACCCCCGCCTCTAAAGAGGCGGGCTACAGCACTACGCCTTTGCTTTTGCTCCGAGCGAAGCCTTGGCCTGCTCGACGAGCTGCGCGAATCCCGCGGCGTCTTTCACGGCGATATCGGAAAGAATCTTGCGGTCGATTTCGACTCCCGCGGCCTTCAGCCCATGCATCAACTGGCTGTAGGAAATTCCGGCGTTGCGCGCCGCCGCGCCGATACGCTGAATCCAGAGCGAGCGGAACTGGCGCTTGCGGACGCGGCGATCGCGGTAGGAATAGCGCTCCGCGCGATTCACCGCTTCCTGAGCGGATTGGTAAAGTTTGGATTTCGTTAGAAAAAATCCCTTGGTGCGCTTCAAATACTTCTTGCGGCGCGCGCGGCGTTTGGTTCCGCGTTTGACTCGAGCCATTTTATTTTCTCCAGTAGCGGAGACGACGCGCGTTCCGGAGCATCGTGGCCGTCTCCGCGCACGGATTCGGGCACACAATCGGAAAACGAGAGCGTCTCCACGGCGTGTTTAGAAGCTCAGCAGAAATTTCGCGATGCGCGAAACTTTTGCGAGCATTGGCCCGGTCCTCTTTACTGCTTCACAGATTCAGACCGGACTCGCTGGCCGGCAGGCCCACCGTGGCGGGTTGCGCTCTGCCTGGCACAGCAACTAGCAAAAACGGAATTTCATTTCTTGCAGCGAACTTATTTCTTCGGCCCTATGCTTTGCCGGAAAACTCAAACTTTTGTCATTCCGAGCGTAGCGAGGAAACTCTCTTTCGTTCGGGTCCGGGCTCGGAGAGATTCCTCGCTTCGCTCGGAATGACAAAAAAAGAGTTTTTCCTCAATCCGACTTACCCGTACGGCAACATCTTGTGTACGTTGCCGGAATCCGCCGGTGAAACCTGCTTCATTTTTTTCAGGCGGCGCATCCGGTTGGCCTTTTTGGTCCCCAGCAGGTGCCGCTTGCCGGAATGCATGCGCATCACTTTTCCCGTCGCCGTGATCTTAAACCGCTTGGCCGCGCCGCGATGCGTCTTGAGCTTGAGCTTCTTTACTTTTTTTGCCACAAACGTTTCCTCTCTGAAATTCCATGTAGGACGGGCTTCAGCCTGTCTACTTTTAAGTTGAGTGAACGCGAAAACCTGACAGGCTGAAGCCCGTCCTACTTATACCTGCCCGGCCGCGGGTTTCACCGGCGCCGCGCCCCCGCGCTTCGGCGCGAGGAGCGCCATCAAAACATTCGCCTCCATGCGCGGCCCGATCTCCACCAGCGCGTGATCGGCGATTTCCCCCAGCAGCCGGTGCATTTTCGCGCGTCCCACTTCTTGATGAGCCATCTCGCGCCCGCGATGAAAAATCATCGCCTTCACTTTGTGCCCTTCGCCGAGAAACCGGATGATCTGGTTCTTACGGACCTGGTAATCGTGTTCCGCGGTCGCCGGACGGAATTTCACTTCCTTGAGTTGCGAGCCCTTCTGATGCTTGCGCTGCTCATGCGCTTTCTTGTTGGTTTGGTAAAGGTATTTTCCGTAGTCGGTGATCTTGCAAACCGGCGGGTCCGCGGTCGGCGAAATTTCCACCAGGTCCAGTCCCCGTTCGCGCGCAAGTTTAATCGCCTCGAACGGCGGCATCACCCCCAGTTGCCCGCCATCCTCATCCACCACGCGAATTTCACGCGCCCGGATTCGATCGTTCACCCGAATCCGGTCTGCCTGCCGAAAACTCCGTTCCGCGATAAACCCACCTCCGAGAATCGCGCAAAATCAGCCCCAAATCCCCTGGTCTCGCGCCGTCTTCTGCCGTCCAACCCTTCCCCCATGCAACATCCCGTGCTGGGTAGGGATGGGCCACAAAGTATAGCATGGCAGCACGGCCCCGCAATACCATGAGATACGTAGAATGCAATTCCCGTTTCGAAGATTTTTTTCCGGCCCTTCCAAACCGAGGCGTGTCCTGCGTCCCCCGGCCTGGTCGCCAGATTGACCGATGCGTGCGTCGGCGGTACTCTCTGAAGTTGAGTCGCCTGATGACCTTCGGCATGCCCGAAAGAAAGCGCCAAAAGTGAGTCTGTTCCCGCATCCTGCGAAGGTTCCCTTAGTTAGCCAACGAGCGCGACAATTTTCGCGCGCACTTCGGCCAGTTCTTCCGCGGATGTCGCCCCTTTCCGCTGGGCTTTTCGGACGCGCCAATCCAGGCTTTTTATCTGATCAGCAAGGACAACACTTGGCGGTGCACCAGCAACGAGGACTTCGAACGGGTAGTTCCTGATCTGCGTGGTCATGGGACAGCAGATCATCAGGCTTGTCTTGCCATTATAAGCAGCCGGGCTGACCACCAGAGCCGGCCGATGCCCCGCCTGCGGCGTGAAGTTCACCCAAACGATGTCTCCGGCCTCGGGCACATACCGCGCCATTACCAAACCTCCTTGCCCATAGGCGGGCCGAAATCGGCAGGTTCGTGTTGATTTTTCGATGTAATGCCCGCGAGCAGGTTGCCGAGGTCGTACCTTTTTTGGCGGACCGGTTCGATCACGATCCGCCCGGCCTCCTCGTGCACATCCACTGCTTCATCCAGAGCAAGCCGTGCGGCCTGCATCACGGAAGCCGGGATCCGCACCGCCGCGCTGTTGCCCCATTTCCTCACCGTCGCTTTCACGATCCGCCTCCAATGTAGATACTCCGTATCTACAGGATGCCAGATTCGGCAGAATGCGTCAATCGTTCCGAATTGGCTGGCCGGTACTGCCCTGAATGCTTGCGCCCTATCCCGGCAACCGCCCAACGATGGCACTCCCTCCCACGCCAATCCATCTCCACGCTATCGAAATACGTAGCCAAGAAAATTTCGATGCAATTTCAGGCAATTTGGCGTTCCGTTTGCCCTTGTATATGGCGTAAGCTTCGCTGACGTGACTATCGCGTCCAAAGGGCGCAAAGAGTCATCCGGCACGTGCTACAATCGCCGCCGTATCAGTGACTTAGGGAGCCAGGCGGTAAGTGCCAAAATTGAACAGTATTTCCACAGGCACTCACAGGGCGATAAAGTGAAATCGTTTGTCCTAATGGGCAAGGGGTCACAAAATGGCAGGCTGGCCATTGGACGTAGCGACGCAAAAGGGCATCTAGATTTTTAAGACGGGAACCTGGTTTTGAAGTTTTACGGGGCTGGATCTTGGATCAGCCCGGAGGAAATATCTCAGGAAATTATGGCCCCAGAGGCGACAACTTCGGCGAGCACTCCAGGTAGCGGCGGCTTGCATGCGGGTGCGCTGATTGAGACGCGGGATTTGTGCAAGAGCTATGGCGCGGGCGCGGTCGAAATCACCGTGCTCTCGGGCGTGAACGTGAGTGTCGAGCCGGGAAATTTAATTGCAGTGGTAGGCCCGTCGGGCGCGGGGAAAAGTACCTTTCTGCATTTGCTGGCCGCGCTAGACACGCCAACAAGCGGTACAGTATACTTCGAGGGGAAAGCGATAGATTCGTTTCAGGAAAACGAGCTTGCAAATTATCGCAATGGCTCGATTGGTTTTGTATGGCAGAGGCACCACCTTTTGGCCGATTTTACGGCGGCCGAAAACGTGGGAATGCCGCTGCTGATGCGCGGCGCAGGGTACGAGGAGGCGCTCGAAACCTCCGAACGCTGGCTCAGGGAAGTCGGCCTGGGCGCGCGGGTAAGTCAGCGTGCGGGGGAGTTGTCCGGAGGGGAGCAACAGCGCGTGGCCATCGCTCGCGCGCTGGTTCAAAAACCGGCCTTATTGCTGGCGGACGAACCCACCGGAGACCTGGACGAGCGAAACGCAATGGCCGTCTTTGAGCTGATGCAGCGATTGCATCGCGAGCACCGGCTCACTTCCATCCTGGCAACGCACAATACAGTTCTGGCGGGGCGCGCAGACCGCGTGCTGCAATTAGAGCACGGGAAGCTCCGTCCGGTTGATGCGTAGATGTTACGTGGATGAGGCGTAGACGATACGTAGACCAAAGCCCCGGTTTTCGTACTGAGGGAGAAACGAGTTGACCCGTGTTTGAACGCTATACAGAGAAGGCCCGACGCGTCATATTTTTCGCGCGCTACGAAGCCAGCCAGTACGGTTCCCCGTACATCGAGACCGAGCATCTACTGCTGGGCCTGATGCGCGAGGACAAGGCGCTGGCCAATCGTTTCCTGCGTTCTCACGGCTCGATCGAGTCGATCCGCAAAGAGATCGAACAGCGCATCACGATTCGCGAGCGCATTTCGACGTCCGTCGAAGTGCCGCTCAGCCAGGAATCCAAGCGCATCTTGAACTTCGCCACGGAAGAGGCTGAGCGCCTCGGCCACCGGCACGTCGGCACCGAGCACTTGCTGCTCGGAATCCTGCGCGAAGAGAAATGCTTCGGCGCGGAAATCCTGCAGGAGCGCGGGCTGCGTCTCTCGACGCTGCGTGAAGAACTGGCCCGCAGCGCCGGCGAAAAAGCCCCCGCGGCGCGTCCCAAGGAAACCTCTCTGCTCGCGGAATTCAGCCGCGACCTCACGCAAGCCGCGCTGGAAGGCCAGCTCGATCCGCTGGTGGGCCGCGAGCGCGAGCTCGAACGCGTCGTTCAGATCCTGTGCCGCCGCACCAAAAATAATCCCGTGCTGATCGGCGAGCCGGGCGTGGGCAAAACAGCCATCGTCGAAGGCTTGGCGCAGCGCATCTCCGATAGCGACGTGCCGCCCTTCCTGGCTGACAAGCGCATCCTGTCGCTGGATCTCTCCTTAATCGTCGCGGGCACAAAATACCGCGGCCAATTCGAAGAGCGCCTCAAGACCATCATGAAGGAATTGATGGAGAGCCAGAATTCGATCGTCTTCATCGACGAGTTGCATACCCTAGTGGGCGCGGGCTCGGCGGAAGGTTCCCTCGATGCTGCCAACATTCTGAAACCGGCATTGTCGCGCGGCGAAATCCAGTGCATCGGCGCGACCACGCCGGGCGAATACCGCAAGTCCGTCGAAAAGGACCGTTCGCTGGAACGCCGATTCCAGGCAGTTAAAGTGGGCGCGCCATCCGAGGACGAAGCCATCCAGGTGCTCGAGGGAGTGCGCGAGCGCTACGAAAAATTTCACGCCGTAAGCTACACCGACGAAGCCATCCGCTACGCCGTCTATCTCTCGAGCCGTTACATTCCGGACCGTTTTCTTCCGGACAAGGCCATCGATTTGATCGACGAAGCCGGCGCGCGCGTCAAGCTGCGCCAGGCCACCCTGCCCGATGAAGTCGCCGAAGTGCAGAAGCGCGTGAAATTCATCACCCACCGGATGGAAACCGCCATCGCCAATCACGAATTCGAGAAGGCGCGTTTCTATTCCGAGGAAGAACGCAAAGAAAAGGAAAATCTGCGCGCCGTGCGCGAGCGGCTCAAGCTCGATGACACGAACACTGGCATCGTCACGCGCGAAGACATTGAGGATGTGGTGGCGCGTTGGACCGGAATCGCCGTCACCTCGATCAAGGAAGACGAGCAGCAGA
>Ga0302326_10031541_pt1 | contig 10583 bp, 9 predicted proteins | sample Palsa_T0_3_FD_202264 | JGI IMG/M metagenome (GOLD analysis project Ga0302326, IMG submission 202264) | Peat permafrost microbial communities from Stordalen Mire near Abisko, Sweden - Palsa_T0_3 | ecosystem: Environmental > Terrestrial > Soil > Palsa > Peat permafrost | place: Sweden: Abisko...
GGTCCGGGCCTGGTCCGCGATTGCTCTCGTGATAGCCTGACGAATCCACCATGTGGCGTAGGTCGAGAACTTGTAGCCACGGCGATATTCAAACTTGTCCACGGCCTTCATCAGGCCGATGTTGCCCTCCTGAATCAGGTCGAGGAATTGCAAGCCGCGGTTGGTGTACTTCTTGGCGATGGAAACGACCAGACGAAGATTGGCTTCGATCAGCTCTCTCTTGGCCTGCTCGGCGTCCATGTCGCCCTGAATCATTTCGCGCTGCGTGCGCTTAAGCTCGAGGATGGAAACGCCCGCGTCGCCCTCGATCTTTTCGAGGTCAGCCTTGCAATTCTTCTGCTGGCGGCGGTATTCCTTCTTGAGCTCCTCGCTCTTCGATGCATCGAATTTCTGGTCGAGCGAGCGAATCTGGCGCTCGAGCGTGCGCATGGTGTCGACGGTCTTGTTGACCTTGTCCAACAGGCGCTTGCGCTCAATGGGGGTGTACTTCAATTCGCGCACGATGCGCGAGATGAAGACCTTTTCGCGGGCGATCAGCCAGCGCGTGTGGCGCGCCGCGGAAGCCTTGACCTTGGCGGCGCCGACCGCAGCCTGCTTCTCTTCAAGTGCAATGATCTTCTTCTGGTGCTTGACCAGCGCGTCGATGCGCGCCACCGTGGCTTTGACGCGGGTCTGAACTACTTCTTCGGTGAGCTCTTCCTCATCGAAGATCACAACTTCTTTCACGTTGCGCACACCGCGCCTGAGGTCTTCGCCTAAGGCGACGATCTCGCGGATCACAATGGGCGAACGCGAAATAGCCTTGAGCACACGCATCTGCCCGCGCTCGATGCGCTTGGCGATTTCTACTTCGCCCTCGCGCGTGAGCAGGGGAACGGTGCCCATTTCGCGCAGATACATGCGAACGGGATCGTTGGTCTTCTCCAGAGTTCCAGGGGTCAGGTCGAGCTCGACGTCTTCGCCCTCTTCGAGCTCAAAGTCCTTGTCGCCGGGAAACTTGGCGTTGTCCAGCAGGTCAATGCCCTGCGTACCAATGGTTGTAATCAGATCATCCAGATCGTCGGCCGAGCCAATCTCATCCGGCAGAATGTCGTTCACATCGCCGTAGGTGAGATAGCCCTTCTCCTTGCCAACTTCGATCAGGCTGTCAATGTCGCTTTCGAATTTGTCATCAATTGCCAAAATACTCCTACTCTCATCCAACTCAGATTCAGCATCGCATCACGCACCGATGCGCAGTCGAGCTCAGCTCGCGCAAAAAAAGATTTCCGAAACGTGGAAATCGTGCGCGTGCGGAGATAGACCTGCGGTCACCCGCAAAGAAGCGGCTTCAGGTGTTTGCTCGGAAGAGGATGATCAGCGCATCAGGTTTCGCCTGAGTCGCCCGCGAGCCGAAGCTCATATTGGGGCAGAGGGGCGCGCATCCTCACAGAGATCAACAGAATACCACAGCCGGACCTATTTCCGGCAGCATAAAATTCGTTCAAGTCGGGCCGCTTCTCGGCCGGGCCGGGAGACTTTTGCCTCTTACCTCTACCGGCTCCTGAGAATTAGATGCATCTTGCAGGCAAAAAGACCATCGACGCGCAAGATTCCCAGAGGTCCGACGCTGGGCCGGGTCGATTCGCCGGACGAGCGTCCCTGCGGCTATCGCTCCGGCGGGGGGCGGTTGTGCAACACCCGCAGCGCGGCCACAGTCGCAAGGAGCTTTGGCGTCGACCGACTCAAAGGTCCGCCGTGCCCTTAAGGAAGTTCTTTATATCCCTTTTCCCGTGAAGCACCGTGACGATTCGCAACGGCTGGGTGTCGGGGCGATAGACCACGATGGAGTTCGGAAACTTGGTGACAGTCCAAAAACGAACCGGTAGGAGGGTAATCTCGATTCGTTTGGAGCCAAGCAGAGGATGTCGTGACAAGCTGGTGCAGGCCGCCAAGATGGCTGATTCCACGCGGTTTGCCGCATCCACGCTATCTTCTGCCATATAGCCCCAGATTTCGTCAAGGTCGTTCAGCGCTCGCAGCGTAAGCTGAAACCCTGGGGGCATCTGTCAGGCGATTCGCCGATTCGCCCGACGGTCCTGAAGCATTTGCATCGCTTGCTCGGCATCCACAAGCTCTCCTCGCTCCGATTGCGCGAAGCCCTCTTCAATCTGGGCGGCAATGGAATCCTTATCGGCCAGCAACCAGTCCTCATTCCGATACTGTTCATGAATGACGGCAAAAGCCTGATCGAGGACATCTTCCGGGCTCATGCCGGACCGGGCTGCCCGGTCAAGCACTCTTTGCTGCTCGGGTTTGAGTTCGAGGATCATGCTCGCTCCCTGTGGCGCAGAAGGGGCCTGTCTGAACGTGATTATATCCCTTCCCGGTGCAAGTTTCGCAGCGCACGATCCAGATCCAGCTTCTGCTGGGTCAGCAGGGTGAGTTCGGAAAAGTCGCCACGGCGTTCGGCCTCGGCGATCAAGGCGCGCAGGTCGCGCTGGCGGGCTACGATGGCCCGCTCCTCAAGCTCCTGGATTGCGCTCAGGACTTCGCTCTCGTGGGGCGGTTTGGTCTCCGACAGCAGAACTTCTGCCAGGAGGGCTCGCTGGGCCGGATCTTCGACCACGTCCATGGGGTCGCCGGCGTGGCGCTGGGCCAACGCCTGCAACGCTGAAAATGTCCCAAGATGTTCAAACCATGGCGTTTGCGCGGCAACGAATCGAGACGCCAGACTCCGGGCATGCTGGTTTTCAGGGTCCGTGATGGCCAAGGCCCGCAGCAGGACGCGTTCCACTTCGGTCAGGGCCGTGGCGCGCACCTCGATGCGGTCGCGCCGCTTGAGCGCCGCCTGCCGCAACTCTTCGCGAAGCACGGCGGAGTCGATGCCCAGCTTCTGCGCCACGTCCCCGGCGAACTGGTCGCGCGCCAGCCTTTCAGGCATGCGACGGATGTGGGGCAGCAGGTAGTTCATGGCCTTCAGCTTCTGCTCCGAGCTGGCTCCCGGAAACAACTGCCGTGCGCGCTCGATGAGGTAGTCAGACTGTCGGCGCGCGCCCCGTATCGCCTGGGTGTAGGCTTCCACGCCGCGCTCACGGATGAAGCGGTCGGGATCCAGGCCACCATCGAGGGTAACCAGCTTGATGGTGAACCCCTCCTCGGTGAGCAGGGCGATCGACTTTTCAGCCGCATTGCCGCCTGCGTCGTCAGGGTCGAAGTTGACCACAATATTGGTCGTGTGGCGGCGCAGCAAGGCCACCTGCTGCTCAGTAAAGGCTGTTCCGCTGGTTGCGATGACGTTTTGAATGCCGCGCAGAAAGACGGAGATGCAGTCCATCTGGCCCTCGACCAGCAGCGCAAACTCGGCCTGGCGAATGGCGGTGCGCGCCTTGTCCAGATTGAAGAGCACAAGACTCTTGCTATAGAGCGGCGTCTCCGGCGAGTTGAAGTATTTTGGGCCGGCCTTTTCGCCTGTTTCGATCGTGCGCCCGGTGAATGCGATCACCCGCCCGCTCTCGTTTGAAATAGGAAACATAATGCGCTTGCGGAACCGGTCGTAGATGGGGCCGAGCGTGCCGTCGCCCTGTTCTTTGGAGCTGAACAGGCCGCTCACGCGCAGCGTTTCGTTGTCGGCCATGCCGCTGAGGCGGTCACGCAGCGCGTTGAAGCTGTCCGGCGCGTAGCCGATGCGGAAGGTCTTGATGCCCTCGGGAGTGAGCCCGCGCCCTGCCAGGTACTCGCGCGCCAGCGCGCCTTCGGGCCCGCGCAACTGGTCTTCGAAGAATGCGGTTGCAGCCTCGTGCAGTTCCAGCAGCTTCGTGCGCTGTCGGGATTCGGCCGCCTGTTCAGGCGACGAGAACTCCTTCTTCGGCAGCGGAATGCCGCACTTCTGCGCCACGATGCGGACCGCTTCGGGGAAGCCGACGTTCTCAATTTTGCCAACGAAGCTGAACACGTCGCCCGATGCCTGGCACCCGAAGCAGTGGTAGAACTGCCGCACCGCATGGACAGAGAACGATGGTGATTTTTCCTTATGAAAGGGGCAAAGGCCGGAGTAGTTCTGAGCGCCCGCTTTGCGCAGGCGAATGTATCCTTCGATCACCTTGACGATGTCTGCCTGTTGCTTGACGGTTTGGGCGAAGTCGGACACGGAAGGGGTCTCCATTGAGGATAAGGCCGGCAATCGAGCGGTCAAATGGAAGAGGTGGAAAACGCGATCACTTACAATTTGGCTAGTCGTTGGAGCACTGGTATGGGGTATTGCCATTATTGGGAGATTGAGCAGCAAGTCGACCACGAGTCTTTCTCCCTCGTCGTGGCCGATGTTCAGCGGATTGTCCTAACTCTCGACGATCTGGGCGTCCGCCTTGCCGGGCCCCTCGGAGAAGGCCTGCCGGAGATCGAAGAGGACCATATTGCCTTCAACGGCCTGTGGAACTGTGGCCACCCCAAGAATGAAGAGATAGTTATTCCATTTCCCGCGGCAGATGCAGCCGGGATCGGTACCTCGATGAGCGCGGTTGAGGGCTCTTACTTTGGTATGGGCACATTGCTTAAGCATCGCGCATGCGATGGCAACTGCAGCTACGAGACTTTTCGGATCTCTCGGGTCTGGAATGAGATTGACAGGGTCGGCGATGGTCGGTACTCGGACTCGTGCAAGACAGGCTTCCGGCCTTATGACCTCGCGGTTCAGTGTGTGCTGCTGATAGCCAAACACCATCTCAAGGATCGTATTCAGGTTTGGTCTGGTGGCAGCGACTTTCACTGGAATGACGCCCGGCTGCTGTGCTACGTCCATCTGAGTTACCCGCTAAGTCAATATCGTATAGATCGGGAAGCCGGTCTGATCCTGACGTGAAGTCTGCGTTGAGTCGATCGCCTTCTCCAATATAGTTGTTGCAACGAATATTGTGCTCGCGCATCCAATCGAATGTAAGGCAGAGGGAGTCAACCATGTCGCTTCGTGCAGTAAAACAAATTCTTGAAACCAAGCCGACCATCGAAGGGGCCGGCGTTAAATTGCAGCGCGCCTTTGGCTTCGGCAAGACTAAGGAGTTCGACCCATTCCTGTTGCTGGACGATTTTCGCAATGAGAATCCAGCAGATTATCTGGCGGGATTTCCGTGGCATCCGCATCGGGGAATCGAGACTATCACCTATGTGCTGGCCGGGGAAGTGGAGCACGGCGACAGCCTGGGCAACAAGGGCAAGATGGGCGCCGGCGACGTGCAGTGGATGACAGCGGGAAGCGGCATTCTGCATCAGGAGATGCCGCGCGGCGATGCCCACGGCCGCATGCACGGCTTTCAGCTTTGGGCCAACTTGCCCGCTGCATTGAAAATGACGGCACCGCGTTACCAGGACATTCCGTCTGGCGCGATCCCTGAGGTTACGGAAGACGACGGGACAAAGGCTCGCATCATCTGCGGCGAATTCTGGGGCCAGAACGGCCCGGTTGAGGGCGTGGCGACTGAATCGAATGTGGCCGCGCGCTACGTGGATATCTCCGTGCCACCCTTCAAGCGCAAAACCATCAAGGTGGAGACCACCCGGAACGCCTTCGCATATGTCTTTGCAGGCGCGGGCAGCTTCCGCGATGCGTCAGATCCGCAGGCCGTGCTGACTGAATCGGCTGTCGACCCCAACGCTTCGCCGGTCTACGACGCGAAGAATCACTCACTGGTTCTTTTCGACCGCGGCGATGAGATCGTGGTACAAGCCGGCCCTGAGGGCATTCGTTTCCTGCTGGTCTCGGGCAAGCCGCTGGAAGAGCCTGTGGCGTGGTATGGGCCGATCGTCATGAATACGCAGGCTGAGCTGAGGCAGGCGATGAGCGAATTGCAGAGCGGGACGTTCATCCGCCAACAATAAGAAAAGATGCGCGGCTGAGAAGTGCGAATGCTTACGCCTCGACGGGCAGCTCCGCTGACAGGATGTTCATGGGCGTCAGGCCGCGCTGGCGCAGGGAGCGCAGGCTAAGCGAGTCGTGACGCTTGGCAAGCCGCCTGCCGTTGTGGTCTATAACCAGGCGGCAATGGAACCAGGCGGGGTCGGTATATCCAAGCGCGCGGTTGAGCAAAATCTGGCGCGCGGTGGACTTCAGCAGGTCGGCCCCGCGCACAACTTCTGTTATGCCCATGGCCGCGTCATCGGCCACGCAGGCAAGCTGGTAGCTGGGGACGCCATCCCGCCGCCAGACCACGAAGTCTCCAAAGTCTACCCCGGCCACAAAACGCTGCGGGCCCAGGTTGCGATCGACAAATTCGATGGCCTGGCCGTCTGGCACGCGGAATCGCCAATTAAAACCGTCGGGCATTTCGATCTCGGAGGCTGTGGGGCCGGGTAGTTGCGACGCGGTGCCGAGGAGCCGCCGGCAGGTGCCAGGATAGATGGGTTCGTCGTCATCGAGGTCCAGCTTGCCGCCGGCGAGCGATCCTTGCGCCTGGGGCGAGACTCGTTCATGCGGCGCTCCGAGGGCCGTCTCAAGATCTTTTCGGGAGCAGCGGCACGGATAGAGATAGCCGCGCCGGAGCAGCCTGCGCCAGGCGGCCAGATAAAAAGACCGGCGGCGGCTCTGAACATACGGTGCAAAAGGCCCTCCCTTGTCGGGACCCTCTTGCCAGCGGATGCCGAGCCAGCGCAGATCTTCGTAAGCGGCTTCGGCAAACGCAGATTTGCTGCGCTCCGGGTCCAGGTCTTCCATGCGCATCACGAGCGCACCGCCCGCATCGCGCGCGCGCTGCCATGCGGTCCAGAATGTGCGCGCGTGACCCACATGCAGATAGCCGGTGGGCGAAGGCGCGAGCCGGCCGCGATAGTTCGAAGTCGGCGTAGGTGCGAGGCTGGCCATACTAACTTCAAGTGTAGGAAGACCAACGCTCGGCGCATAGGTACAGCTTGATTCCGTGTCAAACTTGGTTCCCGGAGCCGCAGCCGGGATTCAGCTATTTCAGTGGCGGCTCAGCCCAAGAATATCTGCGTTCCTGCTGTGCTTGTGGTAGACATAGCGCCCGATCATCCAGCCCAGGGCGCTGCCCACCAGGACATCGGAGGGGAAGTGCTGGCGGGCGAGGATGCGGGTAAGGCTTACGCCAGTGGCCAGGCCGTAGGCGGCTATCTGCGTCAAGGGGCCGTTGTACTCCGAGGCAATGACGGCGGCAGAGGACCAGGCGATGATGCTGTGGTTGGAAGGGAACGAGGAGCCGAGACCCACTCCGGACTGGAAGAACTTGCCCTTGGCGCCGTCCACTGTGGGGCGTTCGCGCATTGAGACGGCTTTCAGGACCTCGCTGACGACAAGGCTGTCGCCCATGGCTTCGCCGGCCAGGATGCCCGTTTCAGTGGCGTGGTCGTCGTGGTGGATGTCGCCCAGGCCATAGATAATTGCGGGGGCGACGATAAAGCCTCCGAGCAAGCCGTTGGAGGCGGTTTCCGCATGGCTATTGAGAGAGGCGTCGTCGAGCCTTGCCGAAGACATGACCTGATGGTCGACGGCCATGGTTAGAGTTGTGGCGAGGACGAGCGGGACAAGCAGGGCGACATCGTGTTCGCGAATGCGCGCAGGGCTGGTCCAGATTGCGGCCTGGTCCTTCAGAAGGTTGGCGGGGGTGGCTCGGAGGGTGACGCTTGCATTACTGTCGAGACCGGCGGGAGCGGGGTTGCCGGCTTGCGGCGAAGGCGCATCTGGCAGGCCGCTTGAGTCGGAGATCGGTTGCGGATTGGGGCCGGAGGACGATTGGGCGCGCGCAGAGGCGCCGAGGCACAGGACGAGAGCGGAAGAGAGCAGAATACCTGCGCACAGCCGTCCATGATGCGATGACTCATAGCGTCGGACTGAAGAAGCGGACGGCATGAAGGTTCTCACGGTTTGCAAGTTAGGGCGCGGTGCGCACGTTGACAGGTTGCGAGTTGGCGGCGAGATCCGATGCACAATACTAATCAATCTTTCGGTTCGTTGAGGTAGATTGCGGTGTAGTCGAGGTAGTTCTGGGCGTATTCGAGGATGAGGGCGCGGTCTTTGTCGGAGAGTTCGCGGCGAAGCTTGGCAGGGACGCCGGCCCATAATGTACGGGGCGGGACGACGGTGTGCTCGGGGACGACGGAGCCGGCGGCAATGATGGAGCCTGAGCCGATGCGGCAATCATTGAGCACGCGCGCGCCAATGCCGATGAGGCACTCATCCTCAACCACGCAGCCGTGAACAGTAGCGTTGTGGCCGATGGTGACCCAGTCGCCGACAATCACCGGATAGAGATTGCGCTGGCCATGGAGAACGGAGCAGTCCTGGACATTGGAGTTGGCGCCGACGCGGATGGAATTGACGTCGCCGCGGAGGACAGCGTTCATCCAAACTGAGGAGTGGTCGCCAAGGGTGACGTCGCCGACGAGTTGGGCGGAGAGATCGATGTAGCAGGTGGAGGGAATCTGGGGTGTGCGGCCCTGGTAACTGCGAATCATTGCTGGAGGCCTCTCATCGGCAATTTGATTGTGGAGTGCCCGGAGGGATTCGAACCCCCAACCAAGACCGGAGGGATTATGAGTTCCCGGTCAACTTAGAATAAACCCTTACAGCGATTGCGATGAAGAGCGATGAGTTGCACTCGATGCTGATGGTTAACGGGGTTGCCCGCATCGGCATTGCACCTTTGATTTCGATCCATGACAAAGCACGAACTTCAGCGACAAGCAGCTAGAGTGATAGAGTGCGAAGCAGCCAGGGAATCATCGCGTATGAAGCAGCCAGAAGGGATAAGAGGGTTAACGCGGAGGGAATTCATGCTGAGCGCCTCAGCGGCGGCACTTAGTGTGGGCACTCCGATAGCATCTGCGTCACAGAGTACGGGCGCTCTCTCAGAGTTTGACTATCACCAGGTGCGGCTTACCGGCGGTCCGCTGAAGCAGCAGTATGACCGCATTCACGCGAGCTATCTGGGCCTGGACAATGACCGTCTGTTGAAGGTCTACAGGCAGCGGGCCGGGATGGCCACGCCGGGCGCCGACATGGGAGGCTGGTACGACGCCGATGGCTTTGTACCGGGACACTCATTAGGGCAATACATTTCCGGGCTCGCTCGAATAGGAAGTTCGACTGGAGACGAACACTGCCACTCAAAAGTGGGCGAATTGGTGGAGGGCTTCGCTGCCACTCTCGGGAGCGGCAATCAGGTCTTTGCCGGGCCGAATGCTGAGAAGGTCTGGCCGTGCTACATCCTGGATAAGCATATTGCGGGGCTGGTGGACGCGGCGACGTTGAGCGGGAATGCTGCGGCGCGCGAGCTTCTGCCTCGTGTGTTTCATGGCGCCCTGCCGTACATTCCAGATCACGGCCATGATCGCATCGGAAAGAAAGACCCTCCCTATGATGAGACTTACGTATTGCCTGAAAACCTTTTTGCGGCTTATGCATTGACGCAGGATCGCGCCATCTACGATCGGGCGCTGACGTTCATGCTGGATCGTGAATTCTTCGATCCCCTGGCTCGTGGAGAGGATGTGCTGCCGGGACGCCATGCCTACAGTCACGCCATCGCATTGAGCTCGGCGGGCAAAGCGCGATTGGTTCTGAACGACGACAAATATCTGCGCGCCATGCAGCGGGCTTGGGATCTGCTAACTGAGACGCAGCAATATGCCACCGGCGGATGGGGACCGAACGAAACATTCATCGAGCCGCACAAGGGGCAGTTATATGCGAGCTTGCAAAGCATTGACGACCACTTTGAGACTCCATGCGGAAGTTATGCGGCGACTAAGTTAGGCAGGTATCTGCTCTGCGCAACGGGCGACGGTCGCTACGGCGACGGTATTGAGCGAGTTATCTACAATGCGCTTCTGGCCGCAAAAGATCCTGACGGCGATGGAGACTATCCGTATTACTCGACTTACAGCCCAGGCGCGCGCAAGGTGTTTTACCCGAAAAAATGGCCTTGCTGCTCGGGCACGCTGGTGCAGGGCGTGGCCGACTACGTAAAGAATATTTACTTCCATGCTGCGGACGGCATCTCGGTGAACCTGTACGCGCCATCTGAAGTGCGTTGGCAGGCTGGACCAGTAATGGTTCGGCTAACTCAACGCACCGAATATCCAATTGGTGAGAGAGTTGAACTGCGTGTAGAGCCTCCGGCCCCGGCCGCATTCACGATCAGGTTGCGGATACCGAGTTGGCTCGCGCAGCCAGCGTCGATTCACGTCAATGGAGAAGCTGTGCACCCTCAAATGCAAAGGGGTTTCGCGATACTGAAGCGCACGTGGAAGAGCGGCGACGCCGTCACGCTTGACCTGCAGCAGGCCCTGCGCACCGAGGCAATCGACGATTTGCATCCGGAGACAGTAGCGGTTCTGCGCGGGCCGCTGGTCTATGTGGAGTTGAATCCTGCCGCGGGACCAGCGCAACTCGCTCCGCTGGAGAATTGGCAAATCGTGGCCGAGGCACCTGGCACATATCGCGCGCGCAATGTGGGCCGCAATGCGAGTAAGGACAGGGTGTTTGCGCCAATATACCGTGTGCGCGAAGAGAGTTATACGACGTATTTCAGAAAAGCTTAGGGGATGGCTGCAAATGGCGAAGACGCACAACAGGAGCTTGGGAGCGCAGGCACATC
>Ga0302326_10031543_pt1 | contig 10583 bp, 7 predicted proteins | sample Palsa_T0_3_FD_202264 | JGI IMG/M metagenome (GOLD analysis project Ga0302326, IMG submission 202264) | Peat permafrost microbial communities from Stordalen Mire near Abisko, Sweden - Palsa_T0_3 | ecosystem: Environmental > Terrestrial > Soil > Palsa > Peat permafrost | place: Sweden: Abisko...
GATCGTCGAAGCTGCGCACTACGCGACCGCGGCAATCGATCTGCACATCCTCTTTCGCCCCGACAACGTCTGCCGGCAGGCGCAGCGTGAAATCCACAATCGAGCCCACAGGCACATCTTTATCCATGGCAAACAGCACGCCGTTGGCAGAGATGTTTTCCGTCTCCGCAACGAACGAACCGCCGTCTGCTTTGATTGAGGCAGTCAGGTGCAGCGGAAACCGCGGTGCACTCTGCAAGTCCTCGTAGTGCCCGGTATTGATTGGCGCCTCATGCATGGCTGCCGTCCGCTCCTGCCTTGGCTTTCTTTTCTATTCGCACTGCGTTCGCATCTGGAAGAGTTATCGTCAAACTCAAAGGCAGCGTACACCCATGAATCAGGTGAACAAAGTTACCGAAGTCATAAATCGAATGGAGCGTAACCTCTTTTATATTAATACTTTAGAAGGATTTCTTGATGCAGATATCAACCCATCTTCCGAGGGCTAAACAAGGCGATACAGGGATGAAATCGGGGGAATCGCGCCCGATTATCGGGAAGAAAATTACTCGCCTAAGGCGGTCAGGAGTGATGACGATCGGGGGTCTTCTAGAATTTCGTCGCTTCAGTGAAGTGAAAATCGCGCACTCTCATCGCTGGAACTACCATGTCAAACGACTCTTCCCCACAGGCGCGCACCGGTTCGCTCATCGCTTCGACATTCGACAACATGTGGATGAGACTTTCATTAAAACGGAAGTTGCGAATTCCGCCGCGCAGTTTTCCGTTCTCGATTAAGAGGGTGCCGTCGCGCGTCATGCCGGTAAGCATTTTCTCGAACGGCTCCACTTCGCGGATGTACCACAGGCGCGTGACCAGAATTCCACGCTCGGTCGAAGCGATCATCTGCTCAACCGTCTGCGGATTGCCAACCGTCGCGAACACGATGTTCAGCGGCATTTCTCCAACTTCGCTGGGCAGGGGAAAACCATGGCCGGTCGCTGAGATGGGGCCGACCTTGTCTGCATACTCGGATCGCTTCACGCGCTCCGCGGTCGAGCGCGCGTAAACCACACGCTTCACCACTCCATTTTCGACCAATGCTATTTTCTGCCGCCGCACACCTTCGCCATCAAACGGTGAACCGCTTTGCAGCGGGTGCGCCACGTCATCGCAAAAGGTGATGTTCTCGCCGAACAATTTCGTACCAATTCTGCCCGAGAGAAACGAACGCTGGTCAAGGATGGCCATGCCGGAATAGTCCCAGAACATAAAGCCCACGAGGTCGAGGACCGCGGACGGTTCGAGAATCACCGTGTACTTTCCCGGCGGAATCTCGCGGGGATGGGCAGAGTCGATCGCCTTTTGCGCGGCGACTTCCGCGAGCTGCACGGGATTCAGATTGGCCACGTCCGGCGAATTTGCCTTCTGCCAGCCGGACGAATCTTCTCCCAGCATGGTGATGGAAACTTCAGCCAGGGTTTGCGTGTGCCAGTGGCTGAGTCCGTGCGAATTGAAGATGCCCTCGACCGATTCGGCGCTGGAAAAAACGCCGGCCGTCGTGAGCCGATTTTTCACGGCCACATCGACAATTTTTCTGACGCCTTCAGCGCGAAGCTCGGGCGTGATCGCAGCCGTCTGCTCAAAATACCGCGAAGGAGCTTGTGTGGTGCGGGCACTTTTGTCCGCGCTGTCTGCATCCTCTTCTCTGTTGGGCATCGGCAAGAGATCTGGGTCTGGATGCTGCACTCTCGCCAGGCTCTCCGAGGACCGCACGACCTGGCGCAGGCTTTCGTCATCGAACGTGTTGGTTGAGGCTCGGGCCGTCCGTCCGCCGAACACGGTGCGCACCGAGACCACGTGATTTTCTTCCGCTACATTTTGATGGATCGAATTGTTGGCGAATCGAGTCAGGGCAAAGCGGCCGCCGGAGAACAGCACTTCGACCTCATCTGCCGTCGTGAGCTTGCAGATGCGATTGAAAATATCCCCGGCTTGATCCTTGCGAAGCATTCAGTTCTGAAACGCCTTCCCCACTTTGATTGCGCGAAAACGCGCTGGAGCCGCACCATGGCCGGTTCCGATCACCTGCTGGGGCTGTCCTTTGCCGCAATTCGGCGTGCCCCACAACAGCCACTCGTCACGTGAGCAGACCGCATCCAATGAATTCCAGAACTCGGTCGTGATGCCCGAGTATGACGGATTTTTCAGCATGCGTACGCGCTTTCCGTGCTTGATCTCCCATCCGATCTCGCAGCCGAACTGGAAGTTGTAGCGCTTGTCGTCGATCGACCAGGAGCGGTTAGTCTGCATCAGAATCCCGTTGTCGGTCGAGGCAATAAGTTCTTCCAGAGTCATCGGAGTTTCTCCCGGCAGCAGGCTGATGTTGGTCATGCGAATCATCGGCAGACGGTTCCAGCCTTCGGCGCGCAACGTTCCACCCGAACGGGTTTCGCCAATGGTGTGCGCCGTTTCGCGAGAACTCAAATAGCCGGTGAAAACTCCGTTCGCGATGATCGGTGTGCACCGCGCGGGCACGCCTTCATCGTCAAAGCCAAACGTTCCCAGTCCCGGCCCGTGCTCCTGCCGAGCATCGGCAACCACGTTCACCAGCTCGGTGCCGTATCGCAAAGTGCGGAGCTTGTCGAGCGTAAGAAATGACGTGCCGGCGAAATTCGCTTCCATGCCCAGAACACGATCGAGTTCAATCGGATGTCCGATCGACTCGTGAATTTGCAAGCCGAGCTGTGAGCTGTCAAGAATAATGTCAAACGTTCCCTCCGGACATTGATCGGCCTGATGCAGAGCGACTGCTTCTTCGGCGATGCGCCGGGCGTTCTCCACCAGCTTCAATTCTTCGATCAGTTCATAGCCTTTGTTCTGCCATTGCCCGCCGTAAGAATTTGGATACGACCTCTTCTGAATCTCATTCCCCGCGAAGGCGTACGCGGCGTAGCCGGAGCCGGTCGAGAGCTTTGTCTGATGAATGTCCGCTCCCTCGGAAGAAACGAACCACTGCTCCTCGCGATTGAAGTTCAGGTTAGACTCGGCCAGGGTAATCCCAGCTACCGATCGCAACTCACCGTCGATCTTCAACAGCAGGTCGATATTCTGGTCCACAGAAACCGTAAAGGGATCGATGGTGTAGGGCGTGCTCCACTCGGCGACGACAGCTTTCTCCGGGGCAAGCCGCACGTTTTCACGCTTTACTTTTGCTGACGCGCGGGCGATGGCAACGGCCTGCGCTGCAGTCGCCTCGACCGCAGCGCGTCCCATATCTGCCGAGGCGGCAAATCCCCAGGCTCCATCGGCGATCACGCGCACATTCATGCCGACAGATTCCGCGTCGGAAGCGGAGCCAACTTTGCCATTCTTGGTGGTCAGTGCGCGGCTTCGCTGCGCGATCACGCGCACATCGGCGTAACTCGCACCCCGCAGCGCGGCCACGTTCAACGCCCAGTCAGCAACGTATCTCATGAGGAAAATCTCAATCTATCACAGCGAGTCGGACGATCGAGCGGCTCGACAGCCCCCTGCGTTACGGCGTCGCGTGTGCCTCGGCGAGTGCATTCTTCACCGCTAACAATTCCTTCAGAACGCCTCGAAGTTTGGTAGATTCCAGCGCGTTCGCTCCATCGGACTTCGCTTCTTTCGGATTGTCGTGCACTTCCAGGAACACTCCGTCCACTCCGGCAGCGACCGCTGCACGCGCCAACAGAGGAATGAACTCGGGCTGTCCTCCGCTGACCGCCAGACCCTTGTCATCCGCCTGGGATGACGGCAACTGCACAGAATGCGTCGCATCGAAGACGACCGGCGCAAACTTGCGCATGATCGCCAGCGAGCGCATATCGACGACGAGATTGTTGTAGCCGAAACTGGCTCCGCGCTCGGTGAGAAAAACTTGCGGATTGCCGGCATCGCGGCATTTCTCGACAGCGTGCCGCATATCCCACGGCGCGACAAACTGGCCTTTCTTGATGTTGACCGTGCGCCCGCTCAACGCCGCGGCCACGACCAAATCCGTCTGCCGGCTCAGGAACGCAGGAATCTGCAACACGTCGGCGACTTCGGCAACCCTGCCCACGTCGGCGGTTTCATGCACGTCGGTCAGGATCGGAAGGTGCAATTCGTCTTTGATTTTCTTCAGAATCCGCAGACCTTCTTTGAGCCCAGGTCCGCGAAAGCTGCGGATTGACGTGCGATTCGCCTTGTCGTAGCTCGCCTTAAAGATGAACGGAAAATCGAGAGCACGGGTGACGCCTTTGATAATTTCCGCCATGCGAATGGCGTGATCTTCACTCTCGATGACGCACGGCCCGGCAATCAAGAAGAGATCGCCCGACCCGATGCGAATGTCGCCGACTTGGAAGGAAGTGGTCAGATACTCACGCAAGAAATCGATCAACCACGGAGGCACTGAGAAACCCTATTATGGATTTTCTCTGTGTCTCTGTGCCTCCGTGGTCTGAATTCTACCGCCGCGCAACTTTCTCCGGCCGATGGAACATTTCCACCTCGGCCGTTTCTTTTTCTTCGCGGCGTTTCAATCCGAACTGATAGGCAGCGCCTATAAATGTTCGAAACAGCGGATGCGGCTCCAGCGGCTTCGACTTGAACTCGGGATGGAACTGGCACCCAATAAAGTGCGGATGATCGGGAAGTTCCACCATCTCGACATAGGTTCCGTCCGGCGTCGATCCTGAGATCTTCAGGCCGGCAGCCGTGAGCGGCTCTTCATATTCGCGATTGAATTCGTAGCGATGCCGATGGCGCTCGCTGATTTCGAGCGCTCCATAAATCTTGTGAGCCAGGGTGTTGGGTTCGATCTTGCACGTCCACGCGCCCAACCGCATCGTCCCACCGAGTTCTTCCACTCCGCGCAGCTCGCGCAGCTTGTAGATCACGCGATGTGGCGTTGCCGGATCGAACTCGCTCGAGTTTGCATCTGCCAGACCAACCACATTGCGAGCGAACTCAACGCAAGCCGTCTGCATGCCCAGGCATATCCCGAAATACGGGACCTTCTTTTCGCGCGCATACTGGATTGCCCGCAACATGCCTTCAATGCCGCGCTTGCCAAATCCTCCGGGAACCAGAATTCCGTCGTAGCCTTCGAGTTGCGCTTCGTAGCTCTCGTCGCCGGTCTCCAATCCCTCGGCCTCAATCCAGTTCAATTGCAATTTCAGATTGTGCGCCAGCGCGCCGTGCACGAGCGCCTCTTTCAGCGACTTATAGGAATCTTCGTACTCCACATACTTGCCGACAATGCCGATCGTCACCGTATCTTTCGGGTTGTAGACGCGGTGAACAATATCTTCCCAGCGCGCGAGATCGTGCTCTTTCGCTTCCAGTCGAAGGTGCTTCAGCACGAGCGCATCGACGCCTTCGGTGGCGAACACCAGCGGCACTTCATACACCGAGGCAACATCTTTCGCGGTGATGACGGCTTCCTCTGCCACGTTGCAAAAAAGCGCAATCTTCGATTTGAGTTCTTTGGCCAGGAAGCGGTCCGTACGGCACAGCAAGATGTCCGGCTGAATTCCGATGCTCAACAACTCCTTTACCGAGTGCTGCGTGGGCTTGGTCTTCAACTCCTGCGCGGCCGCGATGAACGGAACCAGCGTGACGTGCACAAACAAAGTGTGATCGCGGCCCAGTTCCTGCCGCATCTGGCGAATCGCTTCCATGAAAGGCAGCGACTCGATATCTCCCACCGTGCCGCCGATTTCGACGATGGCCACGTCAACGTCTTGCGCAACTTTCTTCATCGCGGCTTTGATTTCGTTGGTCACGTGCGGAATCACCTGGACGGTTTTGCCCAGGTAATCGCCGCGCCGCTCTTTCGCGATGATCTGCTCGTAGAGTCGGCCCGTGGTCCAGTTGTTATCGCGGGAAAGTCTGGCGTGGGTGAAGCGCTCGTAGTGGCCGAGATCGAGATCAGTTTCAGCGCCGTCGTCGGTGACGAAGACTTCGCCATGCTGAAACGGCGACATCGTCCCCGGATCGACGTTCAGGTAGGGATCGAACTTCATCAGGTTGACTTTCATGCCGCGGCTCTCCAGCAGGCAGCCGATGGAAGCCGCGGCCAATCCCTTACCAAGTGAAGACACAACTCCGCCGGTCACAAAGATGTACTTCGCTGGCATCTGTCCCTCGCTCTAAATTGTGTTGGAAAATTGTGCAGGTTGGCGTGCACGATCAATTATGGCAGAAAAGCCTGTGGAAGAAAATGAAAGAATTTGAGAGTTTGGGCCGCGCCCCATGGAGTTAAAATTGTGTGGCTCCTAACAAGCACGCGCGCCCATGTTCAAGTTTAGACCGCCCACAAAATCGTTCAAGGAACTCAGCGAGCGGAGTCCAACTCCCCAAATAGTGGCGGCACTCCTGATTATCGTGATACTCCTAATCGTCTACAGTTTAGTTCGCCCCCTGCTTTGATCTGAACAAGGATGTCCCTCCAGGAGAACGTTGGGGGTAATCTCTGATTGCTTTGGCTCTGTAGAATGTAGACGGAAGGTGTAAATCAGATGGTGGACCTGGTCGGGATCGAACCGACGACCTCTTCCATGCCATGGAAGCGCGCTCCCAGCTGCGCCACAGGCCCACTATGCAGACACTACAACCGCTGGTTGGGGAACCTCGATTATTCTCGCCGACTGGACGAAGATAGTCAACGCACCGATTATCTACGAGCTTGATTTCCGTCCAAAGCCGAGGTTACAGCTCCCGACGCATTCAGGGTGGAACCGAATACCAGCATAGCTTTCGCCAGGCGGGGATGCCCGTGCTTATGCAGCTGGTGGGACAACAACACATCAGCCGAGAACAATACTCCCTCGGAGAATCCGGCGAGGGTGCGTCCGTGAGTCACAAAGGGGCGCGCTAATGGATCATGCTCAACGAATTCGTACCGTCCGAAATTTCGCATAGTGAAAACCATATCGAAGGACTTGGCAGTAGCGTCGGCGGCAATGAGCAGTGAGTTCTCCCGCGTCCAGTACCGAGGCTTCGGTGCGGGGGCGGAACGGGCAAGAGACAAGGCCGGCGGATCACCCGCAAGCGCGAGTGTGGGAAGCAAGAGTACGGCGATGAGTGCAGCGAGGTTCTTCACGGCTCTTACTGGCTGGGGCTGGGGAGCTGGGGGTCGCACTCCCGAGCCAGAGTTTTTTCCGTTCGGAACTTCTATCGGCTGGAAGGCTGCAAGGGTTCACTGAGTAAGATTCGAGTTAGAAGAAAACAATCAGCTGCAGGACTGGTTCATCCGAGGCGTGGACGGCTGGCCGCGGCTTCACCCTTTCGCCGCTGCGCGAACCAGAAATATACGGGCACGCCGAGAAGAATCACGATCAGGCCGCCGATCGAATCTCTCACATTGCTGGCAAACGTATAGCAGAGCAACACCGCTGCCGTTGCCACGAACAGCGCTGGGACCACGGGATAGCCGATCATTCGGTAGAGCCCCGGGCTGCTTGCTTCGCGCCTGCGAAATACAAAAATGGTGCTCGCCGCCAATGCATAGAAGAGCCATTCAGAAAAAATCGCCAGGGAAAACAATTCCTTGAATGCCCCGCCCACCAGCACCAGAATCATCGAGACGGCTGCCTGAATCACCAGCGCCAGAGCGGGGGTATGAAACCTGGGATGAACTTCTCCCAACGCCCGAAAAAAATATCCATCGCGAGCCACCGCAAAGGGCACGCGCCCGCCGCTCATCACGGTTCCATTTAACGTCGCCAGCATCGAGATCACCATGCCGATCGAAACCAGCGACACTCCCAGAGTCCCCAACACCATCTCGCTGGCCGCCGCGGCAGGAACTTTAGCATGCGCGATTGCGGTCGCCGTCAGCATTCGCTGAATGCCCGCGTTCATCCCCATATAAAGGATTGCAACGACGCTCACGCCGGCGATCAGCGCGATTGGAATCGTTTTTTCCGGACGTTTAATTTCCTCGCTCACCATGTTTAAGTCGTTCCAGCCGTCATAGGCCCAGAGCGCTGCCACCAGGGCCGCCATAAAGCCGGTCATTCCGCCCTTCGCCCCGCCAAAGCCGGTGTGGAAGTTGCTCCACGAACCGGAAGTCGCTGTCAGAGCCAGAAGGGCGATCCCCACGATCAGACCAATCTTGAGCACGGTGAAAACAAACTGAAAGTCTCCCGCCCTGCGCACGCCCAAATAGTTCACCAGAGTAATCAGCACGATGGCGCCGATGGCCACCAGATGACCATAGTTGATGGCAAACACGCGGCTCGATGTCACGTGCCAGACGAAAAGCGTATGCGGCAGAAAACTGAATGCGGGAAAAGTCTGCAGCACCCTTACTAATCCGGCCGTAACCGTGGCGATGGAAGCCGGCTTGCCGATCAGAAACCAGGTCCAGCCATAGAGAAACGCGGGCAGGGGCCCGTAGGCATCGCGGATGTAAACGTACTCGCCGCCGGCATAAGGCCGGACCGCGCCCAATTCCGCGTAAGTCAATACCCCAAACAAGGAGAGCGCGGCCCCCACCACCCACGCCAGGTACACCAACTTGGCTGATCCCGCGTCCTGCATCATTTCGGCCGGGACCAGAAAGATGCCGCTGCCGATAATGGTTCCCGCAACGATAGACGTGGCGTGCCAAACGTTCAGCCCGCGGATGAGTCCCGCGCCGTGATTCGCACTCGCGCCGGGGGCAGGTTCTCGCGCCATTTGATCGTGAAGTCCAGTGGACATTTTGACAGCCAATGTTACACGGGAACGGCCCCTGGGAAAGGATTCGCAACCGGAAACGATCTTCTCATTTACACATTGACGGCTTTTGTCGTAAGCTCGTTCGGCTGGTAATTCCCCTGCCCAGCGATTCGCTTGTCTGTCGATTCGATCCGAAGTTAACAAACAGAATGATCAGTACAGGATTTCCAGCCCGAAATCCGGAGGAACTGTTATGTCGCTTCGTCCCGCTCAGAGCGCGTACCGCGCCGCTGTTTCGCTCTCCACCTTTGTGCTGTTTGCCGTTTTGATCTCGACCGCCCAAATCACCACCTATCACGTCGATAACAACCGCACCGGCTGGAACTCAAACGAGACGACCCTGACGCCCGCCAATGTTGGCAGCTCGTCGTTCGGTCTGCTGAAGAATGTGACCCTTGACGAACAGGTGGACGGGCAGCCTTTGTTCGTCCCCAACGTGACCATTACCGCCGGCAGCCATCAGGGCGTTCACAACGTTGTGTACGTCGCCACGGAAGCCAACACGGTTTTCGCCATCGACGCGGCAAGCGGCACCGTCCTGCTCAATCCCAACTTTGGCAAAGCCATCCGCTATCCTCTGGGATGCGGCAATAATGGACCCAACGTGGGCATCAACTCCACGCCCGTCATCGATCTCTCCGCCAACACAATGTACGTTGTAACCTACACGACCGGACCGACCTTCCAGATTCACGCGCTCGATCTCGGCAGCCTCACCGACAAAGTAACGCCCGTGACCGTTTCGGCGTCGCATACTTTGACCGACGGATCAATCTTCAACTTCAATGCGACCTACCAGCGCCAGCGTCCTGCCTTGCTGCTCGCCAATGGCAATGTCTATGCCGGGTTCGGCAGCTTCTGTGACTTGTCCGCAAACTTTTCGCGCGGCTGGCTCTTGGGTTGGGCAACGAATACGCTCACGCCGCTCGCTTCGAATCAGCTCAACGACACGCAGGCCACGTCTCCCGACAGCTTCTTCCTATCGTCCATCTGGATGTCCGGCTACGGCCCGTCCGTCGACGACTCCGGCAACATTCTGTTCGTCACCGGAAATTCCGATTACTCCGGTACGACCTACGACGGAGTCACCAACATTCAGGAAAGCGTCTTAAAGTTTTCCTCCGATTTGTCCACGCAGCTCGACATCTTCACTCCCAAGAATCAGGCTTCGCTCGACGAGGTCGATAACGATTTCGGTTCCGGCGGCGTTCTTGTGTTGCCCGATCAGCCCGGCACAATTCCACACCTGGCCGTTGCCGCCGGCAAGAATGGCTCGCTTTACTTCATGAACGAAGATGACCTTGGAGGGTATTCAACCACAAAGAATAATGTGCTTGGAACCTATGGCATCGGAGGCTGCTGGTGCGGTCAATCCTATTACGTCGATCCTTCCGACGGAATCGCCCGCGTCGTCACCAGCGGAGGGTCGAATGTCGGCGTGTACAGGGTCAACACTACGTCCGCGTCGCCTACTCTGACAAAAGTGGCGCAGTCTCCCGCTTTGGCCACGGGCAACCAGGATCCCGGATTCTTCACCAGCATTTCGTCCAACGGAAACTCCAATGCGATTATCTGGGCCTTGTCGCGGGCCACGAGCCTGAGTGGGCATCCTATTTTCTTGTATGCCTTCAATCCGGACGCGGTCACGAAAGGAGCGATGCAGACACTCGTCAAGATCAAGGCTGGCACGTGGCCGAACGTCGGGGGCAACTCAAACCTGGTTCCCATGGTGGCCAACGGAGAAGTGTTTGTAGCTAGTGACAAGCAGCTCGAGATTTTCGGGATCAAACCTGCGCACGCGAAATAATCGACTGGACTGATTGAGGCGCTCTGATTCATGTGGCGGGGGGCCACCACTACCCCCCAGT
>Ga0302326_10031545_pt1 | contig 10582 bp, 9 predicted proteins | sample Palsa_T0_3_FD_202264 | JGI IMG/M metagenome (GOLD analysis project Ga0302326, IMG submission 202264) | Peat permafrost microbial communities from Stordalen Mire near Abisko, Sweden - Palsa_T0_3 | ecosystem: Environmental > Terrestrial > Soil > Palsa > Peat permafrost | place: Sweden: Abisko...
GAGGGCCGGAGGCCGAGTTCGCCACCATCGCCGGTCCCGGCCAGGCCTCGCAGGGGGCCGGCCGCCAGACCGACTTCGCCCTGACCCAACTGCTGCCCTACAGCGGCGGCACCGTCGAAGTCGAGGCTGGCCTCGTCCCGCTCAAGGGCGACAATGTCGTCCGTTCCGGCCTTGATCTGCTCCACGACGTCGGCAGCCTGGTCACCCCGCCGGTCAGCGCGGTCCTCGACATAGCGACGAAGGTCGCCTCCGGGGTGGCCTCTTTCGTCCAGGCGACGCAGCCGGAAATCCAGCTGGGCTTTCACCGGACCTACGCGGCCGAGGGCGGCGGCGGCGCGAACATCTTCGCGCCCGGATACGTGGCGGTGCTCAACACCGACGCCGCGAAGATCCAGGGCCGTTCCCTGAGCACGGACCAGGGAACGCTGTGCCTGGGCGGCCAGCCGGTGACCGACATCGACTTCATCCTGCTCCGGTTCGAGAAACGCCAGTACCGGGACGACTGGCGCTTCCCGAACGTCATGGGCCTGCGCCGCCAGGCCATCAACGCCCGGACCTCCGGCGACACCTCGGCCTACACCGTGTTTAAGGACAGCGCCATCAATACCCTGCTCATCTCCGACGACCTCACGCCCACCGACCAGGTACGGGCCTCGACCGCCCTGTCCCGGGAATTCGAGCGGATCGAGGGTGGTCAAGGGGCGGTCAGCGTGGTTACAGCCCAGGCCGACCGCGGTGACCTGGGGCCGATCATCGATATCTTCGCGCCGTCCCCGGAGGCCGTGCGGGCCGCGCCGCGGCCCCGGCTGGCGGCCCTGCTCGGCGGCTAGCCGGACGACCAGCCGTCCTGATCGGCCCTCGTGGGCTCGTCCCTCTCGTCCGGGCGGGTCGCTGACGCCGTGACCGCGGGATCCGGCTACGGTTATATGACGTTTGCGCCCGCTTTGAACGGAGGTGGCGATGCCGGCACCGAACGCGCCGAGGGCAGGCGGCCCGGCGGGTGCCCGCAGCTTCGGATTTGACGCCCGGGTCGCGCATCCGGCCCGGGTGTACGACTACTGGCTGGGCGGCAAGGACAACTTCGCGGCCGACCGGATCGCGGGCGAGCAGACCATCGCCGCCTACCCGGCGATCCGGGCCTCGGCCCGGGCCAACCGGGCCTTCCTGGCCCGGACCGTCCGCTACCTGGCCGCCGAGCAAGGCGTCCGCCAGTTCCTCGACATCGGCACCGGGCTGCCCACGGCCAACAACACCCACGAGGTGGCGCAGTCGGTCGCGCCGGCCAGCCGGATCGTGTACGTCGACAACGACCCGCTCGTGCTTTCGCACGCCCGGGCCCTGCTGACCAGCAGCCCGCAGGGCGTCACCGCTTACCTCGACGCCGACCTGCGGGACACCGACGCGCTGCTCGATCAGGCCGCGGGCACCCTGGACTTCAGCCAGCCGGTCGCGATCATGCTGCTGGCCATCCTGCACTACGTCCCGGACCTGGCCGAAGCGCAGCGGATTGTGGCCCGGCTGATCGACGCCGTGCCGTCCGGCAGTTACCTGACGATCTCCCACGCGGCCAGCGACATCTCCCCGGCGGAGATGGCCGAGATGATCAGGCGGATGAACGAGCACCTCGCCGAGGGCAACCACGTCGGGCGGCCGCGCGAGGTGGTCGCGGAGTTCTTCGGGGGGCTGGAACTGCTGCCGCCCGGAGTGGTCAAGGTGACCGAGTGGCGCGCCGCGTCGCAACAGGAAGCCGACGGGCCGACCTCCCTGTGGGGCGGCGTCGGACGCAAGGCCTGACCACCCGGGCGGGCGCGCTTGGCGGGTGCTCTGGCACAATCGGCGGGTGACTGACGCCGAGTCCACCGAGGCCATGCTGGCGCGCGTCCGGGCCAGCTTCGACCGGCAAGGCATGATGGGCACGCTCGGGGTGGAGGTGATCACCGTCGAGCCGGGGCGGGTGGAGCTGGCGCTGGGGCACGACGACAGGTTCACCCAGCAGCACGGGTTCCTGCACGCCGGAGCGGTCGCCTCGGTCCTGGATACCGCGTGCGGGTACGCGGCCTACACCGTCATGTCGCCGGAAGCGGCGGTGCTGACCGCCACCTACACGATCAACCTGCTCGCGCCGGCGGCCGGGCAGCGGTTCGCGATGACCGGCGAGGTGGTGCGGGCGGGCCGGACGCTGGTGGTCTGCCGTGGCGAGGCGTTCGCCGACGGGAGCCAGCGCCCGTTCGCGGTCATGCAGGCCACCATGACCGCTGTGTACAGCCGGCCGGGCATCAGCGGATAGCCGGGGCTCGCCCGGTTCAGGCCTGCTTGGCCCTTTCCCGGGCGGCCAGACGCAGGGCGGCGGCCACCAGCCGGCCGGCTCGAGCCCGGGCGCCCGGCTCCTCCCGGATGGTCTGAGCCAGGAACTGGCCGGGGTCGAGCCCCACTTGCTCGGCGGCCTTGTCTCCGCCCGCGTCCAGCCAGCGCTTGAGCAGCGGACCGTCGACCTCGGGATGGAACTGGACCGCGAGGTGCCGGCCGAGCCGGAAGGCCTGCACGCCGACGTCGTTGCGCGCCAGCACCTCGGCCGTCTTGGGCGGCCGGCAGCGGTCGCCGTGGAACTCCAGCCAGGGCCCGACCGGGATCAGTTCGTGGTCCCACGAGTCGACCAGCCGCCAGCCGATCTCCTGGCGGGCCATGGCCTCGACCTTGCCGCCGAACGCGGCGCAGATGGCCTGGGCGCCGAAGCAGATGCCGAGCACGGGGACGCCTGCCTCGTCCGCCGTGCGCAGCCAGGCCTGCTCCTCGGCGATCCACGGGTCGGGATCGTTGACCGAGCTCTCGGCGCCGAGGACCAGCACGTGATCAACACCGTCGAGGGCGGGCAGCGGCCCGTCGTCGGGCAGCAGGTGCATGGTGATCTCGGCCCCAAGCGCCTCGAAGGCCGCGCCGATGAACCCGGCCGAGTCCACGCCGTGGTGCTTGACGGCCACTACTCGCATCACGTTGTGCTCCTTACCCGCAGCCGCCTGGATTCAGGACGCGCTGTAACCGGCGTTGCTCAGCAGCCGGCGGAGGTCGACCACCATCTGGACGTCGATGTCCTTTCCCTCGGGCGGGTCGAAGATCTCGTGCTGCGATCCGACCGTGACGGTGACCTTGCCGTCATGGTGCGTCGCGACCGTTCCGACGGCCTCAAGCAGCGACGTCACCGCGTGCCACTCGATGTTGTGGCTCGTGGGGTGCTGAAAGATCTCGCGTAGCGTGTTCCTGTGACGATTGTCAAGGTGCGGTAGCTCCGGCGAGGATGTCATGGGCGTTCCTTTCCTGGCCCGACCCTACGTTAGGCCGACCGGAATCTTGAAGGGGGTCCTGTGTCGCGCGTTTTCATCACCGGGTCAAGCGACGGTCTGGGCTTGATGGCGGCCCGGCTGCTGGTCGCCGACGGTCACTCCGTCACGCTACACGCCCGCAGTCAGGCCCGGGCCGACGACACCCGGGCGGCCCTGCCGCAGGCCGACGGCGTGGTCATCGGGGACGTGTCTCAGCTGGCCGGGATGCGCCAGGTCGCCGAGCAGGCCAACGCGTCCGGCCGCTTCGACGCGGTCATCCACAACGCCGGGATCGGCTACCGCGAGGTGCGGCGGGTCGAGACGCCAGACGGCCTCTGCCAGGTCTTCGCCGTCAACGTGCTCGCGCCCTACGTGCTGACCTGCCTGATCGAACGGCCGGACCGGCTGGTCTACCTGAGCTCGGGCATGCACCGCGGCGGGAACCCCGATCTGAGCGACCCGCAGTGGACGCGCCGACGCTGGAACGGCGCTCAGGCCTACTCCGAAAGCAAGCTGTTCGACGTGATGCTCGCCTTCGCCGTCGCGCGGAGGTGGCCCGGCGTCTTGTCGAACGCGATGACGCCCGGCTGGGTACCGACCAAGATGGGCGGCGCCGGCGCGCCGGACGACATGTCCCTGGCCCCGGTCACGCAGGCGTGGCTGGCCGTCAGCGCCGATCCCGCGGCCATGGTCACCGGCGACTACTTCTACCATCAGCAGCCGGGGGAAACGAATCCCGCCGCACGGGACGTCAAGGTCCAGGACGAGCTGCTCAGCTACTGCGCCGGGCTGGCCGGCCTGGAACTTCCCGGGTGAGCGCGCCGGCCGGCGGTCCGGTGCTGGTCATCGGGGTGGACGGGGTCCGGTTCGACCTGCTGGCACCGGACGCGACGCCGTCCATCTGGGCGCTCGGCCAGGCCGGTTTCCTGGCGCCGGTCGGCATCGACGAGGCGACCCCGACATGGTCCGGCCCGTGCTGGGCGACGATCGCCACCGGCGTCGGGGTGGCCGGGCACGGCATCATCGGCAACGACCTGACCGGCCACCGGCTGGCCGATCATCCCGACTTCATCACCCGGGCCACCCGGGCCGGACTGGCCACCCTGCTCGCGGTCAGCGGCTGGTCGCCACTGGCGCTAGCCGGAGACGGCGGCCCCCTGTTCGCCCAGGCGACCCGGCGCGAATTCGCGCCTGCGACCGAAACCAGCGTGGCGGCCTGGGACGCCGCCGACGAGGCCATCACCGGAGTCGCCGCGAAGCTCCTGGCCGACGAAGGTCCCCGGGCCGCCTTCGTCTACCTGGGCGCGGTCGACATTACCGGGCACCTCACCGGGGCAGGCGCGGCGTACCGCGCGGCGGCGCGGGCGGCCGACCAGCGGGTGGGAAGGCTGCTGAGCGCCGTCCGGTCCCGCCCGGGGGAAAACTGGACGATCGTGGTGGTCACTGACCACGGTCATCTCGACCGCGGCGGGCACGGCGGCCGCGAACCCGAGGTCACCACGGCGTGGGCCGCAGCCGCCGGGCCCGGCATCCGCCCAGGCGCCCCGCCGCTGATCACCCGCCAGTCGCAGGTCGCGCCGCTGGTTCTCGCCGCACTGGGCCGGCGGTTAGCCGGGATGGCGGGTCAGAGCACCGTCAAGATCTGCGGGCCGTCGGCGGTGATCGCCACGGTGTGCTCGACGTGAGCCGCGCGGCTGCCGTCGCCGCTGCGGATCGTCCAGCCGTCATCGTCGATCTCGTAGCTGTCCCGGCCGCCGGCCAGGAACCACGGCTCGATCGCGAGGACCAGCCCGGGCACGAGCCGGTGACCGCGGCCTCGCCGTCCCTCGTTCGGGATGTGGGGATCCTCGTGCATCGCCCGGCCGACGCCGTGACCACCGAAATCGGTGCAGATCCCGTAGCCGGCCGCGCGTCCGGCCGCGCCGATGGCCGCCGAGATGTCGCCGATCCGCCCGCCCGGGACCGCGGCGGCAATGCCGGCCCGCAGGGCCTCGCCCGCGGTCGCGATCAGCCGCGCGTCGGCCGGGTCCGGCGGCCCGATCGTGAACGAGATCGCGGCGTCACCCGTCCATCCGTCCAGCACGGCGCCGCAGTCCACGCTGAGCAGGTCGCCGTCGGCCAACCGGTACCGGCCCGGGATGCCGTGCAGTGCGGCGTCGTTGACCGAGGTGCAGATGACCCCGGGGAATGGGACCGGGGCGAACCCCGGCTGGTAGCCCAGGAACGGCGAGGTGGCCCCCGCGTCGGCGAGCACGCCGCGGGCGATCTCGTCCAGTTCGGTCAGGGCCATGCCCGCCTTCGCCTCGGCGCGCGTGGCCGCCAGAATCTGCGCGACGACCTGCCCGGCCGCCCGCATGGCCTGGACCTCTCCCGCTGTCTTTATCTCCACCACGGGTCCCACCTCCCTTTGCGGGATAACTATACCGGTATTACTATCACGGTATGGTCCGACCGCCACTTAGTCATCTTGAGCATGCCCGCGGCGAACGACTCGGCCTGCTTTTGCGCGAGGCACGCGGGCCGCGCAGCATGGCCGAGATCGCCGTCCGTTCTGGCGTCCCCGCGGAAACGTTGCGCAAGATCGAGACCGGCCGCATCGCTACGCCCGCGTTCTTCACCGTGGCCGCCCTGGCCGCCGCCCTCGGGCTGTCCCTGGAGGAGATCGTCCAGGCCTGCGCGGAACCCGCCGAGGCCCTCAGCGCCTAACGTCCCCCTGTCACCGCGTGTCCCATGGCCACCTGGCTCCTCCGGCCCGCCTTATCTCGGACACCCTGAGCGTCTTGGCCCGCCTTCCCGAGCGGCCCCCGGCCGCCTTCCCGAGCGGCCCCCGGCCGCCTTCCGAGTGCATGGATGTGACAACCTGAACACTCTTCTGTGTAGGTTGCCACAACCATACACTATGACATACGGGTTTTCGACATCTGGGCGTGAACTGGGTTTCTGGTGGGAACATTGGGGTGTGCTGGGTGCCGCAGTGATCTGGCGAGAAGCGTGACCCTCGCCTAGCTGGCCTGCGCGGGCAGCACGTGCACCTCGATGTCGCCGGCGCTGCGGGCCAGCGCGCGCAGGACCAGGTGACGGCCGCCCCGGGTCCCTGGGCCGCGGGCCAGCACCATCTCGGTGACGTGGTGCTCGCGCGCGTACGCCGTCAGGGCCGCGGCCGGGGCGCCGGGCAGGACGGCGAACTGACCGCCGAGCTGCGCGGTCAACGCCGCGTACGCCGCCAGTATCTGGTCCAGGTCCGCCTGGGGTGGTGAGGCCGGCACGGCGGCGACCCGGAATTCCCCGGCCAGCCGCGCGGCGAGCGCGGCCGACCACCTGATCAGCGGCTCCATCCCGGCCCGGGGCGCGGCGCAGCCCAGGATGGACGGCGCGGCTTCGCCGGCCGGCCAGGTGCCGTGCCGGTAGGCGGTCAGCTGCCGGTCGGCGTGTTCGGCCACGATGGTGAAGGCCTGCTCGCGGAGCGCGCTGAGTGACTCGGGCGCGTAATCGGTGGGCAGCGCGCGGCCGGCCTCGGCGGCCGGGACGACCTCGCCCCGGCGCACCCGGTCGGCGAGTTCGGACGGTGGAGCGTCCACCAGCTCGATCTCGTCCGCGATAGCCAGGGCCGCGGTCTCATCCGGGGCCACGCTGGCGGCCACGGCACGGGCCGGGGCGGCGCTCGAGATACCGGCACTGGCTGGGGCCGCGCTGGCCGTTGCAGCACCGGGCGGGGAAGCTACCGCCGGGGAAGCGGCGGCCGGGCCGGCGGTGATGGTGGGGGAAGCTACGGCCGGGGAAGCTACGGTCGGGGCGGCGGTGCGCAGGTGGGTTAGGTGCACGGTGCCGACGATGGTGATGCCGGCGCCGGCGAGGCGGCGGGCGGCCGCGAAGCGGGGCTCGCCGCTGGCGTCGACGGCCGCCAGGTCATCGACGCAGGCCACTTCGGGGTGCCGGGCCAGCACGGCGTCGGTGTCGAGGGTGGTGCCGTCGCCGACTAGTTCCAGGCCCTCGAGCAGCGCGCTCACGCCCTCCCGGCCGCGGCAGTCGACGGTCGCGACGACCACGTCTGACCCCCGCGATTTCCGGCGCCTGGCCTCCTCGAGCATGGCGGTCGTGACGCCGCAGCCCGGCGCGTAGCCGAGATAGACCCGGATGGCACCGCGCGGCCGGGGGCGCGCCGCGCCGGCCGGGCTGTCTGGGCTGTTCGCGCCGTTGGAGCCGTCAGCGGAGTTCGCGCCGTTCGCAGCGGGCTGAGGGAGAGCACCGGCGGCCGCCCGGCCGGCCGGGCCGGGCGTGATGTGCAGGTGGACATCGGGGAGTTGGTCGGCTACCCGCTCGATCAGGGTGGGCCGCCAGCGGTTACGTAGCCCGGGCGGGGGTGCCGCCATGACCAGGCTCCGGGCGCCGGTCTCGCGCACGGCCTGGGTGATCACCGCCGCGGCATCCCGGCCCTGGCGGATGATGACCGCGGCCCCGGCATCGGCCGCCGCGGACTTGATGTGCTCGGTCACCTCTCCGGGTGGGTCGCCGGCGCGTGCGGCGAGGACGAGCACGGTGCACGCCGCGCTGCTGCGCCGGGCCAGCCGGACGCCGCGCTGGATGAGCGCGTCGGCCTGGTCTGGCTTGGTGACGGCGACTAGGACGTCCTGCGATTCTCGCTGGCGCACAGCGCCCGGCGCCCCGAGCGTCTCCGCCACCACCCGCAGCCCGATCTCGCGCAGCGCGGCGAGGTTTTCGGTCCGGAACAGTCCTTCAACGGCGTGGGCGGCCTGCCCGGCCGGGTAGATGTTTCCGTGCCCGAGCCGCTTGCGCAGCGCCTCGGGAGAGTTGTCGAGGAACCGGATCTCGTCGGCCTCGGCGAGCTCGGCATCGGACACGGTGGCCGCGGCGGGCCGTCCGGTGATCTGCTGAACGGTCTCGGCCGCGCGCTCCAGGTCGGTCACGTCGACGGTGCTGATGACGTCGATCCCGGCGTCCCGCAGGGACCTGATCGCCTCGACGTTCTGGCCGTAATCGTCCACCAGCACGACGGCGGGCTTGCGCGCGAGGACCGCGTCGAGGTCCATCTCCTCGCGGGCGTCCGGCCCGGTGCCGGGCGAGCGGGGCGGGATGACCTCGAGGCCGCCGATGGCCTCGAGGGTGCGCGGCCGCCCCCGGGTTCGCGCGAGGCCGACCACGACGTCCTCGCCCCGGTCGCGCAGCGCGCGGCCCTCCCTGAGCATGCTGAAGGTCTTGCCGGAGCCCGGCCCGGCCCCCAGGTACAGGTGCAGCGTGCCGCGCCTGACCGGCTCGGCCGGGCCCGCCAGCATGGCGCCGATGCCGTTGTCCTCGCGGATGATCTGGCCGCGGGTCGCGTCATAGGCGTAGAGCTCGGCGTACCGGCCCCAGTTCACGGCCACGTCGAGCTGCCTGGTGGCCTCCTCCTCGCCGAACCTGGTGCGCAGGATGTCGGTGAAGAAGCCGGACGGCAGGTTGCCGTCGATGCTGTTGCCCAGGGCCCGGTAGATGGTGCGGACCAGCGGGGCCCGGTCCAGCGACGCCCGGGCGAATATCTCCTTGCTGTCCTGGATGTTCGCGCCGGCGAAGATCCGGCCCTCGCGGGACAGGACCAGCCGTTCGCCGCTGAGCTGGGCGAACCCGAGCATGACCAGCGCGTCCACCAGAGGCAGCAGCTCATCGACCTCAAGGCCCAGGTTGTCGGCCAGGTCGGGCAGGTCGGCCGCGCCGTCGTGACGGCCCAGCAGGATTTCGGCGAGGCCGGACAGCCCGTCCACGGTGGCCTGCGGCAGCGGGGAGTCGCCGACCGAGCCGGCTCGCGGGCCGCCGGTGTGGGCGGCGGGCTCGGCGGGCACGCTGTCGCGGTGCGTCATCAGGCGGTAGATCTCGTCGACGAGCGCGTCGAAGTCCGGGGTTCGCCTGCGCCGCGGCCGAGGGAGCGGATTGCGCATGTCGGCGCGGATCCGGCCCGGGTTCGTGCCCAGGACGAGGATCCGGTCGGCCAGCAGCACCGCCTCCTCGATGTTGTGCGTGACCATGACCATGGTCTTGGTCGGGAACCGCTGCCCCTCCCAGAGCTCGAGCAGCTCGCCGCGCAGGTTCTCCGAGGTGAGCACGTCCAGCGCGCTGAACGGCTCGTCCATGAGCAGCGCCGCGGGCTCCACCACCAGGGCGCGGGCGAAGCCGACACGCTGGCGCATGCCGCCGGAAAGCTCCTTGGGATAAGCGGACTCGTAGCCGTCGAGGCCGACCAGGTCGATGGCCCGCAGCGCCCGCTCGGTTCGCGGTCCCGGCGGCACCTTCCGCGCCTCCAGGCCGATCTCGACGTTCTGCTGCACCGTGAGCCACGGCAGCAGCGCGAAGGTCTGGAACACCATGGTGGTGTCCCGGTTGGTGCCGACCAGCCGCTGGCCGCGGAACAGGACTTCGCCCTCGGTCGGCGCCATCAGGCCGGCGATGCACCGCAGCAGGGTGGACTTGCCGCTACCGCTGCGGCCGAGCAGCGCGACGAACTCGCCCTCCTCGACATCCAGGTTGATGCCTTCGAGCACCGGCACCGGATGCCCGTCTGGACCGGAGAATGACTTGCTCAGCGTCCGGACGCTGATCAGCGGGCCGCGCCGGGCCGACTCGCTCATGCGAGCGCGAATTTCGACTCGGCGATGGCGTACAGCCGCCGCCACAGCAGCGCGTTTATTCCGGTCACGTAGATGCACATGACCAAAATCCCCGCGAGGAGCTGGTGGTAGTTACCGGTCGAGGTCGCCTCGGTAATGAGGGTGCCCAAGCCGTTGGCCGCCAGGACGCGCCCCTTGTAGGTGACGATCTCGGCCACGATGGTGGCGTTCCACGCGCCGCCGGCCGCGGTGATCGCGCCGGTGACGTAGGCGGGGAAAACGGCGGGGATGATCATCCGCCGCCAGCGTCCCCAGCCGTGCACGTCGAGGTTGTCCATGGCTTCCTTCAGATCCGAAGGAACGGCACTGGCCCCCGCGATCACGTTGAACAGGATGTACCACTGGGTGCCGAGCGCCATCAGCAGGACGCTGCCGTAATTCAGGCTGAGCCCGATGTCCAGGAAGAAGGCAATCGCGAACGGGAAGATGAAATTCGCGGGAAAACTCGCCAGCACCTGGACGATCGGCTGCATGAACTGGGCGACGCGGGGGTTGAAACCGATCCAGACGCCGACCGGCACCCAGACCACCGACGACACCGCCACCACCACGGCGACCCGCAGGAAGGTATAGACGCCGAGGAGGAACGCGTGGCCGAAGATGCCCAGG
>Ga0302326_10031547_pt1 | contig 10582 bp, 8 predicted proteins | sample Palsa_T0_3_FD_202264 | JGI IMG/M metagenome (GOLD analysis project Ga0302326, IMG submission 202264) | Peat permafrost microbial communities from Stordalen Mire near Abisko, Sweden - Palsa_T0_3 | ecosystem: Environmental > Terrestrial > Soil > Palsa > Peat permafrost | place: Sweden: Abisko...
ACCCTTGCGTCGTCTACCCCCTGCCACGACGTGGCGGGATTGTGGCGCGTGCCGGCGGGCTGTCAACGTCGGGCATTCGGCGGGCGCTTCGCGCACGGCTGACGCGGCTCTCTTGACGGCCCACCGCCACGCGCTGGTTCGCAATGACGTCGGGGCAGGGGAGGTCCTGCCCGACATCAACAGCGAGCCACCGACATGACTATCGTTCGCTTCACGTCGTCGGCCCATGGTCAGCCTACGCCGTGGCGGATGCTCATCGCGACGGAAGGCCGTGCTCCGCGTTGCTCTTCTGGATCCGGGCTGAGAGGAGAAGTCTGCCGCGCTCGCCTGCGGCCGCGGCGGGTCACGCAGGTTAGAATCGCTTAGTGCCATCCAGCGACTCAAAGTCACCGTCTATCCAGCCCCGTGACCGTCGTGCGGACATCCTCCAAGCTGCCGTAGAACTGTTCAGTGAGAGGGGTTATCAGGGCGCGACGACCGACGAGATCGCCGAACGCGCCGGGGTGACCAAGCGGACGCTCTACAACCACATGGGCAGCAAGAACCACATCCTGTACGAGATCCACCGCGCGTTCATCGCCCGAGGATTGCGCCGCTGGGAGGATGTCGCGGCGGCCGGCCATGGCCCAGCCGAGACGGTCCGCACGCTGATCCGCGAGCATCTCGCGATCGTGATCGAATACCACTTGGCGATTCGCGTGTTCTTCGAGGAGAGCAAGCATCTTGACCCTGAGGAGCGGGCGGTCATCTCCCGTCAGCGTGACGAGTATGAGGCAATCTTCCGTGACGCACTGAAGACGGCCGTAGACGCCGGCGAGATCCGCCCGTTGGACCCGGAAGTCAGCACTCGCACGATTCTCAGCATGTTGACTGGCGTGTACCGGTGGTATCGCCCGACCGTCGGCCTGCCCGCGAACGAACTGACGGCTTTGATCGAGACGTATCTCATGGACGGGATCGCCGAGCCGGATGTGCTAGCGATAACCTGATCGGTCAGTAGACTGCGTCGCTCGGTGAGCCTCAGTTCAAATCGCGGTACCCAGGCCGGTCTGCACGCATCCCATGTCCGCACGTAGCGCTGCTCCCTCCAACGACTCCGTGCCCGAGCGATCCCGGGCGACAGATTCAGATCAGACGGTCGCAAAGATCGTCGCGGTCGCGGCTGCTCTGTTCGCGCAGCGCGGGTTTGTCGGCACCAGCACGCAGGAAATCGCCGACGCTGCGGGCGTAGTGAAGGCGACGCTTTTTTACCACATCGGTACTAAGGAGGAGCTGCTCGGCAGGGTGATCCACGAGCTACTTGATACAGGCACAACGCGCTGGCGGAGCGTGATCGATCGACACCGTGATGCCACCGCGCCCGAAACGATCCGCGCGATGGTGCGTGAGCACTGTCTGATCATGAGCGAGCACAAGGATGCGGTCGCGGTCTTCGGCGATGAGCTCCGGCATCTGACTCCCGGTCGGCGGGAGCAGCTGACGCGTGAGTGGGACGTGTACCGCGGCCTGCTGGAGCAGGTCATCGTCCGCGGCGTCAGGCACGGAGAGCTCCGCGATACCGACACGCGAGTGCTGACGCTCGCAGTGCTGACGATGCTCAGCAACAATTACCGCTGGTACTCACCGGGCGGGCGGCTCTCTGCTATCGAGATCGGGGATGTCATCTCTGAGATTCTGCTTGCGGGTTTGCTGGTAGGTCCGCGCTCTCGGAATTGAAGTCCGTGAGCTGCGGCGTGCGAGTCATGCGCCAGTAGTCCACGACGCGCCACGGCATGTTCGTCACGACCCGTCCGGCGGCGTTGCGATACCAGTTCGTAGTCGACGGGTGTGACCAGATCATGCCTTCATGGGCGGCGTCGAGCGCTTCGTTGTAACGGCGAAACACATCCTGTTTGACTTCGATGGTGCGGAGCTCATCGAGGATCATCCGCTGGAGGATCGAGACGACGTAGCGTGTCGAGCACTCGCTCAACAGAATCGCGCTGCCTCCGTGTCCGAGCCCGGTGTTGGGGCCGTACAGACAGAAGAAATTGGGGAACTCCGGGACGGTGATCCCTAGGTACGCACGGGCGTCGTCCTCTCCCCAACGGTCGCGCAGTGAGACTCCGCCGCGCCCGCGTACGTCGTATGACCCCAGCATCCGAAGCGTTTGAAAGCCGGTGGCGTACACGATCACGTCGGCGCGGTGCAGCCTTCCCGTGTCGTCGACGATCCCGTCTGGAACGATCGTCGAGATGCCCGACGAGACGAGCTTGACCTCGGGCCGCGCCAGACAGCGGTACCAGCCGTTGTCCAGCAGCATCCGCTTGGCGAACGGTGGGTACCGCGGGAGCAGTTCGGCGATCAGGTCAGGTCGATCCGACAGCTCCTGGGCGAGGTGACGGGTCAGGAACCTGCGGTGACCGCTGTTGGCGGCGTTGATCGAGTACGGCGCGCCCGCCCACTTGGGGTCAAGCCGCAACGAGGCGTGGATCGTGTCGCTGCTGGACCAGGCAAGCCGTGACCGGTACCACGCTCCATACAGTGGCACGCGATCGATCAGGTACCGAACTCCCCACGGGACGTCGCGTCGGTACTTGTCGGCCGGCACCGCCCACTGCGGCGAGCGCTGAAAGAGTGCGATTTGCGCGTGGGCTTCGGCCAGTGCCGGCACCAACTGCATCGCGCTGGCACCGGTTCCGATCACCGCCACCTTGCGCCCGCCGACGTCGAGATCATCCGGCCAGCGGGCCGAGTGCACCTGTAGGCCGGCGAAGCGGTCGGCCCCGTCGAACGCCGGGATCGACGGCACATTCAACTGCCCCACAGCGCTGATTACGACGTTGAACTGCTGCTCGCTCTCTGATCCGTCGGCGCGGCGGCAGCGCACCGTCCAGCAGCCTTGTGGCTCGTCATAGTCGGCGGAGAGGACCGTCGTCGCGAGCTCGATCCGATCGCGAACGTCGAACTGATCGACGCAGCGCTCCAGATAGGCAAGGATCTCCGGCTGACGCGCGAAGTACTTGCTCCAGTTGCCGGGAGCGAACGAGAACGAGTAGAGATGGCTCGGCGTATCGACCCCACAGCCCGGATACGTGTTGTCCGACCACGTTCCGCCGATCGAGTCGGATCGTTCGTAAACGACGAACGGGATGCCGGCCCGTCGCAACGCGACGGATGCACAGATCCCGGACGCGCCAGCGCCGATGACCAAAGCTCGGAAGCACTTGAGCCGCTCGGGGTCCGGGGGGCGCGGCCACTGAGGTTGACGCGAGCTGAACCCCATTTCCTCGAGCATCAGCTCGCCGTACTCGGGCGGAACCTCATCGCCCATGCAAATCGTCATCAGCCTCGACAGCTCGGTCGCGCCAGGCGTGTCGACAGCATCGTTCAGGATCGGCCCGGGGTTCCGGCGCAGCAGCTCGAAGCTCGCTCGTCGTACCTCGTCCTGGAGCGCCTCCGAGAGCCCCCCGGTGTCGTTGTCGTCCATTCCGCGGGTGCGAGTCGGGGCGTATGGCGGCGCCAGCCAGCGGCCGTCGCGCGTCAGCTGGGCGAGCAGCATCAGGAGCACCGGGATGTTTGCGTCGCGCAACGCCTGCCACAGGTCGCGATCGTCTTTGCGCTCGGGGGTCGGCTCGGTCGGCGGCGTCAGTGGCGTGCGAGAGGATGTCATTGCGGGCGCGGGGGCGGTTGAGAACGGCCCAGTGTCGAGTATACTGACCAGCCAGTAGAGTCTCTTCTCGTGACCCGTTCCCGCCCTCACGAACACATCGCGGTCCCGCCCTTGGCGGACCTACTGGTGCGAGCGTCTGCCGCTCACGGATCCCGTGGCGCGCTCGTCATCGGCGACCGGCGGGTGAGCTTCGACGAGCTGCTTGACCGCGCCCGCGAGGCTGCCCGCGGGCTGGCATCGCTCGGTATCGGCCGCGGCTCTCGGGTGGCGGCCTTCATGCCCAACTGCGAGGAGCTCGTGGAGATCCTCTTCGCCATGGCAATGCTTGGAGCCGTCGCGATCCCGGTCAACAGCCGCTTCCGGCTGCGTGAGCTGCTGCACATCGCGCGTGATGCTCGCCCGGCAATGTTTGTCACTCTGGCGACCGCCGCTGAGCATTCCGACCACGTTGAGCGTCTGGCAAAGATGGCTTCAGAGCTTCCGTCCCAGGAGCGGCCGCTCCTGGTTGCGCTCGGCGATGATTCCGAGCGCGCTGAGGCGCACGGGATGCTGACGGGCGCGCAGCTCGCCGCCGCCGGCGTGCAGGTGAGCGACTCGACGCTGGAGGATGCCCGCGCGCGCGTCCGGGTCCGTGACCTAGCGGCGATCCTCTATACATCGGGAACGACAGCCGCGCCGAAGGGGTGCCTGCACACACACGAGGCGTTGGTGCGCAACGCGATCGTCACCGGTCGGACGCGATTCCTACTCGGGCCCGAGGACCGCTTCTGGGATCCGCTGCCGATGTTCCACGTGTCGTTTCTGACACCGCTGCTGGCGTGTGTCGACGCTGGTGCGCAGATGCTCGCGATGGACAGGTTCGAACCCGAGTCGGCACTCGACCTGATCGAGCGCGAGCGTGCGACGTGGGTGTTCGCCGCGTTTAAAGCGATCGCGGGGCCGTTGATCGCTGCGGAGTCCTTCCCGCGTCGGTCGCTGTCCAGCGTGCGGATGACGATGCTTGTCGGCCTCGAGCCCGAACTGCGCGCGTTCCAGGCGGCGTTCGGATCGGCGCAGCTGCTGTCGACCTACGGCAGCACCGAGACCGGCGGCGTGATCACCTACCACGAGCCGGATGCGAGCGACGAGCAGCGGGTCAGCACATGCGGTACTGCGTTTCGCGGCGTCGAGCTGGCGATCGGCGCGCTGGAATCCGAGGGCCTCGCTGCGCCAGACACTGTCGGTGAGATCCTCGTGCGCGGCTACAGCGTGCTCGACGGCTACCTCAACGACCCGGACGCGACAGCGGCGGCTCTCGACGCTGACGGGTGGCTGCACACCGGCGACCTGGGCCGGCTCGACGCGGACGGGCAGTTGCGGTTCGAGGGGCGGCTCAAGGACATGATCAAGGTCGGCGGAGAGAATGTTTCGCCGGCCGAGGTCGAAGCGCTGCTCGCCGAGCATCCGGCGATCGTCTGTGCTTACGTCGTGGCGGCACCCGACCCGCGCTTGGACGAGGTCGTCGCCGCCTTCGCGCAGCTGGCTCCAGGTACGACGGCGAGCGCCGACGAGTTGATCGCGTTCTGTGCCGAGAACCTCGCGCGCTACAAGGTGCCACGCCACGTGCGGTTCGTCGACGGTTGGCCGATGTCGGCGACCAAGGTTCGCAAGGATGTGCTGCGGGACACGATCGCCGCCGAGCTCGCTGGCGACGCCGCCCCCGCGGGGATCGTCAGCCGATGAGGGCAACAGGGTCCCCGCCTCCGGAGCTTGAGACCCTCGAGGCACTCATTTCCCCGCGCTCGGTCGCGGTGATCGGCGCGTCCAGCCGGGCCGGTCATTTCGCACAGCTGCCGCTCGTCAACCTCCGCCGGTTCGGGTTCGCGGGCGAGATCTACGCGATCAACCCACGCCACGCGGCCGTCACCGACGTCCGCTGCTACCCCGATCTGGGGTCGCTGCCCGAGACGCCGGAGCTGGCGGTGATCGCGCTGCCCGCCGTCGCCGCCGTCGGCTCGCTGGCCGAGTGCGCTGCCGCGGGCGTCAAGGCGGCGGTTGTCGTGGCTTCGGGCTTCGCGGAGCTCGGGTCATCTCAGAGCCGCTTGCTGGAGGACGAGATCTCGGCGATCAGCCGTGACGCCGGCATCCGCGTGTGTGGGCCGAATACGCTCGGTATCGCCAACTTTAACGACGGGATCGTGTCGTTCGCGTCGGGCAACCTTGCGTCCGAGCACCGATCTGGGGCGGTCGCGATCGTGTCCCAGAGCGGCGGCGTCGGCTTCACGCTCGTCGGGCGAGCCTGGGACCTCGAGGTCGGGATCGGCCATCTGGCCGTCGCTGGCAACGAGGTCGACGTGTCGATTCCCGAGCTGTGCCGGTACTACCTCGCCCGCGACGATGTGCGGACGGTGATCTGTTACTTCGAGGCGATCCGGGACGCGGTCGCCTTGGCGGCCCTGGGCCGTGACTCAGCGCGGCTCGGCAAGCCGGTATTCGTCCTCAAGTCGGGACGGACCGACCGCGGTCAACGCGCGGCGCGGGCGCATACCGGCGCGCTTGCCACACCCGCCGCTGCCTCCGACGCGGCGCTGTCGCAATGGGGGCTGCGGTCGGTCCGGACGCTCGACGGACTGATCAACGCGGCGGCACTCGCGTCCACCTTCGACCCGCCCGCCGGCGGACTTGGCGTGTACTGCCAGGGCGGCGGGATCGCGGTCATCGCATCCGACCAACTCGCGGAGCACCGCATTGACTGCCCCGAGCTGTCGCCCGCGACCAGCACGTCGATCCGTGAGCTGCTGCCCGACAGCTCCGCCTGTAATCCGCTTGACTCCGGCGGGCAGTTCCTGTCGCGGGGACCGGATCCGCTGGTGGCTGCCCTGTCGGCGTTCGAGGCCGACCCTGCGATCGGTGCTATGGCGCTTGTCGTGATGCCCGTGCTCGGGCAGCGACTGGAGGTGTACGTCGAGGCGTTCGAACGCGCCGCGATAGCCGCGTCTAAGCCGTACTGCGCGATCCAGTACTCCGCCGGAGAGCGGACCGAGGAGATCACCACCCGGCTACGCGCAGCGGGGGTCATCGTGCTGGACCCGCCCGAGGCAGGGATGGAGGCGCTCGCGGCATGGTCGCGCCCCGCTCCCCGTCCCGAGCCGACCCCGCGAGCCGAGCAGCGCTCCGGCGTCCACGCCGAGGAGGCGCGGACGCTGCTGGCGGCCTGGCGCGACGACGGGCTGTCGATCGTCCCGGAATATGAATCGGTCCGGCTGCTGAGGCTCTTTCAGATCCCCTACGCACGCCAGCAGTTGGCCAGCGACGCGGCGCAGGCCGCGACAATCGCGCTCGCGATCGGTGGCCGCGTCGCTCTCAAGGTCGCCTCCCCGGACCTCCCGCACCGCAGCGACGTCGGGGGGGTCGTGCTCGACCTCGATCCAGCATCGGTCCCCGCCGCGTACGATCGGCTCCTCGCGAGCGTCGCCGCCGCGGCCCCGGGCGCGCGTGTGGTCGGCGTGACTGTCGCGGAAATGGTGCCAGCGGGCATCGAATTGCTGGCCGGGCTACACCGGGACCCCAGCCTCGGCCATGTCCTGGCGGTCGGGTTTGGCGGCGTGCTGGCCGAGGTGCTCGATGACGTCTCGCTCCGGGTCCCTCCGATCGGGACCCACGAGGCGGCATCGATGCTCGCGCAATTGCGCGGCGCCCGGCTGCTCGGGGCCTTTCGCGGTGAACCCGCGATCGAGCTCGAGCCGCTGGAGGCGATCCTCCTTGGGCTCACCGCGCTCGCGGACACGGTCGGCGACCGGATACGGACGGTCGATCTGAACCCGGTAATCGTCCCGCGCAGCGGGTCGCCGATCGTGGCAGACGCGCTCGTGGAGCTTGCTGATGACTGATCGCGATGCCGGCGCCGGTCATGTGACCGCGCCCCCGCTGCTATCGCTTGGCCTTTACCTGCCGATGACCGCGACCGCAGGCAGCACGGGGCAGCTCGTCGCCGAGGTCACGCGTGAGACACTCGCGGCCGAGCAAGCCGGTCTCGACATCGTGCTGGTGCCCGAGCATCACTCCGGTCCGCCGGTGTCGCTGACTTCACCGACGACCCTCACGAGCTGGCTGCTGGCGCAGACCGCCACGATCAAAATCGGGCCTGGGGTGATGCTGCCCGCGCTCCAGCACTCGGCTCACATCGCCGAATGGGCTGCGCTTCTGCAGCACGCGTCCGGTAATCGGCTCGTGCTCGGGGTCGGCCCCGGCTACCAAGCGCAGGACTTCGAGCGCTTCGGGGTCGAGCATGCGCGGCGCGGGAAGCTGTTCGAGGAGGCACTCGCTGGCGTCCGTGACTGCTGGCGCTCGGTCTCCCACGGGACCATGCCCGAGCTCGACCGTGACCGGGAGCCGCAGATCTGGATCGGCGCGTGGACGTCCAGGACGGTCCGGCGGGCCGCGTTGCTGGGTGATGTATGGCTCGTGGATCCGATGCGCACCGTCTGCGAGATCGAGTCCATGGAGAAGATTTATCGATCGGCGGCGACCGCGGCGGGCCGCGCGCCACGGGTCGTCGTGATCCGTGAGCTGTGGGTCGACGAGACCGATGCTCTGGCGCGAACCCGGTACGAGCCGCACGCGAGACAGGTCGTGGACTACTACCGGCGCCGGGGCGCATTGGGCGAGACCGACGCGACGGTCGAGTCGCTGACCCGGGAGCGGATCGTCTGCGGGTCGCCGGCGACTGTCGCCGCCGAACTCGTCGAGCTGGTGCGACGGACTTCCGCCGAGACGGTAATCGCGACGCTGCGGCAACCTGGGGGACCGGCGCATGAGCACGTGCTGGAGGCGATCCGGTTGCTCGGGGAGGACGTCCTGCCCGATGCCAACCGCGCGCTGAGCAACGACCGTGCCGGAGCGCGAGCGTGACCGGGGAGCGTCTGGACCCCGTGATCGTCGGGGTCGGCGAGAGCGATGCGATCGGCGCGGTCCCGGATCGCAGCTCGCTGGCGCTCCACGCCGAGGCGGCGCGTGCCGCACTCGCCGACGCGAACCTGGAACCCGATCAGGTCGACGGGGTGCTCACCAACGAGTCCTACCACGACTACCACGTCCGCCATGCGATGGCATTCGCGGAGTACTTCGGGATTCGCTCGTCGGCCTCGATGATCGCCTCGCTGCCGCTTGGCTCAGGGGCGAGCAGCGGCATGTTCGTGCATAAGGCCGCGGATGCGATCAGGGCCGGGAGGTGCACGACGGTGCTTGCCGTCTCGGCCGACAACTTCCTCTCGGCGCTGCGCCGCGGCGGGGCCGTCCAGGCGCTGGCCGAGAATCGCGATAAGGAGTTCGAGGCTGTGTACGGGCCGATCCTGCCCGCGTGCTTCGCACTCGTCGCGCAGCGTCACATGTACGAGCGTGGATCGACGGTTGAGCAGCTAGCCGCGGTCGCGGTCACGATGCGCCGGCACGCGCGCCGTAATCGTCGGGCGCACATGCAGGCCGCGCTGACGGTCGAGGAGGTGCTCGCCGACAAGACGATCGCCACCCCGTTCACGCGGACGATGTGCTCGCTGGTTTCCGACGGGGGCGCGGCGGTAGTGGTGACCACACGCGAGCGCGCCGAGGCACTCGGCCGCCCCTACGTCGAGATCCTCGGCACCGCGGTCGCTTATGGGACCGGCGACGACAAGTTCACGGAGAACTCGCTCAGCAACGTCCGTGATCTACTCGATATCGGCACCGCGCGCTCCGCCCCAGCGGCGATGGCGCAGGCCGGCGTGACCTGGTCTGACGTTGACGTGCTGATGGCCTACGACTGCTTTGCGATCACACCGATCCTGTATCTCGAGGCCGCGGGCTTTTGTCAGCCGGGCGAGGGCGGCTTGTGGTTTGAAGACGGGCGTGCCGCGCTCGGCGGGACGCTGCCGGTTAACCCTCACGGCGGAATGATGTCCTATTGCCATCCGGGCAACCCGGGCGGTCTGTTCATGTTCACGCACGTCGTGGCACAGCTGCGAGGGGAGGCCGGAGCGGTGCAGGTCCCCGGTTGCCAGGTCGCGCTTGTCACCGGCTACGGAGGGCAGATGGCGTTCTGGCCCTGCACAGTGCTGGGGACGGGCCGATGAGCCGTCGGCTGCCAGTGCCAAACGAGGATTCAGGGCCGTTCTGGAACGCGTGCGCCGAAGGCCGGCTCCAGTTTCAGTGGTGCGAGAGCTGCGGCGAACTGAACTGGTTTCCGCGGCGGATGTGCCGTAGCTGCCACTCAGACGAGCTTCGCTGGCGAACGGTGCCGGGCACCGGAACGATCTACACGTTCTCCGTCGTTCACCGGCCGCCCGGACCGGAGTTCGCCTCACCGTACGTGCTCGCTCTGATCGACGTCAATGGCGGCCCGCGGATGATGTCGCACGTGATCGCCGTCGACCCGGATAACGTCTGGATCGGCGCCGCGGTCGCCGTTGAATTCGAGCGGCTCTCGGAGGCGGTCACGCTGCCCGTGTTCCGACTGGACGGTGAGCGATGACGGAACCTGCCGCCAACGGTGGACCGCTTCAGGGCCTGCATGTGCTCGACCTCGCGACGTTCGTATCGGCGTCGTTCAGCGCGACCTTGCTCGGCGACTTCGGGGCCGACGTCATCAAGGTCGAGCGGCCAGGAACCGGGGATCCCCAGCGAGCGCTCGGCGCTGCACGGGTCGACGACGGTGAGATCACGACCTGGTGGGCGACGGTTGCGCGCAACAAGCGCTCGGTAGAGCTCGATCTCGGCGAGCCGGCGTCGCGGCCCGCGTTCGAGCGCCTCGTCGCTTGGGCGGACGTGCTCGTCGAGAACTTTCGGCCCGGGACGCTGGAGAGCTGGGGCTTGGGTACCGAACGACTGCATGAGCTCAAGCCGGAGCTAACGATCCTACGCATCAGCGGCTTCGGTCAGACTGGCCCGTACGCGGAGCGCGCCGCGTTCGAGCGCGCT
>Ga0302326_10031551_pt1 | contig 10581 bp, 5 predicted proteins | sample Palsa_T0_3_FD_202264 | JGI IMG/M metagenome (GOLD analysis project Ga0302326, IMG submission 202264) | Peat permafrost microbial communities from Stordalen Mire near Abisko, Sweden - Palsa_T0_3 | ecosystem: Environmental > Terrestrial > Soil > Palsa > Peat permafrost | place: Sweden: Abisko...
CCGGCCACCCGCGATTCCAGCGGAACGCACGATTTGCCGGCCCCAAGCGCCGGCATTGCCCGCCTCGCCGCTACCTCTCCTTTAAGTGCCGCCAAACGCGGCACGGAATATTTTCTGTTGCCGGTGCGCTCGATTCTGAATCGTTGCGATTCCGAACGCGTGCCCTTCGGCTGGACCGTGAATCCGTATCGCGGCTGCGAATTCGGCTGCGTCTACTGCTACGCCCGCTACACGCATGAATTTATGGAACTGGATGGCGCGGATTTCGAGCGCAAGATTTACGTCAAAGAGCACGCTGGCTGGTTGGCTGGCCGCGATCTGGCCGAGGAGGACGTCGCGGGCGAGCACATCGCCATCGGCACGGCCACCGATCCCTACCAGCCGGCCGAAGGCGAATTCCATGCGACGCGCGCGATTCTCGAGCGCGTAGCGCAACGCGAAGGCTTAAGCGTTTCGATCACCACGAAATCGGATCGCGTCGTGGGCGACATCGATTTGCTGCAAAAGATCGCGGCGCGTTCCACGCTTTCCATCAATTTGAGCGTCACCACGCTGCGCACGCGCCTGGCGCGTCTTCTCGAACCGCGCGCCCCGCGACCCGATTTGCGCTTGGCCGCGGTGCGCAAACTTCGCGACGCCGGATTGTCCGCCGGAGTTTTAGCCATGCCCGTGTTGCCCGGCATCACCGACCGCGAAGCCGATCTCGACGCGCTGGCCCAGGCCGCGGCCCGCGCCGGCGCGCAATGGTTCGCCGCCAGCGCGGTTTTCCTGATGCCTTCGGCGCAGAAGCAGTTTTTTCCGTTCCTGGAAAAACGCTGGCCCAAACTCGCCCGCAGCTATCGCGATTGGTACGCGCACAATTCCTACGCGCCCGAAGAGTATCGCCAAAAACTTTCCGCACGCGTGGCTGCGCTGCGCCAGAAATATAATTTGAATTCGCGGCCCGAGCGCGATGCGCGCCCCGCAGCGGAGCGGACGCTTTTTTAGCTCGAGCCGCCAGGAGTCGCGCGTCTAATTCGAGGGCGGTGGTGGCGTCGCCGGCGCCGGCGGTGCTGTTTGCGCCGCTGGAGGCGGTGGCGCCATCACGGGTGACGGCGCGTATTTATTGAGTACGTCCAGCAATTGATGCGCCTCGGGCGTGGGAAGTATGTCTCCGTCGCGCACGATGTGAATCGCGGAAAGTTTTTTGCCGTAAATTTCCAGGTTCGCGTCTTCGTCCTGACGCAGCGTTGAGCCCACCAGCGCCACGCCGGCGAACAAGCCGCGCGCGCGAGAGTAAGAAAGAATCTCAGCGCGCATGTACGCGTCGCTATCGGCTTCGGCGTTGCGGCCCACCGGGCCCGCGGCCGCCGAAGCATCCGCGCCGACCTTCACCTTGCTCGTGAGAATCGAATCCGCGCCGGACCCGGGCATAATCAGCAGCACCAAATCCGTGGCCTGCACCCCGATTTGCGCGCCGAAGCTGCCGCCTTCCATTCGCATCATGGTCGGCGCGCTCCACGGCCCGCTAAAATTCTCACCGGACCGGCAGCTCATCGCGCCCCGGCCGTACAAGCCTCCGCCCATAAATGCCGCCTTGATCACCGAGGGAATTACGGCGATGCACACGGACTTGTCCAGAAGTTTCTGCGGGATGCTATCCGGCATAGTGATCACGTCGCTCATCACTTCGCCGCACATCCTCAGCCGGTCGGAGCTCCTGGTATCGTTGTCCTGAGCCGCGTACGTCACAAGCGGCGCGGCGGCCAGGCCTAGCGAAATCAAAACAGCGCATAATTTTTTCATCCAAAATTCTCCTTTGGGCTGGTCGTAATCATCATAGGACTTCGCACAACACGTTGCAACGCGCCGCAACAGCGGCCGCGACCGGCGCGCGCATCCGCGTTGGCATATAATTGCGCGACCGCCATGTTTCCGTTTACAAATTTCGATCGCTCGCGGGAGAGCGCCGCACGCACCCTGCGTTTCTTCGCGGCCGCGCTGTTGCCGCTGCTCGCGGGGCTCTCGGCCGCCGCGCAAGTCGCCACGCCGTCCCGCCATTCCGCGCACGCTGCCGCGGCCACTCACACACAGATGCGCGGCGACGTGCAGAGGTTCGCCGCGCGCGCCCAAGCCGTGCTGGCCGCGCGCGGCGCCGGCGGTTCCTGGGGCATTCTAATCGCTGATGCCGATACCGGCGGCGTGCTCTACGAGAATGACGCCGATAAATATTTCGTCCCGGCCTCGAATGCCAAACTTTTCACCTCGGCGCTTGCGCTCGCAACGCTCGGACCCGAATTCCGCATTCGCACCACAATTGAAACTCGCGGCGCGCTCTCGCCCGAAGGCCGGCTCACCGGCGATCTTGTTTTGGTCGGCCGCTGCGACGCCAATCTCTCGAACCGCAAATTTCCCTACGATAAAGAAGCCGAGCGCGACGGTCCGCCGGAAAAAGCCCTGGCTGATTTGGCCGATCAGGTTGTCGCGCGCGGCGTGCGCGAAATCTCCGGCGACGTAGTCGCCGACGACACCTACCTCGCCGACGAGCGTTTCCCCACAGGCTGGGCCATCGACGACATGCTCTGGAGCGATGGCGCCGCCGTCTCCGCCATCGCCGTGAACGACAATACCTTCACGCTTGAACTGCGGCCCGCCGCGCGCGAAGGCGATCCTGCTTCGTTCGACGCCGAACCCTGGGCCGGTTTCTACACCATCGAGAATCACATCGTCACCGGCGCACGCGGCTCGGTGGAAACACTGCGCGTCGCGCGCGAACCCGGCTCGCGCACGATTCGCCTGCTCGGTTCGATTCCGCTCGGCGCCCCGCCGCGCGCGCTGACCATCGCCATCGAAGAGCCCGCCGAATACGCCGCCGCTCTGCTCGCGCAATTGCTTGAAGCGCGCGGAGTGAAAATTTTCGGTCAATCCCGCGCGCTGCACGCAGAGCCGCCGGCCGAAGCCTTGCCTATGCGCGATATGGCCGTGCTTTCGGCCGAACCCGGATCGCCCGAACCCAACGCGATAAGCGCGCCGAATTCACCCGACGCGAAAGCGGCACCGCCAATCGCTGCGCCAGCGCCAGCCGCCGAACCCGCGCCAATCGTTTTGGCCGAGCACATTTCGCCGCCGCTCGCCGACGACGTGCGCCTGCTCAACAAAATCAGCGCGAATCTGCACGCCGAATTGCTCCTGCGCATCGCCGCGCGCGAAAAAATCGGCGCCACAACTTTGGAAGACGCTTTGCCCTTCGCCGAATCCTGGCGCAATTCCGCCGGCTTGCCCAAAAATGGCGCGTTGTTCACCGACGGCTCCGGCCTTTCGCGCCAGGATCTTGTGACGCCGCGTGCCGTCGTCGCCCTGCTGGAATACGCGTCGCGCCAATCCTGGGGAGACTTATTCCGCTCGTCGCTGCCGATTGCCGGCGAAGACGGCACGCTCTCCGATCGCATGAAGGCCACGCCCGCCGATGGACGCATCCAGGCCAAGACCGGCACGCACGAGCACGTGAGCTCGCTTTCGGGTTACGCAACCACAGTTCGCGGCGAGCATCTGGTTTTTTCTTTCTTGAGCGACGACCACCCGGTGCGCACCGCTGACGCCGAAGCCATCCTCGACGCGATCGCCATCGCCATGGTCGAAGAACTTGGCCCCGCGCCTGCCGCCGCGCACGCGAAATCGGCCGGCGCCGCGCCGCAAAGCATGAAGGAAAATCGGCGCTAGCCGAACGCGCCGCAAAACCGCCCGTGTCGCGCACAGCCCAAGACGTTCTCGAACTCGATCGCCTGCGCGATCTCGTCCGCGGCCAATCCACCTGCGCGCTCGGCCGCCGCGCGGTTGACGCGCTGGAATTTTCCACCGATCGCGCGCATCTCGAAATGCAATTCGATCTGATCGCCGAAGCCGTCGCCTATCTGCGCGCCGGCAGCGATCTCGGCTTCGGCGCGTTGCCCGATCCCGAATCGTGGCTGGCAAAAGCCGAAGCTCCCGGCGACATTTTCACGCCGCTCGAATTGCTTGATGTTGCCTCGCTCATCGAAACCGCCGAATCTCTGCGCCAAACATTTCGCGGCGAAGCGCCAAAGTTTCCGCTGCTCGCCGCGCGCGCCGCAGCGCTCGCCGATTCGCGTTTTCTCGCGCGCGAAATCCGCCGCGTGATTCTGCCCGATGGCGCCATTGCCGACGACGCTTCTCCGGAATTGAAGCGCGCGCGCACCGCGCTCGGCCGCACACGCGTCTCCATCGAAAAAGCGCTCGAACGCATCCTGCGCGAACGCGGCCTGCCGCCCGGCGAAGATTACGTCACGCGCCGCAACGATCGCTTCGTGCTGCCCGTGCGTGCCGCCGAACGCCGCACCGTCCCCGGCGTGGTCCACGCCTCGAGCGCCACCGGCCAAACGCTTTTCGTCGAGCCCTTCGAGACCGTCGAGCTGAATAATCGCCTGGTCGAGCTCTCCGACGAAGAAGCCGCCGAAATCGCGCGCCTGCTCGCCGAGCTCACGCACCGCGTGCAGGAAGCGCTCGGTCCTCTGCGCGCCGCAGCGGCCGCCGTCGCCGAATTCGATTCGCTATTCGCTCGCGCGCGCTTCAGCCGCCGACTCGATTGCGCGCGCCCCATTTTTTCGCCCGCTCCACCGGCCGCGGCCCGCCTCGCGCTGCGCTCCGCGCGCCATCCCGTTCTTGACGACGCGCTGCGCCGCAAAGGCTCCGCCGCCGTGCCCATCACGCTCGAACTCGGCGGCGCCGAAACCATCCTCGTAATCAGCGGCCCCAACACCGGCGGAAAAACCGTCGCGCTCAAGACCGTCGGCCTCGCCGCGCTCGCCGCGCAATGCGCAATTCCCGTGGCCGCCGAATCTGCCGAACTTCCCATCTTTGATCTCATCCTCGCCGATATCGGCGATGAGCAATCCATCGCCGCGGATCTCTCCACGTTCTCCGCTCACGTCCTGAATCTCCGCGCCATGCTCGAAATCGCCGGTCCGGCTTCGCTCGTCCTCGCAGACGAAATGGGCACCGGCACAGCTCCCGAGGAAGGCGCCGCGCTCGCCGTCGCACTGCTCGACGCCTTTCGCGCCCGCGGCGCGCTCACGCTCGCCACCACGCATCACGATCGCTTGAAATCCTACGCCGCGGCCACGCCCGGCGTCGTGAACGCCTCGGTGGAATTTGACGCCGTCGCGCTTCGCCCCACCTATCGCCTGCGCGTCGGCGTTCCCGGCGGCTCCAGCGGCCTCGATATCGCCGAGCGCCTTGGTCTGCCGCGCGAAATCGTCGAGCGCGCCCGCGCCCTGCTCGAGCCCGCCGCGCGCGAAGCCGCGCAACTGATCGCCTATCTGCATCGCGTGCGCGACGATCTCGAACAAGCCCAGCGCGATGCCGCAACCCAAGCGCGCGAACTCGACGCAGAGCGCCAACAACTTCGCAGCGAATGGATCGATCGCCAGCGCCGCCGCATTTCCGAACTCGAACGCGAATTCGGCGAAGCCATGAAGCTGCACGAACAGCAGGTCGCGAAAACCATCGAAGCCGTAAAAGACCGCGAGTCGCGCGCCCAACTCGAAAAACAAACCGGCAAGAAACTCTCCGGCATTCGCGCCGACGCCAAAGCCGCGGCAGACGCCGCCGTCCTGCAGCAACTTTCCGCTTCGCAATCTGACCTCGGCACCGGCGCGCCGCATGCGGATTCGGCGCCGCGCGCGGATCAACTCGTTCCCGGCGCGCGTGTCCGCGTGCGCGGCTGGCCCGCTCTCGCCACGCTGCGCCGCGTGGATAGTTCCACAGCAGAAGTGGATGCCGGCTCGCTGCGCATGAAAATCGCGCTTGACGACATCACTGCTGTCCTGCCCGCCGCCGCTCCGTCGCCGTCCCGCGACGCCGCGCGCGCCGCGGTGACCGTGCGCTCCAAACCGGAGCCGGAAGAGAATGAAGACGCCGCCGTGGACGAAATCAATCTCATTGGCTGCACCGTCGAAGAAGCCACGCGCCGCGCCGATAAATTCATCGATCAAGCCGCCATCGCCGGCAAACCGCGCGTCCGCTTGATCCACGGCCACGGCACCGGAGCCTTGCGCCGCGGCCTGGCCGAATTTCTGGCCACGCATCCGCTCGTCGAGCGCATCGAAGCCGAAGCCGCGGAGCGCGGCGGCACGGCCATCACCGTCGTCGAGCTGAAGGACTGAAAGCGAGTAAACTGGAATCCTGACCCATGGCTGAAGCAGGTTCATTCGCAGACAAGGTCAAGCAGCAGGCGGACATCGTTCGCGTAATCGGCGAATACGTGCGCCTGAAAAAATCCGGCCAGAATTTCACCGGTCTCTGTCCCTTCCATTCCGAAAAAACGCCCTCGTTCGCCGTGCATCCGGTGAAGCAGATTTATCACTGCTTCGGCTGCGGCGTGGGCGGCGATATTTTTCAATTCGTGATGGAAATGGAAAAGTCCAGTTTCCCGGAAGCGGTGCGCACCGTGGCGGAAAAATGCGGCATCGCCGTGCCGCGCCCGCGCGAACGCTCGCCTGAAGAACGCCAGGAAAATCAGCAGCGCACAGCGCTGGTCGATATGCAGCGCGAGGCGCAAACATTTTTTTCGCGCCAGCTCGAATCCACGCCTGAAGGCAAAGCCGCCCGCGCCTATCTGGAAGATCGCGGCCTGGACGCGCCGGCCATCGCGCGCTTCGGCCTGGGCTACGCTCCCTCCGGCGGCGATGCGTTGCTGCGCGTCCTCCGCGCGAAATATCCGGAAAAATTGCTCGCGCTCTCCGGTCTCGTCAGTAGTGACGCCTCCGGCCGGCTCTACGATAAATTTCGCCGCCGCATTATTTTCCCCATCGCGAATGAATCCGGAAAAGTGATCGCCTTCGGCGGCCGCGCTCTGGGCGATGAACAACCGAAATATCTGAACTCCCCGGAAACGCCGATCTATTCCAAAAGTTCCGTCCTCTACCATCTCGATCGCGCCAAAGAAGGATTGCGCCAGCGCGATTTCGCCATCCTGGTCGAAGGCTATATGGACACCATCGCCGTCGCGCGCGCCGGCATCGCCAACGTCGTCGCCAGTTGCGGCACCAGCCTCACCGAGCCGCAAGCGCGCCTGCTCGGCCGCTTCACGCATCGCGTCGTCGTCAATTACGATCCCGATTCCGCGGGCCAGGCCGCCACCGAGCGTTCGCTCACGCTGCTTCTCGAGCAAGGCTTCGAGATTCGCGTACTGCAATTGCCCGGCGGCAAGGATCCCGATTCGTTTCTGCGCGCCAACGGCGCGGTTGCGTACACCAAACTTCTCGATGCCGCGCCCACCTACCTCGATTATCTGATCGGGCGAGCGCGACAAATGGATCTCTCCACCGCCGAAGGAAAATTGCGCGCCGTAAATTTTCTTCTGCCCTACGTGCAGCGCAGCCCGAACCGCCTTCTGCGTTCGGAATGGGCCGGCCAAATCGCGCAACAATTGCGCGTCGAAGAACCGGTCCTGCGCGAATCGCTGAAGCGCGCCGCCGCCGAGCGCCGCGACAAAGTGCAAACCCATCCCGACCTTGTCGCGCGTCCCGGCAAACCCGTCGAGCGCCGCCTGATCCAGCTCCTGTTCGAGGCCGAAGGTTTCCGCCACCAACTCGCTGAAGCCATTCGCACCGAAAATTTGCATCGCGGCCTTGAAACCGAGCGCATCCTCGAAGCGCTCGTCGAATCCATCCTCGCAGCCGGCGCATCAGGCGAGCGGCCAGACGCCGTCGCGCTCGGCGCCGCGCTGGAAGAGCGCGATCGCCGCCTGCTCTTCCAGATCGCGTTTGAGGCCGGCGGTGGCGATTCCACCTGGGACGAAGCCGAAAGTTGCCTGGGCACGTTGCGCCGCTTGCGCTTTGAGACCGAACTGGCCGCGATCCAGCAAGAAATCGAACTCCACGTAAAATCGAAATCGGCGGAGAGCGCGGAGGCCTTGCGCCAATTGCTCGAACGCAAACAAGCTCTCAGCCGCCGCCGCTCCGATGCCGCGCACTGACGCGCGCGGCTGGCCATCCGACCGGGAATTCGTTGGACACAGGGTGTTGACGAAGCCGCATTTCGGCGTGTAACGTGACGAAGTTTCACGCGAGACTGTCCTTGCGCTACGTGCATCCAATGCATTGGGCGAGGCAACCCCGATCGTCAATCGGGACGATTCCGGTTCGGGCCGGAAGCACGAAAACGAAGCCAGCCCCGCGAACGCAGTCATTCATACGGTACTTTTCCCCGGAGGGAGTTGCTGGTCTCCGGGTATATCCCGGTTCACTTCGCGGACGTGCCGCCCCAGCGGTCGCGTCCGTTCGCGCGCCATTGCACGCGAAGCATTAATCTGGGGAGGTCCCCATGCCGGTGGCGATCGAAGAGAAATACGATCAGGTGCGCCAGCTCATCCTCCTGGGCAAAGAGCGCGGCTACCTGCTCTACGACGAAGTAAACGATACGCTTCCCGCCGAAGTGCACTCCTCCGAAGAAATCGACGATCTGCTCTCCACGTTTGAACGTTACGGAATCGACGTTTACGAAGACGCCGCGGCGGCCAAAGCCGCGCGCGCCATGCTCGATCCCACCGACGCTCCCGAACTGGAAACCAAAGGCGAAACCCTCAGCGAAGCGCGCGAAGAGAGCGAACTCGATCTGACGCCCGGCACGGGCGAAAAAACCAACGACCCCGTGCGCACCTATCTGCGCGAGATGGGCACGGTCCCACTGCTCAATCGCCAGGGCGAAGTCGCCATCGCCAAGCGCATCGAGCGCGGACAAAATCTCGTTCTCAAAACCATCACGCGCTCGCCCATCGTCCTCAAGGAATTGCTTTCGATCGGCGAGGATCTGCGCAAAGGCACGCGTTCGATCAAAGAGATCGTGCAGTTCGACGAAGAGGAACTGACCGACGAAAAAATCGAAGCCAAAACCAAGAAGACGCTGAAGCAATTCGAGCGCATCGGCAACCTCTATCTCGAAGCCCTGAAGCAAGCCGCGAAACTCGAGCGCACTCCGCGTTCAAAAAAACGCGCCTACCTGCATGCGCGCTACGCCGTGGCTCGCACGCGCATCCGGATGTCCGATCTCGCGCGCTCCATCGAATTTCATCCGCTCGAGCGCAAGCGCCTGATCAACGGCATTCGCCGCACCGTCGAGCGGCTGCAATCGCTCGAACGCGAAGCTGCCCGGCTCGAGCGCCGCGCCGAACTCTCCAAAGGAGAAACCGCGCTCGAGGCGCGCAAGGAACTCCGCGCCCGCCGCATGGAGCTGCGCGAAATCGAAATCACCAGCGAAGTCGGACTCACCGACCTCAAGCGCACGCTCCAAGTGATCCTGCGCGGAGAAGCCGAGGCCGAACACGCCAAAACGGAATTGACCGAAGCCAATCTGCGCCTGGTCGTTTCCATCGCCAAAAAATACACCAATCGCGGCATGCAATTTCTCGATCTGATTCAGGAAGGAAATATCGGCCTGATGAAAGCGGTGGATAAATTCGAGTGGCGCCGCGGCTACAAATTTTCAACCTACGCCACCTGGTGGATTCGTCAGGCCATCACCCGCGCCATCGCCGATCAGGCCCGCACCATCCGCATCCCGGTGCACATGATCGAGACCATCAACAAGCTCATCCGCACCACGCGTCAGCTCGTCCAGGAATTCGGCCGCCAGCCCACTTCCGAAGAAATCGCACGGCGCATGGAAATCGCGGTCTCCAAAGTGCGCAAGATTCTGAAAATCGCGCAAGAACCCATCTCGCTCGAAACGCCCATCGGCGAAGAAGAAGATTCGCATCTCGGAGATTTCATCGAAGATAAAGCCGTGGTCTCGCCGTCCGACGCCGTAATCAACCTGAATCTAAAAGATCAGACCAATTCCGTGCTCAAGACGCTCACGCCGCGCGAAGAAAAAGTGATCAAGATGCGCTTCGGCCTGGATGACGGTTCCGAGCACACTCTCGAAGAAGTCGGCCAATCTTTCGCCGTCACCCGCGAGCGCATCCGCCAAATCGAAGCCAAAGCCCTGCGCAAATTGCGCCACCCTTCGCGCTCGCACAAACTGCGGGCGTTCCTTGAAGGCGCTTCGGGCGACTACCTATAGAAATCCTTCGCGTCGCCGGCGTCTATTTAATTCCAAACCTCAACGCGATCGCCAGCGCCAAATTAATTAGAAACAACGCGTGAAAATAAAGATGCAGCACGTTGGGGCGCGGATTGTCGCCGCGCGGTGGGAGGACATTTCGCGTGCCGGCGTACATTTGGGAGTAAAGCAGCTTCGTCTTCTCGTCCGTTCCCCGGATGTACGGGATCCACCAGGACGCGATCGCGCTGGCCACAGTCACGGCGCAATAGATCACCCAATAGTCCAACGCGAATCCCGGCTTGGGCTTTTCCCAATAGTAAAGCGCGAAGGCTACGGCCACGCCGGGAAAGATCGCGCTAATCAGCGTTCCGATGAGCATCTTGTTTCGTCCCAGCGCCGCTTGCACCTGCCGCCCATGCGTCCATCCGGGGATGTTCAACCAATCGTGTAAAACCACGACGAGAAACTGCAACGCGATCAGCACCGTGAATAAAATTTGCAGCATCGCGGCGGTTAAGGCGCCGCCGTCGGCAGATTCACGGA
>Ga0302326_10031552_pt1 | contig 10581 bp, 6 predicted proteins | sample Palsa_T0_3_FD_202264 | JGI IMG/M metagenome (GOLD analysis project Ga0302326, IMG submission 202264) | Peat permafrost microbial communities from Stordalen Mire near Abisko, Sweden - Palsa_T0_3 | ecosystem: Environmental > Terrestrial > Soil > Palsa > Peat permafrost | place: Sweden: Abisko...
GACCAACCGGAACCCTCCGCCGCCCTGGGCGAACAAGTCGCGGCAGCCATCGATCTGCTCAACCGCGCCCAACGCCCCGTGCTGTTCCTCGGCAACGGCGTCCGCTCAGCGGCAATTGCGGGACTGGTTGACCGCCTGGTTGACCAACTTCAGATTCCCGTATTGCTCACCTGGAAGGTCATCGACCTGTTGCCCGAAGAGCATCCCTATTACGCCGGGCGCCCCGGCGCGATCGGCCAACGCGGCGCGAATTTCACCCAACAGAATGCCGATTGCCTGCTGGTGATTGGGGCGCGCCTCGATCTGCCGCAGACCGCCTTCAGCCACGAGAATCTCGCTCGCGAAGCCAGCAAAATCGTGGTGGATGTCGACCCGCCGGAAATCGCCAAGCTGCGCATGAATATCGACGTTCCCATTTGTGCGGACGCAGGCGAGTTCATCGCCGAGTTCCTGCGCCAGTCCGACGCCCTTAAGCCTAAAGACCGCTCCTGTTGGACGAAGCAGGCGAAAGAGTGGCATCGCCGCTATCCCCTCGTTCTCCCAGAATATTGGAGCAAACCGTCCGGCGAGGTGGATGTCTATGTCCTGATGGACGTTCTTTCGGAGGAGACCGCAGCGGACGATCTTCTTGTGCCCGGAAGTTCCGGGCCGTGCAGCGACATCTTCATGCAGGCTTTTCGCGTGCGGCCCGGCCAGCGCGTCGTCAATGCGCCGGGCTTAGGTGCGATGGGCACAGGCTTACCGGGCACGGTCGGGGCCTGTCTGGCAAGCGGCCGTCGGCGCACGATTTGTGTTAACGGCGATGGTGGCTTCCAGCTCAATATCCAGGAACTGGAAACCGTTCGCCGGCTCAATCTGCCAATTAAGTATTTCGTGTTGTGCAATGGCGGTTACGCTTCCATCATCGCGATGCAGCGGAATCATTTTCAGGGGCGTCTGGTGGGTAGCGAACCGGAGAGCCGGCTCAGCCTTCCCGAACTGGGCCCGGTGGCCAGGGCCTACGGAATTCCCTCGGTCGAGGTGCACGATCACGGAAGCTTGCGAAGTGTCGTACGCGAAGTCCTGAGTCACGATGGCCCCATGGTGTGCGCCGTGCGAACTTCGGCGGATCAGCCGGTGGCGCCGCGGGCTACGTCGATGATGCGTGCTGACGGAACCATGGTTTCCAGGCCGATGGAAGATATGTGGCCATTCCTAAGCCGCGAGGAGTTTCTCGGGAATATGATCGTGGCGCCGCTGGAGGAACATTAGCGATGCAGGCCCAGAGTGTCCACGATATCTGCGAAGTCCGCCTCGAGGGCTTGCTGTCGGAGACGGTGAAATCAGCCCAGCTTCGCGAGAACAGCGCATTCGATGAGATGGCTGCTCCGCTTGATCGCAACCTGGTGCTTTTCGGCGCCGGACAGTTCGGAAGGCGCACCTTGGCGGGGCTCCGCAAGGTAGGTCTGGAACCGCTGGCGTTCGCCGACAATAACTCCCGCATCTGGGGACAAGCCATCGATGGATTGCCGGTACTTTCCCCGGCGGACGCGGCAAAGCGCTTCGGGCAGAGTGCCGCATTCGTGATCACCATATGGAACGGCCACCTCCCGGACCGCACCAGCCAACGCGTTGCTCAATTGACTGCCTTGGGGTGCAGCAAAGTCGTCCCCTTCGGATTCCTCTACTGGAAGTATCCCAACACCTTCCTACCGTTCTATCCGTTGGATCTGCCGCACAAAGTGTTGCTTGAGGCTGAAAGCGTGATGGCCGTTTTCCGCCTTTGGGAAGATGACCGATCACGCAGTGAGTACGTCTCCCAGATAGGATTTCGGCTGTTTTTCGACCTCGACGGCTTGCACTCCCCCGAAGTCGGCGAACACTATTTTCCACCGGACGTGTACCGTCTGGCTTCGCAGGAAGTCCTCATCGACTGTGGTGCTTTCGACGGCGATACCATCCGAAGCTTTGTCGGCCGCCAGGGGGAGGAGTTTGAGAGCATCGTCGCCTATGAACCCGACCCCTTGAATTGGGACAGCTTGCAAGAGAGTGTGATGGCCTTACCCGAGCGCGTACGGCGCAAGATTGTCTGCTTTCAGCAGGCCGTCGGTGCCAGCCACGGAACGGTGGCATTCGACGTCACGGGCACGGAACTTTCCACTGCCGGAGCCGGCAAGGTGCTGGTCGAGTCGGTCGCCCTGGATGAAAGCCTCCAGGGCCGGACGCCGACCATCGTGAAGTTTGACGTGGAGGGTGCCGAGCCGGACGCCCTGTCAGGCGCTCAGCAAATCATTAGAAGGGACACTCCGATTTTGGCAATCAGTTCCTATCACCTGCAAAACCACTTATGGCGCCTTCCGCTGTCGGTATCCGGCATGTCGGACGACTACCGTTATTTCTTGCGGCCACACAGTTTTGAGGGCTGGGACTTGGTCTGTTACGCCGTGCCGCCCGGAAGATGAAGGCAAGATCGTTGAGGAGACAATCGATGGTACGGACAGCCAGAAAATGCGCGGTTTGCGGTGGTGAGGAAAAGACCCGGCTCTTCGAGCAGCGGTTCTCCACCGTCTGCCTGATCGATGGCTACACCGTGGTGGTTTGCCGAAACTGCGGCTTTGCTTTTGCTGACGATCTTCCGGGGCAGGAAGCCTTCGATGCGTACTATCGTGACCTGTCCAAGTATGAATATCAGCACCGCGGCGGCCGAGAGTCCGACAACGATGAATCGCGGCTCCGTGATGTGGCGGCCACTCTCGGCGGCCTGATTCCCAACAAGCAGAGCAGCGTTCTTGAAATCGGCTGTTCTACCGGACGCCTTCTGGCCCTGCTCAAGGAAGACGGCTTTCAAAACGTCTGCGGCCTCGACCCCTCCCCGGTATGCGCCGCGTCAGCGCGGGACCTTTACGATGTGACGGTGCTGACGCAAAGCGCGTCCGACCTTGCACAGTCCAATCGGCAGTTCGACTTCCTCATTATGGTCGGGGTAATGGAGCACATCCGGGAGCTCGAAAGCACCCTGTGCACGCTACGCGGAATCCTGACCCCCAACGGCCGGGTGTACCTGGACGTGCCCGACGCCACCCAGTTCGCCGATTGGCCGGACGCCCCGTTCCAGCAGTTCTCCACCGAGCACATCAACTTCTTCTCGGGAGTCTCGTTAGCCAACCTGATGCGCTCGCAGGGATTTACGCAGGTGTGCTCGGAAAAGGTGCTCCGGCAATATACGGATGCAACCGTGATGCCGTCCGTCCACGCGGTATTTGAGAATCGTGGCGCCGCGCCTCTCGCCCCCGTACCTGACGAGCAGAGTGAATCACGCTTGCGTAAGTATATCGACCAATCGCGCGCGGTGGACGACCGTATTCGCCAACTCATCGACCGGACCGCCGGAAATCGCGAGCCGATTCTCGTGTGGGGCGTAGGCACGCACACTCAGCGGCTTCTGGCCACCGGCGGGCTCGACCGCGTCAACATCAGCGCCTTCGTGGATTCCAATCCGAGGTACCACGGGCAGCGGCTGCACGATATTCCCATCGTCTCTCCGGAGAGCCTGGCGGACCGTCACGAACCGATATTGGTTTGCTCCCGTGTCTTTCAGAAGGAAATCGAGCAGCAGATACATCAACGGTTGCAATTGCGCAACGAGGTCCTGTCGCTCTATTAGCGAGGCGCCATATGAAAACCGTCAGCATCGTCACTCCCTGTTTCAACGAAGAACAGAATGTAGTGGAATTGTATGAGCGCGTGCGCGCCGTAATGGGGCTAATCGGGGAGTACCGGTATGAGCATATCTTCATCGACAATGGGTCGCGGGACAATACCCTCGCCATCCTCAAATACATTGCGCGAACTGACCACAATGTGAAGGTCATTGCCAATAGCAGGAATTTCGGCCCTATTCGGTCGCCCATGCACGCCTTGCAGCAGGCTCATGGCGATTGCGTGATCGGCTTGTCCTGCGATATGCAAGACCCACCCGAACTGATCGCCGACTTTTTGAGGGAATGGGAACGAGGCATACCGATCGTCGTTGCCGTGAAGCGAACCAGCGATGGGAACAGAGCGATCCACTGGCTCCGCACCCGGTACTACGGACTTGTGAATCGCCTGTCCGATGTCAAGACATACGAAAACTTTACAGGGTTCGGCCTTTACGACCGGCGGGTAATGGATCTCATTCGTTCCTTTAACGACCCGTTCCCCTACTTCCGCGGCATGATCGCCGACATCGGCCTGCCCCACGCCGAGGTAGTATTCAATCAACCGCGCCGGAAGAAGGGCGTCTCGAAGCACAGTCTTTTCAATCTCTATGAGATCGCTATGCTTGGCATCACCAGCCTGTCGAAAGTGCCGCTGCGCATAGTCACCTTCACGGGGTTCTCACTCTCGGCGATATCGGTTCTCACCGCAATTGGCTATCTGGCTTATAAGCTCGTGTATTGGAATCGATTCACCACCGGGATGGCGCCGGCTATCATCGGCCTTTTCCTGGTAGCGTCGATTCAGCTTTTCTTCATGGGGCTGCTTGGGGAGTACATCGGCGCCATTCACACGCAGGTGCAAAAGAGGCCGCTGGTAGTGGAGAAGGAACGCATCAATTTCGAATTTGGCTTCGGTGAGCCTCTGCATGCTGCGAGTCTGGCCCAAAGTGCAGCGCTTGAGGCCCTGACTTCTGGTTCGAGGCCCTAAACAAAGGGTGTCGCCCTTAAAATCCTGCGCGGATTTGGAGGCTCTTAACAGCCCTTGGGCGTCCAAGATTCAACCGCAGCCGAAACCGGGTGACGTTGCCAGCCCGGTATGCCCCATACGCGCCCTTCATTGTTCTGAAGCACATCCGAAGCCTTCGCAATCGTCGTGGTGGAAAGGCGTCTTATCCCGCACGTTCCGACTCGGAAACTTCCCAGCCCGCCGGTGGCGTTCAGTATGTGCTATCCCGCATGATGGAGCGCGGCGTGCCTTCTTTCGGGCATGGGTACCGAAGCGGCAAACAGATTCACCACCAGCCTCGAAAAGACTGAGACCAAAAAACCGGCTGGTTCGAAGGGGTGGTGGATGCTGCCGTGGCTCCCTAAGAAATGGCGCACCCCGGCCTATGTCGCGATCGGCGTCTTCCTCGTAATTTTTCTGTTAATGGTAGTGGATTACTTGCGCCTGGCTCGCATGGCGGACCGCCGTTTGGCGGAAGGTCCCTTCGCCCTGTCCACCGAGATTCTGGCCGCGCCCGAGACGATCGCCGTCGGCGAATCGATGACCGCTAACGATTTGCTGGGCAAATTGGAACGGAGCGGGTACAGGCGTTCAGCCGGCGATCCAGCTGGATGGTTTGCGGCGCAGGGTAATTCCGTGCAAATTTCTCCGGGTTCAGGTTCCGGAGCGGCGCGCGTGCAGGTGCAATTTGCCCAGGGGAAGATAGCCGGTATCGTGTTGCTCGATAATCGCTCGCCACTACAGGAGTATCCGCTCGCCCCCCAGTTGCTGACCGACCTTTCAGAAAACCGTGAGAAGCGGCGCCTGGTGCATTTTTCGGAAATTCCGCAATCCCTCGTCAAAGCGTTGTGCGCGGTGGAAGACAAGCGATTCTTCCAGCATGGCGGGTTCGATTACCGGCGGGCTGTGAAGGCGGCGATGGTGGACTTCAAAGACGGCCGCAAGCAGCAAGGCGCTTCTACCCTTACCATGCAGCTGGCCCGCGCTCTGTGGCTCCATCCGCAGAAGAGCTGGCGCCGGAAGTTCGAGGAAATTCTGATTACTTATCATCTCGAGCATGTGCTCTCCAAGCAGGAAATCTTCGAGGATTATGCCAACCAGATTTTCTTTGGAATGCGCGGACCTTACAGCATCAATGGCTTTGGCGAAGCTTCCCGGATGTATTTTGGTAAGGATCTTTCGCAGATCGATACCGCTGAAGCGGCGCTTCTCGCCGGCATCGTGCAGCGTCCCAGTTACTTTAACCCGTTCCGTAATCCCGAGAGGACTATCAGCCGCCGCAACCTGGTTCTAGAGTTGATGAAACGTAACGGCGAGCTGAGCGATGCCGATTACCGGACCGCCGTTGCCGCTCCACTGAAGCTCGCTTCGCAGGCTGGCGGCGAAGCTGAAAACTCTTATTTCCTCTCGATGATGAACGATGAGCTGCAGAGTGCGCTTGGCGACTCGACGCGGCAAAGCCGCACGGTGGTCGCCACCCTCGATCCGCAACTGCAGCGCGCCGCCGAAGCGGCGGTGCGATCCGGCATGGAGGGAGTCGATAAGCAACTGCATTTGAGCGGCGTGCGCCCGCAAGTCGCGCTCATCGCGCTCGATCCGCACACGGGCGAAATCAAAGCTCTGGTAGGCGGACGCAATTACAGCGAAAGCCAGCTGAATCACGTACTCGCTTCCCGGCAGCCCGGGTCGGTATTCAAACCGTTCGTTTATGCCGCGGCGATCGACACGGCGCTGGACGGATCTTCCAAGACTTTTACCCCGGCCAGCCTGGTGACTGACGAGGCGACTGCATTTTCCTTCGGCAGCCAGACCTATCAACCGAAAGATTATCACGGTGACTACCAGGGAGACGTCACGTTAAGAACGGCATTAGCCGAATCCTTGAATGTGGCCTCGGTGAGTCTCGCGGAGCAAATTGGATATGCGCGCGTGGTCAAGGTCGCCAGGGAGGCCGGTCTGGGCAACGTTCAACCCACGCCTTCCGTGGCGCTGGGGTCGTATGAAGCGACGCCCCTCGATATTGCCGCGGCTTATACGGTATTCGCGAACCAGGGCATGTGGGTAAAACCCACCACGATTAAGCAGGTGAGCGCGGCGGACGGATCCGTTCTGATCCAGCATCATCCTTATACTCGTCAGGCGATCGATCCGCGAGTGGCCTACATTACGCTCAATATGATGCAGGAAGTGCTGCGCAGCGGCACGGGCGCCTCGGCGAGGTCGCGTGGATTTCTTCTGCCTGCCGCGGGCAAGACAGGCACGTCACGCGATGGTTGGTTCGCGGGGTTTACCAGCGAACTTTTGTGCGTGGTGTGGGTGGGGTTCGATGACAATCGCGACTTGAAGCTGGAAGGCGCCAAATCTGCGCTTCCCATCTGGACTGAGTTCATGAAGCAGGCGAGCCAGTTCGCGCCCTATCGCTCGGCCCACGAGTTCCGGCCTGTGTCCGGCGTCGTTTCGGCCCAGATCTGTGGCGACACCGGGGAACTGGCGGGGCCGGCATGTCCCCGTTCTCGGAGCGAGGTCTTCATCGATGGCACCCAACCGACCACGCTCTGCACCACGCATAGCGCCCTTAGCGAAGAGCGGACTGGCGGTCAGTGACGATAGGAATCGCTTGCTCACGCGCGTCAGTTAGCGAAACGGCGTTTCGAGCGAGCCGCTACAGGCGTGCCTGGCTTCGCCTGAACAGGCTAAAGCTTATCCCCACAAACGCCGATGCTTGCAGTGGTGGGGCATGCTTTAGCTCAATGCCACATAGTTTTCCACGGTGAGATTTCTGCGGACGTCAGGTGGGGCGGGCCCCCTGGCCTGCGCGGCACGCCCTCGTGCCGCTTTTCTGTCGCAGAAGAGACTTTCACAACGGGAAAAGGCCGGCCAGGGGGCCGGCAGCGGACCTGGGGTCGACCCCACCTCGTTGCCAACCATCGAGAACCGAAAACTATGAGGCATTGTGCTTTAGCTTGCCGGCCGGGCGACAGCTAAGATGTTCTCCAATCGGGTATCATTATGGGCCTGCGGAGCGAGATGCTTCCCGGCTATTTCCCTGGGTAATCGGCGGCGATGTAGGTTTCCAGCTGTTCGATGGTGAATGCCTGGTTGGATATGATGGCGGCCACCAGATCTCCGATGGAGATCATTCCGCACAGCTTTCCGTCATCGAGCACGGGAAGGTGCCGGAAACGGCGCACCGTCATAATTCGCAGACACTCTTTCAGTGTAAATTCCGGCGTCACGGTGATCGGAGAATCGGTCATGATTTCTTGAACCGCCGTGTGTGCCGAGGATCGGCCCTGGAGGATGATCTTGCGGGCGTAATCCCGTTCGGTGATTATCCCGACCAAAACACCCTCGGCAATCACCGGCAAAGCGCCAATGCTTCGCTGAGCCATCTCGGCAACAGCATCGTAAACGGTCGCGGTGGCGGCGATCTGCCAGACTTGATCGCCCTTGGTTCTCAGAATGGAGCCGACAGTTTCTTCGACTGCCATTTTCCGGGCGCCCAACGCGCCGGTTACGTGAACTGGTTTCGCCATAAATCCCCCCAGACCGGCCGAAAAGCCGGCCATCGGCTAACACGAGCACGTTTTGGACCGCGGTGAGCAGTTTATGGCGTGGCGGAGCGCCGGCGCCTTTTCGTAATCGCCGTGCCGGACCAAGTCGCATCGATCGCGCAAATTTTGCTGTCTACCATGTCGTAAGGCGACACCATTTCGCGGATGGACGTCAGTGTCAAATCGCAGGGCATCGCGGAAGTTCGCTTCGGCCAGCAGATCCAGAGCGTTCGGCCGGGTATCATTTGGGCCGCCAATCGCGGCAGCGCGCGCCCGAGGGCGGCGGTCGACGTCACGAAAAACAGGGCCAAATTGGCTTCGTTCAGTTTTTTCCCCATGCGGACACCTTTGGGAAGGGGGCCGAGAATCTCGCGGATGTTCTTGGGAGCTTCCAGAATCGTCACCACCGAGTCCTCACCGATGCGTAGCTTTTTCGCCAGCGGAATGCCTGCGACGTTGGGAACGGCCGCCTGGGCAGGCGCGCGCTCGATGGCGCGTAGGATAACCGGCGCGACATTTTGCCAGGTGGCGAACACCGCGTCGGGAAGGACTTCGCGAACGCGCGCCGCCTTCTCGGGATCGCCCTTCAGAAATACCAGTGGAATATTGCGCGTGGCCTTCTGTTCGCGCAGAAGGATCGCCATGGCGCGTCCGTAAGAGGGGAGTTCCGTTAGATCGATCAGGATGACGTCTGGCGGATTGGCGCGAACCTCCCGGAAGGAAGAAGGTCCAAGAGTGGGATAAGCGCTGGCGTCCAGACCTTCGGAACAGAGCCGGTGCGCGCGTTCGGCTGCGACGGCGGGTTTCCGATGGATCACCAGAACCCGCGGCACGTGTTTACCCGCGGACCGCGCTGACGGGAGCCAGCCGGCTGCGAATCTGGTTCATCACGTCGGAAGCGAGGAACGGTTTACGCAGTACCGGGAAATTATGCTCTTCGCAGAGCGCTTCTTCTTCCGGCGGCAGGATAGTGCCGGTCATCACGATCACCAGCATCTGCGGCACGGCTTGCAGGAATTCCACGCCGAGTTCCACGCCGTTCCCGTCGGGGAGCATGTAATCGAGCAGAGCCGCATTCGGTTTGTGAATCAAAGCCAATCGCTTGGCTTCGGTGGCGGACTCCGCCGTCAGCAGTGTCCAGCCGGCATCCGCCATCAACCGCTCCAGGAAGTGCAGCAGATCGCGGTTGTCGTCCACCAGCAGGACGGTGGGATTAGCGGACGCCACCACGGCCTGCGATTCGGTAGCGCGCATCACCAGCTTTTCAGGCGGATCGGCCACGTCGACCCGGACGCGGGAACCCGGACTTACCTGATTGGTGGCCACCAGTGTTGCCAGAGGCTGGGTCAGATAGCGATGGATGGTGCGGTTCAACTCGCGCGCCCCGTACTCCGAGCTGGTCCCTTTTTCGAGGAGGAATTGGCGCGCTTCGAACGGCACCTCCAGAGTGAACGACCTGTTGCCAAGGCGCGTATTCACATGGTTCTGCAGATCGGTGATGTGATGATCGAGAATCGCCGAGAGGGCTTCCGGAGAGAGGGGCTGATAGGTGATGATGCAATCGATGCGGTTGACGAATTCGGGTGAGAAGCGTTTGCGCACCGCTACCAGCCCAATGCTTTGGAGCTTACTGGTCAGATCGCCGCGTTCGCTGAGTTTCTGCCCCGATTGGAAACCGAAATCGGGATTGATCTCGCGAAGCATCTCGCGTGCGCCCAGATTACTAGTGAGAAAAACCAGGCTTTTCTCGAAATTCACCGATGAGTTGTCGCCAAGACGGAGCACGCCTTTATCGAGAACCCCGAGCAGGAGGCGCGTCATGGAGGGCGCGGCCTTCTCGATTTCATCGAATAGCACCAGTGAGAGATTGCATTTTTCACTGGTGACAGCGTTGAGCTTTTGCTGGGTAAGCATTGGCTGGGTTTCGCGATGGCCCAGATACCCCGGGGGTGCGCCAATCAGCTTGGCAACCTCATGCTCCATCTGGAATTCGCCGCAATCTACTTTGAGGACGTTTTTCTCGCTGCCGTGCAGCACTTCGGCAAGCGCTTCCACGGTCTTGGTTTTGCCCGTTCCCGTTGGTCCCAACAACAGGAACACGCCGACGGGCCGGCCTTCCGGGGCCAGACCCGCCTGGTACATCTGGATATAAGGAACAATCACACGGGTGGCGTCGGGTTGGCCTACAACCCGTTGAGATAAAATGGCGCCGAGATCCTCAACCGGATCCGCCGACGCCTTCTTGGCCCGGTTCGAGGAATTCTTTGGCTTTTCCATCCCGTTCTCTACCTTAATTATACCGGCGGATGGAACCTTAGCCCGCGGACGACGGCGCATTTCG
>Ga0302326_10031556_pt1 | contig 10580 bp, 8 predicted proteins | sample Palsa_T0_3_FD_202264 | JGI IMG/M metagenome (GOLD analysis project Ga0302326, IMG submission 202264) | Peat permafrost microbial communities from Stordalen Mire near Abisko, Sweden - Palsa_T0_3 | ecosystem: Environmental > Terrestrial > Soil > Palsa > Peat permafrost | place: Sweden: Abisko...
CGCTCGCTCTCCCCTTCCCCATCCGCAAGCGCGTCTCCCTCGCCGCCACCATCGCCCGCCTCCCACCCTGGATCATCCTCGACGAGCCCACGCTCGGCGCGGATGGCCCCACCATCGCCGCCCTCGCGCAGATCATCCAATCCCTCGCCGCCAAACAGCACGGCGTGATTGTGATCTCGCATTCCAGAAAACTACTGGAATTGTTGCAGGGAAATGAGCTGCGAATCAAAAATGCGACTGTAGCGCGCACTTAGCTCGCCATCACCGCCACCAGCTGACTTGCTGCCGAAAGCGCCATCACCACGCGTTCCCCCGTCGCTGGAATCGCCAGCCCGTCCGCCGCGCCCGCATCCGCCAGCGCATCTTTCACCGCCAGCCACACGCTGATCCCCAGCAGCAGCGGCGGTTCGCCCACGGCTTTTGAGCGGTAAAGGCTCACGTCGTTGTTCGGATTGTCGAGATACCGCACGAACAGCGCCTCGGGCACATCGGTGATCGCAGGAATCTTGTATGTCGTCGGCGAATAGGAAAGCAGATTTCCCTTCGGCCCGTACAGCAATTCTTCCGTCGTCACCCATCCCATTCCCTGCACGAATCCGCCGACAATCTGCCCGCGATCGATCCCAGGGTTGATGGATTGCCCCAGGTCCATCGTGAGATCGACGCGCGTGACCTTGAACTCGCCGGTTAAGCGGTCGATCAGCACTTCGCTGCAGGCGACGCCATTGGTGAAATACAAAAACGGCGTACCCGTCCCCTTTTCGCGATCGAAATCCACGCCGGGCGTCGCGTAAAACCCTCGCTCGCCCAGGCTCACGCGCAGCTCATACGCCTGTCGCACCACCTGCTCAAACGGCAACTTCGCATCGGTCGCACCTGCGTCAAACACGAATCCCTTCTCAAATTGGATGTTGTTCACATTTGCGCCGCCCAGCATTCCCGCGGCCACTTCGGTGATGCGCGATCGCAATCGCCCGCACGCATCCACGGCCGCCGCGCCGTTCAGGTCTGTACCGCTCGACGCCGCCGTGGGGGATGTGTTGTTGTTCTTGTCCGTCGCCGTGGCCGTCACGATCACCTTGTCGTATTCGATTCCCAGTTCCTCCGCCACGATCTGCCGCACGCGCGTGTTGACGCCCTGGCCCATCTCCGTCGCCCCGGTGCTGACGATCACCGAACCGTCCAGATAGATATTCACCAGCGCGTTCGCCTGGTTCATCGTTTTCCGCGTGAAGCTGATGCCAAACTTGACCGCCGACACCGCTATCCCCTTCAGATATGTTGTCGAATCCGCGTTGAATTTTTCGATCGCCTCTCGGCGCGTGTCATATTCGCAGTCGCGCCGCAGCGAGGAAAACAGTTCCGGCAGCGTGTTGTTGCGAACGATCTGCCCGTACGGCGTCACGTTGCGCCCCTCGCCGCCGTAGCAATTGGCGATGCGCACATCCAGCGGATCGATCCCCAGCGTCCGGCCGATCTCCTGTAGGATATTCTCCATCCCCGCGACGCCCTGCGGTCCGCCGAACCCGCGGAACGCCGTGTTGCTCGGCAGATTCGTCCTGCAAATCCGCCCCTCGATGGAAATATTCGGCACGAAATAAGCGTTGTCGGTGTGGAGCATCGCCCGCTCCAGCACGGCCATGGACAAATCCAGCGAGCATCCGCCGTTGGAATAAAGTTTCGTATCCAGCGCGGTGATGACGCCTTCGCGCGTGAACCCCGCCTTAAAGACAATCTTGAACGGATGCCGCTTGCCGGTAAACCGCATGTCGTCGTCTTTGGTATAAATGAACCGCACCGGCCGGCGCGTTTTCGCCGCCAGCAGAGCCGCCATCATCGCCGGTTGCGCCGCCTGCGTTTCCTTACCGCCAAACCCGCCGCCCATGCGCTTGCAGATCACCACCACCTGGTTGAAATGAATCCCCAGCGCCTCGGCCACCATTTCCTGCACCTCGGTAGGATGCTGCGTCGAGGAATGAACGGTCATCTGATTCCCCTCACCGGGGATCGCGATGCAGACCATCGATTCGAGATAGAAATGCTCCTGCCCGCCGATCTCCAGCACCCCCTCGATGCACTGCTCGGCCTCGGCAAACCCCCTGGCCAGATCGCCGCGGGCGATACGCCGGGGGGGCGCGAAAAAAGCTTCGGCTGTGATCGCATCGTCAATCGAAAAAATCGGCTTCAGTTCCTCGACTTCGCTCACCACCGCTTTTCTCGCCGCTTCCAGCGCCGCGGAATTTTCAGCCGCGATGATCGCCAGCGGCTGGCCGAGAAATACCGCCTCATCTGCCACCAGTAGCGCCTCGTCCTTCACCACCGGCCCAAAAATATTATGCCCCGGCACATCGCGATGCGTCATCACCGCCAGCACGCCCGGCAACCGGCGCGCCGCCGAAACATCCACGCGCTTCAACCTTCCATGTGCCACCGGGCACGGCACGATCCCCGCCACCAGCTCCCCCGCCAGCGGCGCGACATCGTCCAGAAACACCGATTCCCCGCTCACATGCCCGGCGGCCGAATCGTGCGGAATGTCTTTGCCAACCACGTGTCTCATGATCGCATTTCCAGGTTCATCGCCGGCTGCGGCATCGGCGGAGCGGCGTCCGGCTCTTCAATCTCCTGCCAGAACTTCACCAGAATATTCCGCGCCAGCACACGCCGATACGCCTCGGCGCCGCGCACGTCCGAAATCGGGCTCACTTCGCCCGCCGCGATATTCCCGGCCTCGGCGAACAATTCCCTCGACGCTATTTTACCCGACAAAAACGCTTCGGCGCCGATCATTCTCATTACCATCGGCCCCACCCCGCCGTAGGCGATGCGAATCTGCTCGATCCGCCCGCCACCTATCCGCATCCAGATCGCCGCGTCAAAACTGGAAATATCCAGATCCTTCCGCTTGGAAACCTTATAGATTTTGAAAATTTCACCCTTACGCGGGATCGGCAGCCGCAGCCGCGTCACCAGTTCCTCGGCCTTCAAAATCGTCTTGCGATACCCCACATAAAAATCCTCGATTTTCACCCACCGCCGTCCCGATTCCCCGGCGATCTCCACCTCACCTTCGAGAACGTAAAACGCCGGGATCGTATCGCCGATCGGCGAGGCGTTCACCAGATTTCCCGCAAGCGTGCCCGCGTTCTTGATCAGCGGCGATCCGAAATACGCCAGCGACCGGCCCAATTCGGGCAGATGCTTGGCGCTCACCCGTTCGAGTTCCGTAAGCGTTGCTGATGCGCCGATCGTCAGCGTGCCCGCCGTCACCTCGATTCCTCCCAGTTCACGGAGGCCGCCCAGCGACATCACCACATCCAATTTTCGCATCCCCTTGTTGCGCTGAACCCCCAGGTCCGTCGCGCCGGCCACGATCAGGCAATTGGGATTTTCTTTCCGAAATCGCAGAGCCCCCGCAACCGAAACGGGTTTGAAAAATGTTTTCCCATCCGCCGCGACCAGAACATCCTCCGCCTCCGTTGCCGACATTTCCGCCATCATCTCCCCCGGCGGATACAGCTCATCCAGCGATTTCAACGTGGAGCGGTCCACCGCCATCCCGGCCCGGACGATCGAATCATACCCCGTGCATCGGCACAGATTTCCCACCAATCCCCGCCTGACATCCTGCGCGGTCACCGTCTCGGCTTGCATCAGATCGCACAGACTCACCACAAACCCCGGCGTGCAAAACCCGCACTGCGTTCCGTGGCATTGCACCATCGCCTGCTGGATCGGATTCAACTCCGTGCCATATTTCAAACCCTCCACGGTCACCACGTGCGTTCCGTCCAGTTGAAACATCATCTGAATGCACGAGTTCACCGAGCTATATCGAATTTTGGAATCTCCCGCCGCAGTCCGCCCCACCAGCACCGCGCAGGCCCCGCAGTCTCCCTCGGCACAGACGACTTTCGTCCCGGTCAGACTGCGCCGTCGCCGAAGAAATTCCGCCAGCGTCAAAAATGCGTCCTCCCCACGCACCGGAACGGCGCGGCCGTTCACATAAACCAGCAGGTAATCACGCATGGCGGTCATTCCTCTCGAACATCATTTTGCCCTCCACCGTCACGCGCGACACCGTCGCTTGCGGATCATCCGCATCCATCGGCAGCAGTGAGCGAATCACCGCATCCACTGATCCATCGCCAATCGCATCGGCATCCACCTCGATAAACGACGCGGGCCTGCCGGCCTCCAGCCGGCCCACCGAATCCTCGATTCCGAGAATCCGCGCTGGCGCGACGGTCGCCCGCCACAGCGCCTCCGCCGGCGTCGCAGCGTTCGAGTGTCCCTCCTGCATATCCAGAAACCTTTTCATCTCGGCCAGCATCGAAACCGTCGGCGAAGCCCCGACATCGGTGGCAATCGCATATTCAATTCCATGTTTCAATACGTCGTCCAGCCGCATCAGGCCCGAACCCAATTTCAAATTCGATGTCGGGCAATGCGCCACCGCCCCGCCGGTCTCAGCCAGCAAATCCCATTCAACCGGCGTCATGTGGATGCAATGCGCCAGAATGCACTGATGCTGCAGCAAGCCATCCCTCAGATAGACATCCGTGTAATTCTTCGCCTGTGGATAAAGCTCCTTCTCAACGAAAGATTTTTCTCCGATCTGCTCGTTGAGATGCGTTTGCGTGCGCAGCCCAAATTCCCGTGCCAACCCGCTGCCCGCCCTGCGCAGCGGGGTATCGGTCGCGACGGCAAACCGGTCCGTCACGATCAGCCGCCGGCCAAATCGCCGGGCCATGCGCGCGATATCCTCCGCCAGGTTTTTCTCATCGGTGCGCAGAGTTTGCGGGCAATTCTGGTTCATCATCACCAATCCGACGCTCCACGTTTCCGGCAGAATTTCCAGCGCCAACTCCGTCGCCATTGCCGACACTGTCATATATGCCGCCCCGCCCACGACGCCGCTGGCCAGCACATCGGCCGCGAATGCTTCAATCACCTTTGCCGCATACTCGCGCTGCCCGCATTTCGTCTCCGCGGGAAATACATTTCGCTTGAGCGACCCCAGCAATTTTCCGCCCGGCACATCATCGGCCACGCCTTCGGCAAAACGTCCCCGGATCGGATGCTGCGGAATATGCGTGTGTACATCCAGCAGCGGCGGGAGAATCACCCCATCGCTCTTCCGCGCCGGCGCCGGCGACCTTTCCAGCTTCCTTCGATCCCCCGCGAACTCGATGATCCCGCGCCCGTCGATCGCCAGCGCGCCATCGGCGAAATATTCGACTCCGCCGTTTGCCCGCGGAATCAGCAGCGGTCCATGGATAATCTTCTCGATCATCGCCGCCCCTCCCGCGCCGGCGTGATCAGCCGCGCCTTGCGTCCCCGGGCAATTTTCCCATCCGCAAAAATCGTTCGCCCGCGGGCAATCGTCCGCCGGATCACCGCGCCGAATTTCCTGCCCACATACGGGCTGAATTTGTTCCGATCCAGCAGATCTTCCTCTCGAAGCACTGCCGATGCCGACAGATCCACCAGCGCCAAATCCGCGTCAAAACCCACGGCGATCTGTCCCTTTCCGTCCAGCCCAAATCGCTCCGCAACCCGCCCCGCGGTCACTTCGCCGATCTGGCCGGGCGACAGTCCCCCCACCATCGCCGCCAGCGTCGATTGCACGCCCGAAATCCCGCCCCAGATTTTCGTCACATCCTCGCCCGTTTTCATCGACGACGGCGCGGGTGAATGATCCGATCCGACAAACTCGATCGCCCCTTCGCGCAGCAATTCCCACAACCGGCGCGGCTCATCTTTCGGCCTCAGCGGCGGCGCGCATTTCGCCCGCGCCCCGAGTGCAAACAAATCCTCCTCGCACAGCAGCAGATAATGAGGACAGGTTTCGCAGGTCACATCCTGACCCAATTCCTCCCGCGCGCGGTGCACGATCTCCACCCCCGCGGCGCTGCTCACGTGCACGATGTGCAGCGAGCACCCCGTCTCCCGCGCCAGTTCTACCGCGCGCGAAATCGCCTCGGTTTCCGCCTCGATCGGCCGCGACGCCAGAAAATCCTTCCAGCCGCGTCCGCGCATTTCCCGACCCAGCCGCGCGGTCATCTCCTGGCTCTCGGCATGCACCGCCACGGGCAATCCGACCTCGCGGGCGATTTCCATCCCCTTACGCAGCGTCGCATCGTCCGCACGCGGAAAATCCGCGATCCCGCTGTCGCACATGAACGCCTTGAACCCAACCACCCCGCGATCGGCAAGCTCCGTCATCCGATCCAGATTGATCGGCGTCAGCCCGCCCCACAGCGCGAAATCGACCAGGCTCGACGCCTCCGCCGCCAATCGCTTGGCATCAAAACTTTCCCCATCCAGCGTCGGCGGCGAAGCATTGAGCGGCATCTCGATGAAGCACGTTCCGCCCCCCGCCGCCAGCGCAGCCGAGCCGCTGGCAAATCCCTCCCACTCGGTTCTTCCCGGTTCGTTGAAATGCACGTGCGGATCGATCACTCCGGGGAAAACCGCCAACCCATGCGCCGCGATTTCCTGGGCCGCAGTGCCGCCGATCTCCTCCGATATCTCCGCAATCGTCTCGCCGCGCACACCGATATCCACCGCGCGCCCGCCCCGCGGGCCCGCCACCTGGCCCCCTCGAATAATCAGATCAAATTCAGGCATGTTCAACTACCGCGATACGTCGAATACGACCAGGGCGACACCAGCAGCGGAACGTGATAATCCCGCCCCGAGCCGTCCACCTTGAACGCCACCGGAACCACATCCAGAAACCCGCCCGGCCCGAAATATTCCCCCACGGAAAATTCCAGCCGCCAGTTTCCCTCGCCAAATTCTTCTCCAGTTGCCATCGGCCCTTCGATCCTGCCATCCCGGTTGGTCACGACCGTGCGAACCAACTTCCCCTCGCGAAAGAGTGACACCTTCATCCCCGCCGCGGGGAGGCCGCGCGAAATATCCAGAACGTGCGTTGTCAGTTTTCCCGCCATAAATTATTTCCGCGCCACGGTGCCCGTGATCATCCCAAACGGCTCATCGGTCGGCACAAAAATCTCGTTGCTGTTTTTCAATCCGAAAGGCTCCAGGTTGAATGGAATCCGATGCTGGTTCGGCATCTTCAGCTCGATATCGCGCACCTCTGCGCAGGCCGCCAGCGCCGCCTCTCCCATCGCCAGCAGCGTCTGCTGCACCGACAAACTGTAATGCGCCGCAAACGTCGCCAGCAGCGCCGCGCGAATCGCCGCATAACATCCGTTGAAATCGCTCGCGCCCTGGCCATACGTCCAAGTCGCCTCGACGCTCGTGGCGAAAATCCGGTCTTTCGCATCCTTCAGCGTGCGATACCGGTCCGTCACAAAATCCGAAAATTCCGAATCGGTCGTTTTCAAAACCTCCAACCCCGAAATCCCGCCCGTTGCGGTCGCGCCCTGCTTGCCGATTTTCACGCTGCACGTGCGCTTCTCGGAATCTCCCCCCACAAACGCGTGCGGATGTTTTTTCCCGTCAAGCTCAATTCGCTCCCATCTCGTCTGCGCGATCGTCGCCTCGGCCGACTCCACCTGCGGATATGTTTTGCAAAAGTGTCGGCAGATGAGATGCGCGAAATCCTCGATGCTGGTAAACTCGTTCTCCTTCGCCAGCACATAGACGGTATTTTTCATCGAATCGGTCGCGATCAACTTCCGGTTGTCACCGGTGAGGTACGACTCGGCAAAATTCCCTTCCAGCAGCAGATCGACCGACATTTCCATCAGTTCATGCCGCTGCGGCGTGCGGATGACTTTCGTCAACCGTACGGATGATTTTCCATAAGAATTGTGCTGGAGCGTAAAACTCATTCAGTTCTCCCACACCGCATCCGCCAGCCGAAGCTGCGCGATCTTGAACACTTCCCCCAGCGCCGTCGCCAGCTCCGTCTCCCGTGAATTGTCCAGCCGTTTCGGAAACGCCGCCAAAATCGCTTCCTTGCGGTTCTGCCGGGCGCAGATCACAAACGGAAACCCGAATTTTTCCCGGTATTGCCCGTTATATTTCTCAAAGAGCGCGATCTCCCCTTCGCTCAACGCCGTCAGCCCCGCCGCCGCTTGCTCGGCATTGGATTCCCGCGTCAATCGCCCCTCGCGCGCCAATCGCCCCACCAGGTCGGGATGCGCCCGCACCAGCGCCAGCTTCTCATCGGCGCTCGACTGCTTCACCACCCCCGTCATTTTCTCATGCAGATCGCCGACCGATTCGAACGGCCGCTGCGCCCAGGCCCGCTGCGCGATCCAGGGCGAACGCTCAAACGCCCCGCCGCACACCGATACAAATTCCGCTTCATCCATTTCGTTCAACTGCGTCACCGTGGGCCGGCGGACCAGTTTCTCAACAACCTTCGCAGCCGCCGCGATATCCTCCACGCGACTGAACTCCGCCGGGTTATGGCTGATGCCGTCGCGGCTCGGCACGAACAGCATCGCCGTCGGCACGTGCGGCGCCATCACCGCACTGTCGTGCAGCGCCCCGCTGTGCGCTTCGGCAATCTTCACGCCCGCCGCATGCGCCGATTCCAGCAGCCTCTCGACCAGCCGCACATCCATCGGACACGCGGCGATGCTTTCCGTCTGCTGGAGCGTCGATCGCAAATTCCTCCGCGCGCAAATTTCTTCCACCATGCGCCGCACATCCGCATCCCCACGCTCCAGGAAAACATCCTCCGGCGCCCGCAGATCGACGGTGAATTCCACCCGGTCCGGTACGACATTGATCGCGTTAGGATAATTCACCAGCCGCCCCACAGTCGCAACCGTTCGCCGCGAAATATCTCCCGCCATTTTCTCCAGGGCAAAGGCAAATTCCGCGGTGCCGCTGAGCGCATCGCGCCGCAATCGCATCGGCGTGGTTCCCGCGTGGTTGGCGACGCCTTCGAATCGAATCAGATATTGCCGCCGGCCCGAAATCCCCAGCACCACCCCCAGGCGCTCATCCTCCTGCCACATCGACGGCCCCTGTTCGATGTGAACCTCAACAAGCCCCAGATACCGCCCGGGCTCAATCCGCTGTTCAACGATTCGCCGCGGATCAACGCCATATTCCTTCCCCGCCTCGAAATAATTCTTTCCCTCACTATTCCGCAGCTCGCGCAAAGACTCTTCGTCCAGCTCACCCACCCAGAGCCGGCTGCCGATCATCCCCAGCCCAAACGTCGTCCCCTCCTCCTCGGCAAAAACCACCAGTTCCACCGGCGCTCCGGCGTTCCCTTCCTCTTTGGCCGATCGCAATATTTCCAGCCCCACCACCACACCCGCCACGCCGTCGTAATCTCCGCCGTGCGGGACGCTGTCGATGTGCGATCCGCACAACCACGCCGGTTTCTCCCAGCCCAATGCCGACGGCCGGGCGTGTCCATTCCCCGCCGCGTCGATCTTCCACTCACACCCCGCCTCCCGCGCCTGCTGCGCGACATACTCCATCGCGTCGCCCCAGGCGCGCGAAAACGTCGGACGGTCGGCGCCGGCGCCGGGCGTCTGCGTGAAGCGCGCAATCGCCTGGATATCCCGCTCTATTCGCTCGACCCGAATCACTTGCCGAATTCCTTACGCCAGGTTTTGCCCGTCTTTTCCATCTCGCTCTCGGCCGCGGTTCGGCGCAGCCGGTGCAGCATCGGCATCCCCAGGCTCCACTCCTGCATCCAGTCGCGCGCAAACACGCCCTTCTCCGTCTCGTCAAAAATCTTCCGCAGCTCGGCCTCGTTGATCACCCGCGGCCCGCGCGTCCGCACGGCAAATTCGCACGTTCGGCTGCAACGCCCGGTGAGGTAATCCTCGATCCCGTTCTCATCCATCACATCAATCACGCTCCGCAAGCTCCGGATCGCCTTCGCGTATGCGAAGCTCGGCGGATACCCACGCTCCACCATCACCGAAAAACAGAGCTTCATCAGGTGAATCGCCCCGCCGTACAGAATCTGCTCCTCGTAATTATCCCCTTCCGTCTCGTGCTGAAACGAAAGCTCCACCACTCCCGCGCGTGTGCTGCCCACCGCCTTGGCGATCGCCAGCACGATTTGTTTCGCGTTGCCGGTTGCATCGTGATCGACGCTGATGCAGCCGTAAATTCCCTCACCCTTGAGATATTTCTCGCGCACGAATTTCCCGGGCGCGTTGGGCACGAACAGCACCGTGTTCACATCCTTCGGCGGCTGGATCTGTCCATAAAGCACGCTGAATCCATGACAAAAGCAAAGCGTCTGCCCCGCTTTCAGATTCGGCCCGATCTCATTTTTGTAAACCGAGGGCTGCACCGGATCGGCCAGCTCGATCAGCAGCACATCCGCGCGCTTGGTCGCCTCCGCCACCGACATCGCCTCAAATCCATCCGCCTTGGCCTGCTCGCGGCTTTTCGATTCACTGGCCGGTCGCGCGCCGATGATCACCCGGCATCCGCTATCGCGGCAATTGGCCGCCTGCACCCTCCCCTGGATGCCGTAGCCGATGACGGCGATCACCTTCTCCTTCAGCACGGCCAGGTCCACGTCTCCATCCCGATAAATCTTTTCCGGTTTGCTCATAACAGAATTTCCCGATTCACATTCTTAAAATAGATGTACCGCGACGGCGTCGGCCCAGTCG
>Ga0302326_10031557_pt1 | contig 10580 bp, 5 predicted proteins | sample Palsa_T0_3_FD_202264 | JGI IMG/M metagenome (GOLD analysis project Ga0302326, IMG submission 202264) | Peat permafrost microbial communities from Stordalen Mire near Abisko, Sweden - Palsa_T0_3 | ecosystem: Environmental > Terrestrial > Soil > Palsa > Peat permafrost | place: Sweden: Abisko...
GATCGTCGGCGCGAGCGCGTTGACCGACGACTGGGCGGGATAAAAGCTGCGATACTTGACGTGCCGCAGATAGATCTTGCTCATCTGACTATCCGCTTTGCTCATGCGCTGGAAGACCCCGACTGAGATCACCCAGAACGCGACCCCGACGACCGCCAACACGAGACTGCGCAGCATGAACACCAGCGTGACGGCGAGCAGCGCCGAGATGATGAGCGGTTCGCGTTCGCACCCCATCATCAGGAGCGGCCGAGTCAAGGACAAGTGAACGTCGATCTTGCGGGGTCCGCTCTGCATGGCCGACATCAGATCGTGAAGCCGGTGAGGTTCAACGAGGTGAGAAAACCACTGCCCGCGATGAGCAGCGCAAGCGACATGACGCCGATGAGAACGCGTTTGACAAAAGCGCTCATCTCGTCACCGAAGACGAGGCCGGCACCGGCGGCGAAGAGCGCGACGACTGCGATCGTCGTCGCGACCGATCCGGTCAAGCTGTCTTGAATGGTCTTGAGCGGGCCTTCCCAGGGAAGGGCGGTGCCGCCGGTCGAGGCCAATGCGGGGGCAGTTGCGATGACGATGAGGACGGCCGTCAGAGCGGGAACGTACTTGCCGCTGCGCACGAGGTGGTTCATTTCGGTCAGGCTCCTTGTAGAGGGGGCGGTAGTGATTGCGCCGGGGCGTCGCGCTCCCGACTCGACGATCGTACCTGCCGTTCGTCTCGGCAGCGTCTTGATTGCGTCCGCAGAAAGTCGGCGCCGGATCAGGCCGCGCGATGCGGTTCGAGGCGCGCGATTTTGGGCTCGAGCGTCGTCACGGCGTAGCCGCCGGCGGACGAATAACCGTCGACGCGCACGATTTCTTGGATGCGCCGGCCGTGCGGCGTGCGCCCGATCGAGACGAGCAGATCGACGGCTTCGGCAATGAGTTGCGGCTGGGGCGGCACATTGGCTTCGCCGATGAGTTGCTCGAGCCGCACCAACCCCGCCACGGCGCTGTTCGCGTGCACCGTCGCCAAACCGCCGGGATGACCGGTGTTCCAGGCTTTGAGCAATGCGAGAGCCTCGGCGCCGCGCACCTCGCCGACCACAATGCGATCGGGACGCAGCCGCAGCGTCGTACGGAGCAGGCGCGTCATGTCGGCGGTCTCACTGGCTTTGAGCGCGACGTGGTTGGGCGCCGAACATTGCAGTTCGACCGTGTCTTCGATGATCACGATCCGCTCGTCGCCGTGCTGTGTGCTGATCTCGTTGAGGATGGCGTTGGCGAGGGTCGTCTTGCCGGATCCGGTCGACCCGACGATGAGGATGTTTTCGCGCCGGGCCACGCCTTGCCGAATCGCCTCAGCCGAACGGGCATCGCACGTGCCGGCTGCAACGTAGTCGTCGAGGGTGAAGATCAGTCCGGCGCGCTTGCGGATGGCGAACACCGGCCGGTTGGAAACCGGCGGCAGGACGCCGGCAAAACGGCTGCCGTCGAAGGGCAGTGTGCCCTCGAGGATCGGCTGGTCCGCGTTGACGACGACATCGAGCGCGGCCGCGATCGTGCGCAGCAAGTTTTCGGCTTGCAGCGCGCTCATCCGAACGCCCGTATCGCGCAGGCCTTCACCGAGCACATCGAACCACAGGATGCCGTCGGCATTGAGCATGATCTCGACCACGTTCGGGGCGGCCAGCGCGCCGACAATCGTTTCGCCCAGCTCCCGTGCCAGCTTTTCCCGCAGCCGTTTGGCTTGCTCGTCGGCGGCCGACACAGGGCCACCACGTGAATGTTCGAGCATCTGCTTCGTCCTCTCAGCGACCGCCGGCGCTGCCGGCTCGACTGCCAGGCTACGACGGGGAGCGTCGGCGAAGCGTCCGGCTACCGTCCGAAGGCGTCGCTCCAGGCTCGCGCGAGAAGGACGCGCGAGTTCTCCGCGGCAAGCGGTCGGAGACCGATGAATAATTTCGACTCGCTGAACGAGCGCTCCGGCGGCCGGCTCCTCGTCGTCCTCGTGTGCGTTTTACTGGCCGGGCTGCCGCTGAGCGTATGGCTCGATCTGCGTCATATTTCAGCGGCGAATTTAGCCCGTCAAGCCGACGACCTCAACATCGCGATCACCGACATCCGCGACTTCTATACCAGCGACGTCGTGGGCCATGTCCTGGGCTCGCCGACGCGCACCATCGTCACGCCGAATTTCGACACGGTCCCCGGGGCGATCCCGATCCCGGCGACCTTCTCGCTCGAACTCGGACGCGTGATTGGGAAAAACCAAACGAACATTCAATACCGCTTCGTTTCGGATTACCCGTTCCGGCACCGCGCGCCCCACGAGCTCGACGCCTTCGAGCGCTCGGCGTTGGCCACGTTTCGCACCCAGCCCGGCGGCCGCCAACTCATCGATGTCGGCTGGCACGGCTGGGACAACCGCGTCCGGCTCGTCGCGCCGATCATCATGGGCCAAACCTGCGTCGCCTGTCACAACACCGATCCGGACAGTCCCAAACGCGATTGGAAAGTCGGCGACGTGCGCGGCATTCAAGAGATCAGCATCAACGAGCCGGTAGCGACCAACATCTTCGCGTTCCAATACCTGCTTTCGTATTTCGGCTTCGCCGGCGCGCTCGCGTTTGGATTCATCGCGGTACAGCGGCGTCAAGCGCGAACGATCCGTCGGGTCAATACCCAGCTTGCCGCGACGAACGAATTCTTGGCAACGATCTCGGGAAAAATTTCGCGCTACCTGTCGCCCCAGATCTACAAGAAGATCTTCAGCGGCGAGAAAGACGTAACGATCCATACCGAGCGTAAGAAGCTCACCATCTTTTTCTCCGATATCAAGGATTTCACCGCAACGACCGAGATGCTGCAGCCCGAGGAGCTGACCTCGTTGATCAACGAGTACTTTACCGAGATGTCGACCATCGCGTTCGCCCACGGCGGAACGGTCGACAAGTTCGTCGGCGACTCGGTCATCGTGTTCTTCGGCGACCCCGAAACGCGCGGCGTGGCCGAAGACGCCAAAGCCTGTCTGCGCATGGCCGTCGCGATGCAGGGGCGGCTCGCCGAACTCAACGTGATTTGGCATGACCGCGGCGTCGCCAACCCTTTTCGGGTCCGCATCGGAATGAACACCGGCTTCTGCGACGTCGGGAATTTCGGCAGCGACGTGCGCATGGACTACACGATCATCGGCGCGGCGATGAATCTCTCTGCCCGGCTGCAGTCGATCGCCGAACCGGGTACTATCGTGGTCAGCGGAGAGACGTTCGCGTTGGTTCGCGATATCGCCGGCGGTCATCCGCTGCCGGCCTTGAAGATCCGCGGCCTACGCCACGAGATCGTGCCGTACGTCATCGACGAACTGCTCGATGCAGCCGGCAGCGCGCGGCACGTGTTCACCGAACATGCTGCCGGGCTGGATTTCTATCTCGACGTCGACCGCGTCGACGGGCGCGACAGCGAACGGCTGCGCGAAGTGCTCAGCGACGCGCTCGAGGCACTCGACCGGCGTGCGAGGCCGGCCGCCGAACCCCAGCCCGCCGAGCCGATGGGATGACCGCAACGTCCGGCGCGACTCTGTGGTACAAGGACGCGGTCATCTATCAGCTCCACGTCAAAGCTTTTGCCGACTCCAATGCCGACGGTATCGGCGATTTTCGCGGCTTGATCGAGCGCCTGCCGTACATCAGCGAGCTCGGCGCGTCGGCGGTTTGGCTGCTGCCGTTCTATCCCTCGCCGCTGCGCGACGACGGCTACGACATCGCCGATTACAAGGGCATCAATCCCAGCTACGGGACGATGCGCGATTTTCGGCAATTCGTGCGCGCTGCCCATCGCGGGGGGCTGCGCGTGATCACCGAACTCATCATCAATCATACCAGCGATGCCCATCCGTGGTTCGAGCGCGCCCGCCGCGCGCCGCGCGGTTCGAACTATCGCAATTGGTACGTGTGGAGCGACACGCCCGATAAGTACGCTCAAACGCGCATTATTTTCATCGATACGGAAACCTCGAATTGGACCTGGGATCCGATTGCCAAGCAATACTATTGGCACCGCTTTTTCAGCCATCAGCCCGACCTCAATTTCGACAATCCCAAAGTCTTCGATGCCGTCGTCGACGTGATGCGTTTCTGGTTCGACGCCGGCGTCGACGGCGTGCGGCTCGATGCTGTGCCGTATCTGGTCGAACGCGAGGGCACCAACAACGAGAACCTGCCCGAGACGCACGCCATCCTCAAGCGTTTGCGGGCGGTGATCGACGCCGAATACCCCGACCGCTTTCTGCTCGCCGAAGCAAACCAATGGCCTGAAGACGTCGCCGAGTATTTCGGGGCCGGCGACGAATGTCATATGGCGTTCCACTTCCCGCTCATGCCGCGGATGTTCATGTCGATCGCCGAAGAGGACCGCTATCCGATCGTCGACATCATGCGCCAGACGCCGCCGATCCCAGCGAACTGTCAGTGGGCGATGTTTCTCCGCAACCATGACGAGTTGACGCTCGAGATGGTCACCGATCGCGAACGGGCTTTTTTGTACCGGGTCTACGCGCCGGATTCACGCGCGCGCGTGAACGTCGGCATCCGGCGGCGTCTCGCGCCGCTCATGGAGAACGACCGGCGCCGGATCGAACTCATGACGAGCCTGCTGCTCTCGATGCCGGGGACGCCGGTGGTCTACTACGGCGACGAAATCGGGATGGGCGACAACATCTACCTCGGTGACCGCGACGGGGTCCGCACGCCGATGCAGTGGTCGGGCGACCGCAACGGCGGTTTTTCGCGGGCGGACACGCAGCGCTTGTACTTGCCGGCGATCATGGACGTCGTCTACGGCTATCCGGGTGTGAACGTCGAAGCCCAGGAGCGTTCGACCTCGTCGCTGCTGCACTGGGTGAAGCGGCTCATCAGCGTCCGTCAGGCGCACACCGTCTTCGGCCGCGGCACACTGTCGTTCTTGTATCCGGAGAACCGCAAAGTCGTGGCCTACGTGCGCGAGTACGACGGCGAGGTCGTGCTGTGCGTGGCGAATCTGGCACGGACGCCGCAGCCGGTCACGCTCGATCTCGCGCGCTTCGCCGGGCGCGTCCCGCTCGAAATGATCGGCTGGAGTCCCTTTCCGCCGATCGGCGGCGATCGCTACCCCCTCACTCTGCCCGGTCACGCGTTCTTCTGGTTCCTGCTCGCCCCAACCGCGCCCGAGGCGCGCGAGACGATCTCGCGCGCCCCGGTGCAAATGCCGGAATACGCGACGCTCGTGCTGCCGGCCGGATGGCACAGCTTGACGCGCGAACCCAGCCGGACGCTGCTCGAAACCGAAGTCATCCCACCCTATCTGGCCGCGATCCACGCTGTTCCGCAGCTCGGTGGGCTGCCGCCGCCGACGCGCATGGCCGATGCGATCGCCCTCTCGGCGGGCGCGCAGGCCCCGATCCTGGCGCTCTTCATGTCGACGCTCCCGGACCGTGACGTGCTCTACAGTGCGGTCCCGCTGGGTCTGGTCTTCGATGACGGCCAGGAGCAGTCGCCGGCGATGCTGCGCGCCGCGATCGCGCGCGCGCGCACCGGGCCGCGCGAAGCGCTGCTCATCGACGCATCGGCCGACGACGGCTTATGGATCGCGTTGGCACGCGCCCTCCCTGACGGGCTGCATTTCCAGGGTGAGGCCGGGACGCTGCGGGTAGAGCCGACCTGGAGCTTTGCCGGCCTCGAACTCGCCGCCGGCGAGATCGTCCGGCGGCCGGTCACGCAGGGCCGGCATGCGACGGCCATTGTCGGTGAAACGCTGTTGGTCACGCTGTACCGGCGCGCACAGGCGGGCCTCAATCCGGAAATCGAGTTGGCGCGCTTTCTGCACGATGCCGGGTTCGCGCACACGCCGCCCCTGCTCGGGACGCTGATCTACGATGACCGCGCGGGCGGCTCGATCGGCATCGGCGTCGTCCACCGCTATGTGCTCAACCGCGGCAGCGGTTGGGATGTCACGCAGACGTATTTGCAGCGCTATCTCGAGCTGCGCCGGGCCAAGCCGATCCCCGAGACCGAGCGCACGGCGGAGAACGACGTCGATTACTTCGCGCCCGAGGCCCAGCGGGCGGGGGAACGGCTAGCCGCCCTGCACCTCGCACTCGCCGGCTCCGACGATCCGGCATTCGTCGCCGAACCGATCTCGGCCACCGACCGGGCGGCCTGGGTCGAGGTCTCAGAACGCCGGGTGGCGGGGGTCTTCGAGCGCCTCGCCGGCGCACCGCCGGCCGCATCGACCGCCCTGCGCACTGAGATCGCCGGGCTGCTGGGCGCGCGCAGCCGCCTCGATGCGGCCATCGCGAGCGGCACCGCGTTCGATTCGGCCACCAAGATTCGCATCCACGGCGATCTGCATCTGGCCCGCTTCCTGGTAACCGAAGCGGATCTCTTGATCGTCGATCCCGGTTCAGGTGATGAGTTTCTGCCGGCCGCGCAGCGGCGCCGCAAAGCGACGCCGCTGCGCGATGTCGCGCGGATGCTGCGTTCCTTCGATGCCGCCGCGGCCTCCGCGCTGCGCGAAGTCGCTTCCGATCGCACCGAGAACGCGGACCGTTTCGAGCGCGAGCTCACGATCTGGACCGAACGTGCGGCGCGGGCGTTTTTAGCTGGGTATGAACGCGGCGTGAACCAGACCATTCTCGACGTGGGCGACCCGCTGCAGTTCCGCGCACGGGTCGCGGCGCTCGCACTCCACGATGCCGTCGACGCGCTCAACGTCGCGCTCGCGGAAAACTCGCCCGCGCTGCGTTTTTACGTCCGCAATCTCACCCGTCGGATCCCGGCGTGATCGAAATCGCGGAATATCGATTCGGACCCGTTTTGGGGCCCCTCGATACGCGCTTTCGGCTCTTTGCACCGGCTGCGCGCCGCGTACAGGTCGTGATCGGGCCGGCCGGCGCGGAGCGCGCCAGCGAGCTATACGCGCACGGCGGCGGCTGGTTCTCCGGCGTCGATCCAGCGGCGCGCGCCGGCGCGCGCTACGGCTTTCGGATCGATGACGACCCGACGATCGTCCCCGATCCGGCTGCGCGTTTCCAGCCCGACGGCGTCCACGGGTTGAGCGAACTCATCGATCCGCGGTCACTCGCGCAACCCGCTGCGGCCTGGCTGGGACGACCTTGGAACGAAATCATATTCTACGAATTGCACGTCGGAACGTTCACGCCGGGCGGTACCTATGCAAGCGCGATCGAGCGGCTCGACGATCTCGTCGCGCTGGGCGTGACCGCAATCGAACTCATGCCGCTCGCGCAGTGGCCCGGGAACCGCAATTGGGGTTACGACGGCGTGCTGCCGTACGCGCCGGCCGCGCGCTACGGCCGGCCCGAGGATCTCGTTCGGTTCATCGCGGAAGCACATCGCCGCGGCCTCGCCGTTTTCTTGGACGTTGTCTACAATCACTTCGGACCCGAAGGCAACTATCTGCACGGCTATGCGCCGGAATTCTTCACCGAGCGGTATCAGACGCCGTGGGGTGCGGCAATCGACTACGCATCTGACGACGTGCGCGCTTTTTTTATCGAGAACGCGCGGTGGTGGCTCGAAGCGTATGGGTTTGACGGTTTGCGGCTCGATGCGACGCAAATGATTTTCGATCGGCGTTCACCCAGCGTGCTCGAAGAACTGCGCGCAACGATCGCCGCGTGGACACCACCGGGCCGCCAGGTGTATCTCGTCGTGGAGAACGACCACAATGACGTGACGTTGCTGAACGCCGGTTACGCTGCGCAATGGAACGACGATTTCCATCACGCAATGCATGTGTTGACCACGGCGCAAGCCGGCGGATACTACGGCGACTACACGGCTCGCCCGGCCTGGCTGCTCGGCCGCACGTTGACAGCCGGTTACGGCTACCAAGGCGAACCATCGCCCTTTCGCGGCGGCGCGCCGCGCGGCTCGCGCAGCGACGATCAGCCGCTCGGCAAATTCATCGATTTCCTGCAAAATCACGATCAGATCGGCAATCGCGCGCGCGGCGAACGGCTATCGATGCTCGCGCCGCCCGCGGCGCTGCGCGCCGCGGCGGCCGTGCTGCTGCTCGCGCCGTCACCCCCGCTGCTGTTCATGGGCGAGGAGTGGGCGGCCTCGACCCCGTTTCTGTTCTTCTGCGACTTCGAGCCCGAACTCGCGCACCTCGTGACCGCCGGCCGGCGCCGCGAGTTTGCCGGGTTTGCGGAGTTCGCCGATCCGAGCGCGCGCGAAATGATTCCCGACCCGTCGGCTGCGGCGACCTTCGAGCGCTGCGTGCTCAAGTGGGACGAACGGTCGGCCGAACCGCATCGCTCGATGCTCGCGTTCTATCGTGCGCTGCTCGCCCTGCGCAAAACCGAGATCGTGCCGCGGATCGAAGGCGTGAGCCCACGCGACGCAACGCTGATCGAACGCGGTGCTGCCGGCATCGTGGCAACCTGGAAAGTTGCGGGCGGCACACTGCAGCTCGAAGCAAATCTCGCGGCGCGAGCGTGCAGCGGGTTCGCCGTTCGCGCGCCGGGACGCTGCATTTTCGGCGCTGCCGATTACGCCGACGGATCGGCACCGCCGTGGTCGGTGCGCTGGTCGATCGGTTGAGTCAGCGCCCGCCGACTGTTCCGACGGCGACCTATCGACTGCAATTTACTCCCATTTTCGGCTTCGCTGACGCAACGGCGATCGTACCGTACCTGCGCGATCTCGGGGTCGGACACATGTACGCGTCGCCCTATTTGAAAGCGCGCCCGGGAAGCATGCACGGCTACGACGTCGTCGATCCCAACACGCTCAATCCCGAGATCGGCACGCCGGCCGAACACGCCGCAATGGTGGCGGCCGCGCAAGCCGAGGGAATGGGACAAATCCTCGATTTCGTTCCCAACCACATGGGCGTCGGATCGGACAATCCGTGGTGGATCGACGTCCTCGAATGGGGCGAGCGTTCCCCCTATGCCGAATTCTTCGACATCGATTGGCAGCCGCTCAAAGCCGAGCTGACCGGCAAAGTGCTCGTCCCGACCTTGGGCGACCACTACGGACGCGCGCTCGAAGCGGGCGACGTCAAACTGACCTTCGATCGCGCGCAAGGCACATTCTCGGTCGAGTATTTTGAGAATCGCTATCCGCTCGCGGTGAAGTCGTACGCCGACATTCTTCGACGCGCCCTCAAATACGGCGCCGGAGCGCCGCAACTCGACGCACTCGCCGCAAGTTTCACCGACTTCTCCCAACTCGCTGTGCGCGGGATCGCAGCGGCGGAGATGCCGGCGGTTTTCGAGCGCGCCGCGCGCGGCAAAGCGCAGCTGGCCGAGGCCGTGCGCGACTCCGGCGTGGCCGGCATGATTGCCCGCGCGCTCGAAGATTTCACCGTCGTCCCCGGCGACTCACGCAGCGCCGATCGGCTCGACGGATTACTGCAAGACCAATACTACCGCTTGGCGTACTGGCGTGTCGCGGTCGATGAGATCAATTACCGGCGATTCTTTGACATCAACGACTTGGCCGGCCTGCGCGTCGAAGATGCCGAGGTGCTCGGCCAAACGCACCGCTTAGCCTTCGAGCTCATCGCCGCGGGCACGCTTCAAGGTCTGCGCATCGATCACATCGATGGACTCTACAATCCGGGCGGTTACTGCAATCTGCTCAAAGAGCGCGCCGACGCGCTGGGGCAGCCGCTCTACGTCGTCGTCGAGAAAATTCTCGCACCGTTCGAGCGCTTGCGGGCAAGCTGGCTGATCGCCGGAACCACGGGTTACGAATTTGCCAATTTGGTCAACGGACTATTCGTCGATGCGAAGGCTGAGGCCGGCTTCGATCGCATTTACGCGCGCGCGACGGGCCGCGAGCCGGACTACGACGCGATCGCCTACGAAGCGAAACGACGCATCATGTCGATCAATCTCGCGAGTGAGCTCACGGTCTTGGCGACGAGCCTGTCGCGCATCGCTGCAAGCGACCGGCGCTCGAGCGACTTTACCTTCAACGGGCTGCGAGACGCACTCGTTGAGGTTGTCGCGGCGTTCCCGGTCTACCGGACGTACGTTGTGAGTGAAGCGATCGAGGATGAGGACCGCGAGTTCATCGAAGCTGCGGTCGCGGTCGCGCAGATGCGCAGCACGCTTTACGATGAGAGTCTCTTCGCATTTATCGCCGACGTGTTGACGGTGCGGGCCGCCGGTCCGGACAACGGTTACGACCGCAACGCGGTGCTGCGCTTCGCAATGCGCTTTCAACAATACACCAGCCCGGTCATGGCAAAGTCGATCGAGGATACGGCGTTCTACCGGTACGTGCGCTTGATCTCACTCAACGAGGTTGGCGGCGATCCGACGCGCTTCGGGACGTCGGTCGGTGAATTTCACGCCGCGAACGCCGAGCGCGCCGCGACCCGGCCGCACACGATGCTCGCGACGTCGACACATGATCACAAACGCGGTGAAGATGTGCGCACGCGCATCGACGGGCTGACCGAAATCCCCGGCGAGTGGGGCCGGGCGCTGCGGCGCTGGTCCCGCATCAACCGTACGAAGCGCGCCTTCGTGCGCGGCTACCCGGCGCCCGATCCGAACGACGAGTATCTCCTGTATCAAACCCTCG
>Ga0302326_10031560_pt1 | contig 10579 bp, 5 predicted proteins | sample Palsa_T0_3_FD_202264 | JGI IMG/M metagenome (GOLD analysis project Ga0302326, IMG submission 202264) | Peat permafrost microbial communities from Stordalen Mire near Abisko, Sweden - Palsa_T0_3 | ecosystem: Environmental > Terrestrial > Soil > Palsa > Peat permafrost | place: Sweden: Abisko...
CGAATGCGAGCGTATCGTCCGCTTTCCGACGTTCGGTGATATCGCGAAAATACCAGACGCGGCCGAGATATTCTCCCGAGTCGCTGCGGAGCGTCACGATGTTGCGATCGATGACTCTGCCGTCGGTCAGCAGATATTCTTCCTGGCTGCTTTCACCCGGATGATCGAACAGGTGGTTCGACCGCGCGATAAAATTCGCGGGGTCCGGCATGAGCGGCTTCGCTCGAAGCAACGCGGTATCGAGCGTGCCATTGCTCAACTCGGCTGAAGGAATCTTCCAGATATCGGCGAACCGCTGATTGAACAGGCTGATCTTCCGGCTTGGATCCACGACCAGAATGCCGTCACGCGACGCCTCCATTTCGCTCTTCAGGAGAACGTTCGCGAACTGGAGCTTGTTTTCCGCGTTCTTGCGCTCGGTAATGTCGCGCAGGACGCCGATCGCTCCCCAGCTATCGTCGAGCCGCGCCGCCGCCAGCGACAACTCAACGACGATCTCCCTCCCATCCTTGCGGAGCGCCGCCAATTCGGTGGTCTTACCGATCGCGCCTCCCGTCCCGGTCCCGGCAAATTCGTCCATGCCCGCATCGGCTTTGGCTCGGTACCGTTGCGGCACAAGAAATTCATGCACCTGCTTGCCGACCGCTTCCTCCGCGCTGTAGCCGAGGATTCGTTCCGCCGCCGGGTTCCACACCGCGATCCGGGCGGTCCCGTCGATCGTGATGATGGCGTCCTGCGCCGTCTCCGTCACGTCCCGGAAGCGCGCCTCGCTCGTCTCCAACGAACGCTGCGCTTTGGTACGCTGGATAAGCGCCCCTGCGATATCGGCAAAGGTTCTCAGCATATCGATCTCGGTCGCGCTCCACTCCCGCGCCCGGGTGCAGGAGTCGACGCCGAGAGCGCCCCAGAACATGTCGGCGACGAAGATTGGCACGAGGATCGTGGACTTGTTCCGAAGGCGCTCGAGCAGCTCCCGGATATGCCCCTCGCTGGTAGCCAACTGCGCGATCACCGGCTTGCCATCGGGCAGCGGCCCGAGCCAGGAGGCCTCGACAGCCGGTTCTAGCGCGCCAATCGGAAACTGGGTGCCCATGATAGGCGCTTGAATATCCGCCCCTTCCCAGCAATAGCACAACGCCATGGGGGCCCCTTGCCCCACGATCGCCTGAACCACGATGACGCGATCCACTCCCATGCCCTCGCCGACAATTCGCAGGGCCTGGGGCATCCCCAGATCGGGCGATTGCGCCGTGACCAGCATATTGGTGCCAACCGTCACCGCGTGCGAGAGCCGGTCGCTATAGGCCAAGGCGTCGGCGGCGGCTCGGCGCTCGGTGATGTCGCGGGCGACAAACGATGCGCCCACCACCGATTGCGCGGCATCGCGGGTCAGCGATACCGCGATCGAGACCGGAACCCGCTTGCCGTCCTTGGGTAGGCGCTCGGTGTCGAACGGCTCGATCTGCTGACCGTCGGCGAGCGCGCCGAGGATTCGGTCGATCTCCTTGCGCCGATCCTCGGGGATGATCATCCGGATGCTTTGGCCAATCGCCTCTTCGGCGCGATAACCATAAAGGCGCTCGGCGCCCTTGTTCCAACTGAGGATCGTGCCTTCGACCGATTCGGAATATATCGCGTCGACCGAAGCGTCCACGATCCCGGCGAGCAAGGCGCTTTCGGCTTCGCGTTGCCTGCGCTCGGTTACATCCTGCAGGGATCCGGTTTGCTTCACGATGCGCCCGTTGGCGTCAAGAGTCGTGTGACCCAGTTCATGGACATACTTGATTGAGCCGTCGTCCATCACGATGCGATGCTCGAACCCCTGACCCGTACCCGTCGCCAGTATCGTCGCGTACTTCTCTCGGACCAATCTTCGGTCATCGGGGTGAACACGCGCGACCACCGCTTCCAGGGTAGGAGTGAAAGCGGCCGGATCGACACCGAAAATGCGATAGGTCTCCGCGGACCACGCATGGCGCTTGCTTTGCGGATCGATCTCCCAGGTGCCAATCTGCGCTATGGCCTGCGTGTCGGCCATTCCGGCCTCGCTCGATCGCAATTTGACAACCAAAGCCTCCTGGCTTAACCGCAAGCGAATGTTTTCGGTAAATGACCGGTTGAAGCTGCGGCCGGCCCACACCAGAGCGCATGTGAAGAGCGCGAGCATCACCGCCATTTCAATCTGAACCAGACCGCCACGAGCGGCCAAGGCCACGATCGCCGGCAAGATCGTCGGCAGGATAAAGGCGAGCATTGCCCGCATATTGGCGGCAATGCAGACAACGCCGCCCGCCATCGTGCCCCCGAGCACGAAGACGATGAAATTGTAGTAGATCGGATCGGGCGTCATCAGGATGACCGAGGCCGCGAGCCCCCACAGGCAGCCTGCTACAAACGCGTTCACCGTGAAGGTCCGCGCCCAATTCGGCGACGCTTTCGCGTCGCCGGCGGCGTGCATATAGCGATGCCGCAACGACGCCCGGGATAGGCTCACGACGCACGCCAATACCAGCCAGAGCGCCACCACCCAGGCCGAATAGAGCGGCCAGACGACGACAGCGACAAGGCCCGCGTTGATGAGGTTGGCGGGCACGTCGATAGGGTTCATCAACAGCAGACGTGTCTGCTCCGCCTCGACAAGGCCGTCAGCCGTGGCGATGTCCACGCCCCGGTCGGGACCCAAGTAATCTCGCGGCATCTTCTCCTCTCGTAGACTGGGAGCCCGCGGCCCCTTGGGTCCACTTCGAGCCACGTTGTCTTGGCCCAGCGGAGTGCGCAATCAGCGATAGCGTGGCTTCACAAAGTTTGAGCGATACTAGTCGTCGACTGCAGGCGGGCGGTAGGGTCGGAAACTACTCAGAGACGCCGTGCGCGACCGGTTAGAACCAGCCGCGCCGCCTTGGACGGCAGCTTTCGGCACCGCGACGGAAAGATTGGTCGGTCGGGTTATGAGATTCTCTGGATCAGTTTTGACCGGCTTCCGCCCCCGCAGGCGCCGCGCGAGCCCATCGTGCGGCAGTTTTCTGCCGCGAAAACCGATTGAAACAATCGACGTTGACGGCTTCCGGGGCGGATATTGCGCGTTTTTCGGTCTCGTCTCGATGACCGATTTTGGCTGGCTGGTGAGCCTCTGTAAGTGCTGGCCTTTCGCCACAGACTTCGACGGCTGGCGGCATCCACTAGCCCCATTGTCGCGGAGGACAGCGGGGGCTGACCGTTTCAAGGCGCCCCCGGTTCCGTCGCCGCGGGAAGTATGCGCACCGCGACCTGCTGGCGACCATGGCACAAGTAGTCGAAACTGACGCCTGTCTCGCGGATAAAGTCATGGAAGGCGCGGTGTTCCCCGCGCTCCCACCCCGGGTAGCCAAAATACTCGTCGAATACGATAATCATGCCAGGCTTGATACGGTCTCGTAATAGCGCGAGAACGGTCTTGGCCGAACTGTACAAGTCGCAGTCAACATGAATAAGCGCAACAGGGCGATCGTTCCCGGCCATCCAGACAGGGAGGGTGATGTCGAACAGGCCTTTGTGAAGCCGTACGTTGTTCCGAACGCGAGGCAAACGCCCGCCGGCCGAGAAGGCGCCTGTGTCGTATCCCATCCCGGACCAGCCGACGGGCAATCCCTCGAACGTGTCGAAGCCGTGAATTTCGCGATCCGGACGGGTCCGAGCAATGTAGTCGATCGTTCCGCCCTTGAATACGCCAAACTCAAGGATTTGGCCGTCGTCGGGCAGCCGCGCGAGGCAGTGTCTCAGCACCTCCTTCGCGGTATAGAACGACAGGGCGTTCGGCATGTGTGCGATGACGTAATCGGCCGAACTGGCCGCCGCCCGCTCCCGTAGGAGCATTGTCGGATGCACGGTGGCGAAATCGAGCGTTTCGCGTATATGGCACAGAGCGGACTGAACGAAGCTTCTGAGGCGAAAACTGGCTACAGTCAGCATTGCGAACCTCCTGCTCTTACGGCGTCCTCGTGGCGTCGGGAGCCGGCGACACGATGCGGTAGAGCACATTTTCCGAAGCGGGATCCCGTGCGACCTCGATCAGCCAGGCCGGCGCCTCGCCGCGCCCAAGCCGGTCGGACAGGGTATCCGGCAGCAGGTCCGCGACCAGCGAAACGCGGCCATCATGCGCGCAGGCTAGGACCAGCGTCGCCCGGGTGACGCGAACTGCCTCCGGTTCGGCGGCGGACGGTCTGCTTCGCCACGCCGCGCGCAGCCGCATGAACCCATCGATGTTCCGGAAATATCTTGAACCGACAATAAGGACGCCCGTGCGGTAAAGCAGTTCGGGCCCTACGTCCGCGTCGGCCAGGACCACCTGGCCGGCATAGGGCGCGAACATCGGGCCCAGTCCGCTGACCGGACAACCCGGCTCAATCTTAGGTGGTCCGCCATCGGCGGCCAGCCATCCGGAAGCGGAATACGCGGGGTCCGGCAGCAGCATCAGCGCGATCAGGCCAATCCTGGCGGCTGCCTGGACAGCCCGCGGCTGCCTTGTCAAAAGTAAGGTGCATTCGGTCAGCATCGCCGGTAGCGTGACCGCAGCCGCAGCCTCGGCGTAAATCGCGAAACGAACGTGCAGCGATCCGAGCACAAGCATCGCGCCGACGCACAGCGCCGCATATGCCCAAAGCAGGCTACGCCGGCTCACCGCTAACCATGCCAAAAGGACTGTGGCCATCACGCCGCTCGCGAGGAGCGCGAACGCCAACCCCAGTGACGAGATCGGGCGCATCTCCTGGATGTCCCCACTGAAAATCCGGGTCGTTTCCGGATCCATCAGCCCGTCGGGGCCTTGCAGCACCGCCGGGAATAGCGCAACCCACAATCCAAGGCCCGCTACCGAGGCGGCGGTCGCTACGCCGATCCGCCCGGGTGGCGCGAGCTCGGTCCGGTCGATCCCCCACAGTATCCAGCCGATCGCGCAGATCACTGCTCCCAACATCACATACACCACCGACAGCCGCGCGATTTCGACCGTGCCGTAACCGCCCAGTGGCGGATCGGCCGCGAAGGCGCAGGCCGCGACAGCTAGGAAAGTGGCGCCGGCGATGGCTAGGGCGTTCCCAGGCGCGCGGTTCGCCGACGCTCGGGCCCTCGGCCGTCGCCATGGCGCCAGCATCCAGGCCAGGCCAACCCCACCGAAGGCCATCAGCACGAACGGCATCGATTCCGGGCTAAGCCAGATCGCGGCGCCCGCACAGCCGCCTAGACGCCAGGCCGACGCACGGTCGCCCATACAGACGCGGCCCGCCGCCCCAGCCATTGCGACCGCCGCCGCCGCCAGCAGCACGTGATGGGTCGCCACGCCCGGCTGGCCGTAGCTGAATATTTCTGGTGAAAGCGCCGCCAGCACTGGCGCCATCCAGCGCCAGCGGCGATCAGCGTTTGGCGCCATCGCCCAAGCCGTCGTGAACCCCAACAGCCCCATCGAGAGCGGGCCGAGCAGCGCCGCGGCCACGTATAGCGCGTCCGCCTGGCTCAGAAAGGGCCGCAGTGGCAGCGCGAACAGCATAAGCAGCGTGTCCAGCAAATGCGACCAGTGCAACAGCGCGCCGGCGCCAGATGCATCGCGCAACACGACGTGTAGTGGCGCGTGCCCGGCGAGGATGTCGCGCAGCCGGTCAAGACGCATGTAGCTGTCGGGGTCGGACAGGACGCCATGCAACACCCCGAGCCCCGACCGAACCCCGAGCGCAGTATCGAGCGCGGCGGCTATCGCGAAATACATCCAGCCGTCGGCGGGGCGCACCGGCGGCCGGGGTTGATCTGGCTGGACCATGCCGGGATCAGGCAGGCGCCGGCGTCGTCTGCCGCCGACCACGCGGGGGAAGATGCCTGTCCGGCAGCGGCTGGGCGCCCGTGATCCCCGCCTCGTGGTATTCGGCGTCCTGGTTGACCTGCCAGACATCGTAGAGCTGCCGGCCGGCGAGGATATTTCGCGCCGCGAGCATGCCCGTCATCATGGCGTGATCTTGGTTGTTATACTTGTGCATGCCGTTGCGGCCCACCAGATGCAGGTTCGGATAAAGCTTTCGCACTGCATCACGGATCGTTACGAGATGGTCCTGATAGTGCTGATCGTACACCGGGTAGGCCTTGACCTGACGAATCACTGTTCCGTCGAGGATTTCTTCGTCTCGGGCCAGCCCAAGGGCGATCAACTCCCCGGTTGCAATCTGTACCAGGACCTCATCCGAGCAGGACCACAACTCATCGCTCTCGAAGCAGAAATACTCCATGCCATAGCAGTTCAAAGTCGGGTCCGGGACCAGTTCCGGTGACCATGACTTGAAATTCTGAATTCGTCCGACCTTGAATCTGGGGTCGTGGATATAGATCCAGTTGTCGTCGAAAAGCTTGCGGTCCTTCAGGATCAACGCAACAATGAGGAAGTCCCGATAACGCAGCTGGCTCGCCGCCGCCGTCGTCGCGGGCGGTGCGGCCGGCAGCAGGGCTGGGATGAGTTCCCGTATCGGCATCGTTGAGATGACGTGGTCACAGGCGAAGCGGTATTCCTGGCCATTCTTTCCAGTGGCGGCTACATGCCAGCGCCCGGCGGCCGCGTCCCGTTCGACGGACACGACTTGGCGGTCCAGCAGCACGGTCCCGCCCTGCCCGACCACCTTTTCCGCTGCGGCGGCCCACATCATGCCCGGCCCGCGGCTGGGATAGCGAAAATGATCGATCAGTGTCTTGACCACCGCGCCGCCGTGATGGCGACGCGGCAAGAGCGCGTGCCGGATTAGCTGCGTCAGAGACAGGCCCTTGATACGCTGCGCCGCCCAGTCGGCTGAAATTTCCGTGCAAGACAGGCCCCAGACCTTTTCTGTGTAAGTACGAAAGAAAATCTCGAACAGGCGCCGGCCGAAGCGGTTGGTGACCCATTGCTCGAAATTCCGCGGGGTTTTCACCGGGTGCAACCGCGCCTTGGCGTAGGAGAGCGCACAGCGCGCGGACTCAATAGCGCCGAGCTTACGAAACGCGTTAACGGGGCGCAGGGGGTAATCAAAGAATGAGCCCCCATAGAATATACGTGACTTCCGCCGCCTTTCCAGCAAGTGGTCGCCCAAGATCTCGGTCCACAGCGCCTCGATTTCGGCGGATTTGGAAAAAAAGCGATGGCCGCCGATATCGATGGAGAAGCCCTTGTAGGTCTCCGTTCTCGATATTCCGCCGACTTTATCCGGGTCGCGCTCGAGAACAGTGACCTCGGCGCCCTGTTTGCTAAGCAGATAGGCGGCGGCAAGCCCGGCTGGTCCGGCGCCAATGCAGACCACTGACGCGCGCTCAAGGGACACAAAATCGCTCCTGCGCCCGGTACGAACGCGATCGTGGTATAGCGTGTTGATCGCGGTTTGCTTTGATCTAGCGCAACGGCGCGGCGTTTTGACCACGCAATTTCTCTCCCCCGTGCGAACCGCTCAAAGCGGGAGGAGGGTCGCTAACGCGGCCGCTTGAATTTGGAGCCGCCCAAAGGCGGTCTGCCAGCGCCAGGAGATTCATCTGTCGTCCGTCGGCCAAGTTCCCTTCGTGTGCGTGGCTGCTCACGCTGAAACTTCGCTGGTAGACTGCTGGAAACGTCAAATTGCTACGTCACAATCGAGATTTTTTGGGTGATGCGCGCGGCGGTGGACAGGGCTTCTTGTCGCGCCTGCATCGCAACCGGCTCAGCGCCAGCGAATGACCCTGAGCATGTCAGAGCGCTTATCGGTCAATAAAACATGACCTGGTTGTGGTACACCCCAACCATCGGCGGCGAGGTCGTCAAGCTCACCTCCGGGCGCAGCGACGGCCACGACTTCGGCGCCCATTCGTCGCAGTTCAGAGCCACCGGGCGGCACGAGCAAGTGGCTCGCCGGCGCACCGGCGTCCGCAGCCAGACGAGCGACCACTGGCGTCAAAATCCAGGTACCTGTTGCTGACGTGGAAAAGCACAAAGTCCACCCGGCTTTAGACGCGCGAAATACAGTGCAAGCGCTTCGCGCGTCAGCATGTGACTGGCACACTGTCGGAGCTGAATACGTCAACAATGATCAGGTCGTACCGTACGGCGGCGTTGGCCGCGAGGGTAAGGCGGGCGTCGCCAAGCACCACCGTGGGGTGGTTGCCGCAGCCGCCCATGAAGTGGAACCATCGGTCGTCGCGAGCAAGACGCTCCACCACTGGATCGATCTCGCGGAAAGTCCAGATCTCGCCCCGACGCGCGTAGCAGCCTAGCGCGCCAACGCCAAGCCAAGCACGATGACTGCAGTGATCGGCAAGGCCCGTTTGCCAAACGCAGCGAAAGCTCTGCCGAAAGGACCCGCGCGGTCATAGTAGAGGAGCGGCATCAGTTCCTCACCCGGACGAGTGCTCTGCATGCCATGAACTGTTGTTCCATGTTGCAGCACCACAAGGTCCTCGTCGGGCAGGCTTCGCACGCGATGCCCGCCGAAGAAGCTGCGCGCCATCATCAATGCGCCGGATGCGTCAACGAACGCCGGAAACAAGAGAAAGCTAGCCAACGCCATCGCCAGCCGCACCCGCCGCCTCGCGAACCAAAGCAGCGCCATTCCGGGCACGGCGAACGACGCAACGTTCGCCGCCGAGCGTAAGGCGCCAGACTCGGTGGCACTGGCCGCCCACAACAGAGCGGTTGCAAGCGCGGTCAGAGCAACAGGCAAGAGAAAGTCGCCGCGGATCGCCCAGTCCTCGCTCTGCCGGACCGGACGCGCAGGCGGACGGAGCAGGCAGGCGGCGATGAGCAGCAGCGGGTACTCCCAAGGACCCACGAACAGCACTGGCGCGAGCAATGCGCTGAACGCTCCGCCCAGCGCGCCGCCCAACGAAACCAGCAAATAATAACCTGTCAGGCGCCGCACGTCCGGACGCCGTCGCGCCAGCTCAGTGTGGCAGACCGCGGCCGTGAAAGTGAAAGCGCTGAGTGCGATGAAGAGACCGGCGACGTTGTGCGCGACCGTGAGTCCAGCGAGAGCGGCGGCGGCAAGCGCGATCCCTTGAAGCACGAGCAGAGCCCGCTGCCCGATCAATTGCCGGTGCGCGAAGGCAAGAATGTAGGTGCCGATGTAAATCGCGAGCGGCACGACCCAGAAGAGCGGCGTGGCGGCGATGTCGGTCGTGATATAAGTCGTGACCGCAAGCATGAGCGCCGATGGCAGGAAAGCGAGCGTCACCCAGCGCAACCGTTCCGCATTGCTGATTGACGCATGCGTCCCCGCGATGGGCGCGGGCGCGGGCGCCGCATCGCGCCGCGCCGCAACGCCGCAAGCAATCACGACCAGAGCGGTGACGGCGAAGCCCCGATTGACCAGAGCCGCGCCTGTCCAGAGAGGTCCAGCGTCGTGCTTGCGGATGCGTGGTTAGGCTGAACCAGTGCTGCAACAAGGGCGCCGTCGTAGCGATGGCGACAAAAGGCGGTCCAACTGCGAGCGCCAACCGCAACAGCAGCCAGCCAATCGGACCGGCGTCCCGGGGCGGAGCGTCAGCACCCAACGAAAGCGGGAGCACGACGAGGCCCGAGGCGAGCACCAACCCGTGCAAGGTCACCTGGCCGCGCGGCCGCAGTCGCCCGGCGATAAAATGCGCGTAGCCGTAGCCGAGAAGCAGAGCCGCCTGAAAGAAGCAGACGCAAGTGTTCCAGACCGACGGCGAACCGCCAAGCCGCGGCAGCAGCATGCGCGAAACCACTGGCTGGACTGAAAACAGCAAGAACGCCGAAAGAAACAGCGACGCCGTAAACCCGGCCAGCAATAGGGAGCCCGCCGCGCGACGCCCGATCCTCGCAATGGGGAAATCGGACGTCGTTGCTGTGAGCATAGAATCAAATCTCCATGACGCGATAAGCTGTTGCAGGCACGGGCACGTCAGGAGCGTTGAATTTTCTACCGTGTGGCAAGCCTCACTAGCTCGTTGTCATTAGAAACAGGCGAACGTCGGGATTCTCACGTCGCCACATCACGTTATCAAGGAAGTAATGATGGATGTTGATGAACACGGCGAAGAAAAACAGAAATATACCTGAACCTAGGCTCAGGACCTATTAAATTTCTTGCATAGGGTTGGATTGGCTGATTCATAGGCGAGGCGAGGAGGCTTCGCCATGTCTGATTTGTTTTTGCTTTCTGAAGCGCAGATGCGCCGGATCGAGGGGTTTTTTCCGCTGTCGCACGGCATCGCGCGGGTGGATGACCGGCGGATTGTCAGCGCGATCGTGTTCGTGATCAGGAATGGGCTTCGCTGGCGTGACGCCCCGGGGGAATATGGCCCGCACAAGACGATCTATAACCGGTTCATCCGCTGGAGCCGGCTGGGGGTGTTCAACAAGATCTTCGCCGAACTGGCGCGCAAGGGCGGCAAGGCTGAGCGGATCATGATCGACGCCACGCATCTGAAGGCGCATCGCACCGCCGCCAGCCTTTTAAAAAAGGGCCTGTTCCCCGACGTATCGGACGCACGAAAGGGGGCTTGAACTCCAAACTTCACGCGGTTTGCGACGGCAAAGGTCGACCGCTCGTGATGTTGCTCAGCGAAGGCCAGATGAGCGACTTCAAGGGCGCGGCGTTGATGCTGC
>Ga0302326_10031564_pt1 | contig 10578 bp, 8 predicted proteins | sample Palsa_T0_3_FD_202264 | JGI IMG/M metagenome (GOLD analysis project Ga0302326, IMG submission 202264) | Peat permafrost microbial communities from Stordalen Mire near Abisko, Sweden - Palsa_T0_3 | ecosystem: Environmental > Terrestrial > Soil > Palsa > Peat permafrost | place: Sweden: Abisko...
TATAGAGAGTTCGACAACAACGACCGACCCGACGGCTACAATGTCTGGCTGACGTTCGTGCTCTCGCCGGCGCCGCCCTCAGTGGCGTCCGCACCGCCATCGATGGTTACCAAAGCGCCACCGCACTCTTAAAGGCGCGCCCGGCCGCAGTCGCCGGCGCTATTCCTCGCCGACCATGTCGCGGCGCCGCCGTTCCAGCGCCGCAGCGTAGCGGCGCAGCACGTATGCTTCAGTGAGCAGACCGACGACTTTGCGGTCGCGATAGGAATCGACCACCGCTAGCGCTTCCGCCTCGGCGCGGTCGAACGCCAGCACCGCTTCCTTCACCGCCATGCCGGGCAGCAGCAGATCGTCGGTGAAATGCAGCAGGTCCTTGACCGCCTTGTCGGGCGAGGTTTCGGCGGTGTGTGCGTCCGCCATTATCACGACGCCGGCATAATGGTCGTCCTCATCCACGGCTATCACATAGGCTGTGGAGCCAAGTGGAAATGCCTCACGGAAATTCTCGATCGTGGTCGAAGCATGCACGGTCGGCACATCCTGACGCATCATGCTGCCGACAGTGAGTTCGCGCATCCAGCCGACATCGGCGGCGCTGCGGATGGTTTCGCCGCGCAGATTGAAACGCCAGGTGGCGAAGGTGTAGCCGAAACCCTCACGCGTCACCTGTGCTGCGATGATCACCGCGATCAGCACCGCAGTGGTCAGCCACAGGTCGCCCGTGGTCTCGAGCGCGATGAAGATCATCGTCAGCGGCCCGCCGATCACCGACGCGGCAAGCGCGCTCATGCCGATCACCGAATAGGCGTTCGGATCGAAATAGGCGGTAGGAAAGAACATGGTCAGCGCCACCGCAAGCAGATGACCGCCGAGTGCGCCGATCAACAGCGACGAGAAGAACAGCCCGCCGCGGAAACCCGAGCCGAGCGACGCGATCGACGCCGCGATCTTGAGCACGAACAGCAGCAGTACCGCACGGAACGACAGATCGAGCATGCCGGCGACGCGCAGTGCGCCGTGACCGGACGACATCACCTGCGGCGACATGATCGCGAGCAATCCGACCACGACGCCGCCCAGCCCCGTGCGCAGTGTCGGGCGCAGCTTGAGTTTCTGAAGCATCGCCTCGCAGATCGCGACCCCGCGCATAAGAAAGATGCCGAGCATCGCCGCAAGCAGTCCGAGTGTTGCCGCCAGCAACAGGTCGTGCAGTACGACAGTGGTTTTTTCCGGCGCCACCACGCCGAGCTCGGCAGGAGAAAAATAATGCGCAACCAGAAAGCCGATCAGCGATGCGATGCCGACCGGCGCCAGGCTGATCGGCGAATAGCTGCCGATAATCAGCTCGAACCCATAGAACGCACCGGCCAGCGGCGCACCGAAAGCGCCGGCGATCCCGGCAGCCGCTCCGCAGCCGACCAGGATGCGAAGATCACCGCGCCGCAAGCGGAACGCCTTGCCGATCCACGAGGCGATGCCGCTCGACATTTGCGTGTATCCGGCTTCAAGGCCGACCGAAGCGCCGACGCCGCTCGACCACACCGTCTGCACCGCTACAATCAGGCTGCCGAGCAGCGACATGCGGCCGCCGTGCAGCGCATTCGCTTCAATTGGATCGATCTCCGGATTAGGCCGCCATCGCCGGAGCACTTCCGATGCGATACCGAACAAAATGCCGCCGATCACGGGCACGGCCATCGCGAGCCACGGATCGAGCGTCAGCCGCCCCGACAGCCGCTCGCCGGGCGCGAGCCGAAAGAAGATTTCGTGAAGCATATCGACGGTGTCGCCCATGACAGCGACCACCACACCCGCGATCGCGCCGACGATGGCCGCCAACCCGACCAGACTCGATTCACGGGCGCGGACCAGCGCGCGTAACCGCCGTGGAATCTCTATTCGGGTTGCAGCTTCAAGCGTCAAGGCGCATCACCGGTGGAACCGTGGTAGATCTATCTTGTTAGTCCGTCGAACCCCATCAGGAGCAGCCGATGCCGAACCCCGTTCGCGGATTTCTTGCGGCTGGCGCCGCAATCATTATTTCCCTCACTGCCATTCCGATCTTCGCCCAGACGGGCGCCGGTCTGCTCGAAGGCACGGCAGCATTCGGTGACTGGCATACCGACCGTCCGGGAACGCGCCGGCTGATCAGGCCGCAGGACTTGCCGGCGCCCGATATGGCCCAGTCAGTACGGAATTCAGTCAGAACAGTGCGCCGAACCGACGATCAGAAGCCAATCGTCCCAAATGGCTTTGAAGTCAACCTGTTTGCCTCGGGCCTGCTGAGTCCGCGCATCATGCGCCTCGCGCCGAACGGCGACATTTTCGTTGCAGAGAGCGCCGCGGGCCAGATCCGCGTGCTGCGCCCGAACGGCAGCGGCGCGCCTGAGGCAAAGGTGTTTGCGACAAATCTGATGTTTCCGTTCGGTATCGCCTTCTATCCGCCCGGACCGAATCCGCAGTGGGTCTATATCGGCAATACCGATTCGGTGGTGCGCTTCCCGTACCAGAGCGGCGATCAAACCCCGCGCGGCCCGGCCGAGACCGTTGTGCCTCATCTACCGGTCGGCGGACATCACACTCGCGACGTTGCTTTCTCACCCGATGGCAAGACAATGTATGTCTCGGTCGGCTCCGGCTCGAACGTCGGCGATGGCATGACAAAGATGAGCGCTGCCGACGCGCAGAAGTGGCAGGCCGATCACCCGCTCGGCGAGTCATGGGGCAACGAGGAAGGCCGCGCCGACGTGCTGGCCTTCGACCCCGACGGCAAGAACGAGCGCATCTTCGCCACTGGAATCCGCAACTGTGTCGGCTTGGCCGTCGCGCCATCATCCGGCACGGTTTGGTGCTCAACCAATGAACGCGATGGCCTCGGCGACAACGTGCCGACCGATTACATCACGCGCGTGCGGCAAGGCGCGTTCTACGGCTGGCCCTGGTACTATATCGGCGCGAACGAAGATCCGCGTCATCTCGGCGAGCGGCCCGACCTTAAGGACAAGATCACGGTGCCGGACGTGCTGATCCAGGCCCACTCGGCATCACTCGGTCTTGCGTTCTATAACGGCACGCAATTCCCGGCCGACTATCGCGGCAATATTTTCGCCGCCGAGCACGGATCCTGGAATCGGTCAAAGCGGACCGGCTACAAAATCATCCGCGTGATCATGAAGGATGGCGCACCGACCGGCGAGTACGAAGACTTCGCCATCGGTTTTGTCGTCAACGACTCGGAGGTCTGGGGCCGGCCGGTGGGCGTCACCGTCGACAAGGATGGCTCCCTACTCATTTCTGAGGACGCCAGCGGCACAATTTGGCGGATTTCGTACTCTGGGAAGGCCGCGAGCCGTTAACGGTTTGACCAAAAGACCCGCGCCGCCGCCGGAACACTTGGCCGCACAAGGCGTTATCCGGCGTTAGCCCGGGTCTTTCGGCATTCAGATATGACATTTTCCGAACGGCGGGCAGCGCCCCAGCCGCATATTATAAGTCTTGCCGCAGCGCCCCCCGCTTCGCGCCGTGTTCTGCCGCGCGACGCAGGGGCCGCCTTTTCTGAGCAATCGGCCACCGTTATCGAGACCGACATCCCGGCTCGCCTCGATGCACTGCCGTTCGGGCGGTTTCATCTTCTTGTGATCGTCGCGCTTGGCATTACCTGGATACTTGATGGTCTCGAAGTTACTCTTGCAGGCACATTATCCGGCGAACTCAAGCAAAGCGCTGCACTTGGATTAAGCAATGCGCAGATCGGTCTCGCCGGCAGCGCCTATCTTGCCGGCGCAGTGTTGGGCGCTTTCGTGTTCGGCTGGCTGACCGACCGTCTGGGCCGCAAAAAGCTGTTCACGATCACGCTTGCGCTTTATCTGGCCGCGACCGCCGCAACTGGCCTGTCGTGGAGTCCGTGGAGCTTCGTGCTATTCCGGTTCCTGACCGGCGCGGGTATCGGCGGCGAATATACCGCCATCAATTCGACAATCCAGGAGCTCATACCGGCGAGGCTTCGCGGCTGGACGGACCTGCTCATTAACGGCAGCTTCTGGATCGGCGCGGCCATGGGCGCGGGCGGTTCGATTGTCCTGCTCGATCCCACGATCATCAACCCCGCGCTGGGCTGGCGGCTCGCGTTTCTGATCGGCGCAGCAATCGGCCTCATTATTCTGGTGATGCGAATCTGGATTCCCGAAAGCCCGCGCTGGCTCATCACGCACGGTTTTCCGCAGGCCGCGGAAAAGATCGTCAGCGGTATCGAGGCGCGATTTGCCGTGACGCGCGGCGCGCACGAGCGGATCAGGCTGCGCGCGCGCAGTTACACCCCGCTTCGCGAAGTCGCCCAAACATTGTTCGAGACCTATCGGCAACGCACGCTGATCGGACTGACGTTGATGACGGCGCAGGCATTTTTCTACAACGCGATCTTCTTCACTTACGCGCTGGTGCTGACCGAGTTTTACGGCATACCGGCCGGCGATGTCGGCTGGTACATTCTGCCGTTCGCTGCCGGCAACGTGCTCGGACCGATCCTGCTCGGCAGGCTGTTTGATACTGTCGGCCGCAAGATCATGATCGCATCGACCTACGCCTTGTCGGGCGCGATGCTCACGATCACGGCCTGGCTGTTCAGCGAGAACCTTCTCACCGCGTCTTCGCTCACCGTCGCATGGATGATCGTGTTCTTCTTTGCATCCGCCGCCGCGAGCTCGGCGTACCTGACAGTGAGCGAGACTTTCCCGCTTGAGATCCGCGCGCTGGCAATCGCCTTCTTCTATGCTATCGGCACAGGGGTCGGCGGCATCGCCGGGCCGTTGTTGTTTGGCGTTCTTGTCAATACCGGCTCCCGCGAAAGCGTTGCCGCGGGTTATGTGCTCGGCGCAATCCTGATGGCAGTTGCTGCATTGGTCGAAGCGCGCTGGGGTGTTGCGGCCGAGCGCAAATCCCTCGAAAGCCTGAGCCGACCGCTTGCATTGGCAGACTGAAACACGGATATCGAGAGTGGATATTGCAACCGACATTTCGGATTTCGACATGGAGCTTTCTGAGGTCTCGCTCGTTCCGGACTTGCGGAAATGCGCGATCCTGCTCGATATCGACGGCACGATCCTTGATCTCGCCCCCTCGCCACAGCAGGTCTGGGTTCCGCCGGACTTGCGCCGCACGCTGGCGCGGCTGGACGCCCTGACCGATGGCGCGGTGGCGCTGGTTTCGGGCCGCCCGCTCAACGACATCGATCTGATCTTTTCGCCACTCGAGCTCGCCGCAATTGGCGGCCATGGCGCGGAGCTGCGCACGGTCGCCGGAGCCGCGCCGATTGCGCGGGTCGCGCCGTTGAGCGCAGCGCTGAAACGCGAACTAGCACGGCTGACGGGCCTTGGACGCGGCATCCTCGCCGAGGACAAAGGCTATTCGCTTGCCTTGCACTACCGCCTCGCGCCGGAGAAAGAAGAAGAGCTGCGTTCCGCCGTCGAGACGATTTGCGCCGGCGCGACACCAGGCTCGATCGAAATTCTGCCCGGCAAGTTCGTTGTCGAGATCAAGGCCGCCGGCGTGAGCAAGGCGAATGCGGTGTGCGACCTGATGGGCTATCCGCCATTCACTAACCGCAATCCGATTTTCATCGGCGACGACACCACCGACGAGCCGGTATTCGGCATCATTTCAAAATTCGGAGGCCTTGGTTTTTCCGTCGGCCGCATCGCCGCCGGCGTCAACGGACATTTCGATAAACCGGCATCCGTGCGGGCGTGGCTTGCGCGTATCGCCGGCGAACGCATTGGCGCGGCTGAATGATAGATCATGGGCTGGATCTGGCTGTACTCGGCAACGGCCGCATGGCGGCATTGGTCGATCCGTGTTCGCGGCTGGTCTGGTGGTGTTATCCGCGCTTTGACGGCGATCCGATCTTCTGCCGGCTGATCGCCGGCAAGGAAGAAAAAGGATTCTCCGATGTCCTGCTCGACGACATGGTGGAATATCAGTCGGAATATGTCCGCAACACCGCGATCGTCAGCACCGAACTGACCGACAAAAACGGCGGCAAGGTACGAATCACCGACTTCATTCCGCGCTTCCGACAATACGGTCGCGTGTTCAAGCCGCCGCAACTGTTCCGGATCATCGAGCCGGTCGCCGGCTTGCCGCGCATCACCATCCGGATGCGGCCGACCTGCGAATACGGCAAGCCGATGCCGAACCGTTCGCTCGGCAGCAACCACATCCGCTATTCCGGCGATGCGCACGTGATCCGGCTTACCACCGACGCGCCACTGTCACTGATCGACAGCGAGGCGCCCTTCGTGCTGAGCAAGCCGCTGCATCTCGTGTTCGGGCCGGACGAGCCTTTTCCCGGCGACTTGCAATCGACCTGCCGCGAATTTGTTGATCGTACCCATGATTACTGGATGGAATGGGTGCGACGCTTGTCGATCTCCTACGATTGGCAGGAAGCGATCATCCGTGCCGCGATCACGCTGAAGCTTTCCAACTTCGACGAGACCGGCGGCGTCATCGCGGCGCACACCACGTCAATTCCCGAAGCGCCGGGCTCCGGCCGTACCTGGGATTACCGCTATTGCTGGCTGCGCGACGCCTATTTCGTCGTGCAGGCGCTCAACCGCATCGGCGCGACGCGCACGATGGAAGAATTCATCTCGTTCACACTGTCGATCGCGTCGCAGTCGGATCACGAGCTGCGCCCGGTCTATAGCGTGGTCTCGACCAACAGCATCGAGGAATGGACCGCGCCGAACCTCGAGGGCTATCGCGGCGATGGCCCGGTGCGGATCGGCAACGCCGCGGTCCATCAGATCCAGCACGACGCCTATGGCAGCGTCATCCTCGCGGCAATGCCGATGTTCTTCGATCGCCGACTGCCTCGCCCCGGCGACGAAGGGCTGTTTCATTTGCTCGAAACGCTCGGCGAGCGTGCCGCACAAAAGGCGTTCAAACCCGATGCCGGCATCTGGGAATATCGCGGCCGCGCCCGCATCCATACTCATTCCGCGGCGATGTGCTGGGCCGGCTGTCAGCGGCTCGCCGCCATTGCCAATCGCATCGGCCTCGCCGACCGCGCCAAATACTGGAATTCGGTCGCCGATCCGATCCACGCCGCCTTGCTTGAGGGGGCGTGGAACGAGAAACGCGGCGCCTTCACTGCGGCATTCGGCTCCGACGATCTCGACGCCAGCGTGCTGTTGCTGGCGGACCTCGGCGTTATCGATGTAGACGATCCCCGCTTCGCTTCCACGGTCGCCGCGATGGAGCGCGAGCTGATGCGCGAAAAACACGTGCTTCGTTACGCCGCCGAAGATGACTTCGGCATGCCGGCGACGGCGTTCCTGATTTGCCGGTTCTGGCTGATCGACGCGCTGTGGTCACTCAACCGCCGCGATGCCGCCAAAGATCTCTTCATCGACGCGCTCGGTCACCGCAACCGCTACGGCCTGCTGTCCGAAGACGTCGATCCGAAGACCGGCGCGCTGTGGGGCAATTTCCCGCAGACTTATTCGATGGCCGGCCTGATCCTCTCCGCGATGCGGCTGTCGCGAAGCTGGGAAGACCGCTACTGGCGCGGTTAGAGCATGATCCGGAAAAAGCCTGCCCTCGGACTTGATCCGAGGATGGACTTCCGGTTTTCCGAAAAGATCATGCTCCAGCTAGAAATCTAAACCGGCACGGTCAGCGCCTTGCGCACTGCCTGCCGCAGCCAGCGATGGCCGGCGTCGTTCTCGAAACGCGGATGCCACGCCTGGGCGATCGAGACCGCCACGGTCTCAACCGGCAAATCGCGATACTGGATCTTTAGTCCAAGTTGCGCCGCGGTGCGGGCCAGGGCGAGCGGAACCGCCGCCACGATGTCCGATGCTGCCGCTGTCATCATCGCGGCATCAAAGCCCGGAACGACGAACCTCACCTGCCGGGACAAAGCCCTGTGCCGCGAGCGCGTCGTCGATCGGGCCGTGACTGCGGCCGCGGCGCGATGCGCTTACATGGGTGGCCGCCGCAAAGCGGCGGGCAGTCAACCGGTCTTTCAGCAACGGATGTCCTTTACGCATCACCGCCACGAAGCGGTCGCGCAGCAATGTCTGGATGCGGATTTCCGGCCCGATATCGCCAAGCACCCCGATATCGAGATCGATGCGGCCTTCGCGCAGCGCGCTGACATCTTCCTTCTCCTGATCGGCAAAGCGCAATGTGACTTGCGGCGCTTCGCGCGCTGCAATCGCCTGCAACGGCACGCCGAATACGCCGGCGACATAGTCGCTGGAGCGAATCGTAAAGCTCCGCACCAGCGTCGATGGGTCGGCATCCGCCTCCGGCCGCAACACTGCGCCGATCTCGTCGATCAGGTCGCGCACGCGGCCGTGCATTTCGAGCGCCCGTGGCGTCGGCACCATCTGCCGGCCGGCGCGCACCAAGACCTCGTCGCCGAGTGCGTGTCGGATCCGGGCCAAGGTCCGGCTCATGGCCGGCGCCGACAGGTTCATGCGACGGGCGGCGCCCTGCACGCTGCCCTCGCTGAGCAGGGCATCGAGCGCGACCAGAAGATTGAGGTCCATGGAATGCATCATACGCAATTATATACTTTAATCATTGCACTGGAAGTCATGACAGCCACGGACCAATTTCGGCGGCAGAACATCACGGAGAACCTCCATGAGCCTGTCCGCTGCATCCGCGGCGCCCCGGCACAGCGTCGTGCTGCGCCTCGCGCCTTTCGTCTTCATCATCTTCGCCATCTATCTCACCGTCGGCATGCCGCTGGCCGCTTTGCCGTTGCATGTCCATGACCAGTTGGGCTTCGACAATCTCACCGTCGGCATCACTATTGGCGTTCAGTCGCTTATGACACTGCTGACGCGCCAATTCGCCGGCAGTCTGAGCGACCGAAGAGGCCCGAAAACCGCTGTCATGCTGGGAGGGGTTGTGTCGCTGATCGCTGGCGCGATCTATCTTTTGTCGACATTGCCATCGCTCGTACCGCAGGCCTCGCTCGGTATTATCTTTGCTGGACGCGCAGGGCTTGGCATTGGCGAGAGCCTGGTGATGACCGGCGGGCTAGCCTGGTCCATCGCCGCTGTCGGTCCGCAGCATACCGGGAAGGTCATGGTGTGGGTCGGCATCGCGATGTATGCGGCCGTCGCTTTAGGCGCGCCACTTGGCATTTATCTGATGATGCACTCCGGCAACGGTGGCGGATTTGTCGCGGTGTCGTGGGCAACGATGTTGTTTTCAATCCTGGTGCTGGCGATAGCTGTCTTTGTGCCGTCCGTGCGGCCGCACCACGGCGAGCGTTTGCCGTTCCTGAAAGTTGCCGCCCAGGTCGCGCCGTTCGGCGCAGGTCTCGCGCTGGCAACGATCGGCTTCGGCGCTATCGCCGCGTTTGCCGCACTCGATTTCCAGCGCATGGGCTGGAGCGGTTCCGGGTTCGCGCTAACCGGATTCGGTGCCGCCTACATTCTGACTCGCGTCCTGTTCGGCGGCTGGCCGGATCGTTTCGGCGGCGCGCGGGTCGCTTTCTGGTCGCTTCTGATCGAAACTGGGGGACAAATTCTGTTGTGGCTCGCGTTCGATCCGATCCTTGCTTTCGCCGGCGCGATTCTGACCGGCATCGGCTTCTCGCTGGTCTTCCCTTCGTTTGGCATCGAGGCTGTCAAACAAATCCCGTCTACCAGCCGAGGAGCCGCGCTCGGCGCCTATGTCGCCTTCTTTGATATCGGCTTCGCAGTGGCCGGCCCGCTGACCGGCCTGATCGCCGGAACATTCGGCTATCCGTCGGTCTTCGCCGCCGGTGCCGTAGCCGCGGCCGCCGGACTACTGGTGGCGCGGCGCGGACGACTGTCCTAAATTCGGGGGATGGTGAGCAAGAAAGATTCGGCGAACGAAAAGGACGCCCTGCCCGCCGGCCGCGCGGTCCGCGAGTCCGAGATTTTTCGTGAACCGCCGGGCAGCGGCAATTACTCGAGCAGCATCGGCGCGGCGCAGGGCATCGAATTGTTCTCGGGCCGCGGGCTGCAGCGGCGCGCGCGTCCCAAAAAAACTGTCCGTGAAGCCGCGCGCGACATTGCCGTATTCGCCGAAACCGATGTGCTTGTGGTTGGCGGCGGTCCTGCGGGCACCACGGCAGCGATCGCGGCGGCGCGGCTTGGCGCCGATGTGATGCTGGTCGAGCGTTACAATCACCTCGGCGGTCTCTCGACCGGCGGCCTCGTGATCTGGATCGACCGCATGACGGACTGGTCCGGCAAGCACATCATTCGCGGCCTAGCCGAAGAGATCATGGATCGGCTGCCGAAGGATGCAGTTCAGGGGCCGCCACGCGCCGATTGGGGCAATCGCGACGCCGCGACCGCCGCTTACTGGGCGCAGCGCACCGCCGCCTATCACGGCATCGTCACCTGGTCGCCGACCGTCGATCCGGAAGCACTCAAGACGCTGTCGATGCAGATGACGACTGAAGCCAAAGTACGGCTTTTGTTTCACGCCTGGTGCGCCGAGCCGATCGTCGAAGACAACGTGGTCAAGGGCGCGATCTTCGAAAGCAAGGAGGGCCGCCACGCCATACTGGCCAAGGTCACGGTG
>Ga0302326_10031565_pt1 | contig 10578 bp, 9 predicted proteins | sample Palsa_T0_3_FD_202264 | JGI IMG/M metagenome (GOLD analysis project Ga0302326, IMG submission 202264) | Peat permafrost microbial communities from Stordalen Mire near Abisko, Sweden - Palsa_T0_3 | ecosystem: Environmental > Terrestrial > Soil > Palsa > Peat permafrost | place: Sweden: Abisko...
TCAGGCTGTCGGACAGCCGGGCCAGCAGCTGGCCGGGGCCCGCGTAGATTTGCGCGGCCCCGGCATTGGCCAGCTCTTCGCGGCCGATGCCGCCGCTGAGCAGCCCGATGCACGGCACCCCGGCCTGCTGGCTGGCCTTGGCGTCCCAGACCGTGTCGCCGACGAACACCGCCTGTTCGGCCGGCACGGCCGCCTTTTCCAGTGCGACCTCGACCAGGTCGGGGGCGGGCTTGGTGCGCTCGACGTCGCCGGAGAAGGTGGCCGCGTCGATGGCGTCCTCCGCGTCGAGGACGCCGCGCAGAATACCGGACTCGGTTTCGCCGGCCGAGCTGGCCAGCACCACCGTCAGGCCGCGCTTCTTGCACGCGCGGAGCAGCTCAACCGCGCCCGGCAGCGGCCGCAGCCGGGTCCAGTAGGTGGCGTAGAGCGCGTCATGCGACGCCGTCAGTCCGCTGTCAGCGCCCTTATCCCGGTCATCCGGCAGCAGCCGGTCGAGCAGCTGGTCCGAGCCCATTCCGATGGCCCGGTGAATGTCGGCCATGGCCACCTGCTGCCCACCCTGGGCGAACGCCTGCCACCAGGTGACGACGTGCAGATAGTTGGTGTCGACCAGGGTGCCGTCCACATCGAACAGCACCGCCCGCAGTGATCCGCTCATATCCCTGCGCTACCCGGGCGCAGCTCAGTCACGCTCCCACGGGGCTTCCTCGCCCATCTTCTTGTAGTACTTGGCGAGATGGCTCTTCACCCGGTCGATATCGGATTTCGGCAGGTCAACGCCGCCGCGCGATCCTTGCATGACATTTCCGGCCGCCATGACGCCGCGCGGGACCGCCACCAGCCGGCCGTTCACCACATCGGCGATGAGCAGCTTGTAGGCGGTGAAATTGTCCTTGTTCTCGGCGTCGTACCAAACATGTGCGTCCCGGTACTTGGCGTTCGGCTCGCCCTGCGCGTCGGCCCACTTCCTGACGCGCTTCTCGGCTGCCGCGCCGTCCCACTCCCGGCTGCGGTCGGCGAGGGGGAGGTCCTGGAAAGCAGTAACAGCCATCATGCGTCCTCTCGTTCGCGATCCGTCACGAGCCCGTCCCCCTACCCCGGCCGTCTCACCCGAATCGCGCCCGCGCGCGGTTCGACTAGTCCTTGTCAAGGCGGGGGAAGGTGATTTCCTGGAGGAGGAGCTGGATCGCGGCGGCGACCGGGAGGGCGATCAGGGCGCCGACGATGCCCATGACCACGCCGCCGAGAACGATGGCGACCATGCCGCCCAGGGGGGCCACCTTCACCGTGTGGCCGATGATGCGCGGCACCAGCAGGTAGTCCTCGGCCAGCTTGTAGCCGGCGTAGAAGACCAGGGTCGCGATGGCCACCGGGAGCGAGACGGTGAGCGCCACTAGGGTGACGATGACGCCGCCGACCATCGAGCCGATGATGGGGATCAGGTCGAGCAGGAACACGAGCAGGCCGAGCAGCGCCGGATAGGGGATGCCCCACGCCAGCATCCACAGGAACGTGCCCGCGCCGGCGATGAACGAGGTGATCACGTTGCCGAGGACGTAGCCGCCGACCTTGGTGAAGATCTCGTCTCCGAGGAGCACCACCCGGGTGCGTCGCGAGTGCGGGACCAGGTGATACAGGAACAGCTTGGTCTGTGGCATGCCGATCAGGAAGTAAACGGTCATCACGGCGACCAGCAGCATCGAGGACAGCGTGCTGATCACGATCTGCCCCGCGCCGATCACCCCGCCCACGAGGGCGCTCCCCTTCGTGCTCAGGAGGCTGCTCACGCGCTGCTCAATGTGGTACTTGTCGTTCAGCCGGCCGAGCGTCGAACTGTGGTCCTGCAGCTGGTGTACGTACTTTGGCAGCTCGCTGATGAGCGTGGATGTCTGCGCCGAGACCGGCGGAATCGCCGCCGCGACGAACCCGCCGACGAACGCGAACAGCGCGAGAATGACGATCACCACCGCCGCCCACCGCCGGATGCCATGGCGGTTGAGCCAGACCACGACCGGGTCGAGGCCGGCCGCGATGAAGAACGCGAGCCCGATCAGGATCAGCACCGAGGTGGCCTTGAGGAACAGCTCCACCAGGCCGATGGTGACCGCGACGCCGAGGGCGCCCGTCATCCCGATCATGAAGGGCGAGCGCGCGTTCAGCGGCTTGCCCGGCTTCCCGAGCCCGCCCGCCCTTCGCTCCGCCTCGGCGTCCTCGAGGGCCTCGCGAACCGGGTGGTCCGGTTTAACCTCATCGAGGAGCGGCGAGGTAGGAGGCACATGCTCGTCGGCGGCCTGGTCTTCCTGATGATCGACTGAGGCCGGGCTCGCCGTTTCCTCGCTGGTTGCTCCACTCACGGACGCTCTGCTTCCCAGCGAGCGCGCCGAAATGCACAGAATGCGCTAAGACTTCTGGTGAGGGCGCATATGCCCTTAGCCGCCACCACAGGAAGGTCCTCATCTTGTCCAGCAGCATGTTCGGCGTCGCCTTCGACGCTCGTGACGCCCAGGCCGCCGCGAGCTTCTGGGCGGCGGTCCTCGGGCGCACCGTCGCCGACGGGGCGACCAGCGACAACGCGCTGATCAGCGCTGACCCGGCCATCCCCGGGTCCAAGATCAGCTTCCACCGGGTACCCGAGGGCAAGACGGTCAAGAACCGGATGCACTTCGACGTGATCACGACCGACTTCGACGCTGAGACCGACCGGCTAATTGGCCTCGGCGCGACCAAGCTCAACGAGGTCAACGGCGCCGCCGCCCACTGGGTCACGCTCGCCGACCCGGAGGGCAACGAGTTCGACCTCATCGACGGCTAGCGGCAAAGGCCGGTCAGTGACGGTCAGTCGGTGCCAAGGCCGAAGCCTTTGCCCGGCGGTCGGGTTGCGCGTGGTGAGGGTGAGGAAGTTGTCGCCGATGCCCCGGGCGCCAGGCGGGCGGCGAACTCCCGGCTAGGCCGCGACGACGCCAACCGGCCGGCTGCGCCGGCCAGCCGACGGACTCAGCCGCCGTTGGGATGAAGTGCCAGGCCGCGGGTAGCGCAGCCGTATGGCTGATACAGAAACTAACTCACGCGACACCAACTCACGCGAAGCGGCCGCCGAGCTTCGGATCGCCCGGGTCAGAGCGCTCAACAACCATGACCTCGTCGCCGTGGTCACCTACCTGCTCGCCCGGTACCCGGACACGTTCCCGGCGCTGCTTGACGACGCGCTGAGCTCCGTCAGCCCGAAGGCGGCGGAGTAGCCGCAGCGCCGCCTGGCGCTTCGGAGGGTAGCCATGCTCGTGATGAGGTGCCAGTGATGAGGCCCGCGGGCGACGCGGAGGACGCGAGACCGGAGACGGGGGAGGAGTCCGCGGCAGCGTCCGACGCGCGTCCGGAGTCGGTCGCCGAGCGTGATGACCGCAACCTGGCCGAGCTGATCCAGGAGCTGCGGGTCGTCAGCCTCGGCGTGCAGGTGCTGTTCGGCTTCCTGCTCTCGCTGCCGTTCACGGTCAGGTTCGTCAGCCTCGACGGCGGCCAGCGTGACCTCTACCTGGCCAGCCTGGTGCTGTCGGCCGTCGCGACTGTGCTGCTGCTCGGCCCGGTCGCCTACCACCGGCTGGTGTTCCGCCAGGGTAAGAAGGAGCTCCTGGTCAGGTACGCGAACCTGATGGCGGTGCTCGGCCTGGCGGCCGTCGGCGCGGCCGTGCTCACCGCCGTGCTGCTGGTGACCAGCTACGTGGCCGGCGCACTGACCGCCGCGCTCATCACCGCCCTCGTCGCCTGCATGCTGGTCGGCCTGTGGTTCGCCCTGCCGCTCGCCCGACGCGGCTAGCCCGGCGTGACCACGCTGGCGATCTGGTCCACGCCGGAGACGTTCAGCAGGGTCTCCGTGACCGAGCCGGTCGTGCCGACCCGGATGGTGAGCCGGGCCTTCCTGGCCGCGCTGATCAGAGCCCGGATGGTGGCGCTGTCGCAGTAGGTGACGGCCGTCAGGTCGACGATGAAGGCGGCCGCGACGGCGGCCGCGACGTCCAGGGTGGCCTGGAATCGCCCGACGTTGGTCAAGTCGATGTCGCCGGCCGCCCACACGATGGCAGGCTCGCGTTCGTCGGCGGGCAGGAACTCGAACCGCGCCCGCGAGGCGTCGTCGTCGCTCATGGCTCCAGATCCTTGGTCAAGGTCACCGTCGTGCCGTGCACGGCGGGATCGATCGTGACTTCGTTCATGAGGGCGTGCATGAAGATGACCCCGTGGCCGCGGGTCCCCGGCGCGGGCTCTTCCCGGTCGGCCGGCGGCGGCCGCCAGCTCCCGGTGTCCGTCACGGTCAGCCGCATGGTGGCGTGGTCGGCGCGGGCGGTGAGGGTGATCTGGACCGGTGCCGCGTCGGCCGGCCGGCCGACGGTGGCGTGCTCGACGGCGTTGGCGGTGGCCTCGCCCGCGGCGATCATGACGTCGCTCGCCTCTCGGCTGCCGATCCCGGCCGCCGCCAGCCAGCGCCTCAGCTCCGCCCGGAGAAAGGACAGGCAGGAGGGGTCATCGGCAGATACCTCGACCTTCAGCGGCGCGGGCGGGTGCCGGTAGATGAGCGCGGCGACGTCGTCGTCGTAGCCGGCGGCCGGCGTCATCGCCAGCATGACGTGGTCCGCCACCAGGTCCGGGTGGTCCTGGACGCGTTCGGTGACCGCGGCCGCCGCGGCGGCGATCCCGGCGTCAAGGGGCTGGTTCCGCCGTTCGACGAGTCCGTCGGTGTAGAGCATCAGGGTCGCGCCGGCCGGCAGCTCCGCCGTCGCCTGGTTCCGCTCCCAGCCGTCGGGCAGCATGCCAAGCGGCAGCGACCGGGCCTGGTCGAGCAGTTGGCGCTCGCCCTCGGCGGTGACGAGGATGGGCGGCGGATGGCCGGCGCAGCTGTAGGTGACCGTCCCGGCCCCGTGGTCAATGATCGCGCAGAACATCGTGGTGCACTCCGCCCCCGGGATCCGGCCGGCGAAGGTGTCGAGGTCGGTCAGGGCCTCGGCCGGACCGCAGGCGCGGAGCAGGACAGCCTGGCTGGCCGAGCGGAGCTGCCCCATGACGGCGGCGGCGGGCAGCCCGCGGCCGACGCAGTCGCCGACGACCACGCCGGTGCGCTGGCCCGGCAGCGGAACCACGTCGTACCAGTCGCCGCCGACCTCGAGCGGGGGAACCGCCGGGGTGTACCGCGCCGCGAATCCGTGCGGCAGCTCGGTCGGGGCGAGGATCGCGTGCTGCAGGGTCAGCGCGACCGAGCGGGCCTGCTCGTAGTCCCTCGCCTTGGCCAGCACCTGGCCCAGGTGGCTGGTGAGGATCGAGAACAGCTCGCGCACTTCGGTGCCGACCGTCCCGCCCGCCGGGAACTCGGCGACGATGGCCGACGATCCGGTCCCGCCGAGCGGCGCCGCCAGCAGGCAGGCGTCGCCCTCGCCCGGCAGCACCGCGACCGAGGCGGCCGGCTGATGCCGGACCGCGTCCAGCGCCGCGGCCACTGCGGCGGAGGCGCTCGCGTCGCCGCCCGCCAGCGGCCACCCGGTGATGGCGGGGTTGTCGTCGCTTGACCACAGCGCGGTGATCACGCTGCCGGCGTGGATCGCGGCCGCGATCTCGCGGGCGGCGGTGGTCAGCATCTCGGAGATCTCCCCGGTGGCGGCCAGGGCGGCGGCGAAGCCGGCCAGCGTCGCTTCGCGCTGCCCGGCCAGCCGTTCCGCGGTCACGTCGCGCGCGGTCCCGACGAACAGCAGCCCGCGCCCGTCCGGGTTCGGCAGGCTGGCCGAGCTGCAGGCCAGCCACACGGTGTGGCCGCCCGAGTGCCGGGCCGGAACCGTGTAGCGCCCGCCGCCGTCCCGCTTGTAGTCGGCGAAGGCCTCGGCCGTCGCCGCCCACCCGTCGGGGTCGGTGCTGCGGTCCGGGATCCAGGGGTGCGGCCACCGATACGGCAGGCCGTCGGGGCTGTAGCCCACCAGGGTGAGGAAGGCCTGATTGGCCTCCAGGATGGTCCCTTCCTGATCAGTCACGAAGAATCCCTCCTGCAGGGAGTCGACGAGGGTGCGGCGGAACTGCGACTCGCGGTTCCTGAACCTGGCCATCTCCAGGTTGGAGCGGACCCGGGCGAGCAGTTCCACCGCTGAGAACGGCTTGACCAGATAGTCGTCGGCGCCCGCGCGGAGGCCATCGACGGACGCCTCCTGCCCGGCCCGCGCCGACAGCAGCAGCACCGGCACGCCGGCCGTGCGGGGGTCCGCGCGCACCGCCGCCACCAGGCCGAGCCCGTCAAGCCGGGGCATCATCACGTCGCTGATCACCAGGTCGGGGAGGCCGACGCGGACGGCGGCGAGGGCCGCCTGCCCGTCGGTGACCATGGAGACGTGGTAGCCGGCCGTCCTCAGCAGCCGCGCCAGGTACTCCCGCATATCGGCGTTGTCGTCGGCCACAAGCACCCGCGCGGGCAGCCCGCCATAGGGCTGCGTCGCGGGATCGGCGGCAGTGCCGGGCGGGAGATCGGCGGCCAGCGGGCTGGTGTCGGCGGCGTCGTCATCGTCCTGCATAGTCCCCGGCAGCCAGCGCAGGGCCTCCTGGATGAACGGGTCGGCGGTGGCCGACACCGTCGCCGCGTGACCGGCCGAGGCGAGGGCGTCGGCCGGCAGGTGAGCGTGCCCGAACGGCAGCCGGATGGTGAACGTCGTGCCCTCGCCCTCGGCGCTCGACGCGGTGATGGCGCCGCCGTGCAGCTGGACGAGCTCCTGGACCAGCGCCAGCCCGATGCCGCTGCCTTCGTTCGAACGCGAGCGGGCGTTCTCGATGCGGTGGAACCGCTCGAACAGGCGGGGCATCTCGCGGGCGGGGACGCCGATGCCGGTGTCGGCGACCGTGACCACCGCGTGGCCCCCCTCCGCGCGCACGGCGACCCGCACACCGCCGTCGAAGGTGAACTTCAGCGCGTTGCTGAGCAGGTTCAGGATCACCTTCTCCCACATGCTGCGGTCGAGGTAGACCGGATCGGGCAGCGGCGGGCACTCCACCGCGAAGGCAAGGCCGGCCCGGTCCACGGCGGACCGGAAGACGCTGGCAAGCTCGGCCGTCACCTGCGCGATGTCGGTCGGCTCGTACTTCGCCTGCATCCGCCCGGCCTCGATCCGGGAGAAGTCGAGCAGGGTGTTGACCAGCCGGCCCAGCCGCAGCCCGTTGCGGCTGATGGCCTGGAGCTCCTCGTGCACCTGCGGACCGGCGTCGTCCAGCAGCCGCTGGAGTTCCTGCGCGGGCCCCATGATCAGCGTCAGCGGGGTGCGGAACTCGTGGCTGATGTTGGAGAAGAACGTGGTCTTGGCCCGGTCAAGCTCGGCCAGCGCCTCCGCCCGGCGCTGCTGGTCCCGGTAACTCCGCGCGCTCGCGATCGCGGCCGCGAGGTGCCCGGCCACCAGGACGGTGAACGCCCGGTAACCCTCGTCAAGCGGCCGGTACCGGTTCAGCGCGGCCACCAGGAACCCGTACGGGGCGATGCCCTGCTGCCCAAGCGGCAGGATGAGCGCCTGGACGGGCGGCTCGCGGAAGGGCCCGGCGGGCAGGCCGGGGAGCCGGCCGCCGTCGAGGTCCGCCAGCGTGGGCTCGCCCCGCAGCGCGGCCGCGGCGGGCCAGACGTGATCGCGGTCGCCGGCCTCGAGCGCGGCCGGGGCGGCGGGGTGCCCGGCGGCGATGCCGGTGCTCGCTGCCAGCCGGGCGGTGGGGCGGTCGTCGTCGAACTCGACGGGGTCGAACAGATAGGTCAGGGTGAAGGGCAGGTCCTGCCGGTTGCGCTCGAGCTGCCGCGCGGCGAAGTCGAGCGTCTCCTGCTCGGTGCGGACGACGCTCGGGTCCGAGCCCAGATCGCGCAGGGTGGCCATCCGGCGCTCGCCGATCACGCGCTCGGTTTCCTCGCGGACCACGCACAGCATCCCGACCACGGCGGCGTCCTCGTCGCGGAGCGGACTGTAGGAGAAGGTGTGGTAGCTCTCCTCCGGGTAACCGGAGCGCTCCAGAAACAGCAGCAGCCCCTCGTCCCAGGTCGCCTTGCCGGTGGCGAGCACGGTGTCGATCCGCGGGCCGATGTCGTCCCAGATCTCCTCCCATACCTCGCTGGCCGGCCGGCCGAGCGCCCACGGGTACTTGCGCCCCAGCGTGTCCCGCCGGTAGGCGTCGTTGCAGAAGAACGTCAGCTGCGGCCCCCACGCCATCCACATCGGGAACCGGGAAGACAGCAGGATGTCGACCGCCGTCTGCAGGCTCTGCGGCCAGGACCCCGGCCGTCCGAGCGGGGTGGCGGCCCAGTCCACCGCGGCGAGATCACGGCCGACTTCCTCGTCGGCGGCGAACAGCCTGGCCTCGCCCCGCCTTGGCTCGGCATCTGCCGCACGCGCCACCGGCCGTCCCCTCCTCAAGGCCCAGAACCCCGGTCCGCCGTTCACCGGAACCAGTCAGGCGGATAATACGACAACCCCCAGCTACCTGCGGCGGCTCGTTCTAATCACACCAGCTGACGCGGACCCCGGCCGCCTCTCGCCCGCCCGCTATCACGCTGTCGGCAGGCCGACGTGGCACCGGTGGGAAAATTTTCCGCACCGGGGGTGTTCAGCCCGCCGCCCGAGGGTCTAGACTAACCCCCGTGGTGCCTACGACGCAGGCACGTCCACGCCATCTTGGCGTGCGTGCTCGCGCGGCCACAATTTCCTCGCTTTCTGCTTGAGGGTTCCGGCGCCGACAGCTCGCCGAAGATGGCTCCCCGTTTACGAGGAGAGGCATCCCCGACATGAAGATCGCCCTGGTCGCCCAGCACAGCACCCCGGTCGCCACCGACGCCGCCGCCATCGCGGGCGACGACGCCCGGCTGGTCGAGATGAGCAAGAGCCTGGCCGGCGAGGGCCACCAGGTGACGGTGTACGCGCGGCGCAACGGCAACACGCTGCCGGAGCGGGCCGAGCTCGCCCCCGGCGTCTCGGTCGAGTACGTCGGCCCGTCGGACTCCAGCGCCGACGACTCCCACCTGCTCAGGCAGGTCGGCGCGTTCAGCCAGCCGCTGCGCGAGCAGTGGAGCAAGGACCGGCCCGACGTCGTGCACGCGGTCCGCTGGACCAGCGGCCTGGCCGCCCTGTCGGCCGCCCGCGACCTCCGGCTGCCGGTGGTGCAGACGTTCGACCAGCTCGGCGTCACCGAGCGCAGGCACGGGCTGATCCCGGCCGGGGCCGGCACCGAGCGGATCCGCCTCGAGCCCGCGATCGGCCGCACCGTCAGCGCCGTCGTCGCCAACAGCTACGACGAGGAGTCGGACCTGACCCGCCTCGGGATCCCCCGCCGCGCGATCCGGGTTATCCCGACCGGCATCGACACCGATGAGTTCACCCCCGAAGGCGAGACCTGCGAGCGCGGCGACCGGCACCGCCTGGTGACCGTAGCCGACCTGGCGACCGAGCAGGAGTCACTGGACATCCTGCTGCACGCGATGGCCAAGATCCCGGGCGCGGAGCTCGTCGTCGCCGGCGGCCCGCACCGCGGTCAGCTCCGCGACGACCTGTCCTACCGCCGCCTGGTCAAGCTCAGCGACTCCCTCGACCTGCACGGCCGGGTGTTCTTCGCCGGCCAGGTCGGTGGCTCCGCCCTCCCGCCGCTGCTGCGCTCGGCTGACCTGCTCGTCAACATCAACCAGCACGAGGCGTCGGCGATCACCTCCATCCAGGCGATGGCGTGCGGCACCCCGGTCGTCGCCGCCGCCAACGGCGCCCACCTCGACGCCGTCGTCGACGGCACCACCGGCGTCCTCGTCCAGCCGCTGCGCCCGGCCCTGCTCGCGCAGAAGATCCGCGCCCTGCTCGCCCACCCGATGCAGCTCGAGGCGTTCAGCGTCGCCGCGACCGACCGGGCCCGCTCCCGCTACTCCTGGGACCGCATCGCCCAGGAAACCCTCGCCGTGTACGACACCGCCCTCGCCGCTTAACCAGCTCCAAGAAACGTCATCCACGTATTGCGGGTCCGCTTAAAGTAACCTTAGATTCTGCTAAGAATATCCAGCTTGTCCGGCGAGACCTGCACAAGCGACACGTTCCTTATTGCGCGCATGCGCATTGGCGACCGGCTATGCTGTGTCTTAAGCATCATCGATCAACGGAGAAATTCATGGCACAGCGGATTCAGACGTTCTTCATTGACGACATCGACGGCGGCGCGGCCGAGGGCACGGTTCGCTTCGGCCTGGACGGCGCGGACTACGAGATCGACCTCAGCGGCGAGCACAGCAATGAGCTGCGCACCGCGCTGGGGAAGTACATCGAGCACAGTCGCAAGGTCGGCAGCGCGGCCCGACGCGCTTCGCGCGGCCGCGGCGCGGCTAACGCCATTGACACCGCCAAGGTCCGCGAATGGGCCAGGGAGAGCGGATACGCCATCAAGGACCGCGGCCGCGTGCCGGCCGATCTTGTCGAGAAATACCAGGCGGCGGGAGCGTAATCGCTCTCGCCCGCCGAAAGGCGATCCTTACTCGTCTTCAGGGAATGAATCCTCCCGGTCGCGGGGGGGGCGCCCCCCGGGCCCCCCCGCCCGGGGAGCCGCGAGCCCCGGAGCACC
>Ga0302326_10031566_pt1 | contig 10578 bp, 7 predicted proteins | sample Palsa_T0_3_FD_202264 | JGI IMG/M metagenome (GOLD analysis project Ga0302326, IMG submission 202264) | Peat permafrost microbial communities from Stordalen Mire near Abisko, Sweden - Palsa_T0_3 | ecosystem: Environmental > Terrestrial > Soil > Palsa > Peat permafrost | place: Sweden: Abisko...
GACCCGAAACCCATTTTGGACGGCTGGAAGCTGCTCGAGGCAACCGCGGTGTACCGCGCGGCGGGGGTTGACCCGTTCTACGGTCCCGGCGCGAAGAACCCGTCGATCGGCCAGGTCTTGTTGATGAGCAAGCAGCAGCTCACGAACCGGATCCTGTCCGACCCGCACGTCCAGATCTACGCATGCGGACGCCGCGACATCCAAGCCGGCCTCGTCGACCGCCGGATCCTCGCAGCACTCGAATTCCTGAGCACCTCAGGCCTCGACCCGTCCGTGAGCGGCCTGGTGTGCGGCGCGGGGAAGAACGGCACCGACCCCGCCGGCGAAACCGGCGCCAGCGTTGACATCTCAAAAATCAACGGCATCCCCATCCTCGGCCATCAGGGCGCCGGATCGATCACCGACATCACGATCCGGCGGCTGCTGACCCTCCAAGGCGCGATGACCCCCAACCAGATCATCAGCCTAATGTCATACAAAAGCCAGCCCGCGACACTCGCGTTGCCAGACCACGCAAACCGAATCCAGATCACCTACACCCCGATCTTCGGCACCAACAAAAAACTGTCCGCCCAAATCACCCAAATCCTCAAACCCAAACAATGGATCCAACTGATCAACCGCATCAGCCAGATCCCCGAACCCACCATCCCCACCACCCGCAGCAAATACGCCATCAAAATCGGCGGCTAATCGGTGGCGACAACGCGTGCCGTGAGCGGGGACACGCGTTTTTTCAGATTCACGCAGATCGAGCTCCCTTGGGCAGTCGGTCCTCCTGACGGCCGGTACCTGCTCCGCGCAGATGGAGAGCCGCCCGAGGCGCCACCCGCGCATGTGCTCGTGATCGCAACGCTCGGCGCACCGGAGCGCCGCCGGCTTGCGCGCAAGAAACGGCAAGCTGAGCCTCAACCTGAGCCTGAGCTTGTGACCACTGGCCGCGCGACGGTGATCGACGTCGGCGAAGCGTTCGCGAGCGAGGCCCAGGCGCACGCCTGGCTCCGGAACGCGGGCGAGGATGACTTCGCAGACGGGCTGGCGGTTCTGAATCGAGCGCTCCATGCCTTCCGGCTCGTGACCGCGGATCCCTACCTGACGCCGGTCGGGCGCCACCAGGCGCTCGTGGCACGGGTGGGGTACGGAGCCGGCGAGCAGGTCGCCGACGGCCTCTGGACCCACGCCAACGAGCTCGCCCACAGCCGCGGCCGTCAGCGCCGGGCGACCGTGCTCCAACCCCAGGCCCGACTAGCGGCCGCGCTCAACGGCCGCGAGCGCTCGCTCGCGAGCCAGGAGCTGACGCTCCGCGCGCGGCTCGACCTCGACCACGGCCGCGACCGCGAAGCGACTCTCCAGGTGCTCGTCGCGCTCGATGCCGCGATCGCCGAGCTCACGCTCGACCCCGCCGCCGACGCGCTCGGCGACCGTCTCGAGGAGCTGCGAGGGCGCCGTGACATCACCGCCGTCGCCGCCCAGGAGGCGCTCGCCGGCCCGCTGACACCCGCAAGGCTCGAGGAGGTCGTGTTCACGCTCCAGCGGATCGAGGCGATCTTCCGCGCGCGCGCCGTCGCGAACGCCTAAGTGGCGCTCAATTCGAGCGCCTCGAGCACCGCCTCGAGCTCATCGACCACATCGCCGTCGAGCCGCACCGCGGCGTGCGAGTCGAACGGCGTCGATCCCTGCGTCAGAATCGCGACCTTGCCGCCCGCCGCGAGCGTGATCGAGGGCAGCTCGGCGACTGGATACACCTCGAGCGAAGAGCCGATGCACAGCATCAGATCGGCGCCGCCGGCGAGCCGCTCGGCGCGCGCCAGCGCGTCGGCTGGGAGGTACTCGCCGAACAACACCACGTCGGGCTTCAGCGGCCGCTCGCAGTCGCACCGCGGAACGCCGGCCGGATCGGCCGCCTGGCGCGCGCGGACATCGGCGAGCTCGTACCGCGCCCCGCATTGCAGGCACGAGGCGTGAGCGATCGTGCCGTGCACCTCGACCAGCTCGCGGCTGCCCGCGCGCGCGTGCAGCCGGTCGATGTTCTGCGTGATCACGGCGTCAAGCATCCCCGCCTGCTCAAGCGCCACGAGCGCCTCGTGGGCGCGGTTCGGACGCTTGGCGTCGAGGGTCTGGAACCGCTCGCCATAGAACTGCCAGAACCGCTCGGGGTCGCGGCGGAAGACGTCGATATGTGCGACCTCCATCGGGTTCACGTTCTCCCATAGCCCCGTGCCGGGAGAGCGGAAGTCCGGGATCCCGGATGGCACCGAGATCCCCGCGCCAGTGAGCGCGACGACCGAGCCGGCGTCGCGGATCAGGGACGCGAGCGCGGCCGTGCCCGCTGGCGCCGGAGCCGCGCTCACTTCCCCGAGAATTTCGCCGCGCGCTTCTGCAGGAACGCCGAGATCCCCTCGCGCGCGTCCGCTGACGCGAACACAGTCGCGAAGCCCTGCTTCTCGGCCTCGATCCCCGCGTCGAGATCGCCGGGTGGGTGGGACCCTATTCGCTTGATCTGCTCGACCGCGAGCGGCGCCTGGCCGGCGAGCTTGCGCGCCCACCCGAGCGCCGTATCGAACAGCTCGTGGTCGGCGACGACCCGGTTCGCGAGCCCCATCTCGTAGGCGTCGAAGGCCGAGATCGGGTCGCCGATCAGGTTCATCTCGAGCGCTCTGGACTCCCCGATCAGGCGCGGCAGCCGCTGCGTGCCGCCGAACCCGGGGATGATCCCGAGGTTGACCTCGGGCTGTCCGAAGGTCGCCGACTCGGCTGCGATTCGGAAGTCACACGCCATCGCGAGCTCGCACCCGCCGCCGAACGCACCCGCGTTGACGGCCGCGATCGTGGCCACGCTCGAGCTCTCCATCGTTCGCAGCAGCCCGTGCATCTGATCGAGCAGCTCCTTGCCGCCGGCGCCGTCCATCTGCGTGAACGCCTTGATGTCCGCCCCCGCACAGAACAGCATCGGGTTGGCCGACGCGAATACGAGCGCGCGCACGTCGCCGCCACCCGCCACCCCCTCCCACAGCTTCTGCAGAGCCTGCACGACCTCTGGTGAGATCGAGTTCGCAGGCGGCCGATCGAGCCATGCGATCGCGATCTCACCGCGAGTCTCGAGCTTCACTGGACCGTCATCCCAGCCGGCGTCCGGCCGCGCGTACGGGAAGAACCCCTGGCCGGATTTGACGCCCAGCCGTCCCTGCGCGACCAGCCTGCGCAGGATCATCGGCGGCTCGAAGTTCTCGCCCCACTCCGACTCGGCGAGCTCGAGCCTGGCCAGCAGCTCGTCGAGCCCGATCTGGTCGGCCCGCGCGAACGGCGGCGGCATGATCCCCGCGCCGGCCATCATCCCGAGGTCGATGTCCTTGATCGACGCGATCCCCTCTTCGAGCACGAGGCAGCTCTCGACGAGCGCCTTCAGCGTGAAGCGCTCGACCAGTGCCGTCGAATCGATGTCAGTTCCCGTGCTCATAGAAGCCCTTTCCGGTCTTGAGGCCGAGATCTCCCGCGGCGACCAACTCCTGCATTCGCTTGTGGATGAAGAAGCGATCGCCGTAGGACTCGTGCAGGTGCTCTGCGACATGCAGCACCGTGTCGAGACCGAGCAGATCGGTGAGGAAGAACGGTCCCATCGGCGCGGCCTTCGACTCGGCCACGATCTTGTCGATCTCCTTGATGTCGACTCCCGACTCCTCCTGGTAGCGCCACAGCTCGGAGACGCTCGAGTTCAGGATCCGGTTGACGACGAACCCGGGAGCCTCGCCGCAGCGAATCGGCATCTTGCGGATCGCCTGGGCGAAGCTGATCGCCGCCCCCGTGGTCTCGGGCGAAGTGTCCTCGCCCTCGATCACCTCGATCAGCCGCATCACCGACGCCGGGTAGAAGAAATGGAAGCCGACGACCTTGTCGGGCCGGCTCGTGGCCTCGCCCATCTCGGTGATCGACAGTGAGGACGTGTTCGAGGACAGGATCGCGTGCCCGGGAGTCGCCTCGTCGAGCTCTGAGAACACGACCTGCTTGATCTCCATCCGCTCGGGCACCGCCTCGATCACGAAGTCGACGTCACCGAAGCCCGAGTAGTCGGTCGTGCCGGTGATCAGTCCGAGCTTGCGCTCGAGCTCGGCGTCCTGGAGCTTGCCGGCGTCGACGCGTCCCTGCCACAGCGAGCGGGCCTTTTCGATTCCGGTGTCTACGAACTTCTGGTCGACGTCCTTGAGCACGACCGGGATGTCGGCGTTCGCGATCGTGTGCGCGATCTCGCCTCCCATCGTGCCCGCGCCGACCACGGCGGCTTTGAAGACGAACAATTGAACACTCTCGTTTGTCGTGTAGTCGGGGGCTGCAGCGGCCGGTGGCCGAAGCCCACGGCAGTCTAGTCGCGTCCGGTCGTCAACCCGTAGCGCGGGAGGCCCGCCCCCCCTCGACCTCCACCCCGAACCGCGTGAGCGTCGAGCGCAACGACGAGCGCCACGCGTTGCGAACGAACAGCACGTCCACGATTGGCATCAACAGCGAGCGCTTCTTGAGCTTGTACTCGAGCCGCAGCTCGACCTCGACGCCGTCGTCGAGCGGCGTGAAGGTCACCGACTGGCGCCCACGGATCGAGTCGTCCTCGACCTCGAGCGTCTGGCCGACGAGTTGCTCATAGCCAACAACGAGCTCGGTCACACGTCCGCGCCCGGCCGGCACCGACTGCCAGGTCACGGTCGAGCCAACCGCCGGCCAAGCGCCTTGCACGGAGACCACACTCTCGAGTCCGTCGATCCACCCCGGCCAGCCCGTGGTGTCGTACCAAACCATCTCGGCGTCGTGCACCGAGGCCGGCACCGCCAGAGTCGCAGCGACCGTCGCCATCAGTGCTCGAGCAGCTCCTGGCGGATGACGTCGATCGTGGTCGCGATCGCGTCGAGGTTCGGCGCCAGCCGACCGACGAGCCGCCGGCGCTCTGACTCACCCGCGGCGGTGATCCGGTAGAAGCGGCGGCTGCGCCGCTCGGGATCCTCCCACACGCCGTCAACGAGTCCGCGCGTCTCCAGGGAGCGCAGCAGCGGATACATCGTGTTCGGGTTGACGGACACGGTCCCGGCCGTCAGCGCGCCGATCCGGTCCATCAGCTGGTTGCCGTAGCACGGCCCGGTCGCGACGTAATGGAGCACGAGCAGCGCGACCAACCCCGACCGCCGCAGATCACCGACGAGCGGATCGATCGATCCGGGGCCCTGTACGGATGCCATCGCGACGGATTATCGCTCGCATCTCGCGCCGCGCAGGACTACTGTGTGGAAGCGTGACTGAAAACCTCCCGGAAGCGATCGAGCCGTACCCGAACATCTCCCCGAAGGCGTATGAGCACCCCGCGGATCGGGCCGCGACCGCCGCGCTGAAGTCGATCCCGATGCTCGACACCGTCGTTCGCAAGCTGATCGAGTGGCGCTACGAGCGCGCGATGCGCCAGATGTACCTGAGCAACTCGGTCCGTGTCGGCGAGCGCCAGCTGCCCGAGGTATGGTCGCACCAGGTCGCGGTCTGCAAGATCCTCGACATGCCGCAGACCTACGACCTGTACGTGACCAACGCGCTCCAGACCAACGCGTGGGCGATCGGCTCCCAGAATCCGATCGTGGTCGTCAGCTCCTCGCTGCTCGGCAAGCTCGGTCCCGGAGAGCAGCGCTCGCTGCTTGCCCACGAGGTTGCTCACATCCTCTCGGATCACATGCTTTACACGACCGCGCTCAACATCCTGCTGGGCGCCGGCGGCAACATCCCGTTCCCGCTCGCGATCCCGGCGATGGCGGTTCGGGCGGTGCTGCTCGAGTGGGCCCGTGCGGCCGAATTGAGCTGTGATCGCGCCGAGGCGCTGGTCGTCCGCGACCCGCGGATCGTGTGCCGGCTGCTGATGGTCACCGCCGGGGGCATGAAGGCCGACCAGCTCGATCTCGACGCGTTCATCGCCCAGGCGCGCGAGTACGAGGACTGGGACGATCCGAGCGATCGCGTGCGGCGGTTCTTCTACGAGATCAACGCCACGCACCCGTACGCGGTCAGACGCGTGTCCGAGGTGATGAAGTGGGTGCAGAGCGGCGAGTACGACAGGATCGTCCGCGGCGAGTACATCAAGCGCGGGGAGGAGCCGCCGGTCCGCGAGGAGGCGGGTGACGCGTTCGAGTTCTACGCCGAGCGATTCCGCTCGATCTTCAAGGACATCGGCGACAACGTCACCAAGCTCGGCAGCCAGGTCGGGGGCGTAGCGGAGCAGGTAGCCGACTGGATCCGCGGGCGCGGCGGCGGAGCTCCCGGCGGCGAGGGCTGACGCCGGCGCCTAGCGCACCGGCGGGTCGGACTCATAACGTAAGGCGCCGGTGCTACGCGGGGCAGACGGACCGGTAGGGCCGGTCGGGAAGGACGTCGTGCCACTCCGCGCGGGTGAGGTCGCGTCCGGCGGCTTGGCAGGCGAATCGCTCCCAGGTGCTCACGTCCATCGGCCATTCGACCGCGTTCGAGAGCAGGTTGATGAAGAGCCGCCCGTTGCGCTCGAACAGCGCTTCGGGAACCGTCCCCGTGTACGGACCGAAATCACTCCCCAATCGCGTCCTAGACGGCAGGTCCCAGACGCTGACCGTGTGATCGTTGGAGGAGACCGCCACGCTGCGGCCATCGGGCGAGAACGAAACGTCCGAGATCTCACCGGCCGCAACCTGGATCGACGGGGCGGCCGGCGTGCCGGTGCGTGCGTCGAGCGTCACGAACCGTCCGTCTCCCGTACCGATGCCGACTACCCGCGAGTCGGGCGCGAAGTCGACGGACTCGGCGTCGAGGGTAGAACCTGCACTGAACAGTTGCCGGCCAGTGCGGGCGTCCCACGCGACCAGCCGGGAGCCGGATCCGGTCCAGCAGCAGCCGAGGGCGACGAGCTCGCGCCCGTCGGGGCTGAACTCGACGCCATTCGGTCCGTAGGGAAGGCCGTGGCTCTGGAGCACCTTGCCGGTGGCGATCTGCACCACCTCGACACGGTTGTGAGCACCGTCCATGGGCGCGGTCTGCACGGCCAGCACTTTGCCGTCGGGGCTGGGGTCCGTCCACCATACGGGCTCCGCGAAGCGCAGCGTGCGCGTGACGCGAGCGGTTGCCACGTCCCAGAACGTGATCCGCCGATTGGTCCCGCCCGTGACGAGCGTGCGGCCGTCGGGCATGAACGCGATCGCGGCGGCCGTGGAACCGTCGCGGGCGGGCAGCGTCCGCGTCAACCGCAGCGTCCGCAGGTTGACGATCGCAACTGTCCCGTTGGCCTGGTCGGTCGCCATCAGCTCCGATTGCCGGTTGATCGCGACGCAGGGGGTGAAGCCGCAGGCCTGATCGGGGATGTTCCAGCGGAAGGCGCGCCCGAGGCGCCGAGTGCCGGAGAGGTCAAACGCCGCGACGCTGCCGTCCTGCGTGCCGGAGATCAGGGTGGGTCCGCTCGGGTCGAGCGTCGATAGCGTGCGCGGGCCGGCGCCTGCCGCATAGCTCTCGACGATCTTTCCCGTGACAGGGTCCCAGACATGTATGCCATCCGTCGCCGCCCCGGCGAGCTTGGTGCCGTCGGGAGTGAACGCCAGGCTCCGGATCCAGTGATCCGGTAGGTTGGCGAGCAGAGTCCGGTGGCTACCTGTGCGCAGGTCAAGCAGCGTGACCGACGAGCTCTGGTTCCCGGCGCTCGGGCTAATCTGGCCGAGCGCGACCGTGTCGCCGTTTGGGGCGATCGCGGGCAGTCCACCGAGCGGATACCGGCGGAGGATCCGGCCGGTGCGTGCGTCCCATAGGAGCGTGTCGCCCTGCTGGGCGGAGGTCAGGAGCGTGCCGGCCGGCATCCACGCCACGTGCGGGTCGGCCTGGCCGGGGCGCAGCGGGTAGCGCCGCTGCCAGATCACCTGCCCGCCGGGCATGTCGAGCATCAGCAGCCGCACCGCTGTCGGAACGCTGTTCTCGCCTGGCTCGATGTCATGCGTCACGGCGACATGCCTGCCGTTGGGCGAGTAAGCGACGGCCTCGAAGCCGATCGGTGGCTCGGGCGCGACACCTTTCCACGCCTGGATCAGCCTTGCCCGGCGGTGGGCCACATCGATCGCGTACAGCTCCGAGCGCGCGGCGCCGATCGCCACCGCCATCAGCATCTGGCCGTCCGGAGAGAAGCTCAGCGCACGCTCCCCGACCGGGTCCTCAAGCCGTACGGCGGCCCCGAGGGGCTTCCAGGTCGCCAGATCGATGAAGCGAACGGTCCCCGACAGGTCGCCGACGGCCAACAGCCGTCCGTCCGGGCTGACCCGGAGCGCACTGATTTCGACGTTGGACGGTCGGATCAGGCGGATCAGCGCCGGGTTCTGCTGTAGGTCGGCGAACAGGTCACTGCGCGTCTCGACGCGGTTCTGGAGCTTGACCCCGGCGACGGCGAGCAGCAGCGAGTGATCCACATTTGGATCAGTCAGCGCCTGCACACCCACCCGTTCGGCGTCGGACGTGAGCGCCTGCGCCCGCGCGTCGTTGCGCTGGATCACGGCGATCACCCCGGCCAGCCCAGCGACGATCAACAGCATCACGGCTCCGGCCAGCAATCCGCGCAGACGACGGTTGGTTCGCTGCTGGACGCGACGCTCGCGGTCCGCCTCGGCGACGCCGGCGTCGATGAACGCGCGCTCGCCCGCGTTGAGATCCTCCCGATGGACCTCGGCCCACTCGACCGCGGCGGCGAGCCGGGTACCGCGATACAGCTCCGAGGCTTCGCGTCCGCCCTCTTCCCAGGCGCGGGCCGTGTCGCCTAGGTGGCGATGCAGACGGATCCCCTCACGGTCCTCGTCGAGCCAGCCGCGCAGTGTCGGCCATTCGCGGATCAGAACCTCGTGCGCCACCTCCGCGGTGCCCTCGGCGAGGGTCACCAGGCGCGCGTCGGCGAGCCGCTCGAGCAACTCTCCGACCGCTTCGGGCGAGGCTCCCTCGGGTACCAGCTCCGCGATCGTCACCCGCCGACGCGTCTCGGCCGTCCCTTCGCCGAGCTCGGTCAGTCGCAGGAACATGTTGCGCGTCAGCTGCCTGCGGTCGGCCGGCAGCGAGCCGAGCACCTCGTCAGCCGTTTGTGCGATCGCGGCCGCGACCCCGCCGCTTTCGCGGTAGCCCTCGACGGTCAGCGTGCGACCGTCGCGGCGCTCCCAGGTCGCGCGCAGGGCATGGGAGAGCAGCGGCAGAGCCCCGGGCTCGCCGGCCACGTCGCGGACTGCCAACTCGACCAACCCGGGCTCTAGCCGTAGCCCGGCCAGTCGCGCCGGTTCGGTCACGGCCCGTTCAAGCTCGGCATCGCTCATCGCCCCGAGTAGCACCTGGTTTGCGGCGACCGCGCGGGCCAGCTCCGGGTGGGTGCCGAGCTTCCCGTACATGTCGGCGCGTACGCCAATCGCCACCGGACCGCGAGCCGCAAGCAGTCCGTCGATGAAGGCCTGCTGGCGGTCTGGGTCGTCACATAGCGCGAACAGCTCCTCGAACTGGTCGACGACGATCAGCTCCGCGGGGTCGTCGTCGTCGAGTTCGAGTTGGGGTGAGCTGCCTGGCGTCATCAGCCGCGCCCGCTCGATCCCCGGGACCTCGCCGGCGCGCACGGCAGCAATCACTCCGGCGCGCAGCACTGAGGATTTGCCGCTGCCAGACGCCCCGACGACCGCCAGCAACCGGCCTGGGGCCAGCCGTCCAATCAACTCGGCGATCACCTCCTCGCGGCCAAAGAAATAGTCGCGATCTTCCCGCTCGAAAGCGAGAAGACCGCGGTACGGGCAATCGGTGACGGGCTGCGGAGCGGCCACGCCGGGGCCCTTGAGTGCCTGGATCCGCTCAGGCGCGGCCAGACCCTTCAGACGATGCAGGCCTAGATCCACGAGCGAGCAGCCGGGGGGTAGGTGCCTGCCGACGAGATCCGCGGTGACGGAGGAGAGGAAGATCTGCCCGCCGTCCGCCTGCTGACGCAGGCCGGCCGCGATGATGATCGTGTGGCCGATGTAGTTGGTGCCACGCCGCTCCGCCTCGCCGGTGTGCAGAGCGAATCTGGCAGCGACACGAAGCTCCCCCGGCCACTGCTCGGCCGCGAGCGCGCGCGTAGCGGCCAGCGCACCATCGAGCGCACTCGCCGCAGAATCGAACACCGATACGGTGGAGTCGCCCTCGCCCTCGCCCATCGATTGGATCAAGCGGCCGCCGTGCGCCGCCACGCAATCGGCGATCAACTCATCATGCCGGACGAGCGCCGCCGCCATCGCGGCCGGAGCCGATCCCCACATCGCGGTCGAGCCCTCGATGTCCGAGAGGCAGAAGGTGATCACGCCGGTCGGCAGCGCCTGGGCCCAGCCGGCGCGGAGACGTTCGACCAGCTCGCCGGGCGTCGCCGGGCGGCGCAAGGGGTCGGTCGCCATCCCCAGCCGGATCGCTGCCTCCAACTGCTCCGCCTGCGCCGGGTCGATCCCTTCCCAGGAGGGCAGCACGCCGGCGGGGATCGAACCGGTCAGAAGCGCAAACGCGGTCGCCGCCAGCGCGTAGACGTCGCCAGCTCGCGAGGGCGCGCCGCCCGCCGCGAGCTCG
>Ga0302326_10031567_pt1 | contig 10578 bp, 8 predicted proteins | sample Palsa_T0_3_FD_202264 | JGI IMG/M metagenome (GOLD analysis project Ga0302326, IMG submission 202264) | Peat permafrost microbial communities from Stordalen Mire near Abisko, Sweden - Palsa_T0_3 | ecosystem: Environmental > Terrestrial > Soil > Palsa > Peat permafrost | place: Sweden: Abisko...
GAAACCGTTTCGGGATTGCAATTCACCATCACGGTCTCGTAGCCGTCTTCCTTCAACGCAAATGCGGCGTGGCAACAGCAATAATCGAACTCAATTCCCTGTCCGATGCGATTGGGGCCGCTGCCGAGGATCACAACTTTCGGGCGGTCGACGGCGCCCGACTCATCTTCTTCTTCATAGGTGGAATAAAGGTACGGCGTGAACGATTCGAACTCGGCCGCGCAGGTATCCACGCGCTTGAATACCGGTCTCACACCGAGCTCGTCCCGGCGCGTACGAACTGCTTCGGCTGTCGTATTCCAGAGCTTGCCAAGCTCGGCGTCGCTTGCGCCCGAGCGCTTGGCCTCGAGAAGCAACTCAGGCGATACTTCCTTCAGCGAGCTGGCGGCCACGCGCCGGTCCACCGCCACCATTTCTTCCATCTGTCTAATGAACCAGGGATCTATTTTCGTGAGTGCGCAAACTTCTTCGCCGCTCATGCCGCGCTCGAGCGCCTCGAAAAGCCAATGGATGCGGTCGGGTCCCGGCACGTGGAGCTTTTCGCGCAGCAGCGCGGTGGTCACGTCCGCAGGCGCGCGCCACGGCGTGTGCGGCTCGAGCGAACGAATTCCCTTGCACAGCGCTTCCTGGAACGTGCGCCCGATGGCCATCACCTCGCCGACGGACTTCATCTGCGTCGAAAGTGTGGTGTCACTTCCGGGAAATTTCTCGAATTGCCACTTGGGAATTTTCGCCACCACGTAATCAATGGTGGGCTCGAACGAGCACGGCGTTTTCTTGGTGATGTCGTTGGGAATCTCGTCCAGCGTCATGCCGAGCGCGAGTTTCGCGGCGATCTTGGCGATCGGAAATCCGGTGGCCTTGCTCGCGAGAGCGGAGCTGCGCGAGACGCGGGGGTTCATCTCGATCACCACCATGCGGCCCGTTTGCGGATCGATGGCGAACTGAATGTTGGAGCCGCCCGTTTCCACGCCCACTTCGCGGATGATGGCGGCGGCCGCGTCGCGCATGCGCTGATATTCCTTGTCGGTCAAGGTCTGCGCGGGCGCGACCGTAATGGAGTCACCCGTGTGGATGCCCATGGGGTCAAAATTTTCTATCGAGCAGATGACCACGAAATTATCGCGGAAATCGCGCATCACCTCGAGCTCGAATTCCTTCCAGCCCAGCACGGATTCCTCGATGAGCGCTTGATGCACGGGGCTGGCGTCCAGGGCGCGCGCAATCAGGTCCGCGAATTCCTCGCGATTGTACGCAATCGAGCCGCCCGTGCCTCCCAGCGTGAACGACGGCCGAATCACCACGGGATAACCGAGTTCGTCCGCAAGACGCACGGCGTCGGGCACCGTGGTGACAACCTCAGACGCGGGAACTTCAAGTCCAATCTTGCGGCACGCGTCTTTAAAGAGCAGGCGATCTTCGGCGATTTTGATGGAGCGCAGCGACGCGCCAATCAACTTCACATTATATTTCTCAAGAATTCCGGCCTCGGCGAGCTCCACGGCGAGATTTAAGCCCGTCTGGCCGCCCACGGTGGGAAGCAGCGCGTCGGGACGCTCGGCGGCGATGATGGCTTCGAGATATTCCTTCGCCAGCGGCTCGATGTACGTGCGATCCGCGGTTTCGGGATCGGTCATGATCGTCGCCGGGTTCGAATTGACCAGAACGACTTCGTATCCTTCCGAGCGCAGCGCCTTGCATGCCTGCGTGCCGGAGTAGTCGAACTCGCACGCCTGCCCGATGATGATCGGCCCCGAGCCGATGATCAGAATTTTCTTGATGTCAGTGCGCTTCGGCATTCTTCTCCGTCACGACGTGCCATGTTCCATCAGCGCGATGAAATCGTCGAACAAGTAGCGCGCGTCATGGGGGCCCGGCGAGGCCTCCGGATGGTATTGCACGCTGAACAAAGGCAGCGAGCGGTGGCGCATGCCCTCGTTCGTGTGGTCGTTCAGGTTCAGGTGCGTGATTTCGACGTCGCTCGCGGGCAGCGAATCCGGGTCCACGCAAAAACCGTGATTCTGCGCGGTGATTTCCACTTTTTGCGTGCGCAGATTCTTCACCGGATGATTCGAGCCGTGATGTCCGAATTTCAGTTTGAAGGTGCGGCCACCCAGCGCGAGGCCGCAAAGCTGATGTCCCAGGCAAATTCCGAAAATCGGAACGCGGCCGAGCAGCTTGCGAATATTTGAGACGGCGTAGCCAATCGGTTCCGGATCGCCGGGGCCGTTCGAGAGAAACACGCCATGCGGCTTGAGTGCGAGCACGTCCTCGGCGGAAGTTTGCGCCGGAACCACGGTGACCTCGCAGCCGTGATCCACAAGCAGGCGCAAAATATTCTGCTTGATGCCGAAATCGTAGGCCACCACGCGATAGGGAGCGTGCGCTCCTTGCACCGGAGCGCCGGCGATGGGCTCGGCAAGATCGATCGAGCCGCCGGACCAATCGTACTGTTTCGCGCAGGTGACGCGGCTGGCAAGTTCGAGCCCGGCCATGGTCGGGAGCGCGCGGGCTTCTGCAATCAGTTTTTCCGCGGGCGTGTCGTCCGTGGCCACCACGCCTCGCAGCGCGCCCACGTCACGCAGATGCCGCACGAGCGCGCGCGTATCCAAATCCCAGATTACCGGAACGCCGTGGCGCTCAAGATAGTCCTGCGCGGATTCGCTCGCGCGCCAATTCGAGGCCAGCGCGGAAAACTCGCGCACCACCAGCGCTTCGATGTAGGGCTTGGCGGATTCTTCGTCGTCTAGATTGGTACCGACGTTGCCGATGTGCGGATACGTCAAGCAGACGATCTGGCCGGAATAACTGGGGTCGGTGAAAACTTCCTGATAGCCGGTGAGGCTGGTATTAAAAACGACTTCTCCGCCACGCCGGGTGCGAGCGCCCGCGGCGCGGCCTTTAAAAACTCGCCCGTCTTCGAGCGCGAGGATCGCGCGACCTGCGGGGTGTTGCGCCAGTGTGTCCTCCAGTAGATTTCATCGCGATGCCGCGTTGACCGTTGATGACATCGTCAGCGAACCAAAATGATCCACCGGCCAATAAGCGAACACCGCTTTGCCGTAAATAAACGGCCGGCCCACGGGACCGAAAACGCGCGAATCGTTCGAGCTATCGCGGTGGTCGCCCATCACGAAATAATTTCCTTCGGGAATCTTGATCGGGCCGTAACTCGAGCCGTCCAGGTAGCTCGGCGGAATGTACAGCTCCTTCAGCTCTTTTCCATCTACGTACAAGCGTCCGTCGCGCATCTCGAGCGTCTCGCCGGGCAAGCCGACGACGCGCTTGATGAAAGACTTCGAGCGATCGAGAGGATACCAGAAAACGACCACATCGCCGCGCTCGATGGGCTCAAAACGATAAACAAATTTGTTGATGAAGATGCGCTCCTGATCGCTCAGAAGCGGCGTCATGCTGGTGCCCTCGACCTTCACCGGCTGGTACAAAAAGATAATAATTACGAGAATGAGCCCCAGAAACACGGCCAGATCGCGCGTCCAACTGCGCAGCTCGCGCCGCAATTGCGGCAAACCGGAGCCCTCCGGCGTGTTCGGCTGTCCAGCATTGGAGAGGTCAAGCATTCGGCGCCTAATTATTTATAGCACGGCAGGGCGATGCGCGCCAAGTCTTGCAACGGGCTTCTCCACGAAGCATTTTTGACGCCGCAGATGTTCACTCGCCGAGAGTGAAATGCAGAATTGCCGCGCCGGCCAGGACCGCCGTTTCCGTGCGCAGAACATTTTCGCCGAGCGAAGCTTCGGCGAATCCGGCGCGGGCGGCGGCTGCGAACTCATCGTCGGTCCAGCCACCCTCCGGGCCAATCGCCAGCGCGGCGACGGGTTCCGCGTAAACGGTGAGCACGTCGCGGATTAGTTTCGCCTCGCGCCGCTCGGAAAGCAGAATCTTGCACGCAGCGGTGGCCTGCGAAAAGGCCGCTTCGGGCCGCACGGGGCTCGGCGCCTGGCCTTTTCGCGCTGCGTCCAGCGAGGCGCGCAGCACCGGCGGGCGCAGCCGCCGCGATTGTTGCGCTGATTCCGCAAGAATTCGCTCCCAGCGCGCCCAGCGCTTTTGCGCAGCGGCAATCAAGGGCTTGTCCGTGCGTGCGGCTGCCAGCGGAACGATTTCCGTCACGCCGAGCTCGGTGGCTTTCTCCAGGCACCACTCGAAGCGGTCGAATTTGACCAGGGACACGAGCAGATGAAGCTGCAGAGCGGGCTCCCGCGATTCGATGGGTTCGACGAGCGCGAACTCGATGCGCTTTTCCCCGCGCTTCGGCAGGGCGACGCTCTCCACCCGTGCGAGCCAGACGCGCTCGCCATCGCTCAATTCGTAGAGCTGTCCCGGCTCGGCGCGCAGAACGCGTCCCAAGTGCTCGGCAGTCTCGCCAACGAGCGTGGCTGAACTCGAATCGAACCGATCGACAAAGAAGCGGCGGCGCATGCAGCGCATTCTAACCCGGCAGGACGAATGCAACCACAGATGAACGCAGATTACTCGAGGAAAATGAATTACCCGAAGATGTCCTTTACCTTGTCGAAAAAGCTGGACGACCGCTCCGCGGGCCTATTCTCGACCTTCATGGATTGCCCGAGTTGCTCGAGCAGGCGGCGCTGTTCGCGGGAGACTTTCGACGGAATCACCACGCGAATGCTGACGTAGAGGTCGCCGCGCCCCCCGTGCGGATTCGGCAGTCCTTTCGCCTTCTTGCGGAAAATCTGGCCCGACTGCGTGCCCTCGGGAATCTCGAGATCCTCATCACCCTGCAGCGTGGGAATCTTTACCGTCGCGCCCAGCGACGCTTGCGCGATGCTGACCGGGATGGTGCAATAAAGGTCCGCGCCGCGGCGCTCGAAGAACGCGTGCTCTTTCACTTCGAGAAAAATGTAAAGATCGCCTGCCGGCCCGCCGTTCGTGCCGGGCTCGCCCTGCCCTGCCATGCGCAGCCGCGTCCCGGAATCGACGCCGGCGGGAATCCCCACTTCGAGAGTGCGTTCGCGTTCGATGCGCCCCTGCCCGCGGCAAGTGGCACACGCCTCCCGAATCGTGCGACCTGCGCCCTGGCAAGCCGGGCAAGTCCGCGTGATGGAAAAAAATCCCTGCTGATAGGACATCTGCCCCTGCCCGCCGCAGGTTCGGCAGGTTTCCATGCCGGTGCCGTGCTTCGCTCCCGTGCCTTTGCAGGTCTCGCAAGTTTCCCGCCGCGCGATGCGAATCTTGGTGTTGGCTCCCGTGGCCGCTTCTTCAAAGGTCAGCGACATGTCGTAACGCAAATCGGCCCCGCGTTGCCCGCGTGGCGCACGGCTTCCGCGCCGGCGGCCTCCGCCCAAAACTTCCTCGAACCCGAAAAGGTCGCCGAGAATGTCCTGAAACTCTTCGAAAATGGTGGCATTGAAACCCGAATCGAAGCCCCGGTTATTCAGCCCGGCATGGCCATAGCGGTCATACGCCGCGCGTTTCTGCGCATCGGAAAGGACGCTATATGCTTCGCTGGCCTGGCGAAAATTGTGTTCTGCGTCCGCTTTGTTCTCCGGATTGCGGTCTGGGTGCCATTGCAACGCGAGCTTGCGATACGCGGACTTGATCTGATCGGCCGAAGCATCGCGCTCCACGCCCAGCACTTCGTAGAAATCTTGAGAATTTTTCGCCGCCATGGGTCCCTTTTCTTTTTTAATCTCGAATCCGCGAGCTCATCTCAGCTCCGCTTGCTTTGCGCGCCAAGCAAATCCAATCGAACGAGTTCCCTATCCGATGCGCTCGCGAAGCTTCACGATTCGCGCGAGCCCGCCACGCGAACCATGGCCGGGCGCAGCACGCGGCCGTGGAACACATAACCCGGCTGCAGCTCCCCCACCACCACACCCTCGGGATGTTCCGTGGTCTCCACGCGCTCGATCGCGTGATGCAAATGCGGATTGAATTCCTTGCCCACGGCTTCGATGCGCTCCAGTCCCTGCTTCGCGAGCAGGTCCGAGAGCTGCCGCCGAATCAGCTCGAAGCCTTTCTGATATTCGGCGTAACCCGGTTCATCGCTTGTAGCGAGAGCGCGATCGAATGCGTCGAGCACCGGCAAAATACTTTCGATGAGCGATTCGACGCCGCGATGGCGGTCTTGCTGCCGCTCTTTCTCCACGCGCTTGCGATAATTTTCGAAATCCGCCTGCCGCCGGACGAGCGTGTTCATCAACTCCTGTTTTTCAGCTTCTAATTTCTGCAGCGCATCGCCGGAGGCCGCGTCCGAAGCAGAATCTGCTGCCGACGCCACGGTCTCGGCGTCCTTCCTCGGCGCGAATTCCAGCGGCGCGCGAAGCTTTTCCGCGCCCGTTGCCGCCCCGGAGCTCGATTTGTCTTTATCCTTGTGCGACATCGAAAAGGTCAACTCCCTTCCTGGTTTTCCGAAAATATCTGCGCCATGAACGCCACCGCGGTGATCACGCGCTCGTAGTGCATCCGCATCGGCCCCAGGATCCCCAGCGTGCCTTGCACCTGGTCGTTCGATGAATACGAAGCGGAAACGAGCGCCAGATGCTTTCCGCCGTTCGAAATTTTATCCAGCCCCAATTCCACGTGCACCGGCTCCGGCGCTTCGATGCAGCCGCTCAAAAGCGCGATGAGCCGGTCTTTTTCCTCAATGGCTTCGAGCAGCTCGCGCAACTGTTCCTGGCTGGTAAAATCGGCGGAAGCGGCAATCAGCGCGGCGCCTTCCACGTATATCTTGCGGTCCGTGCCGTCGCCCAGAATGCTCGGGTCGCACAGCAGCAGCGCGTCATCCGCCAGGCGGCCGTATTGCTCGCGGTCTTGTGCGAGCTGCTTGCGAAGATCCGCGCGCATGGCCTCGAGCGTCCAGCCGGTGTAATGCCGGTTCAAATAGTCCGCGATACGGTCCAGGTCTTCCTGGCGGAACGTCCGCTCCGGCCGAATCAATTTGTCGCGCGTCTGTCCTCCGCCTGAAACCAGGACGATCAGAACGCGCCCATCCGGCAACAGCAGAAACCGCAGATGCTCCACCACGCTCCGCGCCAGCGGCGGCGAAATAAAAATTCCCAGCCCGCGCGAGACGGCTGCCAGGACGTGGCTCGCGCGCTCCATCACCGCTTCCGGCGTCTGCGCCGCTTCCAGTTCCCGCCGAATCCACTGGCGGTCTTCCGGGCTTGCGGTGGCCTGCGCCGCGACCTGCTCGACGAAAAATCGGTATGCTGCCGCGGTGGGAACGCGCCCGGCGGAAGTATGTGGCTGATACAGCAACCCTTGCTCTTCGAGGTCGGCCATCACGTTGCGCACCGTCGCCGGACTCAGCGGCTCCACGTGCATGCGCGCGATGCTCCGCGAAGACACAGGCTCGCCCGTCTCGATGTACGCCCGCACCACATCCGTCAGGATTTGCTGGTGGCGCTTCTGCTGTAGGATCGTCGAGCCCATTGGGGAATGCGGTCTCACTCGGCGCCCGCCGAAAATTCGGGGCCTTGAACCATTATAAGTCAGTCTAATAGGTGCAGTGAAGGGCGTCAACTGAGGCAAGCAGACAGTTTCCGGCCAAAACGCGCGTTAGCCGCCGGGCTTGGATCCCTGCGAGGATTCCCGCCTGCGCTTTGTTCGCAAAAAACAAGCGTTCGCAAAAAACAAGCCCTCGGCTGATCCTGAAAGGCGCCGCGTGAAACACTGCGCCGTGGCAGCCGAGGGCTCGTAAGGCCGATGCCGAAAGCGCGCGGCTCAGTCCCTACCCGCTGGAGTGGGGCCTTGGCCTGGAGCCTCCGACCAAATGTGAATGTTGTGTGTTTCCTTCAGGAAAATGCTGCCAATGATAAACGTCATTCCGGCCACAATCATCGGGTAATAGAGTCCGGCATATATATTGCCGGTGGCCGCCACGGACGAGAGTCCAATGAGCGGCAATAATCCTCCAAACACTCCGTTTCCTATATGGTAAGGCAGCGAAACGGACGTGTACCGAATCTTCGCCGGGAAAGCCTCGATCAGATAAGCGGCGATCGGGCCGTAAACCAGGGTCACATACAAAACCTGGAGGAAAATCAGCAGCACGAGCATGACTTTGTTTGGATTCGTAGCCACCTTGGCCGGGACCAACGCGCCAGTGGCGTCGGTAGTCATGGCCGTAAGCTTGATGGCACCGGTCACCTTGTCGGTTGTGTGTGTCACCGAGACAATGTTGTTTCCCGCCGCGCGTTCCATGGCGTGATAGATGGGAATATAGGTCAGCACCGCGAGCAGGCACCCCGCCATCATCAGCTTCTTCCGGCCGATGCGGTCGGAAAGCGCGCCCACCACGGTGAAGAACGGCATGCCGATCAGCAGCGCGATGGCCACGATGATGTTGGCCGTCTTGATGTCCACCTTCAACACCGTCTGCATGTAAAACAATGCGTAGAACTGCCCGGTGTACCACACCACACCTTGCCCCGCAGTTGCTCCGAAAAGCGAAATAAGCACCAGCTTCAGGTTCGGCCATTTTGTGAACGCGTCCTTCAGCGGTTGCGTGGACGTCATTCCCGCGCTCTTCAGCTGTGCGAAGATGGGAGACTCCTTCATCTTCAACCGGATGTAGAGCGAGATGGCCACCAGAATGATCGAGATCAGGAATGGAATGCGCCAGCCGTAGGCCGCGAAGTCTTCCTTGGACATCGAGTTTTGCGTGATCAGAATCACGATGAGCGATACGAAAAGGCCCAGCGTGGCCGTGATCTGGATGAAGCTGGTATAAAAGCCGCGCTTGTTGTCGGGCACGTGTTCGCCCACGTAAACCGCGGCGCCGCCGTACTCTCCGCCGAGCGCCAGTCCTTGCAGCACGCGAATCAAAATCAGAACGACCGGCGAGAACCAGCCGGCGGTGGCGAAGGAAGGCATCAGGCCGATGGCGAAGGTCGAAAAACCCATCAGCGAAAGCGTTACCAGAAACGCGTATTTGCGTCCGATCAGATCGCCGATGCGCCCGAAGAAGAGCGCGCCGAAAGGCCGCACGAGAAAGCCCACCGCAAACGTCGCGAGATATGCGATCAGCGCGAAAGTCTCGTGCCCGGGCGGGTAAAACTTCAGAGACAAAATGGCAGCCAAGCTTCCGAAAATGTAGAAGTCGTACCACTCGATCATGGTCCCGACAGATGAAGCCATGATCACGCGCCAGATGCCGTACTCTGCAGTACCGCTTCCCGCCCGTTGCGCGTTGCTCGCCATGCGTTCCTCCGTGATGAGCTGGATTTAGCCTTTGAGTTCTTCGACGGACCCGCTGTAGCGCACCTAAGATTCCCTATTGCTTTTCCAACGCTGCGTTAACCGTTAAATCGGAACCCTCTGACACGGCCAGATCCCGCTTCCACGGCGCAAAGCCCGGCAGCGACAACTCCACCGTGTGCGTGCCGGGAGCAAGGGCAATCCCGGATGGAGTGCTGCCCGCATACTTTCCGTCCAAAGTGATTTCAGCTCCCGGCGGTGTCGAAATAAAGTTGCATAGGACGTTCCCGGCAGGCACCTTCTGCGCGGCGCGCAGCGGTGGTGCGGGAGCGGCAATGGGCGCGGAAGCCGAAGCCCTCTGTCCTGGCGCCACGGTCACCGGCTGCGGGGCTGGCCGCGGCTCTGGGGTCAGCGTGGCCGGAGCAGGACCCAGCGCGTCTGGCCCACCTTGTGACGGCGCGGCGGCCGCGGCGCCAGACTCCGGCGTGGGCGCTTCCCCCGCCAGCCGGAATAACCTCGTGGATATCTTGCCGTTCGGATTTTGAATCCAAACCGTCAGGCCGTGTTTTCCCTTGCGCGCTTCATAGCTTTCGCCCACCGCCAGCGGAGCACACTTGGACCAGCGCGAATCCACCGAGCATGTAATGACGAAGGAGTTCCCGTCGCTGTCTTGCACCCTCATCACGCTTTCCCCGGTCGCATTTTTGCTCTCGTTGCAATAGGCCGAGAAGTTCTGCATATCGCAATCCTTGGGGACCGGGTTTGAATCGGCCAGCGGATGGAACTCCGCGGTGAGCACCTTGATGCGGATGGGCGAGTACTGGGAAGAATCCGCCGCCGCACCCGTGACACTAGCGAGTAACAATGCCGGTACCAGCCAGAGAGGTCGGTGGACGGAGCCCATAGCGCCTTTTCAGTCGTGAAGTTGGGGACAGAGGCTCTCAGCCGCGGTCGGCGCACCGAGAGCACTCCATCCCCTCGTCAATCGAAGCGTTCTACAACAAGCAGTTAGAACGTAAAGACCGGGCCAAACTCGATCCGATGGTCTTGCCATTCGTTGGACGAGCTTCCGGCGATGTCATAAAAGTCGCCAGGCGCCAACCGCGTAGCATACACCGAGTACTCGGTACCGAATGTGCACCACGGGTTCAGCTTGTAGTAGAGAGTTGCCGCAAACATCTTGCCCATCAACAGGGGCAACGGGGACAAGGTGTTGGCTGACGGATTGTAGTTGGGGTTGGTCAAATCTCTGTGCACTACCTGGTCTTTGCCGATGTGCAGATAGAGCTGCCAGCCACCCATGCGGCCTTTGGGATCGGCGTTCACCCAGCGGGAGAGAGGCAATCCCAGGTTCAGGAATCCGCCGAACGAACGAATGGGCTTTTGCGGAGCAAT
>Ga0302326_10031569_pt1 | contig 10577 bp, 10 predicted proteins | sample Palsa_T0_3_FD_202264 | JGI IMG/M metagenome (GOLD analysis project Ga0302326, IMG submission 202264) | Peat permafrost microbial communities from Stordalen Mire near Abisko, Sweden - Palsa_T0_3 | ecosystem: Environmental > Terrestrial > Soil > Palsa > Peat permafrost | place: Sweden: Abisko...
CCATCTCGTTCCCGATTGTCTACAGTTTCCAATCGACTTGTTACCTGTTGACTAGCCCGCCCGACAGCTCGTTCCGGCTACCCCGCCGCCGAGCTTCTCCGCGCTTGTCGCCGCCGCGAGGCACGCGGACATCGTGACGACGGACCGTCCAGAAGTTGCCGCACTCCTCCGGTTCGCAGATGGTGCCGAGACCACCATCGAGGTCTAACGCGACGAGCCGACGCCTCTGGTCCTAGGCGACCAAGGCCCGGATCTCGATTGAGAGGCTGGCAGCTATCCCGATGCCGCCGTTCCCAGGCGGGCTTGGAGGAGGCGACGCTCCGGTTCGGTCGGGGCGAGTGAAATGGCCGTTTGCAGCTCTCGGGCAGCCTCGCCGCGCCGACCGAGGCGGCCGAGAGCGTCGGCGAGGGCGGCGTGCCAGAGGTGGGAGCGCTCTAGGCCGCGAACGACTTCCAGGGCGGCCAGTCCCGCTTCGGGCCCGTACCGCTCGGTGACCGCGATCGCTCGGTTGAGCGTCACCACAGGGTTCGCGGTGATCGTCCCCAGTAGGTCGTAGAGGCCGATGATGCGGTCCCAGTCCGTCTCTTTCCAGGTTGGGGCGGTGGAGTGGGCGGCCGCGAGGTGAGCCTGGAGTTGGTAGGGCCCGGCAACCCCGCCTGACCAGGCCACGGCCCTGGACAACCACGATGATCCCTCGCCGATTGCTGCTGTGTCCCAGAGGCTGCGGTCTTGATCGGGCAGCATGACGGCCTCACCGTCGCAATTGGTGCGGGCTGGGGTGCGGGCCGAGGTGAACAGCAAGAGTGCCAGTAGCGACAGCACCTCAGGTTCGTCGGGCATCAGCTCGGCCAAGAGGCGGGCCAAGCGGACGGCCTCCGCCTCCAGGTCCACCCGGGTGATCCGCTCGCCCTCAGTCGGCGCGTGTGCCTCGGTGGCGATCAGGTACACCACGGCCAGCACCCCGGCCAGGCGACCCGGGAGTTCTGCGTCGGCCGGGATGGCGTAGGGGATCTTCGCCGTGGCGATCTTGGCTCTGGCGCGTACCAGGCGCTTGGCCATGGTGGCCTCTGGCACCAAGAAGGCCCGGGCGATCGCTGCCACCTCCAGGCGTGCCAGGGTACGAAGTGCCAAGGCGACCTGGGCCTCGCGGCTGAGCGCCGGATGACAGCAGATGAAGGTCAGGCGCAGCAGGTCGTCTCGTAGTGTCCCATCCGGTCCAATCGCCTCGATCACCTCCTCGAGCTCATCAACGGGGGCTTGGGCCCCCCAGCCGAACGCCTCGGTCTCCTTGGCATGCCGGGCCGATTCCCGACGCAAGACGTCAAACGCTTTGCGCCGAGCGACGACCGTCAGCCACGCCCTCGGGTTGTCAGGGATCCCGTCCTGCTTCCAAGTTCGCATCGCGACGATGGCGGCCTCCGAGAGGGCATCCTCGGCGACTGCGAAGTCACCGGTGCTCCGGGCCAGGGTGGCGAGCACCCTCGGGCCTTCGGTCCTCAGCACATCGACGAGGAGGTCGTTCGCGCTCAAGCCGGACGCCTCCAGCTAGGGCCGGACCACCGGGGCCACTGGACGGAGCTCGATCTTGCCCGACCAGGCGGCAGGGATCTGTGCCGCCCAAGCGATCGCTTCGTCCAGGTCGGCCGTTTCCAGCACGAAATACCCGCCGAGGACCTCCTTCGCCTCGGCGTAGGGACCGTCGGTCAGCATCACATCGCCTCCCTTGCCCCCCGAGACGGTGATGGTGGTCGACGTCGTCACCGGGTGCAACTTCTCACCGCCGCGCATGACGCCCGCTTCGGTCGCTCGGCGCGCGAACGCGGTGTACTCGGGAGAGAACTCGGACTCCGGTGGTTCGTCCCAGTACTGATCTCGGTCGTAGTACAACAGGGCCACATACAGGGCCATCTCGTCTCCTCCCACTAGGTGGGTGTCGTTAGCCGGAAGAACACTTTGTCGGGCGATGCTCCCAGGGGCACCGAGCCAGGCGCCAGCAGTGGCTGTGGCCTACCCGTGCCCCGGGGACCGAACGTCAATTTAGGGGGCTGTTGTGGTACGACGCGACGAACCAATGGCCGTCGCGTTTGGCCACCACCCAGGTTGCGCGCACCATCCGGGCGGATGGGCAGGTGGTCTCCCCGGGGAACACGATCCCGCCTTCGCTGACCACGATGGCCGTCTCGTCGTTCACGAAGCGCACGTCCTGGGGCGCGTCGATGATACGTGACCCCTTCAGCGGGCCCCCGAACCCGGCCGCCATGGTGGTCCGGATCTCCTGGCGGTCCTTCTTGTACACGCCCGGCTGCACGACGGTGGCGTCGTCGAGGTACACAGCCACAAACTCGTCGGCGTCGTTGGCCTCCCAGGCCGCGTAGCCAGCCTGGATCACCGCCAGAACGGCCCTCCTGTCGGCATCGGTCTTGTTGCTCATGGGTCTCCTCGTTCCTGTCCTCCAGGTGGCGTTCGCCACCCGTGTAATGGACGCACGAGCTCCCCCCGAAAGGACACGCTTCGGCACCAGCGAAGAGTTCCTCGTCTGCTATAGCGCCGGCCTTGCCGACCTACGAGACGACCGAGCGCTTTCGGCACGAGTACTAGCCCCTTGACGTGAGCCAGCCCAAAAGGTTCGGGTCCCGATCGAGAGGCCGGCCTCTGGGAGGTGGGCGTGTCCCGATAGGCGCTCCACCAATACGGCGGCTGTGGCAGCGGTAAGAGCTAAGGGTCGCAACGATGAACCCAACGTCAGACGGTCTCGATTCGGATGGATCGCCGCGTCGCTGCCAGGATCTTTCTTATGTGGCTCGCGTTGGAGGTGATGATCGCGTCGTCGCGGCGGCGGGCGGCGCCCTCTACAACGGCGACGTCGACCACGTCGTCGTGGTCCGCTCGACCGGCGAGCTCGCCGACGTGGCGCGCTTGGTCAGCAGTCATCGGCTCGATGTCGCAACCGGCCAGCATGCGGGCCAAGCTCGCCTGGCGGGGGCCGCCTCTCCAGGCTTCGGCCATGACCGGCGCGGGAACGACAGGTACCACCTCTTCTGCGATCAACCCGATGTGCAATGCCCACATGTGGCGGTCGTTCCGTTCGCCAGCGATGAGCGCACCGGTGTCGTAGGTAACCCCCGTCACTTACGCGGACCGTTTCGTCGAAGAGCGGTCCAGAAGCTCCCGAGCTCGAGCCAAACCCTCGGCAAGCTCTTTCTCAGTCAACGGCCCGACATCGGCTTCCCATGCCGCCACGCCCCGGCGTCCGGCTTCCAGGCGAAGACGACGAGAGGCGGTCTCGGTGATCCACGCACTGAAGGTTGAACCGGACGCCGTCGCAGCCTCGTCGATAGCCTTGGCCAGCTCTGGAGGGAACGACACCGATCGTTTGTCACGTTGCGCCATAACGAAAATAGTAGCACAGGCGGTAGGACAACGGAGCGGTAGGACAACGAGCGTTAGGGCGGCCCGACAAACTCCCGGAAGGGCGGCCTCGGATCTCGCTAAAAGCCTGCAGCTGGTCCCCTTCCGACCGCATTCCTGCGTCAATGGAGAAGGCGACGCGTGGAACGACGGGTGGTCGTGATCGCTGTCAGCCGACCGGGAGTCTCCGCGCTAATCAGTGCTTTGGCCGAGGTGCGGTAACCTCAAGACATGGAGCCTGCTCGCGAGGTGGAGTTCGTCTTCGAGCCCGAACCCGAGGGTGGCTACCACGCTTATGCTCCGGAGCTGCAGGACTGCCCACACAGGGCGACGACCTCGAGGAAGCCACGGCGAACGCCGAGGAGGCCCTTGCGCTCTATGTCGAGGGGCTGCGCGAAGAGGGTCGGCCGCTAGAGATGGGTGTTGTGCGGCGCAGGCTTCGGCTGCCCGCTTAAGCCCAAGTCTTCCGGTTGTCTCCGGCGCAGAGCTCGTCTCAGCGCTCGGGAAACTCGGGATTTTGCGCGACGCAGGTCTGGATGCCGACGCATTGCGAGGCTTACTCTGAAAGCGCCCGGATCGCGATGGAGAGGCCGGCAGCTGAGAGATGGGCACGTTCCGACAGGCGTGCCCATCTCGCAGTGCCGGTCCTCCATTGCTGTAGCCAGTTGCGCGGACAGACGAACCGCTAGGTAGCAGCCTCCACGGGCACCGGTTCCCGGCCCGCGAGCAGCTCGGCTACCTCGGCTTCGAGGATCCTGCGGAAGGCACGGCGGCCGTTGCCACGGTCGAGCACGGCCACTTCGAGCTCTCGCGAGGAGAGCTCGCGCTCGCCACCGGTGAGAGCCTGGACCGAAGCCTTGAGCGCCTGCCCGAGCGACCACTCGGCCTTGTAGGCCTTGGCGAGGCGCGCAGTGATGGTCTCGGCCTCTCCCCCGAGGGCCGTGAAGCGGTCTTCGTCTACGACCGTACCGTCGTAAAGAATGTGGAAAATCTGGTCCTCACCAGGCTGGGCCCCAACCTCGGCGACCAGGATCTCCACTTCGAGCGGTTTCATTTCATGAGTGAAGACGTTGCCCATGTAGCGGGCATAGAGGTTCGCCAGCGAGCGGGCGTCGACGTCCTCCCTGCTGAACTGGTACCCCTTGATGTCCGCATGCTGCACCCCTGACACCCGGAGCTGGTCGAACTCGTTGTACTTGCCGACCCCGGCGAAGGCGATCCGGTCGTAAATCTCGCTCACCTTGTGCAGCGACCGGGAGGAGTTCTCGGCGCATATGAGCACCCCCGTCGAGTACACGGTGGCGACGAGGGGGCGACCACGGCCGATGTTCTTCCGGGCGAAGTCGGCCTTGTCCTTCATGAACTGCTCAGGCGCTACGTAGAACGGCATCGCCATGGCTATTTCGCCTTCCGCGTCGCTGGGGCCTTGGCCGGCGTGGCCTTGCTCGGACGACCCTGGTCCGGCTCATCCGGATCCACTGGGGGTGGCGTCCTGTTGACCTCCGCCGAGGTCAGGTGGCTGATCACCCTGCCGAAGGCCTGGGCGACCTCTGGTTCGGGGACCCGCTCGAAGCCCTGCGCCGTGATCGTGGCGACGGTCGGGAAGATGCCGCGCACGGCGTCGGGCCCGCCGGTGGCGGAGTCCTCGTCAGCGGCCTGCCAGAGCGCCTGTACGCAAAGGTCTATCCCCTGTTCCCGGGACATGTCGTCCTTGAAGCCGAGCTTGATCGTGGTACGGGCATCGCGGCCACCCGAGCCGTCCGCGTGGTAGTCGGTCTCCTCGTAACGCCCGCCCGTCGGGTCGTAGGTGTAAATGCGGCCCTTGGCGCGGCGCAGGTCGTAGCCCGCGAAGAGCGGCACCACGACGAAGCCCTGCATCGCCATGCCGAGGTTGGCTCGCACCATCTGAGAGAGCTGGTTGGCCTTGCCCTCCAGGGAGAGGGCCTGGCCCTCGACCTTTTCGTAGTGCTCGAGCTGGAGCTGGAAGATGCGGACCATCTCCATCGCCGGTCCCGCCGCGCCCGCGATTGCCACCCCGCTATGGGTGTCGGCGGCGTGCACCTTCTCCATCGTGCGGTGTGCGATCGCCGAGCCGGCGGTGGCCCGCCGGTCGCCGGCCATGATCACGCCGTCGTTGTAGCGCACGGCGCAGATCGTCGTACCGTGGGTCACCTGGAAAGGCTGTGCCGAAGCGCGCCCGTCCCCCCCACCGGGGACTGTCAGCATGCCGGGGCCGCCGCCGGGCAGCCGGCCCGGGACGGTCTGGGCGCCTGGCGCGCCGGCCGGGCCGCTGCCCGGAAAGGGGCCGAAGCCAAGCCTGTGGAGCACCTCGTTGAAATTAGGCCCGGGGTCGTTGCCGGGCGGGAACATGGGTAGCGTCATAGGTGGTTACTGGCCACCCTTTTGGACATAAGACTTCACGAACTCCTCGGCGTTGTCCTCCAACACCTCATCGATCTCGTCCAGGAGGTCATCGAGTTCCGCCTTCAGTTCCTCGCCGCGCTTGGAACCGGCAGGGACCTCTTCGACCTGCTCCGGCTCCGCACGTGCGGGCGCTTGTTTTTTTATCTGCTCTCTCTCAGCCATTGTTTTCGCTCCTCAAGAGCCCAGTCGCTCCAGCAGTTCCGCCGGAGTGTTGCACCGTGCCAATAGTTCATCGACATGCGCCGCCGTGCCTCTAAGCGGCTCCATCATCGGGACCCTACGAAGTGGGTCGTTGCCAAGGTCAAATACCAGCGAGTCCCAGTTTGCGGCGGCTATCGCCTGCGGCCAGCGCTGCAGGCACCGCCCCCTGAAATACGCCCTCGTCGTAGTAGGCGGCTCCGTCATGGCACGCTCCACGGCCTCCGGCTGCAACAGCCTCTCCATGCCGGCTCTCGAGTAGAGCGAGCGTTCCGGGCGGACGTCGTGGTACTGCAAGTCCATCGCGAACAACTTCGGGTCCTTCCAGCTTAGGCCATGGCGCTCTTTGTAGCCGCTCACCATCCTGTACTTGGCCACCCAGTCCAATCTATTGGCAAGGCCCATCGGGTCTGCTTCAAGGCCGGTTAGCACCTCCTCCCAGCGGCGGAGGATCTCCTTGCCGACGTCGTCCCCACCTACTGTTACGAGGCCGACGTCCTCGGCGTATTTGCGGGCTAGTTCGAGGTGCTCCCACTGGATCTCGAGCGCCGTCATGTGCCGGCCGCTCGCCAATGTGAGGGGTTGGGCAAGCGTCAGGTCGTAGGACACCTGGCGCATGCAGCGAACCGGCGTCGCCAGCGTGTAGTCACGTCCGTTGCGGGAGAACCAGTCGTCTTCGATCATCGACAGCACGATCGCAGTCGCCCCGACCTTCAACAGGTTGGCCACCTCCGAAAGGTTGGCGTCCCCCAGGATCACGTGCAGCCGGCGGTACTTCTGGGCGTCGCAGTGAGGCTCGTCCCGGGTGTTGACGATGGGCCGCTTCAGAGTTGTCTCGAGGCCTACTTCCTCTTCGAAGAAATCGGCCCGCTGGGTGATCTGGAAATGGACGTTGTCGGCCCCGGGCGCCTCGACGCCGACCTTGCCGGCACCGATGTAGATCTGGCGGGTCACGAAATGCGGTATGGCGTACTGGACCACCCGTGAGAACGGGACAGCCCTGTCCATCAGGTAGTTCTCGTGGGCGCCGTACGAGTTGCCCTTGCCGTCGGAGTTGTTCTTGTAAACGCTGATCTGCTGGCCGGGCGGGAGCATCCGGCTGGCAGCCTCCACCGAACGGGCCAGGATCGCCTCACCCGCCTTGTCGTACAGGACCGCCTCCATCGCCGTGGAGCACTCCGGCCCGGAGTACTCGGGATGGGCGTGGTCAACGTAATAACGTGCCCCGTTCGTCAGGACTGCGTTGACTAGGTGGGTCTCGACCTCGGGCGCCATCTGAGCTTCCCGCACAAAGCCCCTCGCATCGCGTGCCGGCGTCTCGTCCTGGAAATCCCACTCGATGCGCCGTACAAGCGAGGCCACATAGGCATTGATCAGCGTGGACGACGCCGCGATCGGGTTCGCCTCACCGCCTCCACGCACGATGATGCCGTACTCGGTTTCCATGCCGAGGACCTTAACGATGGCCACGCGCCGACGTTACCGTGCTAGCGCCTCGAAGCTGCGGTAATAGGGCGTCCTCGCAGCTCTCGCGGGCCTAACCTCTCACCCGTGCGCTTCGGTGTCGTCATCCTTCCTGAGCTCGGGTGGGCCTCCAGCGAGCAGCGGTGGCGGAAGGCCGAGGAACTCGGTTTCGAGCATGCCTGGACCTACGACCACCTGGCCTGGCGCTCGTTCCGGGACCAAGCCTGGTATGCCGCAATCCCGACCCTGACGGCCGCAGCTGCTGCCACCTCGCGGCTGCGGCTCGGCACCCTCGTCGCCTCTCCCAACTTCCGCCACCCGCTCCCGTTCGCCAAGGACCTCATCGCCCTCGACGACATCTCGGGTGGGCGGGTGATCGCCGGTATCGGCGCCGGCGGGACGGGCTTCGACGCCACGGCCCTCGGCCATCCAGCGTGGTCGCCCGCCGAGCGAGCCGAACGCTTCGCCGAGTTCGTCACCCTGGCCGACCTCCTTCTCCGCCAGCCCTCACTGACTTGGAAGGGCCGCTACTACTCGGTCGACGAAGCACGCACCTACCCCGGCTGCACCCAGCGACCCCGGCTCCCGCTCGCCATCGCTGCCCACGGGCCCAAGGCAATGCGCCTGGCCGCTCAGCACGGGGACATCTGGGTCACCCTCGGTGGCGTTGGCTCTGGGTCGGGCGAGCCGCTCGGTGGCGCCGAGGGTGCCGCCGCAGTCGCCGCTCAGATGGAGTACCTCGACGAAGCCTGCCAGTCGATAGGGCGGGGCCCCGCGTCGCTCCGTCGGTTGGTGCTGACCGGACTGACGCTCGGCGCGGGCCTCACTTCTCCCGAGGCGTTCCGGGACACCGTGGGCCACTACGAAGCGGTCGGGGTCACCGACTTCGTAGTCCACTGGCCACGGCCCTCCGATCCCTACGCCGGCGACCTCGCAATGTTCGAGCGCATCTTCGCGGACATCATTGAGGAGGTGCGATGAGCCTGACGCTGTCGAACCAGCTCGCCGAAGTCACGGTCCTTGCCGAGAAGGGAGCGGACATACTTTCTTTCGTCGACCGGCGTAGCGGCGTCGACGTGCTGTTCAAAACTCCTTGGGGCGTCAGGACGCCCGGGCCGTGGGCGCGCCGCGGCACCACCGAGGAACGCTGGATCGAAGCGTACGCCGGGGGTTGGCAGCTCCTGTTGCCCAACGGTGGCGACGAGTGCGTGGAGCGCGGCGCCACGTGGGGCTTCCATGGGGAGGCGGCACTCGTGCCGTGGCAAGTCGTTTCGGCCACAAGGGCAAGCGCTCTACTTGAAACCACGCTGTTCCTGACGCCGCTGCGAGTCCGTCGCCATTTCTCCCTCGAGGGGCGGGCCCTGCGGGTCGAAGAGACCGTGAGCAACGAGTCGCCCGAAGAGATCGAAGTCATGTGGTCGCACCACCCGGCCCTCGGGGCGCCCTTCTTGGAGAATGGCTGTCTTCTTTCGGCCGGATGCACGAGCGTGCTCGCCGACCACCGCGCACCTGGCACCCTGCTCGCTCCGGGGAGCCGCCACGACTGGCCCCATGTGACAACCGTCACAGGCGACAAGGTCGACCTTCGCGAGATCCCCCCGCCGGACAAGGCGCGTTCGGTCCTTGCATACCTGGGCGGCTTCACCTCGGGGTTCTTCGCGATCACGAACCCTCGCCTAAGCCTCGGCTTCGGGCTGCGCTGGCCTCTCGAAATGTTCGACAAGGCGTGGCTGTGGCAGGAGGTTCACTCCAGCAGCGGTTGGCCGTGGTTCCGGCGAGCCTATGTCGTCGCCGTGGAGCCGGCGTCGACAATCCCGGCGCACGGTATGGCCGTGGCGCGCGCGAAAGGTGAGCAAGGGGTACTCCTAGCGCCCGGGTCCTCTCATCAGGTCTTGCTCGAAGCGGTGCTTTTTGACGGTGCCGGCGAGGTCTTGGACATTGCGCCGGGCGGCGCTGTGCGTTTCGCCTAGCGGGCTTGTCGGTAGCGTCCTCGACAGCGTTAGCCAGGTGGCGTCAGCACTGTGCTTTCGGGTCGCTATAGCTCTTCGAGAACAGGTCGACCGGCTTGGACGTGATCCTCCAAATAGCGATCTGGGACTCCATGTAGGCGTGGCCCGAGACTGTCAGATAGAACGCCGAGCACGGCAGCCCGGCCACGAGTGAGCCCGTCCTCTGGCCGAGAGCCACGATCACGTCGCCATAACCGAGGATGTTGGCCACCGCTATACCTGGCCCAAACCCAACTTTCATTTGCGCGGCAATCTCGATCGCAGCGGACCCCAGGGTTATGGTGGGCTTGCTCGTGAGAAAGCTACCAACGATCTTAGGGAGGCTCTGGGGCGCCGAGTCTCCGGCGCCTGATTCAGTCGCGCTTTCGTTAGCGTTATAGGTCAACGTCGTGCCGCCATGGATGGTGTCGTTCTTGCTGGACATTGCGACGTTTATGAGCACAGCGAAGGAGATCTTCAGCTGCATCGGGATGCCGGCAACCACGAACGGAATGTTGAACGACAATGGGAAACGCAGGACCGGTAGCTTGTACGTGCCCTTATTGGGGTCGAGTATCTGGTAGGTAACGGTCACGCCGCCGACGGACAGGAATGAGAACGAACTACGCACGTTCTTGCCGTTGGCGATGTCGAAGTTACCGGACAGGTTTGCCTTGGCTATGTACCCCGAAATTGTGGCGGCGATTGAGAGCCCGGTCCGGCTCGAGCCGCCGTTGCACGACGTGGTCTTGATGACCACGGCCGCACCGACACATGTCTGGATCTCCCAGTTGAGCCTCGACAGCGACGGGGAAGCGAACACGGAGTAGGAGAAGTCACCAGGGCCCCTGCCGAAGTAGTACAGGCCGACAGGGGGCACCACGGCACCTTCTGGGCGCGAGGCCACAGCCGGCCCCATGGCCACAGCCGGGCGCACGTCGCCTGCCAGCTGGAGGTTGCCTGCCGGCTGGAGGTTGCCTGCAGGCTGGGCGAGGTCCGAGGATATGGGGGTACCGGGCGAAAGCGCCCCAAATGCGTTACTGAAATCGATGGGCTGAGAGAAGTTGATGTCGGCGTTCTGGAAAATGTTGGTGA
>Ga0302326_10031571_pt1 | contig 10577 bp, 14 predicted proteins | sample Palsa_T0_3_FD_202264 | JGI IMG/M metagenome (GOLD analysis project Ga0302326, IMG submission 202264) | Peat permafrost microbial communities from Stordalen Mire near Abisko, Sweden - Palsa_T0_3 | ecosystem: Environmental > Terrestrial > Soil > Palsa > Peat permafrost | place: Sweden: Abisko...
AGGAGGAAAGGAGGAGAAATCTCCTTCTCTCCTCACCTCCCTGTTTTTTTTCTCGAGCCTCGACCTCGACCCCGACCTCGACCTCGACCTCGACCCCGACCTCGACCGCCGATCAGTGCGTGTCGGCGAACTGCTCCAGTGGTTCGAACCCCGAAAGAGGGCCGGTATGCGCGAAGGCGAGGATCTTGATCTCGGCGGCGCGGGGCTTGAGGCGAGCGGCCAGGGACTTGAGGGAGGCGATGTTGCCGGCGGTGTCCTTGGAGAACAGGCTGACGGCCTTCATCACCTTTCCCTCTTTGGATGCGCCGGCGCTGTCGCCGAAGAAGAGGACGCCGCGCGCGAGGTAGACCGCGGAGCCGGGGGTGTGGCCGGGCGTCGCGAAAGCTTCGACACGGATGTCACCGACGTCGGAGATGTCGCCGTCATGGAGCGGGTGGTCCACCTTCGCCGCGTCGCCCACGGTCGGGATCTCCGCTTCCATCGCGTAGACCTGGGCGCCCGGGAACTGCTTGCACGCGGCGGTGTGGTCTCCGTGGCCGTGCGTCAGAAAGATGGCGGCCACCGCGGCGGGGGTGAGCCCTCGCTTCCCGAGCGCGGCAAGGATCGCCTTGCCTGAGGCGTCGTGCCCGGCGTCGATCAGGGCCACTTTCCCGGGCGCGACGTCGATGATGAAGATGCTGACGAAGCCGTCTTTCACCGTCTCGACGCCCGGCACGAGCTCCACGCCGTCGGCGATCGGGCTATTGCTGCCGAACGCGGTGTACCAGACCGCGCCGACCGCGAGCAGGAGCAAAAGGACGACGGCGCCCACCCACTTGAGAACGGTCTTCATGGGGTGAGCGTTTTACCACGACGCGGGCGAGCACCGACGCCCGAGTGGCAGAGCCTTTGCATCACGGGACACACTTGGAGGAACACACAATGACGAAGCGGAACAGGACGCCTCTGGTGGGCAAGTGGATGGCCGTCGGAATCGTCGCGCTCGGTGGCGTGGCTTGCCAGGCGCAGGCGACCGTCGGCCCCCCCGAAGAGTGTCGAAACGTCGAGGTGCGCGGCCCTCACGACGTCGAAGCGTGTCACGCACGCTGCAACGACAACGGTTGCCACGAGCATTGCCGGGAGCGCGAGCACTGGGCCCACGAGCACCGCTGCTGGGCCGAATGACGCCGCGCGATGCGCGACGGGCATGGCTCGCCGCCGCCGCGTGATCGGCGCGCCCGTCGTTGCTCTCGCCGTTGGGGACGCTAGGATTGCGGCCTGCCGCGGGGCCCCAGGTGCGTCCAACCTTTCTTGTCCTCGGTTGTTGCGCGCTCGCGCTCGAGGCGTGCGCGTCGCACGCCAACGTCGTTCAAGAAGAGGGCGATGGTGGCGAGGTGGTGCTCTTGCCCGATCCCGACGCCGGCGCAATCACATGGGACGGCTGGGCGGGCGCGTTCGTGGCCGATTACTGCGTGCAGTGCCACAGCCCGAGCGCGCCGTGCGGCGGGAGTGGCTGCCATCCGGGCGCGGGCGAGCTCCCGGACTTTCGCCAGCAGCCCGCGGTCGTGGCGTTCGCGCACACGATTCAGTGCGGCATCTGCGTGACGCAGGATCCTTCGTGGCAGTGCACCGGCATCACGCCCAAGGAGTTCCCCGTCGACGAGGGCACTAACCCGCTGCCCACCAACGAGCAGCGCGCGCTCATGGTCGACTGGGTCGAGGCCGGTTGCCCGTAAGACGTGGTGACCCTTGGCGGGCGCTCCCGTCGCTGCCAAGATGCGCCGCGTGAACCCCCTCTTCAAATTGTTCGTGAAGGGCCACGTGTGGCTCTACCAGTCATCCGGCGGGCGGCGCGGCGCCACGATGGGCGGGCGCAAGATCCTGCTTTTGACGACGACGGGGAGCAAGACGCGCAAGCAGCGCACGGTGCCCGTCGTGCCGTTCTTCGACGGAGGCGAGACGTACGTCATCGCATCGATGGGCGGCGCGCCCGAGCACCCCGCCTGGTACAAGAACCTGCGCGCGAACTCCGAGGTGGGCGTTCAGGTCGGCCCCGACCGGTGGAAGGCGCGCGCCGTCGTGATCGACGAGGGGGCCGAACGCGATCGCCTGTGGAGCAAGATCGCCACCGAGATGCCCAACTTTGGCGAGTACCAGAAGAAGACGACGCGGGTCATCCCCGTCGTGCGCCTCGCGCGCGAGCCGTAGTCCTCCCGCGCCTGGCTATACTCACCCGTCAACCCCGCGGAGAACACCATGGCAAGCACGACGATCCCCGAGAAGTTCCTTCCGGTTCTCACCGAGAAGAAGGCCCTCGCGCACCTGGCCACCGTGATGCCCGACGGCACGCCGCAGGTCACGCCGGTGTGGTTTCAGTACGCGGACGGCAAGTTCATCGTGAACACCGCCCGCGGCCGCATCAAGGACCGCAACATGACGCAGAACGCGTCGGTGGCGCTGTCGATCGTGGACCCGGACAACGCGTATTCGCACCTGGCCGTGCGCGGCAAGATCACCAAGGTCACCGAAGACGGGGCCGACGCGAGCATCGACAGCCTGGCCAAAAAGTACCTGGGGCAAGACAAGTATCCCTTCCGACGCCCGGGCGAGGTGCGCGTCATCTACGAGATCCAGCCGACGTCCGTCTCGGGGATGGCCTGAGCCGGCGGTGACGGGCCTCTCGGGCCTTTCGATCGCCGCGCCGCTCTCGGAGCAAGAGGCGCTCGCGCTCGCCGACGCCACGGGCGAGCGAGCGGCCGCCGTGCGCTCCGCGGCTTGCGCCGTGCGCGACGAGGTGTACGGGCGCACGGTCACGTACTCGCCGAAGGTCTTTCTCCCGCTCACCAACCTTTGCCGCAACCACTGCGACTACTGCTCGTTCCGCCGCTCGCCGGGCGACCCCGGCGAGTGGACGATGACGCCGGCCGAGATCGAGGGGCAGCTCGTGCGCGCGCGCGAGCTCGGGTGCGCCGAGGCGCTGTTCTGCCTCGGCGACAAGCCCGAGAAGGCGTTCGGGGCGTACCGGCGCACGCTCGCATCGCTGGGCCAGGCGAGCACCGTCGAGTACCTGCACTGGGCCGCGAGCAAGGCGCTCGAGCATGGCCTCTTGCCCCACACCAACGCGGGCATCTTGACGGAGGCCGACATGGATCGGCTAAAGCAAGTCAACGTGAGCCTGGGCCTGATGCTCGAGTGCGTGAGCCCGCGCCTCTGCGAGCCGGGGATGCCGCACCACCGCGCGCCCGACAAGCGGCCCGACCGGCGACTCGCGATGATCGACGCGGCGGGCGCGCTGCGCATCCCGTTCACGACGGGCATCCTCATCGGCATCGGCGAGACGCGCCGCGAGCGCGTCGAGAGCCTGCTCGCGATCCGCGAGGCACACCGCAAGCACGGGCACGTTCAAGAGGTCATCGTGCAAAACTTCCGCGCGGTGGCTGGCCTGGCGAGCGTCCCGATGAGCCACGCGCCGGAGCCCGGCGACGACGAAGTGACGCTGGCCGTGGCGCTGGCGCGTCTGATCCTGGATCGCGACGTGTCGTTGCAGGCGCCCCCCAACCTGAACCCGGCGTCGGCCGAAGCCTTGCTCGCCTCGGGGCTCAACGACTTTGGCGGCATTTCGCCGGTGACGCCCGACTACATCAACCCGCGTCACCCCTGGCCTCACGTCGATGCGCTCGGCGAGGCCTGCCGGCGCGCGGGGTTCGTGCTTCGACGGCGCGCGTCGATCTACCCGGCCTACGTCGATCGTCCGGGCTTTCTCGATCCGCGCCTCGTGGGCCCCACCCGCGCGGTGCAGGCACGGCTCGCCGCGGGCGGCGCGGCATGAGCCTCGGCGCGGTGTTCGTTGGGGTGCCCGCCGAGACGACGCGGATGCTCGAGGGCGCGCTCGAGGGCCACGATCTGCGCGTCGACGACGCGGTCACCCTGTGCGGCGCGCGCGGGGCCTCGCTGCACGCGCTCGTCGCGGTGGCCGACCACCTGCGCCGCGAGCAAGTGGGCGACCAGGTGGCGTACGTCGTCAACCGCAACGTCAACTTCACCAACGTGTGCGCCAAGGCGTGCCGCTTCTGCGCCTTCTCCCGTACGAAGCGGAGCGAAGAGGGGTACTTCCTGCCGATCGAGGAGATCGTGCGGCGCGCGCTCGAGGCGCAGGCGTTCGGCGCGACGGAGATATGCGTCCAGGCGGGGCTGGCGCCGGGGATCGACGCGCGCTTCTACGTCGAGATGGTGCGCGCGATCAAGGCTGCGGCGCCCGCGATGCACGTGCACGCCCTGTCGCCCGAGGAGGTCAAGTTCGCGGCCCAGGCGAGCGGATGGTCCTTCCGGCGGGTGCTCGAAGCCATGAAGGACGCGGGGCTCGGATCGCTCCCGGGCACTTCGGCCGAGGTGCTCGACGACCGCGTGCGGGCTCGCATCGCGCCGGGCCGCATCACGACGGCCGAGTGGATCGACGTCGTCACGACGGCCCACGCGGTGGGCCTGCGCACCACCTCGACGATCATGTACGGCCACGTGGAGACGGACGTCGAGCGGATGCGGCACCTGGAGCTCCTGCGGTCGATCCAGCGCGCGACGGGCGGCTTCACCGAGTTCGTACCCCTGTCGTTCGTGCACGAGGAGGCGCCGATGACGCTGCGGCAGCAGCTGCCGGAGCTACGTCCGGGGCCCACGGGGGACGACGTCATCCGGCTCTATGCGATCGCGCGCCTGATGCTGGGCAGCACGATCCGCAACCTGCAGGTGTCGTGGGTCAAGGACGGGATGCGCCAGGCGCAGTGGCTCCTCTCGTGCGGCGCGAACGATTTCGGCGGAACGCTGATCAACGAGAGCATCTCCACGGCGGCCGGCGCCGCGCACGGGCAGCTGCAGACGCCGGTCGCGCTGCGCCGCGCGATCCGCGACGCGGGCCGTGTCCCTGTCGAACGAAGCACTCGTTACGACGTGCTCCGCGCGTTTCCCGGCGAGCCCGAGGCCGACGAAGTGCACCCGCTCGACGGCGTCGAGGATCCGGACAAGACTTTCGGCAGCTACGAGCGCCTCACGCGCGACGAGCGTTTCAGGTTTCGACTGCCGGTCGCCGCGACGTGAGCTGCGCGTGATCGGCGGGCAGGTCCACGTCGAAGGCGATCCGCTCGCTCTCGAAGACGGCGACGCGTAGCCCCGCGGCGTGCGCGGCCGCGCGATGCGCCTCGAAGCTCTCGTCGCGTCCGAAGCACGTCGCCAGCACGCCGGGCGGAGCCAGAGCGAGGGCGTTGGTGTGATGACCGAGGTGATCGCGAACGAGGGCGACGTCGTGGTCGTCGAGAGCCGACATCAGCGCGCGCACGTCGGCGCTCTCGATGAGCGGGAGGTCGGCCATGAGGACCACGGCGGCAGCGGCGCCGCGTGACGCCACGGCCGCCAGCGCCCGGTCGACGACCTGAGCCAGCGATCCCTCCCCGCTGTCGCGCAGGACGGCGAGATCGCGCGATGCGGCCACGGTCGCCACGTCGTCGCCGTCGGTCGCGACGAGGACCCCGTCGAGCCCGGACGCGGCGAGCACGTCGAGCACGTGCTCGAGCAGGCTCCGGGCGAGCCGGATGCGCTCCTCGTCCGCCAGGATCGGGCGCAGCCGCGACTTGCCTTGCAGGAGCGACTTGGCCGGCACGATGGCCCACGCAGGCCGCTTCATCGCGTCACCTTGTTCGCGAATTCGAGGACCTCGCGCGCCAGACGCACCCGATCGCCGCGCGAGCGCATCACGGTCTGCGTACCGAGCACGGGGATCGCGGCGACCGTGCCTTCGTCGCCGTGCTCGACGACCATCGCGCGCACGAGCCCGCGATAGTGCCGCGCGACGGCGCCCGCCGACGCCGCCTCCCCCGTGAGCTCGCGGATCATCGATGCGAGCGGACCTTTGACCGCGGCGCCGCCGACGATGGGGCTGAGGGCGACGACCGGTTTGCGCGCCATCGCGTCGCGCACGCCGTCGAGGCACATGATCGGATCGACCGAGACGTACGGGTTGGAGGGGCCGACGACGACGACGTCGCACGCGTCGATGGCGGCGACGACGCCCGGCGCGGGGGTACGCCCCCCGTCGAAGTGAACGGCCCGCACCGCGGGCTCGGCGCGACGGCGCACGAACCACTGCTGGAAGGGCAGCGTCCCCTCCCCCACCGTCTCGATCATCGTACGCACCGGCTGGTCGCTCATCGGGAGCACGGGGTGGCCGACGCCGAGCGCGACGCAGAGCCGTCGGGTGATGGCCGACAGAGGTTCCCCCGCGCGGAGCGCCTCGGTGCGGAGCAAGTGCGTTGCCAGGTCTCGATCTCCGAGACCGAACCAGTCCGGCCCGCCGTACCGCTTGACCATGGCGAGCCCCGCGAAGCTCTCTTCGGCGAGGCCCCATCCCCGCTCCTCGTGAGACAGGCCGGCCAGCGTGTACATCACCGTATCGAGGTCGGGCGACACGTTGAGGCCAAGGTGCACGAAGTCGTCGCCCGTATTGACGACGGCCGTCAACGACCCGAGGGGCATCGCTTGCGCCAGCCCGTCGAGCAAGCGCGCGCCGCCGACTCCACCCGAGAGGGCCACGACCTTCATGCGTAGAGATCCTCTTCTGCGGGCCGGATCAGCGTGCCAGCACCTTGTTCCGATGCGTCCGAAGCCGTGAAGCCGAGCCCACGCACGAGCACGAGCGGACGACGTTCGGCCGCCTGACCGGCGACGAGGTCGGCGACGGCGGCGACCTGATCGGCCAGGGCCGTGACCGTGTTCTCGAGCGCTCGCCCGAAGAGGTCTGCCTCGCCACGCCGATCCCACAACGGCGGAAGACCGGACACCCCGATCGCGACCCCGACGGTGCCCACGCGAAAAGGCCGCCCGAACGAATCGGTGACGACCACCCCGATGCGAGCCCCCGACGCAGCCTCGACACGCGCGCGAATCGCGGCCGCAGAAGCGTCGGGCGCTTCGGGCAAGAGCAGCACCCACGGACCGCTCCCGGGAGCCGCGTCGGCGGGGCGCGCGTTGCTCGCGTCGATCCCCGCGTTGGCCACGACGAACCCGAGGCGATGCCTCACGACGAGCACCCCCTTGGCCTTGCGCGACACGGCGACCGACTCGCGCAGGATCAGCTCCACGGCCCGCGCGTCCTTGCCCACCTCGCGTGCAAGATCGACCGCGCGCGCCGAGGGCTCGACCCGGGGGAGCTCGACGAAGCGGCCCTCGGCGCGCGAGAGCAGCTTCGACGTGACGACGAGCACGTCGCCGTCCACGAGCGAGATCCCGTCGAGGCTCAACGCTTTGGCGACGAGCGCGGGCAGGTCGTCACCCCGCTCGACGAGCGGCACGCCGGGGATGGCGAGGGCCTCGAGGCGATGGCTGCAGGTGATCATGCTACGGGGTGTAAGGCTTGGAGGTGCCGGGGATGCGGGTCGGGATTGTAGGCGGAACGGGCAAGCTGGGAAGCGGCCTCGCGCGGCGGTGGGGGCGGGCCGGTCACTCGATCGCGATCGGCTCGCGCGACGGTGCGAAGGCCAGCCTCCATGCCGCGGAGCTCGCCAATGCAGGCTACGCCGTGACCGGTGGCGACAACGTGTGGGCCGCGCGTGAAGGCGAGGTCGTCGTGCTCACGGTCCCGTACGAGGCGCATGGCGAGACCGTGCGCGCCATCGCCGACGCCGTGGCCGGCAAGGTGCTGATCGACGTGACCGTCCCGCTGAAGCCACCCAAGGTGAGCCGCGTGCACCTGCCCGCGGGGCAAGCGGCGGCCCTCGAGACGCAGGCGCTCGTTGGCCCGTCGACGCCGGTTGCGGCGGCGCTGCACCACGTGAGCGCGACCCACCTCGTCGACATGGCGCACGCCATCGATTGCGACGTGCTCGTCGCGTCCGACGACGCGCGCGCCAAGGCCGTCACCATCGACCTCGTTCGCGATCTTGGCGCCCGCGGGCTCGACGCCGGCCCGCTCGTGAACGCGATCGCGCTCGAATCGCTGACGCCGGTGCTCATCCACCTGAACAAGACGTACAAGAGCCTGGGCGCGGGCGTCGTCTTCACGGATCTTCCCGGGGCAGGCCAGCCCAAGACCTGAAGGCGCAGTCGGCACGAGCTTCGCACCTACGCGCGGTCAAGATGACGCGCTCCACTCCATCCGCAACGGCGTGGACCCTATCGGTCGCGCTGCTCGCTTCGTGCGCGTCCTGCGCGCGCGGCATCGGCCTCGGCCTCTCCGGCGACATCCCTGACGACGCCGAGAGTGTCCCGTCGTTCGACGCCAGCACGGTCGAGGCCTCGAGCACTGCCCCGCCTTCTTCGCAATACGACACTCCAGGCACCGGTCCGCTGGCCGAAGGAACAGCCTCCTACGTGGATGCCGCGCTCGGCGAACCGAGCGACGCCGCGCCCGCCAGCGCGCCGACCGTGGTGGAAGCAAGCCCCCCCGCGGTTGAAACAAGCGCCCCGACCCCCGTCGAAGCTGGCCCCTCGGTCGACGAAGAAGCCCCCGACGCCGAACCGGACGAGGACGACGAAGCCAGCACGCCAACCCCGACCCCAACCCCGACCCCAACCCCGACCCCGACCCCAACCCCAACCCCAACCCCGACCCCAACCCCGACCCCGACCCCGACCCCGACCCCGACCCCGACCCCGACCCCGACCCCAACCCCAACCCCCGCTCCCCCCCCCACCCCCGTCTGCTCCCCCTCCTCCTGCTCCAACCTCTGCCTCCCCTACTTCGTCCAATGCTGCAAATCCGACAGCACTTGCGGCTGCTCTCTCTTCTTCCCTCCCGGCCCGTGCGACTAGCCACGGCTGGCGCGAGCGGGGCAAACTGCGCGCCTCGCCTCCGGCGCAAGGGCGCCCGCGGACGCGGTCGCTCTGAGATACAATTCGGCGATCTCCCTTGCCCCGCGAGCCCAGTCAAAAAGGCACCTCGGTCCTACCGATCATCGCCACCCTGAAGGCGCACCCCGACCGAGAGAAGCTCGTACCGCAACACCTCTGGAAGTATTTCGACGACCATCTCTTGATCTCCGGCTGGTACCCCGAGAAGGACTACTTCGTCCTGCTCGAGGCGCTGACAAAGACGATCGATCCCAAGGCCGTGGGCGGCGACGTATGGCGTTACTTCGCGAAGTTCAGCGTCAAGCGCGACATCGCGGGCGCCGAGGCGGGCGGCGGCGGGGCGGCGGAGACCCGCGGCGTCTACCGGAGCTTCGGCAAGGGCACCGGCGACCCGGCCGAGCTCTTCAAGCGGGGCGTGCGCTTGTGGAGCCAGTACCACGACAGCGGGACGATGCGGATCAGCGGCGGGCGCGCGCGTACCAACAGCATCTTCATGCAGCTCACCGGCTTTCACATCCCGATCGACGGCTTCGTGCGCCTGCAGGGGTATTACCTGGAGGAGCTCGGCGCGCTCGTGGGCGTGACGCTCGTGAGCACGGTGACCAAGAGCACGGCGCGCGGCAATACCTACTGCGAGTGGGAGCACGCGCTCGCGCCGACGCCCGAGTCCGAGGCCTACGTCGCGTCGCTGCCGGTCGTGCCCTGATTCAGGCGGCGGCCTCGAGCACCGACAGGATCGCATCGGCGGACTGCGCGCCGGCGAAGGCGCGGCGCCGGTCGATCACGGTGAACGGCACGCCCGTCGCGCCGAGGGAGGTGGCTTCGCGCCCGTCGTTCTTGACCTGCTCGGCGTAGCGGCGCGAGACGAGCGCCTGGCGAGCGCCGTCCGCGTCGAGGCCCACGCGCTGCGCGAGCAGCGCCAGCGATTCGACGTCGAAGATCGAGCGCGCCTCACCGAAGTAGGCGGCGAAAAGCGCGTCCCACATCGGGCCGCCCTGCCCTTGCTCGGTGGCCCACGCCGCGAGCTCGTGCGCGAGCGACGTGTTGCCGACCTGGTTTTCGAGCACGCGGTATGGCTGCAGTCCTTCGGCCGCGGCCATCTGCTCGATCTGCCCCGTCATCCGCTCGATCTGCGCATCGGAGGCGCCCATCTTGCGCCGCAACATCGAGCGCACCGGCTCGGTGGAGCCGGCGGGCGAACGCTCGTCGAGCTGGAACGACCTGTGAACGATGGTCACCTCGGCCGCCCGCGGAAAGCGCGCAATCGCCTGCTTCAACCGATAAAGTCCGAGCCCGCACCACGGACAGATGATATCGGCCCAGACTTCGATCTTCATCGCGCGTGACGTAGACGATATCTCAGTCGTCGCCCACGGGGCGCCCGCGGTACATCCGCTTCGACGGCGGCGGCGCGTCCGGATCTTCGATCGCGACGACAGGGAGCGGAGGCGGCGTGGCGCGACGCGGAGGCTGGCTTGCCGGGATCGGCTCGGCGAGCTCCGAGGCGAAGGTCGCCACCGGAGGCGGTCGTGGCGTGAGCGACGATGGCGGCGACGGGGTCACGCTCGGGGGCTTGGGGAACGTGGATACGACGGCGCCGGCGCCCATCTCTGGATCGATGCGCCGTACGACGAGGTTGAGCACCATACGAAGCGCCGGCAGGTTGATCGACGCCGCCGACAGCACCCCGATGAGGCCCCAGGTCATCTTGCGGACGTAGATCTTGTGCTCGGCGAAGCGCAGCATGCACGCGTCCATCTCTT
>Ga0302326_10031572_pt1 | contig 10577 bp, 9 predicted proteins | sample Palsa_T0_3_FD_202264 | JGI IMG/M metagenome (GOLD analysis project Ga0302326, IMG submission 202264) | Peat permafrost microbial communities from Stordalen Mire near Abisko, Sweden - Palsa_T0_3 | ecosystem: Environmental > Terrestrial > Soil > Palsa > Peat permafrost | place: Sweden: Abisko...
GACAATCACGTCCGGCCGGAATCGCCGGATCACCCAGACCACGTCACTCAGAATCTTATCGTGTCCCCACTTTTCAAACGTCTCCTTGGCAGTCTTGGTGAATCCAAAATCGATGGCGCGGGTAAAGAACTGCTCGGCGCCGTCGATTCTTCGCGCGGCTAGCAGCTCTTGGGTGCGGATTACTCCCAATGCGTCTCCCTGCTCGGGGCCGATCAGATTCTGACCGCCCTCGCCACGCGTGAGCGACAGATAGCCGGTGCGCACTTTTCGGCCGCGCGCCAAATACGCCAACAGCGCCGTGTTTTCGTCATCCGGGTGCGCGGCGATCATCAGCGCGCTGCCCACCACGGTCAGGCGGTCCAAAGCGAGCTTGGCTTCAGCCGAACCAGACAGTTCACGCTGCGCGGGTGCTAATGTAATGTAAATTACACACGAGAGAATCAGGATACAAACTACTCTGGAAGCCGAAATGCATCTAAGAAGTGGGGGCACGTATAGAAAACATTCTACGCGACCCCGGGGAGGCAGTGAAATGGGCGCCGTCGAAATGAAACCGGCGTTAGGCTGGTTCGAAGCTACCGCGCGATGGCTTCGCAGCGGTGTGGCCGCAAAATCCCGAGCGCCGCGCATTGGTCTGGCGCTTGGCGGAGGCTTCGCCCGAGGCATCGCGCACATCGGAGTTCTGCGGGCACTTGAGAAAAACCATATCCCGATCCATGCCGTCGCCGGCGTAAGCTCCGGGGCGATAGTGGCCGCCGCTCTGGCAGGCGGATCCAGCGCCGACGAGATTCAACAGGTGGCGCTCTCCATGAAATTTCGCGACATTGCGCGTTGGACGGTCAACGTGCTCGGTCTGGCCGGCAACGATCGGATGATCACGTTCCTGGCTCGGTTGCTCAAAGTTAGCCGCTTCGAAGATATGCAAATTCCCCTCGCCATCGTCGCGACGGATTTGGTGAAAGGCCGGCCGGTTACTTTTCGCACCACGGGCGACGTAGTGGCTCCCATCCGCGCCAGTTGTTCCTATCCGGGACTGTTTCTTCCCCTGCGCTATCAGGGTCGGATTCTGGTGGACGGTTTTGTAAGCATGGAAGTGCCCGCCGCTCCACTGCTCGAAATGGGCGCTGACCGCGTGATTTCGGTTTCTATCCCGAATCAGGAAGGTAATGCGGACTACGGAAATATGCTCTCAGTGGTCAGCCGCAGTTTTCAACTGATGAGTGCGCGCACCGAGCCTAGCTGGCGGCGTTATTCCAATATTGTGATCAGTCCTCCGGTGGCGGATATGTCCTGGGATTCGTTTGCGAGCGCCAGCCGGTTGATCCAACTCGGAGAAGAGTCGGCGATGGCCGCTATGCCTGAAATCAAGCGCTGGCTGGCACAGCCAAAGCCGTCGGCCGCACCCGAGCGCAAGCCTCGTGCATTGCCGTCGGCAATCCGATCCACCTAGGGTAGTGCGTCCGAATGTGGGGCGGGCAATCCTGCCCGCGGCCACCCTTTCAGGCGGCTTTTCTTGGGCTCGCCTGTTGAAAACCGGCAAGCTGGAGGCTTGCCCCACGTCTCGTCGCGAAGATTTGCACGGCAAGTTAAGATTGTAGGTGATGGCCAGCCCCTCGTCCGCTTCGCAGACCCGCGTATTGATCGCCGACGACGAGGAAAACCAGCGTGCCGGCCTGGCCAAGATGATCCAATCCTGGGGCTATGCGGTGGAAACGGCGGCGGACGGCCAGGAAGCCCTCGAAAAATTGGGCCACGCGCCGGTCCACGTCCTGGTTACCGATTTGATGATGCCCCGCGTGGATGGGTTCGAACTCTTGAAGCGTCTCCAGGCCCAGGGCGATGCTCCTCCCTCCATCGTTTTGACAGCTTTCGGAAACATCGAGACGGCGGTCCAGACGGTGCACGATCTGGGGGCATTTTGGTTCTTCGAAAAACCGATTCAGGCCAGCGCGCTCAAAGTCCTGCTGGAGCGTGCCGCCAATCAAAGCCGGTTGGAAGAGGAAACCGAGCGCCTGCAGCGGCAACTTTCCTACAAAGGCGTGCTGGTGGATTTGGTGGGCGGCTGCCCCGCCATGCAGCAGGTATTTTCCTTGATTCGCCAGATAGCGCCCTCCAAGGCGGCGGTGTTGATCGGAGGGGAAAGCGGCACCGGCAAGGAACTGGTGGCGCGCGCGATTCATCATCTGAGCACGCGAGCGAGCGGCCCCTTTGTCGCCATCAATTGCGCCGCGCTGCCGGAGACTCTCATGGAAAGCGAGCTCTTCGGCCACGAAAAGGGTGCGTTCACCGGCGCTGTCGAACGCCGCGCCGGCTGCTTTGAATTGGCCCAGCACGGCACGCTATTGCTGGATGAGTTGGCAGAGATGCCGGTTGGCACGCAAGCCAAGCTCCTGCGCGTTCTGGAGGATTCCTACGTTCGCCGCCTGGGCGGAAAAACGGAAATCGCGGTGGATGTACGCGTGATCGCCTCCACCAATAAAGTGATCGAGGAAGCGGTGCGCAAAGGCGAGCTGCGCGAAGACTTGTATTACCGGTTGAACGTGTTTCAAATCACCTTGCCGGCTCTACGGCAGCGGCAGGGCGACCTACCCTTGCTCACCGAAGCGCTTATCGAGTCCATGAACCACAAGCACGATACCCGCGTGGTGGATGTTGCCCCGGACGTGATGGAACAGTTCACCCGCTACTCCTGGCCGGGCAACGTGCGGGAACTGCGCAACGTGCTGGAGCGCGCCGTCATTCTGACGGGCGAAGGCACCATCACCTCGCAGGTTCTGCCGCGCGATTTCGGTGTGCCGGCGGGGTCCCGGACGCCGGAGCCAATATCGGAACCGGATGCCGTGCGGCTTCCGGTGGGAACCACGGTGAGCGAGGCGGAGAAGCTGCTGATTCAGATTACCCTGCAACATACCCGCAACAACAAGACACGCGCCGCTGAAATCCTCGGGATCAGCCTGAAGACTCTTTTCAATAAACTGAAGGAGTATGGGGCCGCCGAAGCAGAGGCGGGGCTCGGGACAGCCTAGAAGCCGCCGAACACTTTTAGATGTCAATCAAGGCCCGGCTCAGGATCGCGATAGTTGCGCTGGTCGCCCTGGTGGTGATTGGGATGTCGGCTCTGTACCTGCATGCGTTCACCACCACCACTTTTACCAGCGCCGCTGAGCGCGCGGACTTCGTTGCCAAAGAAGTCAAGAATAACCTGGTGGATTACCTGCAGCGCGAGACGGCCGCGCGTGCGCTGCACCCGGCTTCTCTGGAGGAATCGAAACTGGCGTTCACCGAGATTATTCGCGGCGATCCTCACGTCACCGCTCTGCTCAGCCGGACATTGGGCGACGAAGAACTCGTGGGCGACATCCTGGTTACCGACGAGAACGGCCGGGTTTTGGCCGCTTCCGGCTCCACCATGCTGGGAGGCATGCTCGGGCGCGTCCAGGATTTTAGAGAGTTGAAGAACCGCAACTGGATCCAGAATCTGCGGGACGTGATGACTCGCCGCGAGAATTACTCCGTCACGCTGCCCATCGGAATCTCCGGCAATAACCAGCAAGTGGTCCTGTTCAACGTCACGGTTCTGATTCAATCGGTATTCCTGCGCAAGTATGACGTCTACCCCACGCTCAAGGTTTTGGGGGTGGCCTTCGCCGCGGCGCTGTTTATCGCAATTTTCCTCGGTTCGGTGTTACCCACCTTGATGCTCCTTCCGCTGGAGCGCGTGGGCCGCAAGATCGATCGCATTCGTGCCGGGGAGTTCGATAACGCCACGCTCCCGCTGCAGCGCGAAGCCAGCGAATTCGCCGCCGTTCACTCCAAACTCAGCCTGCTGGGGGAACAGTTCCGCGGCGCCCGGCAGGACGCCTTGGAATTGCGCAGCAACGTGGAGCAGTTGCTGCAAAAGATTGAGGTGGCCGTGCTGTTCTTCGATAATACCGGCCGCCTGGTGATGGCCGGCGATGCGGCCGAACGCATTCTGGGCAAGAGCCGCGACCAAATGATCGGCCATGCCCTGGACGAATTGTTCCCCCCCGCCACAGCGTTGGGAGGCGTGATCGGGAATGCACTGCAAACGCGGCAATCCGTGCGTAGCCAACCCGTCACCATCTCCCGCGACGGTTCCGGGAATGTTCGGCTGCTGGTGAGCGTGGATGTTTTCGGAAAGGGTCCCGGGCAGGACCAAATGGGCACACTCGTCAAGTTGAGTGATGTGGACAGCCGGAATCAGTTGGAGCGCCAGCTCGACATTTCATCCCGGCTGGCCGCCATTAGCCGGCTTACCGGAGGCGTGGCGCACGAAATCAAGAACCCTCTGAACGCGATGGCGCTGCATCTGGAGGTGCTGCGATCGAGACTCGAAACCGAGCAGCCGGAGGTGGAGGTGATTGCGCGGGAAATCAGGCGGTTGGATAACGTCGTCAAAACTTTTCTCACCTTCAATCGCCCCATCGAACTCCAGGCCGTACCGTTCGATTTAGACCAGGTGGTGCAGCAGGTAGTGGCGCTGGTTTCAGTGCACGCCGACGCCAAGAATATTCAGATCGAAACCGAGCTTACCGGCAAGCTGTGGCTAAACGGCGATCCGGATCTTTTGGAACAGGCCATTCTGAACGTTGTCAACAATGGATTGGAAGCCATGGCGGAGGGCGGAAAACTCAGAATCCTCACCGAGTGGATCGGGGATGACTGCCAGGTTCGCGTCTCGGACGGCGGCCCCGGCATTCCGGCCGAGATTCAGGACCGGATCTTCAATTTATACTTCACTACCAAACAGCAAGGGTCGGGAATTGGGTTGGCAACCACCTTCCGGGTGGTTCAACTTCACAGTGGTACAATCGATTTTGTCAGTGAGCCTGGAAGAGGCACGACTTTCCGGCTGCGTTTTCCGGGGATGGCGGATTATCACGGTGAAGCGCGCATTTCAGCCACAACCACCACTTCGTGAATTCAATTCCCGTTGCATGCCTTTTTCCACTCGCCGTCCACTCTGTGCGATAGTTCTCACGATTGTACTGGCATTCACAGCATCCGCCTGTCACAAGAAGCTGGTGGCTGTGCCGGTTCCCTCTGACCCTGCGACGCAGCCGGCAGCGGAAGCGCCTGCGCAGCCGGTGGCGCCCGCTGAGCCCGTGGTCACAACCGCTCCTCCGGTAAGCACTACGCCGGCGCCCGCTCAAACTCAGGCCCCGAAGGATGAGTCGAAATACCAAAAGAACAAGCCGCCCGAGCAGCCAACGCCGCCCAAGCGCGCGTCACGGCCAGCCAACCCCGCGCCTGCGGCCGCCGTCCCGCAAAGCCCGGCTGCGCCTGCCGAATCCCCGCGGTTAGGAGATATTCTCACTCCCGACCAGCAGCACGAATACAACGCCGCCATCGATGTCAGCTTGGCCCACGCGCAAGCCAGCCTGGGCTACATCACAACTCGCCAGCTCACCAATGAACAGGAAGCTACGGTAGCGCAGATTCAGAATTTCATTGAGCAGGCTCAGGAAAAACGCAAAGATGAATTAGGGGCCGCTAAGAGCTTGGCGGAGCGAGCTGAGGTTCTCTCCCACGACCTGGTAGCGAGTCTACGGAAATAAAATCACCGGCTCCCTGACGGCCGAAAGAGTGTGACCGTCAGGGAGCCGGTGGATTTTCTTACCACTGACGAACTTACTGGGCCGACGGCTTTGCGCTATTCATCGAGGATTCCGCAGTCGGCGCTTGACCGGTGACGTCCAACGAGTAGATCTTCACGTCCACGCGCCGGTTTTCTTTCCGGGCTGCTCGCGTCTTGTTATCGGCGTTCGGAAAGTCCGCGCCCACGCCCAATTCGCGAATCGAGCGTAGCGGGATGCTCTTTTCCACCGCCAGATAATGCACCACTGCATCCGCCCGTTTGCGGCTCAGATCGCGGTTGTAGGCGCTCGGTCCGGTGCGGTCGGCGAAGCCTTCCACTTCCACGATGTACATCTTCATGCTGCTCATCTTCTGGACGGCGTCATCCAGTTTCTGCTGCTGCTCTTTCGCGAGCGTGATCCGGTTTACGCCGAAATAGACCGGTTGCGTGGAGACCAGCTTATAATTGTCCAGATTCTGGAGCGAGTTATCCAGCTTCGCTTGCGTCTGCTGAACGGCGGTATTCGCCGCATCCGCCCGCTGTGCCGCTTCCGCAGCCGCGGCATTTGCCTTGGCCGCCGAATCGGCCGCCTCGGCTGCCTTCTTGCCGGCATCCACTGCCTTCTCGTCGGCAGTGGCTACTTGCCGATCCAGGTCCCCGATGGATTGCTTGTTCTCATCGGTTTGCTTCTGCAAAGAGCTAACCTGAGTTTGCGTCTTGGTAGCTTGATCCTGTACCGGTGCAATTGCTTCGCGGACGTTCTTCTTCGTCGCGCAGCCCACGCCCGTCAGGGACAGGATTGTTAGGGCACCCAGGAATGCAGGTGTATTGCGAAGTGTCATGGGACAATCTCCTCTCGGCTGTTAGTGCAAGCATCCTTCCAAAGGATAACCTCATGTTACACAATGTACTTACTTCAGGTCCACCCGAAAGGTAAAGGTAAAAGTTGCTTAGCTCACGGACTTTTTGACATGTTGGCTAAAATTTATATCACGCAACGAGAGCATTAATTACCCTTCTATAATGTTCAAAATCCGGCACTGCCAGGCCCGGAACCTTAGCGGCGTCATCCCAACGCCGCAGCAGGACAGCGCCCGCGAAGAACGGATTGGCTTCGAGAGCCTGCACCTCCTCCGGCTTTGCGGGGCCCCCTTGCAGGGCCAAACTCTGGATAGAGGATGGCGAAAGCATCGCCTGATACGCGGGATCGGTTGCGCATAGATAGCGCTTGGCATCCACATGCAAACGGATCGGTTCGGTCACTTCCGGACCGAAATGCGCGCCCAGCCAGGCCGCGCCGGCAGCTTCGTGATAGCCGTCCACGCCCTGATCGGCTATGTTCTCGGGTAATCCGTGGATTAAATGACCGATATCATGCAGCAGCGCGGCCACCACCAGCGCAGGCCGGGCCTGGGCGGTCTCAGCCAGCCAGGCCGCTTGCAGCGCGTGCTCCTGTTGCGAAACACCTTCGCCAAAATATGCATCGTGCCCGCGGGCATGGAATAACTCAAAGATCTGATCGGTGACATTCATGATGGTTCAACGCCGGGTCGCCGCTGCTGCACAAAGTACAGCGCGGCGGCGATGCTTCCAATCCAAGTGACGCCCGCCAGCACCGCGAAAGCGCCCTTCCATCCCCAGGTTACCGCGATGCTCGCCATGCTATTTCCGGCCAGCACTCCGCCCAGATAGCCCACGCCATCAATCAGACCGGAAGCGGTTCCGCTGCCTTGCTTGCCGCCAAAATCGAGCGCTATGGCGCCTGCCAGATACGCGTAGGGGCCGAGAATCAGAAACGCAACCACCGCCACCAGTACCACCGGCCAACCCGCATTCTTGAAGTCAGCCAGTCCTAGCGTCAGAAGCGCGGCCCCCGCCAGAATCATGCCCCACAGGATAATTCCAGCACGGCCCCTGCGCCCCAGCCGATCGCTGAGGAATCCTGAAAGTAGCACCGATACCCCGCCGAACAGCGGAAAGAGCGCGCTCTTTTGCGCCGCGTCGGCAGTGGTCAGCCCCACTGCCTGCGTGAAATAGGTGGGAGTCCAAAGGTTGAATGTTTCGCGTACCAACGTCATGCCTAACGACAAGATGCAGACCAGCCAGAATACGCGGCTGCTCCCGAACGTCCGCAGCAGCTCTCGCACACTGGCGGGCCTATGCTGCTCGCCGGCGTCGCCAAAGAGATTGTCTGGATTGACCGCAGGCTCCCGAAGACCAAGCTCCCGGGGAGATTCTTTCACCAGCAGCAGGTTGATCGCAAGCAGCGCCGTCAATACGCCGCCCGCGCAATAGAACACGCCGCGCCAGCCCAGGCCATGCGCGAGCAATGCGCTCATGAATTGTCGCGAGAGTGCGTCGCCGAAAAGAAAACTCAAGCTGATGACGCCCATGACGGAACCGTACTTTGAAAACGAAAACCACTTGGATGTGATTTTGACGACGCCCGCCCAGCCCAGCGATTGGACGGCGCGGTTCCCCATCCACGCCAAGGTAAACAGCGGGATGCCGCCGGAGATCGCAAAAAGAAAAGTGAACAGCACCGAACCGGCCATCCCGAACAGGTAGTTGCGGCGTCCACCCAGAAAATCGGCCAGCCCGCCGCTGGGAAACTTTCCGATCGCATAGGCCAGGACGCCGAACGAAGCGACGGTGCCGAGCCGTGTGGTGGCTTCATCCCGTGGCATGCCGTGTTCGGCCATTTCCTGAATCAGAAGCGGCAACGACACCGAAAGATCGGAACGGCACAGGTAGTAGCCGGCATAGCCGGTCATCAGCAGCGCCACCGTCACCGCCTGCCAGACCCGGGCCTCAACGACTGGCGCAGGCGCTTGGGCCTGCGAACTCTTACGGTTTTCCCCCATCCGCCAAGCGTGCCTCAATCTGATCCAAAATCGTTTCGCACTCCGCGACGCTGCCCGCGACGTAGTGCGCGCCGGCGTCCAGCAAGCGCTGCCCGGCGTTTTGCAACAGCCGTTCGCGTTCCACACCGGGCAGCCCCAACCACTCCTGCTCAGTGACCCCAACCTCATTGCCCGTGCGCGTAACTCCGATGGTCCACATGCCGGCGTTGCGGCCTTCTTCGATATCCGCGGGCGTGTCTCCAATCTTCACCATCGCCGCCATGGGATAAACTTCCAGGCGGATCGCCGCCAGATAACACATCCACGGCTTGGGACGTCCGGAGCCTGCATCCCCGGGACATAGGGCACAATCCGGTGCAAAGCCTTGCGCGGCGGCGCGCTCCAATAAATAATCCAGCATTTCGCGATTGTAACCGGTGGTGGTTCCGAGCTTGAGCCCGCGCGAACGCATTTTCGCCACCGCGCCCGCGACCCCGGGAATCAGTTCCGAATAATCCGCCAGAACTTCAATCTGGTTCGGGATAAATTCCGCGTACAGTTTGTCGATGTCCTGGTCCCCAGGCTCCCCGCCATGCTCGAACGTCCAGGCCGCCCGCACGCGCTCAATTTCGAGGATCGCCCGGATGTGCGCCTTCTTTGCGATGCCCATCGATTCGCGCGCCTCGGCAACCGTAACCGCAACGCCCGCCGCCGTGAATACCGATTGCAGCGCCGCCACCGGTGCGCGGCTGCCGTAATCCACTACCGTCCCGGCCCAATCCAGAATCACCGCGCGCAGGTTCACAGACCCAACCTCGCGATGGTGCGCTCCGCCAATCCAAACGAGAGCGTCATCCCTGAGCCCGCCAGCGCCGTCACGATATGGATTCCCGCGGCGGGCTCCGCCTCAAAAAACGGCTTCTCCGCATGCGTGCTGTACACGCCGTGCCAGCGCTCGGCTACGCGAAAATCGGGGAGCTGCAAAAACGTCTCGGCCTCGCGCAATATCAGATCGTCGATCTCCTCCTTATCGAAAATATCCACACACGCGCCGTATTCATGCGAGTCTCCTAGCGTGATGGCGCCGTCGGCGGTTTCTGATACCAGCACGTGAATGAGATACTTTTCGTACTCCGGCTTTTCGCGCGAGACGCGTTCGTTCAATTTCGCCAGGCTCGTGCACATTTGAAATGTCTTGTAGAAACGCAGCGTCAGCCCGGCCGCCAGCGACGGACCCAAGTGCCATCCGCAAGGTTGGGGCGCGGTCCGCATCATTTGCAGCTTGCAACGCGTCACCCCGCTCGCCCGAAAGACATCCGGGAATAGCGTCTCGAAATCGTCACCCGAACAGACAATGGCTACATCCGCCTCATGCGACCCCGCTCCCGTTTCGATCCACGGCAACTCGATGTGCGTGACCGCGTTCCCAAAATGCACGGCTACGCCCAACTCGCGCAGGTATTCGGGAAGCCGGGAAACCACCAGCCGCGGGTCCACCGTAAATTCCGTGGCGCTCCAGAGACCGCCTTGCAAGCCCGGGGGCCGAACCGCCGCGCTGCGTTCGATTACCCCCGATGCATCCAGCCATTCGCATGCATATCCTGCGCGTGGCGCGATTTCGGCGAATTCACGCAGCACTTCAGCTTCGTCGTCCTGATGTGCCACATGCAGTGATCCGGTGGCGAGATGCGGCAGCCGCGCGGCCTGCAATACCGTGAGCCAGATCGCGCGGCTGCGCAGCGCCATTTGGTGCATCTCACCCGCAGGCTGGCCAATGGGCCAGATCATCCCGAAATTTCGGATCGATGCGCCGGTTGCGGCGCGGCCTCGTTCGCACAAAATTACTTGATGTCCCCGCCGTGCCGCCACGTAAGCATGCGCCAGCCCCAGAATGCCCCCTCCGATGACTGCTACTTTGGCTCGCCGCGGCATTCTTAACGATAGAACTGTTTTATGAAAACCGCATGACAAACGTCTGTTCATTCAATTGTTCATCCGACTCTCGCGCTGTTGAAACAATCCGCGAGTACACTCAAGCAATCCAAAAAGGGGGATGTCCACTTGAAATCAAAAGTATGCTTGCTGGCCGTCACTGCAATCGTGTTTTCGGCCATTGCGATCGGTCAATCTATTTA
>Ga0302326_10031575_pt1 | contig 10576 bp, 7 predicted proteins | sample Palsa_T0_3_FD_202264 | JGI IMG/M metagenome (GOLD analysis project Ga0302326, IMG submission 202264) | Peat permafrost microbial communities from Stordalen Mire near Abisko, Sweden - Palsa_T0_3 | ecosystem: Environmental > Terrestrial > Soil > Palsa > Peat permafrost | place: Sweden: Abisko...
CGTAACCGAGGATGGACTGGCAGTTGTTGTCGACCTCTTCGCGGATCTCCTCGGGCGCCCAGGCCAGTTCCTTGGCCAGCGGAACCGTCAGCAACTCCTCGATGGTGGCGCGCTTCTTGCCTTCGAGTTCGTCCTGCACGGCACCCACGTCCACGTAGTGGTAGTGCATCGCGTGCAGCGTCGCCGCCGTCGGCGACGGCACCCACGCGGTGGTGGCGCCCGCCTTCGGCTGGCCGATCTTCTGCTCCATCATGTCGGCCATCAGCTCGGTCATGGCCCACATACCCTTGCCGATCTGAGCTTTGCCCTTGAACCCGGCCGCGAGCCCGGTGTCGACGTTGTTGTCCTCGTAGGCCTTGATCCAGGCGGTGCTCTTCATCGCACCTTTGCGGATCATCGGGCCCGCTTCCATCGACGTGTGGATCTCGTCGCCGGTGCGGTCCAGGAAGCCCGTGTTGATGAACACCACCCGGTCGGCAGCGACTTTGATGCACGCCTTCAGGTTGAGCGTGGTGCGGCGTTCCTCGTCCATGATGCCGACCTTGAGGGTGGCCTGCGGCAGACCGAGCACGTCTTCGACGCGGCTGAACAGCTCGCAGGTGAACGCCACCTCGTCCGGGCCGTGCATCTTGGGCTTGACGATGTAGATCGACCCGGTGCGGCTGTTGGTCAGCGGGCCGTTGCCGTCACCGGTCTTCAGCCCGTGGATCGCGGTCACACCGGTGAACAGTGCATCCAGGATGCCCTCGAAGACCTCTTTTTCCGAACCGTTGCCGTCACTCCAGACGATCGCGTCATTGGTCATCAGATGGCCGACGTTGCGGACGAACAGCAGGCTGCGGCCGGGCAGGGTCAGCTCGCCTCCGTCGGGCGTCTTGTAGGTGCGGTCCTGGTTGAGCACCCGGGTGAAGGTCTTGTCGCCCTTTGTGACGTCCTCGGAGAGGTCCCCGCGGTTCAGCCCGAGCCAGTTGCGGTAGCCCAGCACCTTGTCGTCGGCGTCGACGGCGGCGACCGAGTCCTCGAAGTCCATGATCGTGGTGATCGCCGACTCCAGAACGACGTCCTTGATGCCGGCGGCGTCGGTCTTGCCGATGGGCGACTCGGGGTCGATCAGGATCTCCAAGTGCAACCCGTGATTGGTCAGCAGCACCGACCAGTCAGGGGAACCGAGCTCGCCGGTGTAGCCGACGAACTTTTCCGGGTCGGCCAGGCCGACCGAGCCGTCGGCGGTCGCGACCTGCAGCTGACCATCTTCGAGGCTGAGCCCGGTCGCGTCGGCCCACGAGCCGGACGACAGCGGCACGGCCTCGTCGAGGAACTTGCGCGCGTAGGCGATGACCTTGTCGCCGCGGACCCTGTTGTAGCTGGTGCCCTTCTCGGCGCCGTCGTCCTCGGAGATCACGTCGGTGCCGTACAGCGCGTCATACAGCGAACCCCAGCGGGCGTTGGAGGCGTTCAGCGCGAACCGCGCATTGAGCACCGGGACCACCAGCTGCGGGCCGGCGGTCGTGGTGATTTCGTCGTCGACGCCCGCGGTGGTGATGGTGAAGTCGGCGGGCTCGGGCTGCAGGTAACCGATGTCGGTGAGGAACGTGCGATACGCCTCGGGATCGATCGGCTCGATGATGTGCTGGCGGTGCCATTTGTCGATCTGCGCCTGCAGCTGATCGCGGCGTTCCAGCAGTTCCTGGTTTTTCGGCTGCAGGTCGGTCACGACCTTGTCGACGCCTGCCCAGAAACTGTCCGGGTCGATGTCGGTGCCGGGCAAAGCCTCCGTGTTGATGAAGTCATGCAGCACTTTGGCGACGCGCAGGTTCCCCACCGACACGCGATCAGTCATCATTTCCCTCCGCATTAGCCTCGATAAATCGCTCCCAGCCTACCGGCCAGCAGCGTGACTACCGGCAACCGGCAGCTTTGAGCAGCAGCTCGCACCGAGCCAGCAACGCCGCACGTAACGGCGCAGCGCGCGACGCGACGGCCTTCTGGCACCGCACGTATTCAGCGCGGCCGGCAGCATCCTCGACCGCGATCGGTGTGTAGCCGAAATCCGTCAGGTCGTACGGGCTTGCTCGCATGTCGACCTCACGCGCGGCCGCAGCCAGTTCCAAGCAGTCCAAGAGCAACTCGGAGTCGATCAACGGGCTGAGCTTGTAGGACCATTTGTACAGGTCCATGTTCGCGTGCAGACAGCCGGGCTGTTCCCAATCCTGTTGCGTCGCACGGCTGAGCGAGCCGGTGTTGCGCGGCGCCGCGTCGGCGGTGAAGAAGCGGTAGGCGTCGAAATGACTGCACCGCAGCGGTCCGGCGACCTCGGCCTCGACCACCGCGTCGGTTGCGGCCGCGCCGAGGCGCAGCGGAACGCGATCGTGGCGCACGGCGTCGCTGCGGTAGACCATCGCCCACTCATGCAGCCCGAAGCAGTTCAGCTGGGGCTGCCGCCGCTCGGTAGCGCGGAGCAGGTCTGCGACGAACGAGACGGTGTCGACACGGCTGCGCAGGTAGTCCTCGCCGACCGCTACCCCGGACGCATCGCAGGTGTAGCCGCGTCGGGCCCGGTAGCGGCGCAACGCCTCGACTCCCGCCAGCCGCACCCCGTACCCCGGGTGCCAGCAGCGCAGCTGCCTCGGCCGCAGGCTGTAGTAGCTGAACAGGAAATCCCACACCGGATGTGACTCGCCCGACCGGGCACGTTCGGCGTGCGGCGCGACGAACGCCTCGACCCGCACGGCGTACTCGTCGGCACGGGACATCCACTCCTCGGCCTTCACCGACGCCGCCACGTCAGGCACGCGGCGTGCCGTCCCGCACGGCGCCGACCAGATCCCGCACCAGATCATCCAGCGCGACCATCGCCACCACTTCGCCGTCCTGGCCGGTCACCAGTGCGAGATGGCTATTGCTACGTCGCATCCGCGACAACGCCTCGGGCACGCTGAGCGATTGGGCGACCAGCGGCAGCGGCCGCACCCGCGCCACGTCGACCACGGCGTGTGGGTCGTCACTGAATGCCAACATGTCTTTGATGTGCAGATACCCCAGGAATCCGCCGTCGACGTCGACGACCGGGAAGCGGGAGTAACCGGTTGCGGCCAGAGCCTTCTCGACGGCTTCGACCGCCGGTCCCGACCCGGCCGCGGCCACCGGGACGGTGCGGATGTCGGCGACAGGGACCGCCACGTCGGCGACCATCCGATTACGAATCTGCAGTGCCCGGGTGAGCCTGGTGTGTTCTTCGGGATCCAGCAGCCCTTCCGACACCGACTCGGCGATCATCTCGCTGAGCTCGACGGTGGAGACCGTGACATCGAGCTCGCTGCGCGGACGCACCCGCAGCGACCGAAGGGTGGCGTTGCTGCACCGGTTGTAGAACGTGATGACCGGCCGGACCGCGCGGATGTAGGCCAGATAGGCCGGGACCAACAGCATCGCCGCCCTTTCCGGCCCGGCCATCGCGATGTTCTTCGGCACCATTTCGCCGAGCAGAACATGCAAGGTCACCACGATCGCCAGCGCCGTCACGAACGACAGGCTGTGCAGCAGCGCGGGGGAGATACCGAACAGAGCGGACGGACGCCGCAGCAGGTCGGCGACAGCGGGCTCGCCGAGGCGGCCGAGCAGGATCGACGACACCGTGATGCCGAGCTGTGCTCCGGCGAACATCATCGGAAGCTGCTCGCCGGCCCGCATCACAGTGACTGCGCTCGACCTGCCTTGCTCAGCCAGCGCTTCCAGGCGGTCCCGCCGCGCGGAGATCAGGGAGAATTCCGAGGCGACGAAAAACGCGTTGGCGCCGACCAGCAGCAGGGTCGCCAATATCCCAAACACGTCGCCCATCAGCGGCCTCGCACCGCGGTCGAATCGACATCATCCGCCATCTGACTCAGCTCCAGCAGATCGATGCGGCGCCCGTCCATCCGGACCACCGTTGCTCGCCACGACGAGGCGTGCGGTATGCCGTCGGACTCATATCCCCGCAGCTGCACCTCGTCGCCGCCGACCGGGATGCGTCCGAGCTGTTCGAGGACCAACCCGCCGATGGTCTCGTATTCACCCTCCGGAGCGTGATAACCGGTTGCCGCGGCCACCTCATCGATGCGCAGCAGACCGGACACCCGCCAACCGCCGCCGGCCGCGATGACGTCCGGGGTGGCGTCATCGTGTTCATCGCGGACGTCGCCGACGATCTCTTCGATCAGATCCTCGACGGTCACCATGCCCGCGGTGCCGCCGTATTCGTCGACGACCATGGCGGTCTGTAGTTCGTTGGCGCGGATCTGCGCCATCAGCGCGTCGCCGTCCAATGTCGACGGCACTTTCGCGACCGGGCGAGCGACGGCGGTCACCAGCGTGCGGTGGCGCTCAGCAGACGGCACCGCGAAGACCTGCTTGACGTGCACGATGCCGACCGTCTCGTCGAGATCGCCGTCAACGATTGGAAAACGCGAGAAGCCGCTCTCGGCTGCCGCGTCTACGAGATCTGCGACGGTGTTGTCCACTTGCAGCGCAACGATCTTCGCGCGCGGAGTCATCAGCTCTGCAGCGGTCAGCTCACCGAATCGCAGCGAGCGGTCCAGTAGTGCCGCAGTCGCCTGATCCAGCGAGCCGCTCCGAGCGGAGCTGCGCACCAGGGACACCAGCTCTTGGGTCGAGCGGGCCGACCGCAGTTCCTGAGCAGGTTCGACGCCGAGCTTGCGCAGGATCCAGTTGGCCACCCCGTTCGTCAACCGGATCGGGTATGTCATGAGCCACGAGAACAACAGCTGCACGCCGGCGATCGCACGCGCGGTTTCCAGCGGCCGGGCAACGGCAAGGTTCTTCGGGACCAGCTCACCGAAGATCATCGACACCGAGGTGACCACCAGCAGGGTCAGGAAGGCGATCACCGCGTCGGCGATCTGGTTCGGTACCCCGAGCGCATCCAAGGCCGGGTGCGGCAGTTCCTTGACCAGCGGCTCGGTCAGGTAGCCGGTGATCAGCGTGGTGATCGAGATACCGAGCTGCGCTCCAGACAGCTGAAACGACAGGTTGTGGTGCGCACGGCGGATGAATAGGTCGCGCCGGCGTCCCACGCGGGCATTTGCTTCGACGGTGCTGCGTTCGAGCGTGGTCAGCGAGAATTCGGCGGCGGTAAACAGCGCGTTGCCCAAGGTCAGCGCCACGATAGCCAACAGGCTGAGCAGGGTGACAATCAGGTTCATCGAGGCCGCCCTCGAGAAGGAGGCTCCTCGGAGTCGGCGTCACACACGCCGGATGGCGCGGGTGCCTGCGGCACGAAAACCCTTTCTCTGGACGTTTTCACTGCTGACGTGACCTTTTATGGTAGCGAAACCACAACGCGCCAGAGCACTCGTCGGTGCGACGACACGCCCGCAACGGTTCGCGCTACCAGCCGAACGGTAGGGGATGGCCCTCGGCGAAGCCTGCAGCGGACTGCACTCCGACCACGACCCGCTCGTGCAGGTCGGCTAACGTCGAGGCACCGACATAGGTGCAGGTGCTGCGCACACCGGAGGTGATGTGGTCGAGCAGGTCTTCGACACCGCCGCGGGCCGGGTCCAATGCCATCTGCGACGTCGAGATGCCTTCTTCGAACAATCCTTTGCGTGCGCGCTCGAAGGCACCGTCGGCAGTGGTCCGGGCGACCACCGCGCGCTTGGACGCCATGCCGTAGCTCTCTTTGTACGGCCGGTTGTCGCGGTCGCGCATCAGGTCGCCGGGAGATTCGTACGTACCGGCGAACCACGACCCGATCATGACGTTGGACGCGCCCGCGGCCAGCGCCAGCGCCACGTCGCGCGGATGCCGCACCCCGCCGTCAGCCCACACGTGTCCACCGAGTTCTTGTGCGGCCGAAGCACATTCGAGGACAGCGGAGAACTGTGGCCGGCCGACACCAGTCATCATGCGGGTGGTGCACATCGCCCCCGGACCGACTCCGACCTTGGCGATCGAAACGCCGGCGTTGATCAGGTCGCGGGTGCCGTCGGCTGACACCACGTTGCCCCCGACCAGCGGCACGCCGAGGTCCAGCGATGAGATCGCCTTGATGGCGTCCAGCGCCTTGACCTGATGCCCGTGCGCCGTGTCGACGACGACGAGGTCGACGCCGGCCTCGACCAGCGCCTGCGCCTTGGCTACCACGTCGCCGTTGATTCCGACCGCCGCGGCGATGCGCAGCCGGCCACCGCCGTCGACGGCGGGCGGGTAGATGCCGGCACGGACCGCCCCGGTACGGGTCAGCACACCGGCCAAGGTGCCGTCGTCGCCGGTGAGCACCGCGAGGTCGACCGGTGAGTGCTCGAGCAGATCGAAGACTTTTCGCGGTTCGGTGCCGACCGGTGCGTTGACGAAGTCGGTGATCGCAATGTCGCGCACGCGAGCGAAACGATCCACTCCCTCACAACACGACTCGGTGATCAGGCCGATCGGGCGCCCCTCGAAGGTCACCACCGCTGCCCCGTGCGCGCGCTTGGAAATCAGCGCCAGCGCGTCTGACACCGAATCGTCGGGCGCCAAGACCACCGGGGTGTCGACGACCAGGTCGCGGCTTTTGACGAAGTCCACCGTCTGCTGCACCGCGGTGATCGGAAGATCTTGCGGCAGAACGACGATCCCGCCGCGACGGGCCACCGTCTCGGCCATCCGCCGGCCCGCGACAGCGGTCATGTTCGCCACCACCACCGGGATGGTGGTGCCTGAGCCGTCGCGGGTAGAGAGATCGACGTCGAAGCGTGACGCGACATCGGACTGGTTCGGCACGATGAAGACGTCGTCGTACGTCAGGTCATAAGCAGGACGGTGTCCGTCCAGAAACCTCATCGGTATCGCCTCAAAGTCATCAAGTCCACGACACAGTGTCGGCTATGCCGGCACCTCAGTGCGGTCGCCACTCCACAGCGTGTGGAATTTCTTGCTTGCGTCCTCATCGATCCGTCCATAGGTGTGTGCGCCGAAGAAGTCCCGCAAACCCTGGGTGAGCGCGGCGGGCAGTCGCTCGGTGCGCAGCGCGTCGTAGTACGACAGCGCCGACGAAAAGCCCGGGATGGGGATACCCAATCGGGTAGCGGTCACCACGACACGGCGCCAACTGTCGATGGCTGACTCGATCGCACTACGGAAATACGGCGCGACGAGCAGAGAGGGAAGGTCGGCATCCTCGTCGAACGCCTCTTTGATGCGGTTGAGGAACTTCGCCCGGATGATGCATCCGCCGCGCCAGATGGTGGCCATGTCGCCGGGTGTGATGCCCCAGTCGTATTCGGCGCTGCCGGCCTGGATCTGGTTGAAGCCCTGCGCGTAGGCGACGATCTTCGACGCGTAAAGCGCCTTGCTGACGTCATCGATGAATTGCGTTGCATCGGTTGGGTTTTCGCCCAGCTGGCCGGACGCCAGGCCAGTGGTCGCCTTGCGCTGGGCCACCGAACCGGACAGTGCACGAGCGAATACCGCCTCGGCGATACCGGTCACCGGGACACCAAGGTCCAGCGCCGACTTCACTGTCCAGCGGCCGGTACCTTTCTGTTCGGCCTCGTCGACGATGACGTCGACGAGCGGCTTGCCGGTCTTAGCGTCGGTCTGGCGCAACACCTCTGCGGTGATCTCGATGAGAAAGCTGTCCAGGTCGCCCTTGTTCCATTCAGCGAAAACGTCGGCGATCTCCGGTGCGCTCTTACCGAGTCCGTCGCGCAGCAGTTGGTAGGCCTCGCCGATGAGCTGCATGTCGGAGTACTCGATGCCGTTGTGCACCATCTTGACGAAGTGCCCGGCGCCGTCGGGACCGATGTGCGTGCAGCAGGGGACACCGTCGACGTGCGCGGAGATCTCCTCCAATAGCGGGCCCAGCGACTTGTACGACTCGGCCGGTCCGCCCGGCATGATCGACGGTCCCTTCAGGGCGCCTTCTTCGCCGCCGGAGATGCCGGCTCCGACGAAATGCAGTCCTCGCTCGCTGATGGCCTTCTCGCGGCGGATGGTGTCGGTGTAGAGCGCGTTACCCCCGTCGATGATGATGTCGCCCTCTTCCATCGCGTCGGCGAGCTCGTTGATGACGGCGTCGGTGGGGTCACCGGCTTTGACCATGATGATCACTCGACGCGGCTTCTCCAGCGCGTCGAGGAATTCTTCGATGGTCTCCGACCGGACGAACTTGCCTTCGTCGCCGTGCTCTTTGAGCAGCGCATCGGTCTTGGCGATCGACCGGTTGTGCAGCGCGACCGTGTAGCCGTGATTGCCGAAGTTCCGGGCCAGATTCGAGCCCATCACCGCCAAGCCGGTGACGCCGATCTGCGCGGTACCGGTCTTTGAATCCGAGGAGCTCATGTCTCCGCCTCTCACGTTCGTGACTCTTGTTCAGGCCCTGCACCGACCACTGTGGCACAGCGGGATTGGACTGCAAAGTATCGCCAAAGCGGTGCGCTCGCCCGATTCCGGGTTAGGCGGCGGTGAACAGCCGGTGCAGTTCGGTCAGCCAAGGGATCGCCAGCGCCAGGGTCGGCACCACCAGCACTGCCGCCGCGGCGAGGTAGGCCGCCGTCGACACCATCAGGCTGTTGCCGCTGCCGGACAACCGGCGGACGCGCAGCAACGTGTGCGTACCACCGGCGGCCAGTGCACCCAACGGAGTCTGGCCCGACGCGCAGGTCACTAGGGCACGGGCCAGCGGAGCCCGGCCGGCCACCCGGACGGCGGCGTCGTCGGCCAACAGCTCGGCCAGTAGTTGCACTGCATCCAAAGCGCTTGCGCTGCGAACGAATCGGGGAAATGCGGCGTGGGCGGCGGTGAACGCTTCGAGCACGAGGTCGTGACGAGCCCGCAGGTGGGCACGCTCGTGGCTCAGAATGGCGGAGACCTCGGCCTCGGTCAGGGATTCCAGCGTGCCCTCGCTGAGCACCACGCGACTGCGGACGCCGGGCAGACAATAGGCCAGCGGCTGCGCCACCTCCAGCACGCGTAGGTCGCGGCCGCGGGCGCGGGCGCGCACCGGAACCGCGTCGGGCGACAGCCCGAGAAGGTCGACGAGCATCCGATGGTGGGCTCGCCGCCGACGGGTGGTGACCGCCACCCGGATCACGGCGACGGCCAGACGGACACCGATAACCAGGGTGAGCGCCAAGACGCCGACATCTAGAAGCCACAGTGGCCAGCCGAGCCGACCGATTTCGGCGGCAGGGCTCGCCGTCGGGCGCCCATCGGCGCCGGGAAGGAACAGCCGGCTCGCGATCGCGATGCCGGCGCTGAAAGCCGAAAGGACCGCGGCCACGGCGATCGCTTGCCACAAGACCATCGCTGCGCGGGGGGCGCGTAACGGCCACGATGCCCGCGAAAGGAGGGCCGGTACCGGGCCGACCAGCATCACCGCGAGAGCGGTGAAGGCCGGCCCGGACATGGTGTCAGTCTCCCTTAGCCCTCGGGCCGAGCGCCACCGACGGACGCGTTCCGCTGACTACATTCCAACTCGTCGAGCGCGCGCCGAAGCGCTTCGGCCTCATCGGTGCCAACCCGCTCGACGAAGTGCACCAGAGCCGCCTGCCTGCTGCCGAAATCGGAGGCCTGATCCAGCGCGTCGACCATCAGCCCGGCGACGAGTTCGTCGCGGCCGTGCACCGGCGCATAGCGATGCGCGCGGTCGTCGCGGATCTGCGAAACCAGGTTCTTCTTTGCGAGTCGCTGCAATACGGTCATCACCGTCGTATAGGCCAGGTCCCGGTGCTCGGACAGCGATTCGTGGACTTGCCGGACGGTTTGGGGCTGGGGAGCGGACCACAGATGGTCCATGACCGCACGCTCGAGATCCCCGAGGCGCGTGAGCTTAGCCATTCTTGATCATCTCCTGTGCAATGCCGTCAGAGTACTCGCGGTTACTACCAGCTGTCGTATCACCCGGCCCGTCGATGTGAGCGCCCTCACAGCATCGGGGGATGCCATATGGTTAGGCTAACCTCACAAGAGGAGGTGCCGGTGACGACAGTAATTGACGATCCGCTGATCGCGGCGATGTCCATCGAGCGAGTTCTACCGCTGCACGAGTCGAGTCGAAGGCTGCGCGAACTGTATCCGCAGTGCCCCCGGGTCTACGGCGTCGCGGTGCTTAGTGACGTCTCGATCCGCCGGTGGTGGCCGTTGGAGTCGGCGGTTCGGACCGATCGATTGCAAGCCATGTTCGACGCCGCCGTGGTCGACATGGACCGGCGCAGCGCCGCAAGACAATTGGCGGCGACGCTGGTGCACACCGTGATCGGGCGGGTGGTCGCCTTGGTCGTGCTCGAGGCCCGAGCGTGGGACACCGGCCTGGAAAACCTGTGGGTCCACGTCGACTCAGACGGCGTCATCGACTGGGCCGGCGTTGTGGACCCGACGGTGCGGGTGTTGCCCGATGACCCCTATCTCACCGAGGGCGACTGCGTCGGTGCGGGATCGGTCCGATTGCCGAGCGAGGCGGCGCTGACGACCTGGGTAGCCCACCGGTGCCACCGCGCCTTGGAATCACTGTTCGCCAAACTGCACGTGGTCAGCAACGGAGCGATGTCGGTCGCGGCGATGTGGCAGCTCGTCGGGTCGATGGTGGTAGCGACCG
>Ga0302326_10031577_pt1 | contig 10576 bp, 13 predicted proteins | sample Palsa_T0_3_FD_202264 | JGI IMG/M metagenome (GOLD analysis project Ga0302326, IMG submission 202264) | Peat permafrost microbial communities from Stordalen Mire near Abisko, Sweden - Palsa_T0_3 | ecosystem: Environmental > Terrestrial > Soil > Palsa > Peat permafrost | place: Sweden: Abisko...
CGTATTCGACGTCGTTGCGAACCTCGAAGCCGAGCGTGTCGCGATAGAACGCCAGCGATGCGTCGGGGTCGTCGTGCGGGAGGAAAGTCGCGTTGATTGTGATGTCCATGGCGGCCATCCTAAGTGGCGCTGATGACCGGCGCTTCTCGATTCCTGACCGGCTTGGTTACCTGTTTTGCCACGCACGGCGGCATCCCTGCCGTCTCACCCGCGGCATCGCGCCGGTAGGTGCTGGGCGGCATCCCGACCAGCTCGCTGAAGCGCGTGCTGAAGGTGCCCAGCGACGAGCAGCCGACTTCGAAGCAGACCTCGGTGACGCTGAGCTCGCCACAACGCAGCAGCGCCATCGCGCGTTCGATGCGACGCGTCATCAGGTATCCGTAGGGCGACTCGCCGTAGGCCAGCCGGAACTGGCGGCTGAAGTGCCCGGCCGACATATGCGCGTCACGGGCGAGCGCTTCGACGTCCAGTGGCTGCGCGTACTCCCGGTCGATCCGGTCGCGGACGCGCCGCAGCCGCGCCAGGTCGCTCAGGTGCTGCGGCGTGGCGGGTCTGCTGCTCACCCGCGAGATCGTGCCAGATCCGTGTGGAGGACTAGGCTCGAAGGGCGATGGAACACGTCTGGGAATATCCGCGGCCGCCCGCGGTCAGGCCGTCCGAACGGACCGTCCGGATCGAGCTGGCCGGCCGTCAACTGGCGCGCAGCGACGCCGCCATGCGGGTCCTTGAGACCAGCCATCCGCCGACGATCTACGTGCCGCGCGACGACATCGACCTGCAGCTGCTGATCGACAGCGCCCACGGCGCGACGTGGTGTGAGTTCAAGGGGCGCGCCTTGTACCTGGACGCGGTCATCGACGGTCGCCAATTCGGCGAGGTCGGGTGGTTCTATCCCGATCCTTCGCCCGGCTACGAGTCGCTCCGCGATCACGTCGCCTTCTACCCTGGGCGCGTCGACGGCGCCTGGCTCGGTGACGAGCAGGTGCAGTCTCAGGCGGGCTCGTTCTATGGCGGGTGGATCACGTCTGACCTGGTCGGGCCGTTCAAAGGCGCGCCGGGTACGCTCGGCTGGTGAGCGATCCGGAGGTCCGCGATGGCGGGTGAGATGGGCGCCGACGAGGTGCGAGAGTTCCTCTCCCGCGGCACCCGTACCGCGAAGCTGGCGACGACGATGCGAGATGGCAGCCCGCACGTGATGCCGGTGTGGTTCGTGCTCGAGGGTGACGAGCTCGTGTTCAACACCGGCGCCGACACGGTCAAGGGTCGCAACCTGACGCGCGATCCGCGCGCCTCGATCCTCGTCGACGACGAGCGCCCCCCGTTCGCCTTCGTGCACATGCGCGGGCGCGTGGCGCTGAGCGAGGACCCGGAGGAGCTCCTGCGGACCGCGACCGAGATCGCGCGGCGCTACATCGGTGCTGACCGCGCCGCCGAGTTCGGCGCCCGCAACGCGGTCGGAGGCGAGCTCGTCGTCCGGTTCAGGCCCGAGCGCGTGATCGCGCTGACGGGCGTGACGGACTAGAGAGCGCGCCGCCCGTGGCTGGCCGCCCAGGGACGCTCGAGCCGTTCATCCGGTCGGTCGCGCTGGGCGCGTATGCGGGCTCGGCGGGCGACGGCTACCCGTGGGACCTACCGATCGTCGACGCCCTGCGGGCCGGGGAGCTCGATCTGCACCCCGGCGTGACCTACCTGGTCGGCGAGAACGGCAGCGGCAAGTCGACGCTGTTGGAGGCGATCGCGATCGCCGCCGGGATCAACCCCGAGGGTGGCTCGTCGAACTTCAGCTTTTCCACGCGCGACTCTCATTCCGCGCTCGGCGAGGGGTTGCGGCTCGTGCGGGGCGCTCGGCGGCCGTGGACCGATTTCTTCCTGCGTGCCGAGAGCCTGTTCACGACCGCGACCTACCTCGAGGATCTGCCCGGCGCACCGATGTCCAGCTACGGCGGCCGCTCGCTGCATGAGCAGTCGCACGGCGAGTCGTTCCTGGCGGTGCTGATCGACCGCTTCGGCCCCAACGGCCTGTATCTGCTCGATGAGCCCGAAGCGGCGCTGTCACCGCAGAACTGCCTGGCCTGCCTGGCGCGGATTCACGACCTCGTGACTGACGGCTCACAGCTCGTGATCGCCACCCATTCACCGATCGTGCTGGCGTATCCCGACGCGATCATCTACGAGTGCGATGTCGACGGCCTGCACGCGATCGCCTACGACGAGGCGGAACCGGTGCGGTTGATGACGGGCTTTCTGGCGGATCGCCGGCGATACCTGGCCCAGCTGTTCGGCGACTGACGGTTCGCCCGGACGCCTCGCTCGGCGTCCGGGCATCCCCGCCCCTGTCGGTCAGGCGACGTCAGTCGCTTGCTGCGCCCCACGGTTGAAAAAGTTGGAAGATCCGGTAAATCGCGGCGGCGGCGGCGTGCAGCTATTAACCAGAACGAGCCGGACATACAAAACTTGCGCGGTTTCTGGACAAGCATCGGATATTCGTTGGCTACCGATTAGCCAACAAAGCGGTGTTTTGACGAAGGTCCAACGCGTCCGCGCCGAACCGCGCGTTCCCTACCAGGCCTGGGAGCCGCCGCAGTGCGGGCAGCCGACTGAGGTCGAGACGGCCGCCTGAAAGATGAAGCCGCACTCGCACGAGTACATCGCCTGGTCCTCGGTTGCCGGCTCGAGGCGCCGCTGGGCGCCCGGCGCGGGAGCGGGCGTCGGCGGCTCGCTGAGCGGACGCTCGCCCGCGGGCGCCGCGGTCGCGTAACTGGCGCGCGACCGTTCCGCCGCCGGACGATCCGGCTGCGGTCCCTCTGCCCCGACCGACTCCCGCGTCGGTCCGTTGTTCCTGTGGCGCCTGAGCATCGTGGCGCCGGATTTGCTTCTCGCACGCACTCTTATACCTATAACAACGACGGCGGCGGCCAATGGTTTCGTCGGCAGGCCGATTTTCCCCATCCGCTAACGCGACGTTAATAAACGAATTCGTGCAGGGCGGCCTGCGGCGCCTCCAGGGGACGCCTGCGGCGCCCTCACCGCGCCCCCTGCGTCCCCTCGGGCGGGCCGCCGCCAGCGGTTGCGTTGTCAGATCCGCGTCCTCGGATCGGCCTACTGCGTGCCCACCACGGCGAACGTGCGAGAATGCCCCGCGGCATGGATCCCAGTCGCAAGCGGGCGATACGCCTGACGGTCGCGCTGACGGTGGCGGTGCTGCTGGCGTCGGCGTTGATCTACACGAGCTTCTCGGCCGGTCGTGACGAGTTGACCGCGTCGCAGCTGGTCAACCGCGCCAAGCCTCACACCGAGTACATCCTCGCCGGCACCGTGGTCCAGAGCCAGCGGACCGCATCGACCCTGTACTTCCGCGTGCGGGACCCCAAGCGCGACATCTCGGTGCCAGTCAGCTATCAGGGCTCGATCCCCGGTCCGTTCGCCGTCGGACGCGGCGTGCTCGTCAGCGTCCGCAAGACCGCTTCCGGCGTGTACGTCGGGCAGCCGGGCTCGCTGACGACGAAGTGCCCGTCCAAGTACCAAGCCGTCGCCGCCGGGACCAGCAACTGATGGCGCCCGCCGGCCGCGTACTGCTGATCCTCGCGCTGCTGTGCACGGTCTACGGGTTCGGCGCGTCGCTGTACGGCGCGCGGACGGGCGCGCACGTGTGGGTCGTGTCGGGGCGCCGGGCGATGTACTCGCTGTTCGGGATCGCGGCGACCGCGTTCGTAATCCTCGACATCGCGTTCGTCTCCAACGACTTCTCCTACAACATCGTCGCCAGCGGGTCGAGCACGACGACGCCGTTCTTCTACCGGATCGCGGCGGTCTGGGCCACGCAGTCCGGGTCGTTGCTGCTGTGGGTGATGCTGCTCTCGTTCTGGTCGAGCCTGGCACTCTTCATCACCCGCAACAAGGTCCGCGAGATGGTCCCGTACGCGCAGGCCACGCTGTTCGGTCTGGCCGGGTTCTTCACGGCGCTGACGGTGCTGTTCGCCAACCCGTTTGCCACCAGCTCGCCTGCTCCGGCCGAGGGCGCGGGTCTGGACCCGCTCCTGCGCCACACGACGATGATGGTGCATCCCCCGATGCTCTATTCGGGCTACACGCTGATGCTGGTGCCGTTCGCGTTCGCGGTCGGCGCGCTGATCTCAGGCCGCGTCAACGCGGAGTGGATCCAGGTCACGCGGCGGTTCGCGCTCGCCGCCTGGCTGTGCCTCGGGGTCGGGATCATGCTCGGCGCTCGCTGGTCCTACACCGAGCTGGGCTGGGGCGGCTTCTGGGCGTGGGATCCGGTCGAGAACGCGGCACTGATGCCGTGGCTGCTGTGCACCGCGTTCATCCACTCGATCATGATCCAAGAGAAGCGCGGAATGCTGAAGGTCTGGAACGCCTCGCTCGTGCTGCTCGCCGGCACGATGGCGATCATCGGCACGTTCCTCGTCCGCTCGGGGATCCTCAGCTCGATCCACGCGTTCGTCTCCGACCCCACGTTGAACTTCGCCTTCGTGTCGCTGATCGCGGTTATGGCGATCGGCTCGGTGTTCCTGGTCACGCTCCGGCGTGATCAGTTGCGGACCGAGGCGCACCTGGACTCGCTGTTCTGCCGGGAGTCGATGTTCCTGCTTCAGAACATTGTGCTCGTCGCGCTCACGCTCGTGGTCGCGTGGGTGACGTTCTTCCCGCTGATCTCCGAGGCGATCACCGGCACCGAGATCTCGGTCGGGCCGCCGGCGTTCAGGCCGTACGTGGTCCCGTTGGCGCTGACCGTGGTCGCGCTGTCGGGGATCGGGCCGATCATCCCGTGGCGGAAGGTGACGTGGCCGAAACTGCGGCGCAACTTCGCCTTCCCGGTCTCGGTCGGCCTTGTGACGCTGGTCGTGCTGCTGCTCGTCGGCGGCGTCACCAAGCACCTGCTGGCGCTGACAATGTTCGTGTTCGGCGCGTTCGTGATCGGAACGATCGTCCAGGAGTTCTTCCGGGGCACGCGGGCGCGGACGAAGATGGCGGCAGAGCCGCCGCCGCTGGCGCTTGTGCGCCTCGTGCGCCGCAACCGGCGACGGTACGGCGGCTACACCGTGCACTTCGGCGTTGCCGTGGCGCTGATCGGGATCGCCGCATCGACCTCGTTCCAGCACGCGCGACGCGCCGACCTGACCCCGGGTCGCAGCGTCAAGGTCGACGGTTACACGTTCAAGTACGTCCGCCCGACCTCGAGCGCGTCGTCGCAGAAGCTGACGTTCGGCGCCGTGATCTCGGTCTACCGGGGGTCGTCGCACGTGACGACCGTGCACACGACGGCCGGGCTGTACCCGTCCGAGACCTCGGAGCAGCCGATCGGCCGGTTCTTCAACGGCAATCAGGAGAGCCGGGTCGGTCTCGATTCCGGCCTGCTGCGCGACATCTGGGTCGTGATCCAGCCCAACACGCAGCCGCTGGCCAAGCAGATCTCCGAGGGCAACGTCAAGTTCGCCAAGGCGATCGGGGCCGCCAACGCGCTGCCCGCCGCCCAGCGGACCCGGTACCTGAACACGATCTACAGCCTGCGGGATCAGTTCATCGTCGCGCTCGACCACCGCTTCGTCACGCACCCGTGGACGTCGCAGTTCCTGATCGAGGTATCGCCGCTGGTCGCCTGGCTGTGGCTGGGCGCGATCATCGCGGCGTTCGGCGGGCTCGTGGCGCTGTGGCCCGCGCCGCGCCCGACGCGCCGCGGTTCCAGACGGCCGCCGACGCCCGACGCCTCCGGTACCGGCGGGCGCCAGCCGGAGCCTGAGACCGTGCAGCAGCCGCGTCAGCGAGAGCTCGTGTGATGCTGCAATACCTGCTCGTGCTGGTCGTGCTGGCGATCGCCCTCTACGTGATCAGCGCGCCGCTGCTGTCGGTCCGGCGCGCCTCGGCGATCGCGTCAGACGACGTCCGTGCGCTGGAGGCGGCACGGGACTCCAAGCTGCAGGAGATCCGCGACGCGGAGATGGACATGCGGACCGGGAAGCTGTCCGACGAGGACTACCGGACGATCGACGGCACGCTGCGCTCGGAGGCGGTGCAGATCCTGGAGCGGCTCGACGACGCGGTCGCGCATGAGCACGCCGTACGCGCCGCGGAGGCCGCCGGCGAGGCGCCCGCGCATGGGGGCACCGCGGCCGATTCTGGCGACGACCGGCTACGATCGGCACCGTGACGACCGTCCTCGATTTCGTGCAGGTGGTCCTGTGCGTTGCGCTCGTGTTCCTGATCCTGATGCACTCCGGCAAGGACTCGGGCCTGTCGGGCGCGTTCGGGGTCGGCACCGGCCAGGGCCCGCTCGGGGGCGGCTCGTTGGTCGAGCGCAACCTGAACCGCTGGACGATTGTGTTCGCGTTGCTGTTCGTGATCAACACGATCGTGTTGATCAAGCTCGGCTGACGCTCGCAAGGCCCCAGCCGGGCACGATCGCCCGTCAGCCTGGATCGGCGTCGCTCTGGCCGCTGAGCCCGTCGACGAGCCGGAGCAGCTCCAGCGGGCTGAACGGCTTGGTCAGGAACAGGTCGGCGCCGGCCGTCTCGGCTCGCGCCTCGATCTCGTCGTTGTGGGAGGCCGTCAGCATCACGATCGTCGCCTCGCTCGTGCGGGGGTTGGCGCGGAGCGCGCGGCACACCTCGATTCCGTCGACGCCCGGGATGTCGACGTCGAGCAGCACGATCTGGGGAGGCTGCCGGTTGGCCAGCTCCAGCGCCTGGTCGCCGTCCTCGGCCTCGAGCAGGCGGAACTCCGCAACGTCCTCGAGCGTCGTCGTGATCAGCCGGCGAATGAACGGGTCGTCGTCGACGACCAGCAGATCGGGACTCATCCGGCCTCGGCCGCGATCTGTCGTAGGACGTCGTCGTCGATCCGCCTGAAGGCATCGACGACCTGGGGGTCGAAGTGGCTGCCCGACTCCTCCTCGATCATCGAGCGCGCCTGCTCGAAGCTGAGCGCGACCCGATACGGGCGGTTCGTGGTGAGCGCGTCAAACACGTCGGCGACGGCGAACACGCGCGCGTTCAACGGAATCTGCTCGCCGGCGAGGCGGTCGGGGTAGCCGTTCCCGTCCCATCGCTCGTGATGGGAGCGCACGACCTTGGAGGCTTCGGCGAGGAACTCGATGTCACGCATGATCTCGGCTCCGACGATCGTGTGGCGCGACATCGTCGCCCGCTCCTCGGTCGTCAGCGGACCGGGCTTGAACAGGATCGAGTCCGGGACCGCCAGCTTGCCGACATCGTGCAATAGGAATCCGAACTCGACCTCCGGGGTGTCAGGCGCGGGTAGTCCGAGCTCGCGGGCGATCTCGATCGCGAACAGGGTGACGCGCTCGGCGTGCTTGCCGGTGTAGGCGTCCCGCGCCTCGACCGCGTTGGAGAGCGCCCTGACCGTCGCCATGTAGGAGCGCGTCAGCTGCTGAGCCCGATCGCGCTCGGACTTGAACGTCTCACGCAAGTCGGCGGCGTAGCGCTCGAGCTGCCGCGCGCTGTCGGCCGCTTCGCGTTCGGCGGCGGCGAGCTGGCGGCGAAGCCGGTCGTTCTCGGCGATCAGCTCAGCGAGATCCGGAGGATCCATCCGGGGTCACCATGGCTGCCTGGGGTTGCCCGCGGAGCGTGGCGAGGACGGCCTCGGCGGCGTGCTCGATCGGCACGACGTCGATGCCCTGGTCGGCGAGCGCCGGGGACACGGGAGCGTCTCCATCGCTGAACAGGATCACAGCTTTTCGCGAGCGTCGTCCGCGCAGCTCCAATGCCTGCAGCACGGCCTCGGGGTTCCGGAGCCCAGCGTCGATCAGCGCGACTTCGAACCGACGCTCGCCGCTGATCCGTACGGCGGCCGTGCCGGTGGTCTCCCACTCGTACTCGATCCCGAGCTCATCCAACGCCGGCTCCAGTCGCGTCTGCGTCTCAGGCCGGCCGATCGCGAGCACCCGCGGACGGCCCGACCGGATCGCCGCGAGCAATGCCCCCTGCAGCTCGTCGGCATCGATTGGCTTGCGGACCGCCCACTCGCCGGCCAGCCCCGGCAGATCGACGTCGACGGTGACGAACACCGCCGGGACCGCCTGTAGGTGACGGTGGGTCCGGATCCGGCGCACCAGCTCGATCCCATCGGGGGGGCCGATCCGCACGTTGACCGTGACCGCGTCGAACCGCTCGCCCGCGAGCGCGTCCAGCGCCGACTCGGCGTCGTGGGCGACGGCGCTCTCGACCTCCAGCGACGCGAGCTGGTCGGCGATCAGCGCCGCGATCGCCGGGTCGTCCTCGACGATCAGGACGCGGCGTCCGCGGAGTACCTCCAACGTCGTCTCGGTCACGGTCGGTGCGGCCGGTAGCCGGACCTCGAACGCGGAGCCGCCCCCGGGCCGGCTCGCGACGCTGACCTCGCCGCCCTGTAGATCGACCAGCGACTTGACGATCGCCAGGCCAAGCCCGGTGCCCGGGACGCCGCCGTCGCGTCCGGGCGCTCGATAGAAACGATCGAACACGCGCTCGGCCTCCTCCGCGGTCATCCCGATCCCGGAGTCGGCGACGACGATCCGTACCCAGGCGCGGTCAGCTTCCGCGCCGACATGGATCCGGCCGCCCTCAGGCGTGTACAGGTGGGCGTTGGTGAGGAGGTTCCCGATGACCTGACGGAGCTTGTTGGCGTCGGCCAGCGCGGGCGGCAGGGTCGGCGCGATGTAGATCCCAAGCTGCTGGTTTTTGCCCGCGATTCGTGCGCTGAGCAGCTCGACGGTCTCGCTGATGGCCTCGCCGACATCGACCGGTCGTCGATCGATCGCGGTCTGGTCGGAGCCGAGTCGGGCGACGTCGAGCAGTTCGTTGACAAGGTCGACGAGCCGATCGGCGGAGCGGCCGATGATCTCGACGAACTCCCGCTGGCGCGTCGGGATCGTGTCAGCGTAGGGGCCTCGGGTCAGCAGCTCGGCGAAGCCTTTGATCGAGGTCAGCGGGCTGCGCAGCTCATGCGACGCGGTCGCCATGAACTCACTGCGGGCGCGTTCGGAGACCTCCATCGCGGCCAACTGCGCCCGCAGTTGGAAGACCGACTGGTCCAACCGCCGGCGTTTCGAGACCTGGCGGCGGCGTTCCGCGGCCAATGCCGCGATCACGACCACCGCGACGATGGCCACGACAATGGTCAATGTCACCGGAGGGAATCGTAGTCAGCGAACGTCCCAGGTTGGGACAAACATGCAAGTTTCGTTGCGCAGGGAGGCGAAATGCCCCTGCAAAGCGACGCCTTGGTAGCGTCGCCGAGCCGAATGACTCGCGCCGCACGCATCGTCTCCGGACTGGCCGTCTGCACCCTCGCGTTGGCTGCCGTGGTGGTCGTCCTGGCGCTGCGCGCCGGGCCGGCCTCGGCCGATCTGGCAGCCGAATACGAGTCCGGTCAGCAGCGAGCCCAGCAGCTGCAGTCCGCGATCAGCGGCGAGTCGCAGCAGATCCAGCAGTTCCAGGGGTCGATCTCCGCGCTGCAGCAGCGCCTCTCAGGCGTCCAGCGAAGCGTCGACATCCAGGAGCAGCAGTTGCGCTCGACGACCGACCAGCTGACCACCGCCCGGGCGAGGCTGAGGTCGCTGCGTGCCGCCTTCAAGCGCGATCGCGCCGCCCTGGCGGCACAGCTGCGGGCCCAGTACGAATCGCCGCCGCCATCCCTGGTCAACGTCGTCGTCAGCGCCGGCGGGTTCAACCAGCTCGTCAACGGCCTGTCCGACATGGCGAAGCTGCGCCGCGCCAATGCGCGGACGATCGCCGCCGTCCAGACCGCGAGGTCGCAGCTGGCCGTCGAGACCCAGCGACTGGCGACGGTCGAGACGCGGCGCAAGCGTTCAACCGCCGCGGTCGTGGTCGAGCGCGACAACCTCGCGCAGCTGAAGCTGACGATCGTCGACAAGCAGCTCAAGGTCAAGACGGCCAGGAATGCCGACACCACGCAGCTGACCGCGCTCAAGCGCACGCTCCAGCGTCAGGCCAACAAGCTTGACGCGGAGGCCAGCCAGGCAGCGCTGATCTCCGGAGGCGCGCCGGTCGCCGCGCCGGCGAGCTGCATCAACACGCCGTTCGTCGCGCACGGCGGCGAGTACGGGTTCTTCCAGGCACCCGGGACCAACTACGAGGTTAACCAGGAGCCGGTGATCGCCGCGCGGCTTGACGCGCTGGGCAAGGCGCTGAAGCTCCACCTGATCGGTCTGTCCGGCTATCGCACGCCCGAGCACTCGGTCGAGGTCGGCGGCTTCGCCGATGATCCCCACACCAAGGGTGAGGCGTCCGACACGCCTGGCGTCGAGGGCGTCGCCGAGTCCGTCCTCGAGCAGTTCTGCCTGACGCGGCCATTCCCGGGGCCGGCCGAGGCCGACCACATCCAGGAGTACCCGCTGACGACCGGCTAAGGAGCGGCGTCGGCAGTTCAGAGCGCCCGGTGGACCTCGGCGGCAGCGCGTTCGCCGGACCGCACGGCGCCATCCATGTAACCGCAGAACACCTCGGAAGTCTCGGTGCCGGCCCAGTGCACGCGCCCGACGGGCGCGCGCAACGCCGGCCCGTAGTCGCTCCAGACCCCGGGGGCCAGGTAGCCCGCATAG
>Ga0302326_10031579_pt1 | contig 10575 bp, 10 predicted proteins | sample Palsa_T0_3_FD_202264 | JGI IMG/M metagenome (GOLD analysis project Ga0302326, IMG submission 202264) | Peat permafrost microbial communities from Stordalen Mire near Abisko, Sweden - Palsa_T0_3 | ecosystem: Environmental > Terrestrial > Soil > Palsa > Peat permafrost | place: Sweden: Abisko...
CCATCGCCTTCCGTGGTCAAAGGCTCCTTAGCGATGTCCTGCGGAATGTCGCTGTGGTGCGTCGGGTGCGTCAAACAGCTAATTGCTCTCGATCGCCTTCCCGAACTGGAGGCGCGGCGAGCGTTCGGAGCCGGACCAGATCACAGCTTGATCGAGACAGTTTTTACTTCCGTATATTGATGAAGCCCATACTCACCATCTCCGGCCCATCCCGGACTGCTTGAAGCCCTCGAACGGAGCCGCCGTATCAAAGACGTCATACCAGTTCCCCCAAACCGCACCGGCGCGAACGCTACTCGCAATTGCGTGGACCTCAGCCAGCTCGCAGAGCGGGTTCGCGGTCTCCGGGCGAAACGCGAAGAGCCCTCGTATTCCGGGCAGCCCTTCGGCGAGTGCAATGTGAGCCATCGCAATCCGTTCTATCGACCGGCGGCAATCCCAACCGTCGATTGAGCATAGCCTTGCTGGGCGAGTCTGGCGCCTTGCTCCCGGTATCTCTCCGCGTCCTCCGGCGCCCAAGTGGCCAGGCCGTCCACGTAGCGGTTATACATGCAGAAAGCCGCCGCGATCAGCACCGTGTCGTGGATCTCAAGGTCGGTGGCGCCGTGCAGCCGCGCGCGTTCGATGTCCTCCGCCAAAACGTTCTTGCCGCCGCGTTGTACCTTACCGGCGATGGCCAACAATGCTTTCAGTTTGTCCGAGACTCCCGCACCCTCAGTGTCTTGCTTGACGTCCAGAACCAACTGTTCATTGCCGCCCAGATGATAAGCTGCTACCGCGCCATGGACGGTCTGACAGAAAAAGCAATCGTTCCGCGCGGAAACGAGGGTTGCGATCAATTCCCTCTCGCCGGGCGAAAGCGTACTTGGTCCGCGAAGCAAGACGTCCGCCAGTTCGTTGAGCGGCTTTGCGGTCTCGGGGCGGAAAGCCATAGGTCCCAGAATTCCGGGCAGTCCCTCGGGTAGCTGAATATGAGGCATGATATTGCCGAAACCTCCTTTCGATGTAGCCTAGCCGCCACAGGGATCGCCGCACAATAATCGAAACCTACTAATAGCTTTTTACTATTGCGTGCCCGGGCGCGATCCCAATAGGCTGGAGTCCGAGGATCGCCATGCTGATACCCACGGAACCAATCGGGAGCATCCCGCGGCCGCCCGAGTTGATCGCAGCTTTTGCGGACCGGCAGGCCGGCGGAATTTCTCCGGAAGCGTTCGATGCCATCGCAGAACGTGCTCTGCGGGATACTATCCGGCGCTTTGAGCAAACCGGTTCTCCAGTGATCACCGACGGCGAGCAGACGAAGCCGAGCTTCGTGACGTATCCTATCGACGGCCTCCCGAACCTGGCATCCGATGGCGTTGTTATTCCCTTTGCCGACGGACACACTCGCCAGCTGCCTCGCCTGACGGCGGGTCCGTTTCATTACGCAACCTATGCGTCGAAGTATCTGGCCGACGCCAGGCGGCTGACCAACTTGCCAGTCAAACAAGCAGTCATCTCAGCGTCTGCCTTAAGCCTGCTCTATCCCGCTTCGGGAATTCCCGGTTACTCACGCGATATGTTCCTTTCGGATCTTATGGACGAAGCCGTGACCGATATCCGCCAGTGTCTCGCACGAGGCGCCGACAGCGTGCAAATCGACTTCACCGAGGGCAGGCTTTCGCTCAAACTCGACCCCGGCGGAAGCTTGCTGGAGAGCTTCGTTGCGCTGAATAACCGGGTCCTCGATCGTTTGTCTCCTCAGGAGCAGGAGCGTACCGGCATCCATGTTTGTCCAGGCGGCGATCGGGACGCCACCCATAGCGCCGACGTCGACTACGGCGGACTTCTGCCCGCTCTGTTCCGTCTTCGAGTGAGACGTTTCTACCTTCAGTTGGCGAGCGAAAGCGATCCGGAGCGCGTGCTGAAGATCGTCCGTGAGCATCTTCCACCCAATCGAAACGTAAGGGTATTTGTCGGAGTCATCGATCCGATCGATCCGGCGGTTGAAACTCCCGGACAGGTGTGTGAACGAGTGTTGCGGGCGGCCGAGTATTTGCCGGCGTCGCAATTGGGCACAACCGACGACTGCGGCTTCTCGCCGTTCGCGGATGACTCGTCCACCTCGCGCGATATCGCGTTCGAGAAGATTCGCGCACGAGTCGAAGGCACTCGGCTGGCCACTGAGAAACTGGTGTACTCCCACAACGGGAACCGAGAAAGCTGAACTAGCTTGCCTAAACCAGCGGCTGGGTCCTCAGCGCGCGCACGGGTTCACTGCGTTGCCGAGGCATTGATTTTCGGCCTTCCATCGCATCGCTGCATGAATGCGCGTGCGGCCGCTGGGGTGGTCGAAGAAGACGAATGCCTCCAAGGCGCCCGGCTCCATCTTGCGGTATTCCCCCAGCGGTAACGCGGATTCGGCGAAGCCGTCCGGCTGCCGCGCAGCGTTCAATCCGAAGATATCCGCCTCGTATTCCTGCGTGCGGGGCAGGGTATTCTGAATGGGCGTTGCCTGGAAGCCAAGTATCGCCAGAATCAGCATCGCCAGCGGCAGCGTGGTCGCGGCGATGCGCAGACGAAAAGAATAACTTCCCACCGGGCTCTCATCGCAATTGATGCACGTATTTCATCCGTGGCCGCGCTAGCGTGGCGGATTGTTGGTCGCCCTTCCAGCGCCTCGGGATCGCCCGACGTTCAATTGTTTAGATACCCGCGCCGGTCTCTCTGTAAGGTATTGAGAGAACCGCTCTGGGCGAGTGGATTCGAACCACCGGCCTCACTGGTCCCGAGGCAGAGGGTCGCATGTTCGAATCATGCCGGGCGCACCATTAAAAAATCCTAATTGAAACACACTGCGGAGAGCCTGATGCCGAAGTGTGTTCCCTCAAAGCGTGCGGCGAAGGCGTGTTGGACGGGTTCGCTTAGCGGACGCCCTTATCGGAGGGAAAGCGCAGACCCAACAGTGCGGCATCGGGGTCTTTCTCAAATTCCGAGATTCGAACAGCATTCTGCCGGAGTAGCTCCTCGATAATGCGGAGCGGGAAATCGCACTCCTCAAGGTGGATCACCCTTCGGTGGCCAACCCAAGCGTCGGCTCAGCGCCGCAAAATCGGCATCGGTGGTGACGATCGTATGGCCTGTTCTAGTCGCCCATTCCCATATAACCCCATCGGAAGCCTGTTTTAAGCCAATGTCCCGCACGTGGATCATTCCCGGAAACAGCGATGAGAGTCTTTGGAGCAGGCGGGGAGAGAGGTTCTCGTCCAGAAGCAAACTCACCCGACGTTCGCTTTGCGGCCGGTTTCGGCGGCGAACTGGTACACAGCGGTGAAGTCGTCCTTCTCGAGGTCGGGATGCTCCTCGAGAATCTGCTCCTCGGTCATTCCGGCTCCTAGCCACCCGAGGATATCCCACACCGTGATGCGCAAACCCCGAACGCACGGCTTGCCACCACGCTTGCCGGGTTCAATCGTAATCCTTGCGCCTGCTGCTGGCATGTTCTATCGATATCAGTATGACACGCGGCAAATTGGCGTCTGAGCGCGTTAAAACCGAATCTCAAGCGGCCTGTTTCGGAATGACGTCCCGCTCGATGGCAGCTTGGTCGATGGAATCGAGGTCGAAGCGATTCTGAATGTTCAACCAGTATTGCGCCGCGGTTCCAAAGTAGCGTCCCAGGCGCGCGGCCGTGTCCGCGGTGATGCCGCGCTTCTCATTCACGATCAGGCTGATGCGGTTTGCAGGCACGCGGATCGCCTGCGCCAAGCCGTTGATACTGATCATCTCATCCCGCATGTCTTCGCGCAGGATGTTGCCCGGGTGAATCGGCGGCAGCTTCTTCTTCCGCTTAGTGGTAATCGGTGATTTCGACATCGGTTGGTCCTTTCGCTTGCCAGTTGAAGCAGATCCTGTATTGATCGTTGATCCGAATACTGAACTGGCCTCTGCGGCTTCCGCTCAGCGCTTCCAGTCGGTTGCCGCGAAGCGCTCGCAGGTCTTCGAGGGAAGTCGCGGAGTCGAGCCAGATCAGGCGCGTTCGAACTTGTTCTTCGGTGCTCACGAGTTCAACGATCGCGCTGGCCCGCCATCAACTCCTTGGCCCGCTGGTCTTTGAACGATTGAATTATACCTTACAGGTCATACGTCGATAGGGCGTACCTCGAACCACCTCGAACCTGCCCCATTCCTCCGCCTTCAGGCCGATTCTCGAAGACCACTTGGCTGGCGCCGCTCGGCTTGAAGAATCGTGCGATGCTCCGCGCCGCCTTTGATATCAATGGTGGCGCTTTCTGCGCCCAGGTGAAAACTGACGGTCTTGAGATGGAACAGCTCTTCGAATACGGCGGAGAGCAGGCGCGGGCCGGTGTGCTGCTGCATGTGGCCGAAGCGGCGGGCCCAATCGACGGCGCATTCGACGGTCGCGGCTTCTATGGAGCCTGATTCCAAAACCCCGGCCAGTCTGTGGGCGATGCGCCCGTCTTCGTCAACGACGTCCAGCACGGTGACGCCCGCGATGGAACCGGTATAGAACGACTGCCCGCCGGATGTGGGATAGAACGCGGTGCGGTCCACTGTGACCAAAGAAACAAATGGCCGGCGGCACCGGCACGGCGTAGCGCTCTTCGCGGAGCCGCAGAACCGTCAACCGGCGCGGCTGCGGAAAAACTTCGGGGAGCGCCGTTTCCGCCGCTTTACGATCACCCGCAGAAAGCGCCTAAAGCTGTTCTGCGACAGAAACGGGTGTCCGCATGAATCCTAAGGATTTTATTCGATTATATCCACGCGCCAATCTACCGTTTGGCTCGAAACGCGGTATTTCACGCAGAAGAAGGAAAGGGAGGCATTCGAACCGTGACAGAGACTTTACAATCCGCTTTTTCGGAAGAACCCGCTGCAGGCCGAGCCGCCGGGCGGCGTGGATCGGGCGCCATGCGCGCGATTGGAACCCGCCTGCTACTGAGCGCGGTAGCCCTGGTCATTTACTCAGGACCATCGGCAGCGCAGACGAGTATCTTAAATACGAATCTGATAGTGAATGGGAACGCCGAGGCCGGTCCGGCAGGCTCCGGAGTAGTGACGGCGGTGGCGAGCATTCCGGGTTGGACCGTTCAGTCGGGAAAACCCACCGTATTGCCTTACAACTTTACCAGCACTGCGGCGCAGCAGCCGACGAATGGCTACCCGCAGCTTACCAATCCCGGTCCGCCGGATCACGGCTTTCAATATTTCGCGGCCGCTTTCCCATCCCTGCCGTCGGTGCTGTCCCAAGTCATCAATGTGTCGTCGGCGTCCTCTTTGATCAACGCAGGTAACGCGGAATTCATCGCATCCGCGTATATGGGAAGCGCGGGAGGCATATCCACGGGAACTCAAATGGCAGTCGCCTTCCAGAACGGCAGCGGACAAACGTTCAGCACAACGATCGTCGGTCCGCTCACGTTTCCGTTCGCAGGCGGAGACGTCGGCATGTTCTTTCAGCAACAGATCGGACTGGTGCCGGTGGGCACGGTACAGATCACAGTCAGTTTGACCTTGCAGGATGGTAACTATGATACCGGCATCGCCGACAGCCTGTCGCTGAAGCTGACGCAAGCCGGGTCGTTGGCGGCGCTGGGCAAGAACCTGGTGGTGAACGGAGGGGCCGAACTCGGACCCAATGCGGCGCTGCCCGCCGCGGCCCTCTATGTTCCCGGATGGTCGACCACGCAAATAGCCGGATCGGTGGCGCCCTACGGAGGGACAGGGTTTATTTCGACGCAGTCTCCCGGCCCGGCGGACCGTGGGACCAGCCTTTTCTGCGGGTGGGTGGACACCGCGGATCTTTATCAGGATATCGACGTTTCCGCGGCCGCTGCGGCCATCGATTCGGGGCAGGTGACCTACGTGGTTTCCGGGTGGCTCGGAGGGTCGTCGGGAGCATCGGCCGCCAGCCTGACGTATCTCTTTTTCGATTGGTCCGGCAAGCAACTCACACCCACCGCCCAACTGTCTTCCGGCCCGTTCGCCGGCTATAGCCTCATCGAGACGGAGCACACCGGGATACTGCCGTCCGGCACGCGCCGCGTAAGGATCGACGTGAGTTTTCCTTCTTCGGATTCCCTGGCCGATGACATCGGCTTTACCCTATCCGCGTCTGGCGCGGCGCCAGTTCTCACGCCCGGAGGAATTGTCAGCGCTTCGGCGTTTGGAGGATTTCCTACCATCGCGCCCGGCTCCTGGGTCGAGATATACGGCGACAATCTGTTTTCCCAATCGCCGCAACAATGGGCTCTTTCGCAATTCACGAACGGCGTGGCTCCGACGTCTCTGGGCGGTGTAAGCGTTTCGGTGGGTGGAGCGGCGGCTTTCGTAGATTTCGTCAGCGCAAGCCAGGTAAATGTGCTGGCGCCCTCCACCGCGCCTATTGGACCGACGTTCATCACCTTGACGAACGCGAATGGCGCGAGCGACAACTATCCTATCTACGTAAACGCAACCCAACCCGGTATACTTGCTCCACCAACGTTTACGGTTAACGGAAAGCAATATGTCGGGGCGCTATTCTCGGATGGGCAGACCTTTGCGCTCCCGCAGAACGCCATTCCCGGCGTTCCCTCCCGACCCGCGCAACCGGGCGATGTTCTGACCATTTATGGCGTGGGCTTCGGGCCTGTGACGGGCGGCTTCACAGCCGGGACAATCGTTACGGCAGCAAATTCACTGGTTACGCCAGTGCAGTTCTCTTTTGGGAGTACCCAAGCGACGCTCAACTACGCCGGGTTGGCGCCCTCATTTACCGGCCTTTATCAGTTCAACGTTGTTGTGCCCGCGGGTTTAACCGCGAATAGCGCTGAGCCGATATCGTTTTCCATGTCCGGCGTGAAGAGCACGCAGACTCTATACATCGCAATCCAATAGGCCCCGGCGTCTTCGCGGAGCGTGCGCCTGCCCAGGCGCCGACGGTAGTAGACCGTGACTATTTCGAATTGCTCAAAACGATGGGCACTATGTGACTGGTTCGCAGATTAACAACCTGCCCCACAAAAACAAGCCATCCATCGTTCCAGCTCAGGCGGCAAAGGCGAGGTTATTTGCATCTCCTCCCCGTTCGCAGGCCGGCGAAAACGAATCCGGTGTGCGTGCAGAAAGTAGCGGCCCAGCGGCTCGGCGCCGGGTACAACCTCCGGCGCGCCGTAGAGCGTATCTCCCACCACCGGATGCCCGATGCTCGAAAGATGCACGCGGATCTGGTGCGTGCGTCCGGTGCCGATCTTCACTTCAAGCAGCGTGAACCGCTCGAAGCGCCTCAGCACGCGGTATTCCGACCACGCCGCGCGGCCTTGCGCCAGCCGCGCTGTCATGCGCGTGCGGTGAATGGGATCGCGCGCAATGGGCCGCTCGATGCGTCCACTCTGCAGCGCCACGCTGCCGTGAACCAATGCGATGTAGGTTTTTTCAACCAGGCGTCCGGAAAACTGCGCCGCGAGATTCCGGTGCGCCGCGTCATTCCTGGCAACCAGCAGCACGCCGCTGGTGTAGCGGTCGAGCCGGTGCACAATGCCCGGGCGCAGAGCGCCTCCCATGCCCGAAAGCGCGGCGAAGCGGTGCAGCAGCGCGTTCACCAGCGTTCCCGCGTGGACGCCTGCACCGGCGTGAACCACCATGCCGGCCGGCTTATCGATAGCCACCACGTCTTCGTCTTCGTACAGAACATTGAGCGGAATGTCTTCAGGCGACGCGTGGAGCGGAGGCGCCTCGGCGGGTTCCACCTCGATGGAATCGCCGGCGCGCACCAGATAAGACGCGCGGACCACGGCGCCATTCACCGGCGCGCGCCCGTCCCTGATCCAAGCCTGTATGCGCGATCGGCTAAACTCGGGCAGCCGTTCATGCAGCAGGTGGTCGAGCCGTTTGCCGGCGTCGATGGGTTCGGTGGAAAGGCGCAAGTCGTATTCTACAAAGATGGCGCTTCCGCCTGAATCGAAGATCGCGCTGGTGACCGGCGCAAGTAAGGGAATCGGCAGAGGCATCGCGGTCGAATTGGCCCGCTGCGGCTGCGACGTGGCGGTGAATTATAACGGCGATCGCGCCGGCGCCGAAGCCACGGCGGCGGAGATTCGCGCTCGGGGCCGCAAAGCGATAGTCGCGCAGGCCGACGTGGCGAGCGCCGCCCACTTTCGCGCGCCTCGATATCCTGGTGAACAACGCCGGCACGCAGGTGTGCAAGCCGCTGGTGGATCTGGAGGAGGCCGAGTGGGACCGCGTGATCGCCACCAATTTGACGGGCTGCTTCTGTGTACGTAGCTGGCGGCATATAAGCGAGCAGGTCAAACCGGCGGCGGGCGGATCGTCACCATCGGCTCCGGGTGCAATAAGATGCCGTTTCCCAATCTCGCGGCGTTTACGGTCAGCCAAGGCAGAATCGAGATGTTACCAAAGTAGCGGCGGTGGAATTGCGGCCTACGGTATCACCCGTGAACTGCGTGGCGCCGGGCGCAATTGAGATCGAGCGCACCCGCAACCTGGGCCCCCTAACGCCGCTGGGGTGCACGAAGACCGAAGCGCGTTCACACGAGTGTGAACGCTGCACGCAAGAGTGCGTGCGCCACGACTGCCCGGCGTGTTTACGCACCCGGCGTCGCCGTACTCTTCGACTCCGTAACATTCGCCGGGGTTTCCTCCACCACCGGCTTCGGCTGCGCGGCTGCCCCCGTCACTGGAATGTACTTGCGGCGATCGTAAAACTGGACGCGGCAGTAGCGGCAATGATACAGCTTGCCGCCCATCCACTTTTCGAACAGGTTCAGGAAACCGGTTTCCATCTTGTCGATACGGTCGCGCTCTTTTAGCTTAGTGATGCGGAAAGTGCCGCAACGCGGGCAGCGGCAGCGATTGCCATAATGGAGCCGGAAGCGCCGTGGAGCATTCTCCATCGCGTGGCACTCGCGGCAGCGGTACTTCGCCATGAAGCTGAACCGCTCGATAAACGTGCGATGCACCCGGCGCAACTTCCCGCCGCACCGGGAACATTTCTTCTTCACCAATATTGTTATATCCCAATTTGCTTCAAAGGCAAAAGAAGGTTGACAATAGAAGGTACTACTTATTCCATTTCCCCATTTATTATGCTGGACCGGATCACAGTGCATGGCGCGCGCCAGCACAACCTGAAGAATATCGATGTCGAGATACCGCGAAATAGCCTCACGGTAATTACCGGATTAAGCGGATCGGGTAAGTCGTCGCTGGCGTTCGATACCATTTACGCCGAGGGCCAGCGGCGGTACGTGGAGACGCTTTCCACCTATGCGCGGCAGTTTCTCGACCAGATGGAACGGCCGGACGTGGATTCCATCGACGGCCTTAGCCCCGCGATCTCCATCGAGCAGAAGACCACCGGCCGCAGTCCTCGCTCCACGGTTGGAACCATCACCGAGATTTACGATTATCTTCGCCTGCTGTATTCTTCGATCGGCATTCCGCACTGCCCGGCGTGCGGAAGCGAAATATCGAGGCAGACCACCGAACAGATTCTGCAGCACGTGATGGCGTTGAAACCGGACGACCGGATTATGGTGATGGCGCCGGTGGTGCGTGGCCGCAAGGGTGAATACAAGAAAGAATTGGAAAAATTCGGGCGGCTGGGATTTGAGCGCGTGCGCATCGATGGCGTTCTGCACACGCTGGACGAGAGGGTTCCGCCGCTCGACAAGCGCAAGAACCATACCATTGAAGTGGTGGTAGACCGATTGCTGGTGAAGCAAGGCATCGAAGACCGGCTGGCGAAATCGATCGACGTGGCAACCAAGCTGGCCGAAGGGCTGGTGCTGATTTCGATTGTCAACGGCGAAGAGCGGCTGTATTCGCAAAAGCTGGCTTGCATGGAATGCGGAACCAGCATTCCGCAACTGGAGCCGCGCTCGTTTTCGTTCAACAGCCCATACGGCGCATGTGAGGAATGCCACGGACTGGGCAGCATTTGGAGCTTCGATCCGGCTAAGGTGGTGGTGGACCCCGGCAAGCCGTTGTTCGATGGCGGCCTGGGACCCGGCGGCAGTTCGGCAAGCGTGAAGCAGCGCGTCGAGGCTGTGGCGAAAAAGGCGCGCATCAATATCGGTAAGCCGTTCGAAGATCTGCCGCAGAAAGCGCGCGAGGCGTTGATGGAAGAAGTGCTGGCTGCCTTGCAGCAGAATCTCGCATCGGCTTCGGACGCCTACCGTGAATGGATGAGCGATTACATGTCGCCGCGGGTGTGTCCCGCATGCAAGGGCGAGCGGCTGCGCCCGGCCAGCCTGGCGGTGCGGGTGAAGAATTTCTCTGTGGCCGAATTCACCGGGCTTTCGATTTCGCGCGCGCTGCTGACGGTGCGCAACTGGGAGTTCAACCAACGCGAGACGCAGATCGCGGGGCGCGTGGTGGATGAGATCCGGCGAAGGCTGGAGTTTCTTTCGGCGGTGGGCCTCGATTATTTGAGCCTGGGCCGGTCGGCGGCCACGCTTTCGGGCGGCGAGGCGCAGCGGATACGGCTGGCGACGCAGATCGGCTCCAAGCTGCGCGGTGTGCTGTATGTGCTGGATGAGCCATCTATCGGCCTGCATCCGCGCGACAACA
>Ga0302326_10031580_pt1 | contig 10575 bp, 9 predicted proteins | sample Palsa_T0_3_FD_202264 | JGI IMG/M metagenome (GOLD analysis project Ga0302326, IMG submission 202264) | Peat permafrost microbial communities from Stordalen Mire near Abisko, Sweden - Palsa_T0_3 | ecosystem: Environmental > Terrestrial > Soil > Palsa > Peat permafrost | place: Sweden: Abisko...
GGATTGCCCTGGTGACGGGCAGCGCCGGGGGTATCGGCAAAGCCATTGCGCGAAAGCTTGCCGATGAAGGTGCCTGTGTCGTGATCAACGACAATGACGAACAGCGGTTGGAATCCGCACGGGCGATATTTCAGCAGCTGTATGGGAAAGACGCCTTTATCGGGGAAGTGCTCGATGTGACGAAGGCGGAAGACATCCGAAAAGTATACCGGGCCGCGTCGCTGGCTTTTGGCGGTGTCGATATCATTGTGAATTGCGCCGGTCTGTCTATCTCCAAGCCCATCCAGGAGCATACAGAAAAAGATTGGGACCTGTTATACGATGTACTGGTCAAAGGACAGTTCCTCGTCACCCAGGCGGGCGTCGAAGTGCTGCGGAAACAGGCCATCGGCGGCGATATCCTCAACATCGTCAGTAAGAACGCGCTGGTCTCCGGTCCCAACAATGCCGGTTATGGTTCTGCCAAGGCCGCCCAGCTTCACCTGAGCCGGCTCAATGCCGCTGAGCTGGGCCCTGATAAGATCAGGGTCAATGTCATCAATCCGGATGCGGTGATCTCCGACAGTAAGATCTGGGAGGGCGACTGGGCGGAAGGCCGTGCCAAAGCCTATGGGGTGACCGTGCAGGAGCTGCCTGCGTATTATGCGAAGCGGACCCTGCTGAATGAGATCATTTTGCCGGAAGACATTGCCAATGCCTGTTTTGTTTTTGTCGGCGGCCTGATGAACAAGTCGACGGGTAATGTGCTCAATGTGGATGGTGGTGTCGCTATGGCCTTCGTACGTTAATAATACATTTATGCAACGCATTGCCTTTACCATGAAGCTGCACAAAGGCTTCGAAGATGAATATCGCCGGCGGCATGCCGTCCTCTGGCCGGAGCTGTCCGCCTTGCTGCAGGAGACCGGCATCCGGGAATATTCCATATTTTTAGAGCCGGAGACCTTACAACTGTTCGCCTTCCTGCAAATAGCCGACCCGGCAGCACTGGACCGGCTTCCCGAACATCCCGTCATGCACCGCTGGTGGGACTATATGAAGGATATCATGGACTCGCACCCGGATCATTCTCCGGTGACAAAAGCGCTAAAAGAAGTATTTTACATGCCATAAACGAGGGATCATGCCAATAGAAAAAAATAAGATAGCCGAACATAACCAGTCCCTGCTGAAAGAACATCGTCGTCAATTCGAGTTTGTCGCCGGGGGGCTTTCTGATCCGGAGGAACTCTTGCGGAAGTTGATCGACTTTCAGGTAGCGATACCCAGCTGGGCGTTGGGAACGGGAGGAACCCGCTTTGGCCGTTTCTCCGGGGGCGGTGAGCCGCGCAGCCTGGAAGAAAAGATCGAAGATATCGGGCTACTGCATGCGCTCAACCGCTCCAGCGGCGCGATCTCCCTGCATATTCCCTGGGATATTCCGAAAGACACGGCTGCGGTAAAAGCGCTGGCCGCTCAGTTCGGGATTCGTTTCGACGCCATGAACTCCAATACTTTCCAGGACCAGCCCGGTCAACCGCATAGTTATAAATTCGGGTCGTTGCAGCATGTCCGCAAAGAGGTGCGTCGTCAGGCTATCGACCATAATATCGAAGTGATCCGCTATGGGGTGGAGCTGGGCGCTGATTCTCTTACGGTATGGCTGGCCGACGGATCGTGCTTTCCCGGGCAATTGAATTTCCGCGAGGCATTCCGGCACACGCTGCAAGGCTTGCAGGAGATCTATGCGGCGCTGCCCGCTGACTGGAAAATGTTTGTAGAATACAAGGCTTTTGAGCCCAACTTCTATTCCACTACCGTTGGTGACTGGGGGCAGTCGTTGCTGTATGCCACTAAGCTGGGGCCAAAAGCCTATACGCTCGTCGACCTGGGTCATCATCTCCCCAATGCCAATATCGAACAGATCGTTTCGCTTTTGCTGATGGAAGGAAAATTGGGTGGCTTTCATTTTAACGATTCCAAATACGGGGACGATGATCTGACAGTCGGCAGTATCAAGCCTTACCAGCTCTTCCTTATCTTTAACGAGCTCGTAGAAGGCATGGATGCCCGCGGTATGAGCCATACGCGGGACCTGGGCTGGATGATCGATGCGTCCCACAATGTAAAAGACCCGCTGGAGGATCTGCTGCAATCCGTAGAAGCGATCCTGCTGTGCTATGCCCAGGCGCTATTGGTTGATCGGGAGTTGTTGAAGGCGGCTCAGCAAGACAATGATGCGGTTGCTGCACAAGAGATACTGCAGGGTTGTTTCCGTACCGACACGCGTGCGCTGGTAGCGGAAGCGCGGCTGCGGGCTGGTGGCGCCCTCGATCCCCTGGCGCTGTATCGCCATGAAAGGGTGCGTAAACAGCTGATAAAAGAAAGAGGCGTGAGTGTGGTCGCTACAGGATTATGAATGTCATTGCTATATTGGATGCCGGGAAAACAAATAAGAAAATTTTTCTGTTCGACGAGCAGTACCGGATGGTATGGGAGCAATCCTGCAGCTTCGACGGGACGGCGGATGAGGATGGCGAACCTTGTGAGGACCTGGAGCAGCTGACGGCCTGGGCTCGTCAATCGCTTGCCGTTGTATCGGCGCTGCCGGATTTTAGCATCCGGGCTGTGAATTTCTCTGCTTATGGCGCGAGCTTTGTGCATATTGGCGAGAACGGGGAGCCGGTGACGCCTCTGTACAACTATCTGAAGCCTTATCCCGAGGCGCTGATGAAAAAATTTTATACGGCCTATGGCGGAAAGGTAACCTTTTCCATGCTGACGGCCAGTCCTGTGTTGGGAAGTCTTAATTCCGGCATGCAGCTCTACCGGATCAAAAAGGAGCAGCCGGATCTTTTTGCGCGCATTCGTTATTCCCTGCATCTACCCCAATACCTGAGCTGGTTGTTTACCGGCAAGGCGGTGTCGGAAATTACCAGTATCGGCTGTCATACGAATCTTTGGAATTTCTCCCAGCAGCATTACCACGAGTGGGTTTACCGGGAGGGATTGATTGACAAACTGGCGCCTATCGTTCCTTCTACCAGCGTTCAGCCTCTGGCGGTGCAGGTTGGCGTTGGCGCGGTTACGGGGAGTGGGCGGACGCAGGCGGGTAGCGGGGCAGCTGCCGGGAGTGGGCGGGCTCCGGCGGGCGGTGGACGGCCTCCGGTGATCGGCGTTGGTCTGCATGACAGCTCGGCGGCGATGATCCCGTATCTGGAAAGTTTTCGCGAGCCTTTTGCGTTGATCTCTACGGGCACCTGGTGTATTACGATGAATCCCTTTAATGATACGCCGCTCACTGTGGCAGAGTTAGAGCAGGATTGCCTTTGCTATATCAGCTATCTGGGCCGGCCGGTGAAAGCATCCCGCTTGTTTGCCGGTTATGATCACGAGCGGCAGGTGCAGCGGTTGGCCGAGCACTTTCATCGATCGCCGGCTTATGCGGCTGAGGTGGCTTTTGACCCCGGGTTTGTCGCTGCCCTGCGGTCGGGGAAGGGACAAGACTCGTCAAAAAAGGGTTGGCCAAGCCAGGCGGGGAGAAAGGCTTTGCCGGCGAGAGGAAAGGCTTCCCTGGTAACGGCCTCTGTCTTCGGACAGCGGGAGCTGGCGGCATTTGAGAGTTTTGAGCAGGCGTATCATTGTCTGCTGATGGACATTATGGACCAACAGGTTGCTTCCACCCGGCTGGTGTTGCACGATACAGATGTCCGGCGAATTTTCGTGGATGGCGGTTTTGGCTTGAACCAGGTGTATATGCATCTGCTGGCGGAGGCTTTTCCGGGTATCGAGGTTTTTGCGGCGTCCCTTCCACAGGCCACGGCGATGGGGGCTGCCCTGGCCATACATTCTCATTGGAATAAGCGGATATTGCCGGGGGATATTATTGAATTGAAGTATTATAAGTAGGCTCAACGCATGAGAGCAGGTTTTATGTGATAAATTTGAAGATGGGAAATATGTCCGGAGGGATGAGGCGTTCAGAGCTATTCAATTGGATCCGGGTGGATGAATTTGCCGCTACCCCCAAATATTTGCAGCTGACCAATTCGATTTTGAAGGCGATCGAGACCGGCAAGATCAGGAAGAATGATCTGATGCCTTCTATCAATGAGTTGAGCTTTGAGCTGGAGATCTCCCGCGACACGGCCGAGAAGGGTTATAAATACCTGAAAAAAATGGGTGTTCTGGGCTCTGTGCCGGGGAAGGGATATTTTATTCAAAATGCCGATTTCCGTCAGACCCTCCGGATCTTTTTACTGTTCAATAAGCTCAGCGCTCATAAAAAGATCCTCTACGATGCTTTTATCAGCTCGTTGGGGGAATATGCCGTTGTCGACTTTTATATCTACAACAATGATTTTGGTTTATTCAAGAAACTGTTGACCGACCGGAAGGAAGACTATACGCATTATGTCATTATCCCGCATTTTCTGGAAGGGGATGAAGGGGAGGAAGGTGAGGAAGGTGCGCCGGCGATCATCAGCAGTCTTCCCAGGGAAAAATTGTTGCTGCTGGACAAAAAGATCCCCGGGATTGCCGGTGAATATGCCGCTGTTTATCAGAATTTCGAAAAAGATATCTTTTCGGCGCTGGAGCGGGCCCGCGAGTCGCTGAGCAAATATCATACGATTAAAATTATCTTCCCCCGTCATACGTATCATCCCGTGGAGATACTGAAGGGCTGCAGCCGTTTCTGCCAGGAGTATGCTTTTTCGTATAAGGTCGTGCGATCGATAGCCGACGAGGCCATCGGGGAAGGGGAGGTTTTTATCAACCTGATGGAAGAAGACCTGGTTACGCTTATCGAGCGTATCATCTCGCTAAAATTGGAGCTGGGCCGACAGGTCGGCGTCATTTCGTACAATGAGACGCCGCTCAAGAAAATTATCCTAGAGGGTATTACGACGATCTCAACCGATTTTCGCCAGATGGGGGAAATGGCTGCGCGGCAGATACTCGATCATACGCATTGCGCTTTGGAAGTGCCTTTTTATCTGACGTTGCGGAATTCACTGTGATGGCGGAGAATGGCGCACGGAGGGGGCATCGGGGATGGTGAACGGACTCTTACTCCCCCGCGGCGGGATATTTCACCCCGATCTGGCCGCGGATGGCATCCATTGTCCGGCTCATGGTCAGGCTAAAGGCGTGAGACATATAAGGGCTTTCGATCAGCCCTGTCTCCAGGCAGCGGGTTACTTCCCGGATCTGGTATTCGAACCCGTTGACCATCGGCTCCAGCTGGTTGGCCTCTTCTTTTTCTCCGGGGCGGATTAATAGCAGCCGGTCATTCTTGTACCAGGGGGATGGGATCCGGATCAAACCTTCGGTGCCCGCGATCTCTGCGGTGAGTGAAGTCTGGCAGGCCAGCGTCGAGCTGATGACAGCCGACCGGCCGTCGCGGTATCCAAGTATGGCGTTACAGGTCTCGTCGACTCCGGTTGGCGTCAGCTGTCCGGCGGCGTGAATGTTGTCGGGCTCGCCCAGGAGCTGCAGGCACAGGAATAAAGGATAGATCCCGATATCCAGGAGGGAACCGCCGCCCAGCCGGAGATCGTATAGTCTGCCCGTCGGCTGAAAGGGGGCTAAAAAACCAAAATTTGCCTGAATATATTTCAACTGGCCGATCTTTCCCCTCTCAATCAATTCTATAATCTGTTGCATCAGGGGGAGGAATCGCGTCCACATCGCTTCCATCAGGAAGGCGCGGTGATGTTGTGCCGCCGCCACCATTTCTCCAACCTGCCGGGCATTCAGCGCCATGGGCTTTTCGCATAATACCGCCTTGCCCTGGCGGAGGCAAAGCAGTGCATGTTCTGCATGGAACCCGTGCGGGGTGGCGATATAGACGGCATCGACCGCAGGATCGGTTGCCAGCTGTTCGTAACTTTCATAGCAGTGCTCTGCTCCGTGCGCCGCTGCGAAACTCCTGGTCCGCGCAGCATCTCTCGATGCGACAGCGGTTAACAGGGCATTCCCGGCCAGCGGGAGGGCGGCAGCGAATTTATTGGCGATTTTTCCCGGTCCGATGATACCCCAGCGATATTGTCTCATAAGGCAAAATAACAAAACTTATCTTCGTCCATCAATTATTTGCTATGAGCCAGCCGGGCGGTTTTATTTTCGACCTGAACGGGACAATGATCGATGATATGGAATATCATGCTATCGCCTGGGAGGCGATCCTCAACAATGACCTGAACGCCGGTCTTGCCATGGAAGAGGTAAAGCGGCAGATGTACGGTAAAAATGAAGAGCTGCTTGGCCGGATATTTGGCAAAGGGCGTTTTTCGCAGGAAGAGGTAGCCGCTATTTCGCTTAAAAAGGAGAAGAGCTATCAGACGGCCTATCTTCCCCGGCTCCGGCTCATCGCCGGGCTACCGGTCTTTCTGGCGGCGGCGGCGCGGCATCATATCCGGATGGCTATCGGCTCGGCTGCCATCCCCTTCAATATAGACTTTGTGCTGGATAATCTGTTCATCCGGCATTATTTTCAGACGATCGTCAGCGCCGATGACGTGAAGATCAGCAAGCCGCATCCGGAGACTTTTCTCCGGGCAGCGGTGGGGATGGGTGTATCCCCGGCGGACTGCGTTGTTTTTGAGGATGCGCCGAAAGGGGTGGAAGCCGCCTTATTGGCAGGGATGAGCTGCATCGTCCTCACGACCATGCATAGCCAGGAAGAGTTCGGTCAGTTTGACAATATCATCGGGTACATCGCGGATTATACGGATCCGTTGTTGGAGCAGTTTTTTAAATGAGGGGGGTTAGGGCTGATAACTTTTGATTTTGTTATAAAGGGTCTTGCGGTCTATCTTGAGGATCTCTGCGGCCCTGGATTTATTGTAGTTCACCTGTTTGAGGACGTTCATGATCGTGTCGTACTCAGCCTGCGCCGCTGCATTTTTCAAATCGGTTTCCTTATGAACGATGCTGTGGTGGGTCTGGGTGATATGATGAACTTCCGGCTGTTGCTGGAGATAATTTTGACTAAAATTATTGTTATCGACGATCTCTGTCGGCAGCACGCGGGAATTGATCAGGCCGGATGAAGTTAACAGGGCTGCGCGGCGGATGACGTTGCGGAATTCCCGCAGGTTACCGGGCCAGGGGTAATCCAAAAAGATCTGCATAACCTCCGGGTCAAAACCTTCCACCGATTTGTTCAGCTCATTATTTGACCTGGCCAGGAAGAAATCGGCAAATAAGGGAATGTCTTCTTTCCGGTGGCGGAAGGCGGGCAATACGATAGAAAATTCATTAAACCGGTGGAAAAGGTCTTCGCGGAACTTTCCCCGGCGATAGGCATCCTGGAGGTTTTCGTTGGAGGCAACGATGATGCGCACATCCGTTTCCATTTCTTTTGTCCCCCCTACGCGTTTGAACTTTCGTTCCTGGATCACCCTTAAGAGGGCTGCCTGGATCTCATAGGACAGGTTACCGACCTCATCGAGGAACAAGGTACCTCCATTGGCCAGTTCGAAATGTCCTTCCTTGTCATTCAAAGCGCCGGTAAAGGCGCCTTTTACATGACCGAACAGTTCGCTGCCAGCCAGTTCTTTTGACAGGGTGCCGCAGTCCATGGCAATAAAAGGCTTGTCTTTACGGGCGCTGTGCAGGTGGATGGTGCGGGCGATGACTTCCTTGCCCGTACCGCTCTCTCCGTACAGGATGATGCTATAGTTTGTCGGGGCTACCAGTTCTACCTGACGGTATAACTCCCGCGTAGCCGGCGCCGTTCCTACGAGGTATTCATCGTCGGCGGATGGTTTCCCATTCTTTTTGGCAGCCTGGAGGGTAGTCGACGGTCTGTGGGTATCGGCTCCTTCGGAAGACTGTTGGAGGGCCCGGCCAATGACGTTCAGCACTTCTTCCGGGATCAGGGGCTTTGTGATATAGTCAAATGCACCCGACTTGATCACGTCCACGGCTGTCTTGATGTCGGAATAGCCGGTGATGATGATGACGATGGCGTGGGGATCCACCTGCTTGATCTCTCTCAAAACCTCCCTGCCTTCCTTATCACCCAGGCGGAAATCACACAATACGACATCGAATTTCGATTCCTTAAATTTAGCAATTCCCTTATTGCCGCTATGGCTTGCATCCGTTTCGTATCCTTTTTTCTGCAGGAAACGGCCAAGTAAATTGCACATGTCCATATCGTCGTCAATGATAAGAATTCGCTTCATAAGTGTCATTTTCTAATTAAAATTACTGGAAAAAGTATAATTAGTACAATTAGTATAATTAGGGATTGGGCAACGAATTATCCACTCTTAACCTTCTAAACCCTTGCCAAATTATTACCTGTTACAGGAAAGGGGAGAATCGGCCGTGGTGGGGATAAAATTCCCCAAATCGGGGAATTTGGGAAAAAGATCCAATTGGTGGAAATTGGCAAAAACCGGAGATTAAAAGCGGGAGGGTCTAATTTTAATGCCTGGGGATCGGTAGAAATGTGTATGGCAATAAAATTGTAAATAACTAAGTTATGAAAATTGTCGGGTCAACTAATTTGAAGGATACGTGGAAACAATTACTATGACAGCTACCGAAAAAGTTCTGATCGTTGACGATGAATTGGACATTTGTTATTTACTCAGCGGGATTTTAAGACAACGTAATTTTCGTACCGGCTTTGTGAATTCGCTCTCCGATGCTGTCAATGCTTTGCGGGCGGATAAGCCCTCGCTGCTTGTCCTCGATAACCACCTGCCCGATGGCTTCGGGCTGGATTTTATTCCCTATGTCAAGAAAAACTACCCGGATGTAAAGATAATCATGATCACAGCGCATGACGGCGCCCTGGAAAGGAAAAAGGCGCTTGAGGGCGGGGTGGATCTTTTTGTCTCCAAGCCGCTGAGCCGTAAGATGATCAATGATGCCATCGACAAGCTCTTTAGCTCCGATCCTGCGGAAAAGTTGATATACAACAGGTAATGCGAGGCCTTTCAGGCAAAACCCAGTTGGATGGTAAATGTCGTTCCTTCCCCTTTTCTGCTTTCAAAAGCAATATGCCCGTTATGATTAAGGATGATGTTTTGGGTGTTTGTCAGTCCCAACCCCGTTCCTTTTGGTTTATTGGTAAAATACGGTTCGAATATTTTGGACTGGGATTCCTCGGCAATACCCGGCCCGTTGTCCGAGATGACCACTACACATTTATCCTCTTTTGGCAGGGTCTTTAGCTGGAGGATACCCTGTCCCGGTTCCATGGCTTCGACGGCATTGACGATAACATTCAAAAAAGCGATTTTTATCCTTTCGATGTCCACGGCGATATCGCAGATATCGCCGGAATAATTCTTTAGCACCGTAATATTCTTCAGTTGGATCCGGTCGTGGGCCAGTTCCAGGGTCTCGTCCAGTAACTGGTTGACGGAGACCTTCTTATAGACAAGGTCGGTGAATTTGGTGGAATTGAGCAGGTCGGTGATCAGCAGGTTGATGCGGACGCTGTTGCGGTTGATCATTTGCAGCATCAGCTCTCCGTTTTCCGCCTTGTTGCCGTTCAGCTCTGCCTGCAGCTGTTCCACGGCCAGGTTGATATTGGTCAGGGGGTTGCGTACTTCGTGGGCAATCGTCCGGGCGATGCGACCGGTGGCGGCGAACTTTTCTATGCTGCGCATCCGGATCAGCTCTTTATTTGCCTGGTCCAGATCCTGGATCCTTTCCTGTAGCTGCAGCTGGTATTCTGCTACGCGCCGGTCCGCGATCCGGCGGCCTTTATTTTCATGGGAATAGGTGTAGAACCCCAGCAGGGCCATGAGGATGGCCAGGCCGAGCGATAGGAGGATAACGTTGTTGAGGGTATGATACCGATTGGTCATCCCGGCCAGCCTGGTATGCAGCCGCTGGCGTTCGGCGTCCTGTACCTCACGTACGACCGTCCTGATGTGATTCATGATCTCGAGGGAAAAAAAGCGCTGCGCTCTTATGCTGTCCGATACCAGGAAGGGGTGCCGGTTGTATTCGGCCAGTCCGGTATCCATGATCGCATATTTTTTTGTGATCAGTCTTCGCAGGGTAGTCAGCTCGGAATGCTCCTCCTGATCGTGGGCTGTCTCCTGCATCAGTGCGTCGTAGAGGGAATCGGCGCTGTGCTTGCTGTCCTGATAGGGAAAGAGGAAGCGCGGGTCATCCATCAGCAGATAACCCCTGAAGCCGGCTTCTGCATCCTTTAAACAGGAGGTCAGCGACTCCGTTTCGATGATGATCTTGTTGGAATGGTCAACCAGCATGGCTTCCTTTAGAAGCTCCGAGTTGGCATATAAAGTTAACAGGTAGGAAGAAAGCAACAGGAAAAAGGCTGTGCCATACCCCACGCGGATCCGGAGATCGATTGCAAATTTTTTAATTCCCGTTTTCATATTTCGGCGCTAAGGCAGGGAAGTTTTGGGCGCTATAGCAGGCAAGGTGTATGGATGGCCCCTCAGACCTGGTCTTCTTCTATCCATACGGATACCGAACCACAGCCCACCTTGAATTCTCCTTTTCCTTCCGAATCGATCTTTACTCTTTCGGGCCGCTGACCGAGCCAGTCGACAAAAAATTTGCCTGCATGGCGCTTGCCCGCTTCCATAGTCTTAA
>Ga0302326_10031584_pt1 | contig 10574 bp, 12 predicted proteins | sample Palsa_T0_3_FD_202264 | JGI IMG/M metagenome (GOLD analysis project Ga0302326, IMG submission 202264) | Peat permafrost microbial communities from Stordalen Mire near Abisko, Sweden - Palsa_T0_3 | ecosystem: Environmental > Terrestrial > Soil > Palsa > Peat permafrost | place: Sweden: Abisko...
TGAGCAGGACGTCGCGCCAGCGGCCGTGGTGCTGGCCGATGCGTTCCCGGATCCCGACGACCCGGAACCCGGCCGCCCGGTGCAGGGCCAGGCTGGCGGCGTTCTCCGGGAAGATTCCGGACTCAATGGTCCAGATCCCGGCGGCCTCGGTGGACGTGATCAGGGCATCCAGGAGCAGGCGGCCGGTGCCCCGGCCGCGGGCGCCCGGGTGGACGTAGACCGAGTGCTCGACGACTCCGGCGTAGACGCAGCGGCCGGAGGTGGCCGAGGCGGCCACCCAGCCGGTCACCCGGCCCGCCGCGGTCGCGACGAACCGGTGGCCCGGCAGCCGGGCCGTGTCGAACGCCGGCCAGCCCGGCGCGCGGGTCTCGAAGGTGGCGTTGCCCTCATCGATCCCGGCCTGGTAGATCGCCAGGACCGCGGCGGCGTGCGCGTCGGCCATCGGCTCGATGCGCAGGGCCGCGCCCCGGTCCGTCATGGCCGGGCGGCGCGGATGATCGCGGCGTGCACGCCGTCCCCGACCTGATGGGTCACGGTGATGCTGATGCCGGTGAACCCGGCCGCGGTCAGGCCGCCGCGGTACTCGGCGAACGCGGCCTCCCGGACCTGGTCACGGTCGACGGGCTGGCGGATTAGTTCCATGGTCATCCTCCGGGCGTGCGTCGCCAGGGGCGGGCTGGACCGGCGAGGGCCTGCCCATCACCAGGTCCGCGGCGGTCGGAAAGCACTCGACGCAGCTGGTGTTGATCCGGTACAGGCGGGACGTGCCGCGGTCCTCGGCGAGTACGAACCCGACCGCGGCGAGCTGGCGCAGGTGCTCGGAGACGGTGGACTGGCCGACCGGCACGGCCGCCGCGATCTCCCCGACCGCCATCGGCCTGCCGCTGCAGGCCAGCAGGGAGACCACCTGGACCCGGGTGCCGTCGGCCAGGGCCTTGAACCAGGCCGCGTAGGTCTCGGCGGCCTGGCGGCCGAGCGGCTGCGTGTTATTCATCGTTAATCGACGATAGACGATGAAAGCGCGGGAGGGAAGCCCGGGCCGGCTACCCCGGCGGGCTGCAGCCGATCAGGGCGCCGACGGCGGCCAGGGCCTGCGGCCGGGCCCGGTAGTACACCCACACCCCGCGCTTGTCCCGGTCCACCAGTCCCGCCTCGTGCAGGACCTTCAGGTGATGGCTGATCGTCGGCTGAGACAGGTCGAACGCGTCGTTCAGGTCGCAGACGCACGCCTCGCCGCCCTCGCGTGAGGCCACCAGCGACATCAGCCGCAGCCGGACCGGGTCAGCCAGCGCCTTCAGCAGCGGCGCCACCTGCTCGGCCTGCACCATCGTCAGCGGCTGCGCAGCCAGCGGCGCACAGCAGGCCGCGGACTCGGCCGGGGTCAGCAGCACCAAGGGGTTCGACACACGTCTATATTGACATCGATCGATGTCTCGTGGCAAACTGTGAGCGCTAAGGACATAGACGAACGTCTATGTCTCGTCTCCTGGAGGTTCCCGTGTCCCGTGTCCAGCTCGCGCTTAACGTCAACGACATCGACGAGGCCGTCACCTTCTACAGCAAGCTGTTCGGCGCCGAGCCGGCCAAGCGGCGTCCCGGTTACGCGAACTTCGCCATCGCCGAGCCGCCGCTCAAGCTCGTCCTGCTGCAGAACCCCGGCCAGGGCGGCAGCCTGAACCACCTCGGCGTCGAAGTCGACGGCATCAGCGCCGTCGACACCGAGCAGGCCCGGCTGGCCGCCACCGGGCTCGACCTGGACGACGAGCGCGACACCACCTGCTGCTACGCCAAGCAGGACAAGTTCTGGGTCAAGGACGCCCCGAACGGCGAGTCCTGGGAGTTCTACACGGTCCTGGAAGACAGCGCGACATTCTACGGTGCCGACGACAGCCCGGCCTGCTGCGGCGGCGGTACCGCCGCAGCCTCTTCTGAGACCGCCGCGAGCACGGCCTGCTGCTAGCGGCGACCGCACCGCGACGACTGCCGAGCGACGTGGGCGCTGCCATCAGGCACGTGCGCAGGCCCGCTACCGCCGGGCCGCGCCTGTCCTGGCCATTGCCGTGCTAGCGGTCCTAGCGCTCAATGCCGGGCGTACCCGGCGGCGGGCTGACCCCGCCGCCGGGTACGCGCTGGTTTGCTACGCCGCCCGCGAGATACGGGAGGTCTTCTCTGTCCACCCTCACTCAGTGGTCGCTGTCACGTCGGCTGGAGTGTCAGTGGGTGGTGCCGGTTTCGTGTCCGGCGTGTCCGGGGGCTTCGAGCTGGAAGGTGGAGTGCTCCAGGTCGAAATGCCCGAGCAGGCAGGCTTGCAGCTCATCGAGCAGCCGGGGCACGTGCCCGTCGTAGAAGCAGGAGTCATCGACGACCACGTGCGCCGACAGCGCCCGCAAGCTGGAGGTAACCGTCCAGATGTGCAGGTCGTGCACGTCGTGGACGTGCCCGGTTTCGAGCAGGTGGCTGCGTACCTCGTGCAGGTCCACGTCCTTAGGTGCGGCTTCCAGCAGGATCCGGCCGGAGTCCCGGAGCAGTTCCCAGGATGCCTTGAGCATCAGCGCGACCACGACCAGCGAGGCGATGGCGTCGGCGCGGGTGTAGCCGGTGGTCACGATGATGAGCCCGGCGATGACCGTGCCGATGAACCCGTACAGGTCGGTGAGCACGTGCCGGAACGCTCCTTGCATGTTCAGGCTGGTCCGGTTGGCCTTGGCCAGCACCCAGGCGGCGGTGACGTTGACCGCGATCCCGGCGGCGGCCACGATGACCACCGGCCAGCCGTCGACGTGCGGCGGGTGGATGAGCCTGCGGATTGCCTCGGCCGTGACGATGCCGCTGACCACCAGCAGCGTGATGCCGTTCCCGGCGGCGGACAGGATCTCGGCGCGTTTCCAGCCGAACGTCCAGGCGCCTGCGGCGGGCCGGGCCGCGAGCCGGATGGCCCACAGCGCCGCGCCGATAGCGCCGACGTCGGAGAGCATGTGCCCGGCGTCGGACAGCAGGGCCAGCGATCCGGAGACGACTGCGACGATCACCTCGCCGAGCATGAACGCGGCCAGCAGCGCGAGCACGACGAGCAGGTAGCGGCGGTCTGCATCGGCGCTGACCCCGTGGGAATGACCGTCGTTCCCGCCATGTGCGTGGCCGTGGCCGTGCTCATCGCCGGGAGCAGCGGTCTGCCGCCGTCGCCTCCACCGGTTGCCCTGGCTGCTCATTCAGGCCCTGTCTTGGTGATCGGAGGTGGTCCGGGTCTGCGCGCTTCTGCGGTTGAGCGTGGCCCGTGGCAACCGCTGTGCCCTGATGTGCCTGCTTCCTGCGAGCATACGGCGCGGGCAAGTGAGCCCGTAGACCTCGTGGCAGCTGCGCGTGGCAGCTCACAGGCCCCGCGTGCACCGGGGCCGCATTGTCGTTCTTAGTCGTCATCCCATACTTCCACGCCTTCTTTGACGGCTAGCGCGGCGATGATCAAAGCCGCGGCGGGATCGGCCCACCACCAGCCAAGCCAGGCGTTGAGGCCCACGCCAACGAGAGCGGTCCCGGAGGTGACGGCGCAAAAGGCGCTCTCGGCGGCATCGGCGGTGAGGGTCCGGTTGTTCAGGGCCTTGCCGGTCCGGTGCTTGGCCACCGCCAGGGACGGCATGATCACCAGGGCTGCCGCGGTCACGATCAGCCCGGCGACCGGCTGTCCGGGCCGGGCCCGGCTGATCAGGTCGTGGATGCTCTCAGCGGCCAGGTAGGCGGCCAGGACGAAGAACGTGGCACCGATCAGGCGGACCGCGCGGGATTCGTGTTTTTCGCCGCCGCCGCGGAGCTGCCAGATCGCTATGGCCGCGGCGGCGAACTCGATGACCGAGTCCAGGCCGAAGCCGATCAGGGCGATCGAGGATGCGATGATCCCCGATGCGATAGCGACCGCTGCCTCCACGGTCATCCAGGCCATGCTCGCGTACTCCAGCCAGAATCCCCGCCGGGTCAGTCTGGCCAGCTCCCCAGGTTCGCGTACGTCCGGGTTCACATCGATCTATTTTCCTGCGAGCGGCCTGACGGAATCGGACAGGCCGGCCATGACGATGCGGGGCGGGGACCGGGATGCTCACCCGCGCCGCAGGTGGCTCGCGGACTCCGCCGGATCTCCCGCCTGCACTAGCAGCTCGGGAATCAAACTGATCATGGCCCGATGATGCCGATGACCAGGCAACACCGGGGAGCGGGAGTTAGCCGTGCTTGACTCCTTATCACCCTGACTAATTTAACGATCTCGACTGGGGCCCCCAGAAGTCATTGACGGGGGCGCGGTGATGCCGCCACAAAGGTTACAGAGCCGGACGCTACGGTAGCGCTGCCAGGAAGACTTCCCTGGCCCATCAGCAGGCGGCGAACAGGCTGGTCGGGCCGTGGCGGACGTAGTCATGGGTCATCCGCGCCGGGGTGATGGGCAAGGCAGGCAGGCATTGAGCAGTCCGGTCCAGGGCCTGGATCTGCGGGTGATCTGCCCGGCCCGGGCCTGGCTGGGGGCGGGCGGATGGTTACCAGGCATGGAACCCTCCTGCCTTCTGGGCAGCGAACATGCGGGAGCAGAAGGTTACGGTGCTGGGTGGGGGTTGGCCGCTGGGAGGATACTGCCATGACGCTGGCCGATGCTCCCGCCCGCCAGACGCTGCTGCGCCGCGGCTTCGCCCTGGAGTATGTGACGCTGGCGTGGAACGTGATCGGCATCGTGGTGCTAGCCATCGCCGCGGTCTCGGCGAGGTCGGTGGCGCTGGCCGGGTTCGGCCTTGATTCGCTGATTGAGATCGGCGCGTCCACTGTGGTGATCTGGGAACTGTCCGGCACAGGCGAGCAGCGCCAGCAGCGCGGCCTGCGGCTGATCGGGACCGCGTTCGCCGCCCTGGCCGCCTACCTGCTGGTGCAGTCCACCGTGGTACTGGCCACCGGGTATCACCCGCGGCACTCGGTGCCCGGGATCATCTGGACCGCAGTGACCGCGGCGGTGATGTTCGCGTTGGCCGGCGGCAAGGCTCGCACCGGCGCCGCGCTGGGCAACCCGGTGCTGCGGACCGAGGGCCGGGTCACCCTCATCGACGGGATCCTGGCCACTGCGGTGCTGGCCGGCCTGGTCCTAAACGCTGCGCTGGGCTGGTGGTGGGCCGACCCGACCGCCGGTTTCGTGCTGGTCTTCTACGCCGCCCGCGAAGTACGGGACATCTTCCTCACCGGACATTGACCGCAGGTACAGGCCGATCTCGCTCGGCGGTCCCGCGGCACGGCACCGCCGGGCCGTTGAGGCCGACCGCGGTTACCTCATCTGGCCGCAGCGAGCAGGGCGGCGCGCTCGGCCGGGGCCCTGCGCCAAGATTACCGGCTTTGGTGTGCATCGAACGTGGGAGGTTGCTTGGTTGCTGAGTGACTGACTGCGGTGCTGTATGGGAGATGGAGGATTGCTGGCCCTCCGGGGCCGCCCTTCGGGGGGTGGCTTCAAACCACCGCATGCTGCGTTAGCTGAAGACTGTCGTGGTGAGCGATGCGGAAAAGGGCGCACGTGATGCGTCAGGTGGGGATCAGGAAGACGTTGCGCTGAAAGCCCTCGCGTGGCGGGGGTTCACCGTCTGAGGCGTCGAGAAAATTGAGATGGCATCAGAACCGGGCTGCCTGAGCGAGCCCGGGATGAGCCTGGCGGATACCCGGATTGCTGGCCAGGTGGTGCCCGGCGTAGAGGTGGCGTGAGCCTGGTCTGCGGCTTCTGTGCGGAACGGTGGAGGGCGTGCCCGGATACTGCTGCCTGCTGCCCGGTGGGGTCACGGCGGCGAGAGGGAGATCTTCAAGCGGGTGAACCGCGAGAGGGTGAGTACCGTGGCCGTGGCGCGCGGTCGGAGCGGCTCATAGTAGTGATGATTCCCTGCCTGGCGCGGTGGGTGGCGGAGCGAAGGGGCCGGCTCGTTCGTGGTTCGTTCATCTGGTCAACCGGGGTTTTCCCCTGGGAGGAGTCACGTGGATGGGCAGAGATCATCGGGCAAGCCGTTTGACATCTCCAAGGAGGAGGTGTGGCGGGCGTACCTGAAGGTGCGTGCCAGCAGTGTTGCGACGACCCCTTGAACCCGGGAGAACAATCTGTACAAGATCTGGAACCGGATGTCGTCAGGGTCGTATTTCCCGCCGCCGGTCAAGGCGGTGGAGATCCCTAAGGCTCATGGCCGGGGGACCAGGATGCTGGGCGTGCCTTGCATCGCGGACAGGATCGCGCAGACCGTGGTGGCGGCCCGGATCGAGGCGGCGGCGGAACCGGTGTTCTGCCCCGGCTCGTTCGGGTACCGGCCCGGCCGCAAGGCGCTGGACGCCATTCGCGGTCAGCTCACCGGCGCAGCGGAGGACCCCGCGATGCAGGGCGAGCCGTACCCGCGTATTGAGTGGAGCTCCGGCATCTCTACGATGGTCCGGGACGGCTCGACGTTCCGGATGACGTACGCAGAGCTATTTACTGTGCGGACCCACCCGAACGTCCGCTTCACCCCGGAACGCCTTGAGGTCTTCGGGCGCTTGGAGAACGGAGGTTCCCGTCGAACTTGCCGAGGATATTCAAGTCGAGCACACCGCCGATTCGGTCTGCCGACGCCTCCTCTCGGCAGTTATGCCGCTTGTCGATAGCGCCACCGGGAACGGTGCCTACCAGGAGCGAACACTAGCGTCGATGTCCGCGTTCAACATGTTCGGCCAGGCGGTGGCATACTTCCGGTCCGCTGAAGCTCTGATCAACGCTTGCTTCCCTGCCGAGGCTCTCGCACCACTTCGCGGGCTTGTGCTGGTAGCCGCAGCTATTCGGCTGGATTGCAGATACTGAGGCAATCACATCCACGATGGGCGAGGCTCGCGCACTAAATGACGCCGCTGCCCTGCTGGACCTACGGCCGAGCGCCAAGGTGTTTAAGAAATGAGTGAATCAGGAGCCAAACCGAGCATCAACTTCGGCAGGTGACTAAAATCGGCACCGACGGCGAGCTTCCAGCGGCCGGGAAGAGGCCATCTTCAACCACTACGGCCTGACCTATCAGGCAGGCGCCAGTGGTGAACGGCAACTGGCCCGGCGCTGACCGGTACGACTGAGCGGAGCATCAGATGCTTGCGTTTTTCCTGCTCCTCGTGATCGTGGCGATCGTGCTCGGCCTCGTGGGGGTCGTCGTCAAGGGGCTGCTGTTCTTGCTGTTCATCGGCATTGTCGTGTTCCTCGGTGCCCTTCTCCTGGGTGCCCTGCGAATACGGCGGCGGCCGGGGAGGCCTCCGGCGCGGTGATCCCTCACCAAACCCGGATGCGGCGCTGATTCGTGGTCTACACGTAGCCGCGATCTTGCCTCTGTTCCCTGAATCACCTCGCGATCAAGCGGGTCTGAGCGGCTGACAGCAACGGCGGCAGGTAGCCCCTGCCATCGACACATGTCTGGGGAGCCACGTGCAGGCAGGACTCGAGTTGCTGGACCGAAGGACGCTCGCCCGCATTCTAGTTATCCTGCACTCAGCGGTTATCGAGCCAACGACGTGCCGGACCGGTCGGTGCGGGTGTCCGGCGGGCGGGCTTGCAGGTCCCGCCTGACCGACCGGAGGTGAGGTCATGGCCGACGAAACCCGCCGGTCGCCCAGGGCAGGCAGCGGCGCATCGCAGGCCACTGTCGTCTCGTGCTGGATGTGCGGGATCCGGTTGCCTTCTAGCAAGATGATGCCCGACGGCGGGGACTGGTGCGACGACATCAGGTGGCACTGCCAAGACGCCAAGGCCTGTACCCAGCGCTGGACGACATCACGCAGCACCCTGTCTGCAGGCGCCGAGGAGCCGCCGGAGACGGACCCAGATACCCGCCCGCGAGCTGATCACCTTGACAGGCGGTCCGGGGCTCGCTGGAGGTGGGCGGAGGATTGAGTTAGCCCGGGACGGGGTGGGCAGGCGCCAGGGCTTTCGCCAGAGCCGACATGATCGCGGTCCGGCGTCGGTGACGTCGCCGTGGCTGTCGAACGCCGCTTGCCGGTAGGTGGTGATGACCGCGATCGCGAGCTTCTTCGCTGGCAGGTATCCGACGATCGCGCCGCTGCCCGCGTAGAACTTGTTCCCGGTGATCCACGGCCCCTGCAAGATGACCCCCAGCCCGAAGGAATGCGCGGTGGTGTTCTCGGCGCACGCGCTGCATCCGGGGGCCGGGTGGCCGAACCCGACGAGGACGGGAGCGACCTGGGCACGGTGCGACTCCGGTGAGAGCAGTTCCCCGGAGCCCGATCGCCTGGATCGAGGTCGTCAGGTCCGCGATGCTGGTGGTCTGCGAGGCGCCTCGGGGAGCAGTCCATGACGGATTCCAGAAGGTGGTCTCCTCGTAGAACGGCGTGCCCGGCGGGACTCCCAGCGCCTCGCGGCGTTCGGAGCTGAAGGTGTGCAGTACCGGTTAGGGCATCTGCGGGTATCGGAGCCTTGTGTTTGCGTCAGCCCCATCGGCTCGAAGATGTACTGTCTCATCAGCTGGCTCAGCGGCTGGCCGCCGGCCTTCGCCAGGACCGTGCCCAGGATCGCGTAGTTGGTGTGTGAGTACGCCCAGTTGGTGCCGGACGGAAACGTCAGCGGCGCCGAGGTGCCGATCTTGATCAGCTCAGCGGTGGTCCACTGCCGGAATGGGTCCGCATAGATACCGTTGGTCACCCCAGGTTGGTAGACGTAGTCCGCGTAACCCGACGTCGAGTTGGCGAGCATCCTGAGCGTCACGGCATTGGACCCGGGCAGATCCGGCAGGTATCTCGACTGTGCGTGCCGAGAACCTTGTCCGCGGCTGTGACCAGCAGGGTTGCTCTCCAGGCCGTCCGGCGGTGATGATCACCGGTCATGCCTGCGGTTCGTCTTCCTCCTGATCACGCGGACGGCCTCCTGGCTGTGGCTGTCCCGGCGCGAGGAGGCGTGGCAGACCGCAGGGATCTTGATCCTGCGCCACCAACTCGCCGTCCTGCAACGGCGGCAGCCGCGCCGCCCGAACCTGAACTGGGCGGACCGGCACTCCTGGCCGCCCTGCCCGATGTGATACCGAAAGCGCGGTACCAGGAGCCGCGGCTGCTGGTCAACACCAGACACGATCCGGCGCTGGCACCGCCAGGCCGACACAGCGCTGGATGCCTGGCCAGGTCTGGAGGATCGGCAGGGACGTCGGTGGCGGTTTGCGGCGGTAGCCTTCCTGGCCGGTGCGGTTGTCAGCCTGCTTGTCCTCTGCCAGGTCGATCCCGATCACCGCGCCGTCACGCGGCAGCACCGCCCGCAGCCGCTCCGCCGCGCGTTCCGCCGCCGGTCCCCTCGCGTCATCCCACTGTCGCTACCCCTGCCCACAGGACGTCCTCCTTGCTGCGATTGGGGCACCAAGCCCGAACTATCGCACCAGGAGGACGTCTCGTCTCAACCGCTTACAGCAGAAACGTCTGCCTCCCCGGGTTGTCCTATTACTGGGCCCGCCGGGGCCACTGCTGGTCGAGGAGGCCGGACCGGCCCGGGCCGGGTGCGGCCCGGGCCGCTGGTCCCTGCTCAGGGCCAGGCTGATGCTGTCCGGTGACAGGTATATCAGCCCGGTCCACCCCCTGTGTTGACCTGCGCGGGCCTTCTTCGATGGCAAAAAGTCCCTGCGTGGTGCGCCATCCAAGGCGGCCCGCGCGGATGTAGTGGACGACGTTTTGCCAGTCATTCCGGCCCTACGAACATGAGTCGCGGTCCAGAAAGCTGCAGGTCAGCGCCCAGCCGATGCTGGATCCGGGCCGATTCAAGTGGCAAAGATGGCGAAAGGGCCGCAGGGCCTGGCAGGCGGCCGACTTATTTGTCACGGGACAGATGCCCCGGGAACACCCCGGCTAACGCATCAAAATTGTCAGTGTTTCAATTCAATTAAAAAATCATCCTGACGGATGATGCGGCGGACGTCTTCTGGGTGGATGATGAACGCGGTCATTGCACGGTAAGCGGTGCCGGCAGCTCTGGATCGGTCGATCGGAAGGGCGTGCAGAATGATCCATCAGTTGTGGGGTCCGCTGTTCGACCTGGTGCGGAACGGCGGCTATCATGCCTTCACCTTCAGCTGGTTCTTCCTTAAGGTCGCCAATGTCATCGAGATGATCCTGGTGGTGGTGATCTTCGTAGCCGGGATGTTCATTAACCTTCCTGGCGGGAAGACGGAGACGCAGGGGGACCGGCGATGACCGGGCGAGCCCGGTGCTTCCGGGACGCCGCCGGGCGAGGTGCCCGGTGAGTGCCCAGGGCGCGGCTCCGGTGCCGCGGGAACCGGATCCGGTCACCAACGCCACCGGGGCCGAGCAGTTCTCGCTGACGCGGCCCAGCCCGTGGCTGCGTGGCTACTTGCTCCGAAACTACCCGTTGCGCAAGCTGCTCCCTGACCGCGAGCCGGCGTACGTCTCCTCGGTGCTCTACACCATGGGCGTGCTAACGCTCGCAGCGCTCATCTGCGCGGTCATCAGCGGTGCGATCATCGCGCTCGGCGGGGTCTCGTTCTGGCACACGAACTCCTTCGGCGCCTTTATGAACAGCATTCATTTCTGGAGTGTGCAGGCCATGTTCCTGT
>Ga0302326_10031586_pt1 | contig 10574 bp, 7 predicted proteins | sample Palsa_T0_3_FD_202264 | JGI IMG/M metagenome (GOLD analysis project Ga0302326, IMG submission 202264) | Peat permafrost microbial communities from Stordalen Mire near Abisko, Sweden - Palsa_T0_3 | ecosystem: Environmental > Terrestrial > Soil > Palsa > Peat permafrost | place: Sweden: Abisko...
TTCCTGAGCATCGCCTGCAAAACATTCTTCTCGAAGTCCTTCGCCCCCAGCGCGTCCTTCAGATGCTTGAGGCCGGCTGCGAAGGTATCGCGCTCGATCCTGACCGTTTCGAACTGGCCTTTCGAGGCTTCGATCTCGCCCCTGGCCGCCTCCAGATCGCCTTTCACGGCCTGCGTTTCCTCTCTTGCGGCATCGAGTTCACCTCTTGGCGTCAGCTCCTCTTGGCTCTCTTTTTGGCGTGCTACCGGCGTTGCGGCGTTCACAGCCGCAAACTCCGTTGGAATCGTAATCGACCTTCCGCATCCCGGGCAAGGGATGTCCCGTCCGCTCCATTCCCCTTCCGCGAGAAGGTGCTGACCGCATTCACAGCACGAAAACCGTATGTTTCGCATGCCCGATAGAGTCCGAAATCGGGCTCCGCGACAAGCATTTTTTTTCGCCTTTGGAATTTCCGGGTCTGCCCTTGCTTCAGGAAACCGGTCAAAGGGCCGCGCATTGACACCACCCCCGGCAGTCGGTAGCTTCGCCTCTCCAATGAAAAAGGTTATTGCCAGCAGGGACGCTCCCGGCGCTGTCGGGCCCTACTCGCAGGCGATCTCCGCGGGCGGGTTTCTCTTCTGCGCGGGCCAGATCCCGCTCGATCCGCAAACGGGAGAATTGGCTGGCGAAGGCATCCGTCTCCAGGCGGCGCGTTCACTGGAAAATCTCGGGGCGGTGCTGAAGGCCAACGGAATGGGTTTTTCTCACGTTGTCAAGACCACCGTTTTCCTGATCGATCTGGCGGATTTCGCCGCGATGAACGAGGTGTACGCAACGTATTTTCCGGAATTGCCCCCGGCGCGTTCCACCATCCAGGTTTCGGCGCTTCCGCGCGGGTCGCGGATCGAGATCGAGGCGATCGCCGCCGAAGAGGCGAGTCATGATTAATTGGATTCTTAAGAAGATCGGCGGTTCGAGGAATCAGCGCGAGATCAAGCGGCTGCGTCCCATCGCCGAGCGCATCAACGAGATCGAGCAACAGTTGCAGTCCCTCCCGGACGACGCTTTGCGCGCCAGGACCGCCGAATGGAAGGAGCGGCTCGCCAAAATCGACGACGTCGGCGAGCAAGGCCGGGTGCTCGATGAAATCCTGCCGGAAGCCTTTGCCGTCGTCAAGAACGCGGCGCGGCGTCTCTGGGGCAAAGAGTGCATCGTGGCCGGCCAGCCGATCATCTGGAACATGATTCACTTCGATGTCCAGCTCATCGGCGGGATCGTCCTTCACCAGGGCAAGATCGCGGAAATGGCGACCGGCGAGGGCAAGACCCTCGTCGCCACGCTCCCTCTTTACCTGAACGCGCTGGCGGGCCGCGGGGCGCACCTGGTGACGGTGAACGATTACCTGGCGCGCCGCGACGCGGAATGGATGGGAGAACTCTACCGGTTCGTCGGCCTGACCTGCGGCTGCATCCAGCACGACCAGTCCCCCGCCCTTCGCCGGGAGCAATACGCCTGCGACATCACCTATGGGACAAACAGTGAATTTGGCTTCGACTATCTGCGCGACAACGGGATGGCGACCACGCGCGAGCAACAGGTCCAGCGCGGCTATTACTACGCCATCGTTGACGAAGTCGATTCCATCCTCATCGACGAAGCGAGGGTGCCCCTCATCATCAGCGGTCCCGCGACGATCTCGACCCATCAATATGACCGCTTCAAACCGTTGGTGGACCAGTTGGTGCGCAAGCAGTCGATGCTTTGCAACCGCCTGATCGCCGAGGCCAGGGAACTGCTGGAAACGGGCAAGACCGAGGAAGCCGGACGCATCCTTTTCAAGGTAAAGCTGGGCCAGCCCAGGAACAAAGGATTCCTGCGCCTGATGGAAGATCCCGAGGCGCGCCGGGTGATCGACAAGGCCGAGTTGTCCTTCTTTCAGGATACGCGCAAGGATGAACTCTTTGCGCTCAAGGAGGAATTATTCTTCACCATCGACGAACGGCAGCACGAGTCCGACCTGTCCGAGCAGGGCCGGGCCTTCCTGAATCCGGACGAGCCCGATGCCTTCGTCCTGCCGGACTTGATCAGCGAGTTCACCGAAATAGACCTCGACCCCTCCCTCTCGCCCGAAAAAAAGGAGAAGGCGAAAGCCGCGCTCCAGGACCATTGCGACCACCAGTCCGAGCGCATCCATAACATCTCGCAGCTTTTGCGAGCCTATTGCCTCTACGAGAAGGACGTCCAATACGTCGTCGAGGAAAACAAAGTCATCATCGTCGATGAATTCACGGGCCGTAAAATGCCGGGCCGCCGTTGGAGCGACGGCCTGCACCAGGCAGTCGAAGCCAAGGAAGGCGTCCAGATCGACCGCGAGACCCAGACGCTGGCCACGATCACCATCCAGAACTATTTCCGCCTTTACTATAAACTCGGCGGCATGACCGGCACGGCGGAAACCGAGGCAAATGAGTTCCACGACATCTACAAGCTGGACGTGATGGTCGTCCCGACGAACAGGCCTGTCATCCGCAAGGACAACAATGACTTTATCTACAAGACCCGTCGTGAAAAATACAATGCCGTCATCAACGAGATAAAGGACTCGCACGCAAAGGGCCAGCCCGTCCTGGTCGGCACCGTGAGCGTCGAGGCCTCCGAAGTCTTGAGCCGCATGTTAAAGCGGGAAAAGATCCCGCACAACGTCCTCAACGCCAAATTCCACAGCCAGGAGGCCGACATCGTCGCCCGCGCCGGACAGATGGGCACCGTCACCATCTCCACGAACATGGCCGGCCGCGGCACCGACATCAAGCTGGGCGAAGGAGTCGCCGGAGTCGGCGGCCTCCACGTTATCGGCACCGAGCGCCACGAGTCCCGCCGCATCGATCGCCAACTGCGGGGCCGCTGCGCGCGCCAGGGCGACCCCGGCGCGTCCCGTTTTTACGCGAGCTTCGAGGACGACCTCATGCGCAACTTCGGCGCCGCCGACCGGATGACCAAGATCATGGAACGCTTCGGCCTCGAGGACGGCCAGGAGCTCGAGCATCCATGGCTCAACAAGAGCGTCGAGACGGCGCAAAAACGGGTCGAGGAACGCAACTACCTCACCCGCAAACACACGCTCGAATACGACGACGTGATGAACAAGCAGCGCGAAGTCGTCTACGGATACCGCAACGAAGTCATCGATACCACCGATCCTCGGAAGATGATCTTCGAGGTCATCGACGAAGCTGTTCCCGCCAAGGTGCGCGAGTATCTCAAACCCGAGGACGAGGCGGAGCGCAACCTGTCGGGGCTGCTCCATTGGATCAATACGACCTTCCCCCTCGGGCTGACGGCTGAAAAGTCCGGCTTCCAAAATAGGACCGTCGATGAGGTCGCCGCCTCCCTGGTCGAGAAGGTCAAGAAATCGTACGAACTCAAATCCAGCCACGAGGAAGCCGTCGCCGTCCGCAGCCTTGAGCGCTACGTCATCCTGAACGCCATTGACCGGCTCTGGCAGGAGCATCTTTACGCGATGGATTCCCTGCGCGAAGGGGTGTCGCTGCGCCGTTACGGCCAGAAGGATCCCCTCGTCGAGTACAAGACGGAGGCCTACGAAATGTTTGTGGATCTCATGGCATCCATAAAAAACGAGGTCCTCCACAACCTTTTCAGGAGCACTTCCAATCTCCTCGCTTTCGAGCAATTCCTTGCAAACCTTCCGCAGCACTTGCAGAGGCCAGGTGGTCCCACCGCCCAGCCAAAAAGCGCCTCCGCCAAATCAGCGCCCGGTTCCGACCCAAAAGGCGGCGAATCCCCCCAACTGGAACTCCCCTTGAAGCGCGAACTGCCGAAGGTCGGGCGCAACGATCCTTGTCCCTGCGGAAGCGGAAAAAAGTTTAAAAGCTGCTGTGGCCGAAGCGCTTAGCGGCCTTCCTTGAGATGGTTCCGCCGTCCATTGGCAGGAAAATGCAGGGTACCTGGCTGGTCCTCGCCGCCGCCATTGCCGCGATGACGCTCCTGGCCTACCTTCCGGTCTTGAGGGCCGGGTTCATCTGGGACGATGACGACTACGTCACGGATAACCAATCTCTCCGAAGTCTCGAGGGCCTAAGGCAAATCTGGTTCGAGCCGGGCGCCACGCACCAGTTTTACCCGCTGGTTTTTACGAGTTTCTGGATTGAATACCATTTATGGGGTCTGAAGCCATTGGGCTACCACCTGGACAATTTGCTGCTCCACGTCCTGAATTCGCTCCTCTTCTGGCTCGTCTTGCGCCGGTTGTCGGTCCCATTCGCGTGGTTGGCCGCGGCGATCTTCGCCCTCCACCCGGTGAACGTGGAGTCGGTAGCCTGGGTCACCGAGCGGAAAAACCTCCTCTCGGGCACGTTCTATCTCGGCGCCCTCCTCAGCTATTTCCGATTCGATCCGCCGGAGCCGGCGAATTCCACCCGCCGTCCGGGTTTCTATTTTCTCGCCCTCATCCTCTTTCTAGCCGCCTTGCTGAGCAAAACCGTCACCTGCACCCTGCCAGCGGCGATTCTCGTCGTATTCTGGTGGAAGCGCGGGCAGTTGCGGCTGCGCGAGTGCCTCCCCACTCTCCCCCTGTTTCTCCTGGGGGCGGCGTTTGGCCTCGGCACCGCGTGGATGGAGAAACATTATGTCGGAGCGAGCGGAGCGGAGTGGCGGCTTCCTTCCGCCGACCGTTTCCTGCTCGCTGGACGCGCGCTCTGGTTTTACGCGGGGAAAATCCTCTTTCCACAGGATTTGATGTTCATCTATCCCCGGTGGCACATTGATCCCCTCGCCGCCTGGCAGTACCTTTTTCCTCTCGCCGCGGCGGCCGTTCTCGCGTTGCTCTGGACGCAGCGCCGCCGGTGGGGAAGGGCGCCGCTCGCCGGCACCCTCTTTTTCGCCGTATCGCTGGCTCCGGCGCTCGGCTTCGTGGATGTTTTCCCGTTTCGCTATTCGTTCGTGGCCGACCATTTCCAGTATCTCGCGAGCCTTGGAATGATCGCTCTCCTCGCGGGATTGATTTGGCGCGCCAATCGCCTTAGTTCGCAACTCTACCGGATCCTCGCGGGGGGCGTGCTTCTCTGCTTGGGATCGCTCACCTTCCTCCAGGCCTGCGCTTATAGGGACGCCACCTCCCTTTGGCGCGACACATTGTCCAAGAATCCCGATTGCCTTATCGCACATTATAACCTTGCCAATATCCTCGCCACGGAAGGCGGGCAGCAGGAAGCCATCGGCCACTATACGGAAGCCGTAAGGATCAAGCCTGACTTTTTCGAGGCGTACTCGAATCGGGGAAGCGCTCTTTTGAACGAGGGCAGGATAGAGGAGGCGATCGCCGATTTTCATCGGGCGCTCGCAATCGACTCCCGCCTTCCGGAGACGCAGAACAACCTCGGGGACGCTCTCCGGCGCGAGGGGAAGCTTGATGATGCGGCGACCCACTTTTCGGAGGCGGTTCGGCTGGCGCCGGACTTCACGCTTGCTCACAAAAGCCTTGGTGACACCCTGCTCAGGCAAGGCAAACTCGAACCGGCGATCATCCAATACCGGGAAGTCGTGCGCCTGCTGCCCGCAGCGGCCCCGGCCCGGATCGAACTCGCCCGCGCGCTTCTGACGCGCCGCGAGTGGCGTGAGGGCATCCACCAATACACGGAGGCGGCGCGCCTTTCGCCGAACCCGCAGATCTCGAACGGACTTGCGTGGCTCCTGGCCACCGCTCCCGAGCCGGCTCTGCGCGATGGGGCCAGGGCGCTCGTTTTGGCGGCGCGCTGCAATGAACTTACCGGCAATAGAGAACCGGCGGCCCTGGATACGCTGGCAGCCGCCTACGCGGAAGAAGGCCGGTTTGAGGAAGCCTCCGGGACGGCGCGCAGGGCGTTGGAACTCCTGCGGCAGGCAGGCGCGAAGCCGGACCGCATCGCCGAGAGCCAGGCGCGCTTGTTACTGTATGAGGAGGGGAAGCCCTTTCATGAACCGTAGCCTCTTGTTTTCGGAGGTGGGAACCCGGTTTTGCAATGCGAGACTTTAACCCTTGCTCCCAATCGTAACATGCGTTACTTAAGGGGAGTAGTCAGGTAGTTGGCGGGCTAGCCGCTCGTTTTTCACTTCAAGGTCCTTGATGATTAGTCCGATGTTCATTTTGAATGCTTGCTGGAGGCAAGGTATCCATTTCATCTGGCGGTGGATTCTTTCCTTTGGACTGCGGATGGTGAACAATATGCGGCTGGAGACTGTGGATTTTGCGACCGCGCCTGACTGTCACGGGCGGAGTTTTCCGGCAATGATGGCCTCTTATTCCGGCGGGCAGCCGGAAAGGAAAGATCATTGCGGAAGCCGTGCATCGACGATGCGCTCCGTCCCAGCAACGGATTGTAACAACCTTAATTTGTTCTATGAGATCTCAAGATATGCAGCAGCACTCGGGCCGCCGTTCGCGGCGCGGTCCGCGGCGTCAACAGCGCGGAGGAGGAGCCCCAGCCCGCTCCGTCCCCCCGCCAAGAGAGCCGGAAAAAGCGACCTTTTGGCAGAAAGTAACGTCCTTTCTTACCGGTAAACCACCGGTTCGGCAGGAGAACGGCCACCGCCCCCCCGCGCGGACCGAACGGACCGAAAGAGCGGGAGGTTCCCAGCGAACCGTCCGCAAACCGGAAATAGTCGAAGTCAGCTCCGCGAAATTGTATGTGGGGAATCTCTCCTTCGATGCCGCGGAAAACGATTTGTTCGATCTCTTCAACGGAGTCGGAAGCGTCCAGAACGCCGAGATCGTCACCAACAAATACACCCAGAAGTCGAAGGGATTCGCCTTTGTCACGATGCAAAGCATCGACGAGGCCCGCCGCGCCGTCGTGGAACTGCACGACAAGGAATTCATGGGACGCAAGCTTCTCGTGAGCGGAGCGAAGACGACGGATTTCCAGCCGGGCCGGAACAATCCGGAGAGTTGACGGCGGAAGCCCTCCTGGGACGGCGTCCCGGAAATGCCGATCCCCTTTTTCATAGTCGGCCCCACCTCCGTCGGCAAAACTGCCCTTGCCGCCGAGGTGGCTCGAAGATGTAACGGCGAAATCGTCAGCGCGGATGCGTTCCAGGTTTATCGCGGCCTGGATATTCTTACCGCCAAGCCCGGACGAGGCTTGCGAGCCGAAATCCCGCACCATCTCGTGGATGTGACCCCGGTTTCCTTGAACTTCGACGCCGGTCAGTTCCTGGTTGCGGCCAGGCGCGCCATGGATGACATCGCCGCGCGGGGAAAACTCCCAATCGTCGCCGGCGGAACCGGATTGTACATCCGCGCGCTCACGCACGGTCTGGCCGGCTTGCCCAAGGCGGACTCCGTCCTGCGGAGCGAGCTCGAGCGGATGGAGTTGAATGAACTGCAACAGCGAATAGCCAGGCTGGACCCGGCCACCGGCGGCCTGATTGACCTGAAAAACAAACGGCGCCTCGTTCGCGCCATCGAGGTTTGTATTCTTACGGGCAGGCCGTTCTCGGAGTTTCGGCGCGAATGGCAAACGCCCGCAAAAGCAGCGGGTATTTTTCTCACACGGGACCGCGACGACCTTCATAAACGTATCGACGAGCGAGTGGAGGAAATGTTCGAGACCGGGGTCGTTGAAGAGATCGGAAGTCTGGAGGCGCCGAGCCAGACCGCCCGCCAGGCAATCGGTTGGAAGGAAGTAAAGGCCTACCTGGACGGACAAATCGACCTGGCCCTTTGTATGGAAGAAATCAAAAGGGCCACCCGGAAATATGCGAAAAGACAATTGACTTGGTTTCGACGGCAGGCTAATTTCGAGGCGATCAATTTGTCTTTCTATCATCTGGATTTTGAATCAGCCGTGGAATTGATCGTGCGGCGAGCCGCATCGTCTCTCGCGCCCGCCGATGTTTGAGACCAAATCGCGCCAGCGCGAAAAGGCGCTTCTCATCGGCCTCGAACGCGACGGCGTGAGCAAATGGGATCTGCGCGAATCGATGGATGAACTCGCGGAGCTTGCCTCCTCGGCCGGCGCGGAAGTCGTCGGCACGGTTACCCAGCGGCTCGGCCATCCCACCGCTCCTTACTACATTGGCCGTGGAAAAGTCCAGGAAGTTGAGGCCAAATGCAGGGAAGACTCCGTCACATCCATTATTTTCGACGACGAACTTTCTCCCGCGCAAGGGCGCAACCTCGAACGCCTCACTTCCAGAAAAGTCCTCGACCGGACACAATTGATCCTCGACATCTTCGCGCAGCGCGCGCGCAGCAAGGAGGGACGCCTGCAGATCGAGTTGGCGCAGCTTCAATATCTCCTTCCCCGCCTGACCGGCATGTGGAACCACCTCTCCCGCCAGAGCGGTGGCATCGGCACGCGCGGCCCCGGTGAAACACAGCTCGAGGTAGATCGCCGCCGCGTCCAGGAGCGGATTGGACGTTTGGAGGGCGAACTCTCCGAAGTCCGCAAACACCGGTCCATCCAGCGCGCGGGACGGCGGCGCCATCGCTGGCCCGTTGCCGCGATCGTCGGCTACACCAACGCGGGAAAATCAACGCTTCTGAACTCGCTGACCGGCGCGGAAGTGGAAGCCGCCGACAAACTCTTCGCCACGCTCGATCCCACCACCCGGCAACTCGTCCTGCCCAACAACCAGAAGCTGCTGCTCACCGACACGGTGGGATTCATCAAGAAACTCCCGCACACCGTCATCGAATCCTTCAAGGCCACACTCGAAGAACTCCGCGAAGCCGACTTGCTCCTCCACGTCGTCGATACCAGCCATCCGGGCTTTCTCGACCAGATGAACGCCGTCGAAAGCGTCATCGAGGAACTCGGCGTCCAGGGCAAACAGACGATCACCATTTTCAACAAGATCGACCTCGTCCGGAACCCCGGCCTCATCGACTCCCAATTGCGCCGCATTCCAGGCAGCGTCGCCGTCTCCGCCACGACGGGATTGGGCATCGATCAAATGCTTCAGGAACTCGAAAATCGCCTCAGCGCCTGGCGGTTGCGGGCCTCCTACCGGATTCCGGTCGGCGAATCGGCCATCCTGGCCGAAATCCATCGGGCGGGTCATGTGCTCGAGATCAGTTACGAGGAAAATATTGCCTTTGTCCGGGCCAACGTCCCGCCGGAACTCCAGGCGAAGCTCGCCGCCTACCTGGTTTCCGACGCGAACGGCGGCTTTCGCGCCACCGGCCCGGCATAAGCGGTGGTATCCATCCCGGCTGCTCCATCCGACGCCATTTCCCTATGGATTTCGATCTTTCCAAAGTCCCCTCCCATCAGACGTATAACCTCCTCATCGGCCTGGTCGCGCCGCGGCCAATCGCATGGATTACCAGCGTCGATCTGAAGGGGCGCGTGAACGCCGCGCCGTTCAGCGCCTACAATTACGTCGGCATCGATCCGCCGATCGTCGCCATCGGCGTCGGCAATCGACCCGGGCAAGGCGTGGTCGGAAAGGACACCGCGCAAAACATCCGCAATACGCGGGAGTTCGTCATCAACGTGGTAAACGAAGCATTGGCGGAAGCGATGAGCCTCTGCGCCGTTGACTTCCCTCCCGGCGTCAACGAATTGGAAATCGCGAACTTGAACACCGCCCCTTCCTCCGTCGTCTCCGTCCCGAGAATTGCCGAAGCCCCCGCGAGTCTCGAGTGCCGGGAGATCACCACGATGGAGATTGGCCGGGCGAGAGTCATCCTGGGGCAAGTCGTCGCGATGCACGTAAAGGACGAGTATATCGATCCCGCCGGTCCGTACGTCCGAGCCGAGGAACTCCACGCCATCGGTCGAATGAACGGGAAAGGAGCCTACGTAAGGACGAGAAATTCGTTCTTCCAGATCCCGCGAATGACCTATGAGGAATGGCTGCAAAAGGAACAGGAATAGAAACGCGCGCCTTTGATCCCGCTTCGCCGAAGGCGGGCGTGACAAACTCAGTAAAATCGGCAATCGTTCCCCTCGCCCTTTCTTGCCGATGTGGCGAAATGGCATACGCAACGGACTTAAAATCCGTTGGAGCGAGAGCTCCGTGCGGGTTCGAGTCCCGCCATCGGCACTGGAAAACCGCTCTTCAAAATGGAGCCAAGGGGATTCGAACCCCTGACCTCCTGAATGCCATTCAGGCGCTCTACCAACTGAGCTATGACCCCTCGAAAGTGAACCCCAAATTCTAAACCGCCCCGACTTTCGTGTCACGGACTTTCTGGCGGTTTGCGGCCAGGCGTCGAGGACTTGCGAACCGCGGCGAATGGGAGGACTTTCGGGCATGCGGCGATTTCACGGATGAGAGCTTTTATCCTCCTGGCGGTGTTCGGGGTTGCCCTTTGCCAGGGCCAGGAGCCCTCCGGGGAACCGCCGGTCGCCGCGCCGCTGGTGAAGGAGATCGCGGATGGCGTCCTGGAACTGGGCGGTGTTCGCCTGGACAAGAATGCGCGAACGATCAGTTTTCCAGCGGTGATCAATATGAACGAGGGCAACATCGAGTATCTGCTCGTGGGAAAGGGCGGCAAGACGCACGAGAGCCTTTTCGCCACGGACATTTCGCCTTACTATTTGCACCTGGCCATGCTCCTGATAGGGGCCAAGGGGAATCCTCACGATTTG
>Ga0302326_10031587_pt1 | contig 10574 bp, 16 predicted proteins | sample Palsa_T0_3_FD_202264 | JGI IMG/M metagenome (GOLD analysis project Ga0302326, IMG submission 202264) | Peat permafrost microbial communities from Stordalen Mire near Abisko, Sweden - Palsa_T0_3 | ecosystem: Environmental > Terrestrial > Soil > Palsa > Peat permafrost | place: Sweden: Abisko...
CGCGATGAAACTCCATAATGAGGAGACCGACGGGACTTTCGCATACCAGGATTGTAAATTGGTTTCGGGTTGATTTCCCAGTTGGAGGAGTTTGGTGACGATGTAGGAGGCGGGGATTGCTGTCTCAGTGGCAATTTTCTCGACATCCGCATAAGATGTGAGATTACGATTGAAGAGGATTGCGAGACAGGCGTCTTTCGTGAGTTCGTCGGCGATTTTGAGTTTTTCATAGAAAGTCAAGGGATGCTTTGTCGATGACAGAAGCTGTCGGAATTGACGGAGGATATCATTCGGGTTGATTGGCGTTTGAGTGTTTATATCGGCATTGAGGATTTTTACTAGGACACTGAGATTGGTGTATTGATGCTTAAGGAATGGCGTTGACGATGAGTATGGAGAGTGGCCCCGTTTTACCTGTTGTAGCGACTACAGTAAGCCATCATCATTAGCAGGGAAGGAAACCTTGTGAAACTCAGAGCGAGTCATCGGAACCATCGGCGCAGGCTTGAACAGTCTTCCCAGCATCTCGAATGCCGCCGCTTTATGCTTACCGCCCGCCATAATGACCCGGAATGCAACAAGCGGCGTGGAGTGATGAAGCGAGAAGTCGAAGCCAGGACGTTGTGTTCTCCGTCACTCTACTATCACGCGGAACGTCTCTTGGCCAATCAAATGCCGAACGCGGATCCCTTGTGCTTGCTGGTTAAGTTGACCTGATCCAACTCCGCTTGAAGCAACAGTGCGCATTTCCCACGCAATGCCTCCAAAGACGAAACGCACGGTGAGAGAGCGAGAAGACGAGACATTGGACGGGTCCTCGCCTGCGAAACGACTGCGCACAGAGGATACACATTCAGGAACCATAGAGCATCAAAATGGCGTGGCATTGCCCGCTCAAGTCGAGGAGCCTCTTGAACAGGACGAGCAGGACGAGCAGGAAGAGCAGGAAGAGGTCACTGAAATGGCGCCTACGCCGATACTGGACGATTTGTATCTCGAAACGGTACGAGCAATTCATGGACTGCGCTGATGGTAGGTCAATCGATCGATGCTGGAATTCGACTTCGAAAAAGTTTGTTCCGTCACCTTGACCAATTTAAATGTTTATGGCTGTCTTGTCTGTGGCAAGTATTTCTCAGGTAAGGCTCTACGTGTGAGAGACTTTGTTAATGTACTTATAGGACGAGGAAAGACGACGCCGGCATATTCGCATAGTCTTAATGACGATCACCATGTTTACATTAATCTAAAGACCTTGAAAGTTTATATCCTTCCCGAATCATATGAGGTTAAATCGGCTGCATTAGACGATATCAAATATGTCGTCAATCCAACATTCACAAGAGCCCAAGTAGCGAAGCTGGACAAAGATAATGAGGAGAAATATACTCTAACAAACGAGAAATATCTCCCTGGTACGTCTACAAAAGTCTCCTCGCTAACAAAAAGGTTTCGTCGGAATCAACAATCTCAAGACAAACGATTACATGAATGTAATAGTCCAACTCCTTTGTCACGTCCCCCCACTCCGAAACTTTTTCCTCCTGGAGAACCTGGAAAGTCGCGCCGAACTAGTCAAACGCTTCAGTCTCCTTCTACGCAAAATATGGAACCCCCGTGCCTTCAAAGGACATGTCTCGCCGCACGAGTTTCTGCAACAAGTCACTACGGTCTCGAAAAACAAATTCCGCGTCGATGCACAGGGCGATCCCGCGGATTTCCTGATGTTCTTATTGAATGATTTACACAAGGGATTGGGAGGAAATCCAAGAAAACAGGGAAGCAGTATTATTTATAAACTCTTCCAGGGACAGGTCCACATGCAGAGTCAGGAAATTATTATTGGGGGCGGGGAAGGGGATGAGGGACGGGAGTCGAGGTTGACTTTTGTGCCTGGACGGGCGATATTGGATAAAGATGTACAGTTTTTGATGTTGACTTTGGATTTGCCTCCTCCGCCGTTATTTCAGGATGCCATTGAGAGTAATATCATTCCTCAAGTGGATATATATTCCCTTCTCGCTAAATACGACGGGAAAACATCTCAGGTAAATGCCCATTGTAGGCGGGCTTTGTGTTAACGATAGGAACTGGCGGGTGAACGAAGACGATTTAAGATCTCGAAACTTCCAGCTTATCTCATCTTCCACGTCAAACGACTGAGAAAGGTGGACAACGCAATTGAACATAATCCCACGATCGTCACTTTCCCAATAACGTCTCTCGACATGTCGGAGTACGCATATTCATTCGCTGCCGCGCCAGGGACTTCGACTCTGTACGACTTGATTGGGAATATCACACATGAAAGCGTGTATACTCCAGGCGGTGAGGAGAAACACGTTTACAAGGCGCAGGTCAAGGATGCCAGTCGGGATAAATGGTTTGTCATTCAGGATTTGATTGTTGAAGAGTTGGAGAAGGAGCGAATGCATTTGGCTGAGAGTTATATCCAGGTATTGCTCCGATCCTAGCGGATGACTGATTTCAGATTTGGCAAAGACAGAAGCTGTCTTAGAGTGGAGGATTGCGGCTGGGAGATGGGAAAGAAAAATGATGATGAGTATCTTGAACCCCTTATTACCGGAGGAAATAGCATTATGGAGCCAGAACATCTTCTATTCAATTGGATTGATATACCATACCTAGATTTAGTTGAGATGTCACTTCAAATGCCCTGCCTCGAAAGCTGATGGTCGCCTCATACCCTTCATAGGGATCTGATCAAATAATCGGAGTCTGTCAGGTTTGGCTTCCCGATTCCATATAAGGGAGCATGTATAAATTGGATTTTATGAGCAAGCGACCAATTTCGACAAAGAGTGGAAACACCTCTCGTTGAGATGCGTGCGTGAGCGATTGGTTTTGAACGGAGTGAGTCCGTGCAGATCGCCGGCACTTTTCCGCCGCAAAGAGTTTTGCGTACCTTTCCGCCTCGTCAACTGCACATCAAGAATAAGCAGCACCTCAGAACATGACTGAAACCCCGCTACCAGACCATTTCAGCGGTAATCCCCAACGACTTGTGCAATCTTGGGAAGTGACTAATCTGGGGAACCAGAACCGGTACGGCTCGGCGTTATCGGCGGGACTGGCTTCTACGCCCTCCGCGACTTTACCTATGTGGCTGAACTGAATCCCATTACGCCGTGGGGCCCGCCTTCTTCGCCCATCACAATCGCTCGTTCGCCTAAGGGCACGCCTGTCGCATTCCTTGCTCGTCATGGTCGCGGCCATATCTATTCGCCCTCTGAAGTCCCTTCCCGCGCCAACATCGCAGCCTTGAAACACATTGGCGTCAATGCCATCATTGCTTTCTCTGCTGTAGGAAGTCTGCAGCATCATCTTCGTCCTCGCGATTTCCTTGTTCCCAACCAGATCATAGATAGGACCCGTGGGTTGCGTGCTGGGACCTTCTTTGAGAAGGGATTCGTTGGACATGCCATGTTTGCGGATCCTTTCGACACTCAAATGGAGAAGATTGTGTCAAAATGTGGATCGGCCTTACAGGGTGGGAGTAAACTTCATACTCGCGAAACACATGGTGGGAAGGATGTGACTTTGGTCTGTATGGAAGGTCCCGCGTTCAGCACTCGCTCGGAGAGTAACATGTACCGCAGTTTTGGAGGATCCGTCATCAATATGTACTCCAAATAATGGCCACGACTGATGATAGGTCTGCACTTCCTGAAGCAAAGCTTGCTCGTGAGGCCGAGATTGCCTATCAAATGATTTGTATGATTACGGATTACGATTGTTGGAAAGATGATGGTGAACCGGTCACGGTTGAGATTGTCAATGGACATTTGAAGGCGAATGCAGATAATGCGACACGTTTTCTTACTACAGTGGTCGAAAGCCTTGAAGATCTTATACAGTCGGAAAAAATGGGGATATGGTTGCACGGAAGTATGAATTATTCTATCGCTACAGCAAGGGAGAAATGGGACCCTGAGGTGGCCAAGAAGATTGCATACATTTTGCCTCACGTAGTGGGAACTTCGTCATAGACCATAATTTATGTCCTAGAGTAGATTTATATCCAACCTTATCAGTCGAACTTGCGCTCAACAGCCTTATTTCTGAGAATCAAGTCAATCTTCACGGGAGACAATCTTGACGCAGTAAATATCTTCTAATGCATTCCTACAAGACAAAAATCTGTGCAAATGTTCTGGCCCGGGTGCAGACACACCGTATCCTAACAATGCCAACTTGACCCAAGCACCAAATCACAAAACCCGCAATATACACTTTCATGCATCACAGAATAAACTCACAAGCCAGTGAAACTACCTACTCCTAAAACGCGCTACCAATGTATCGTCTGCCTACAAAAGCGCCTTGTTGCCCGCCATACGATTGTGGTGGAGGGGGTTGTTGTCCTGAGAACCCTTGTTGTAAATGGGGACTCATTCTCATGTTCATTAGACTGCCGCTGAGCTCCGGCAATGAATCTGGATATTAGCTTAGATGTATGGCGCGAGTACCTTGATTGTCTAGGAGATGACGACGAGCTTGAGGAGCGTAGACACTCGTATGATCTTGGTCGTCGTAGTTGGACGTATAATTTCTTGAGGGAACTTGGGGATAGTATCCGTACTCTGGATTTGACGGGTATGACTGGATACGTTGTTGGTCTAGTAACTGTTGACGACGTTGAATGTCATACTGTTGTGCATGTGAGAAGTACATCCCCGGCGGCGGTGGTGTAGCCGTCTTATACTGAGACGCGGATTGAGTGGATTGAATCTGTTGCGCAATGATCGGATCAGACATACGGGGAGGGGACAATGGCCTGATAATCTGGCCCTGCGGGACAGCTGACGGGACAGGCTGTGCGAGAACCTTTGAGATCGGGTCAATGGCATATGCGAAACGGGATTGCTGGCGTTTATGAGCACCATTCTCCATGGTCGAAGAGAACGGGTCGAATCCACGAGGTTTGGGGGAGTAGGCAGGTTCCTGCTTTGTGTCTGCATCTTTTGATTCGGCATCGCCATTCTCAGTGACTTCAGGCTCCTTTTTGAACTGGAAATATGGTGACAGTTGACTGGCAAGTTTGAACTCATCCGTTTCCAACAAATCAGAGGCAAATCCAAACTTGAAGGACCCCTTCTGGAAGTTCTCAAGGATCTTATCAAACATTCGCAATGTCAACCGCGAGCGTTGGTCGGATGACGCCAGAGAGAGCGAGATATCAGAGGGATTGATCAGCTCTGTCTTTGGTTTCTCGATAGGTGCGGGAACAGCATTTGGTGGAGGAGTCGGTGTACTGACTGGAGATCCTTGCGAGGGCACGCTTGAGGGTATACACGGACGCTGTTGGTCTGGCGTCTGTTGAATCCGTTCCTGCGAGGGACTGTGTGCACGAGCACCTACCGCAGCTTTCGCCCAGGATACCGAGGTTGGCAGAATAGGTCGCTCTGACTTGTCCTCAGTCGGAGGTGGCTTGCTACTCGGAGTTGTTGGCGTTCCCTTCGATCCTGGATGTTGGCCCATTTTTGCAGCATGCTGTATCGTCGAAACCTCCTCCCTTGTATGGGACTCTGTATCATCCTGGTCCTGTTCTGAATGTAGATACATGCAGTTTGGATTCTGGCATTGTCGATGTTGCAGGAACGCGGTACAGTATTTCGTGGTTCCATATGCTGCTCGTAATGTATTCCCATCCACAGTTGCTCCATCCAACGCCGCGATACATTTCGACGCATCCTCCTTGCGTGCAAATGTGACATAGACACTAACACTAGATCCAGACTTGTCAAATGTTCCGCCTCGCAACGGAGGGATATCTTTCCGTTTGTTGATCATTATCTTTTGGATCTTGCCGTACTGACCAAAGTACTCCTGGCCGCGAAGGAGAGCGAGGGCCTCATCGTTGATGAGTTTGAGGGAGAGACCAATGACATAGACGAGGTTCTTTTGCGTTACGCGCATGCCTTGTAGATGTTTCCGAGAATCTGTTGGCTCTGACTTGCGCACTACTGTCGGCAGCTCGGGTTGATGATGTTTCTTGTCTTTCTTCTTTGCTGTCCTTAGTTGTTCCTGCTTCAGGCTACGGTTAGTGCATGAATGTCTCAGTAGATCATACTCTTCCACCGCCACTGGCTTCCACTCTGGCTCATCCGAGTACGGACGCCGACACGCGGGACACAGGCCGTTGAGGTTGTTTCGAATGTGGTTCCAGCAGAAGGGACAGACTTGGTATCCACAGGGGCAAGGCTTGAAGTTGCGGTCTTGTATGTCGAACTCCTCCACGCAGAGCGGACACGTATAATCTCCGTCTTCACCGTCGAGGACTCGATCTGATTCCATTTGGAGAGAGAATCTGCAAGAAACAGAGAGCCGACTGAGAAAGCGATTGAAGCGGTGAATGAAGCAGGCGCTGCAAATTACGCTTTAATCAAATCTGCCAGATTAGGTAAGCTAGAGATCAAGAGATCTGAGCCCATCTTTCGAAGCTTTTCTATCGCATGGATCCGACAGAAGCTTAGATACAACTTCGCGCAGAGAATCTACAGTCCATAGAGTTTCGGGAGCTAAGCCCCTTAAAAGGGATTCTGAACATGAAACAGGTGTGCGGATATTCGAGAGAGATTTAGACCTGCTGTCAAAGTCGCGATCTCACCATAATTGCTCTTTAGACAAGAGGCGAATCACCAAAAAGAGCTCCTTCGTGAGCAAAACGGCTCATTCCGAGACATAACTGTCCGTTTCCTCTCGTCCAAACGTTTCAACACGTCATTTAGCTCTTCGGACCTGCGATGTTAATGCGATCGGCCTATTTCAATTCTGACCAGATTCCTTGATCCGCCGAAAGGCGTGTGTACCTTTGTTGCGAATGTTCACCGAGCGTGACTGAAAGCTTCCAAGTCATATACCTTCTATTCCCAAGCTCTCAAAATGGTCGACTTTGGCTTGGACCTCGGTTAATATCCTCTTAATATTGAGCTTATTCAAGACGAGTCGATGGAGACAATGGAGAAGGAGTACGCCTTCTCTGAACTTTCGAGCGCATTTGGTCCTACTGAATTCGCCGATGCGCTTTCGCAGAGTCTAAATGCACATGGTCCAGCGACTCAGAGGATTCTAGGACACCATGGTCTCGTAATTCGGTACCAGAAGCTGGCCCAGGAAAAGTGATCCCCCATTCGACGCATGATTAACATTAGGATAATACAATTTGAGCGAACACAAGGAGCGGCATTGACTGCTATGTGGTGGACATTAGAGGCACGTCTATGGGATTTAATACGTCGTTTATATGAGTACCGGTGTACTCATCAACAATTAGATCCCGAAGAAATTTCTCTCGAAGAAACTCGCATCATACTTGCCTGGTTAACAGATACCGCCCCTCGAATCACCAACCCAGAATACATCCCCTCAACGCGCTGGCTACATACCCGGGAACACATCAAAATGCGCAAGCTAACCCGCGACAATACCCACGATCCCATCGTCTCTGAACTCGATCCCGACGCAACCCTTCGACAGGCCAGGGGGCTAATGTCCGAAGACGAGGAAAACGAGCGCAAACTCCTGAAACAAGTATTCACGTATCTCCGCATTGGCGATATCAAGGGTGCTCAGCAAGTCTGCCGAGATAGTAATAATTATTGGAGAGCGGCGAGTTTAAAGGGACATAAGGAGAATGTATTGTGGAGGAAGATGTGCTTTCACATGGCTAGACAGCCGCAGACGGATCGGTATGAGAGGGCGGTTTATGGTGTTGTTTGCGGGGATTTGGATTCTGTGGTACCGGTTTGTCAAAGTTGGGAGGATCAGATGTGGGCTCATTTTAATGCTATTTATACTTGGAAGTTGGAGGAGGTATTGCTGCCTTTGATTGATCAAGGATATACTGATGAAAGAAATTGAGAAAGATGACTGGACAGGGAGAGGCGGTTATTGCCAACTTCGATGGGGTGACTGCCGAGACTGTACTGGAGAGATTGATCAACAGTGACCATGAGAAAATTTGGTATTTTCCCGTCTGAGATATATAGATTGATGAAAAAGTGCGGAGGCAAATCATCCCATTCGTTGTATTATGGGACGGATAATAATGGGGGATATTGACGGACTGATTCAATATGTTCGCTCCCAAGCTGGGAATAGCGAACTCTCTCGGGGTCAACTCTCGTTTCTCCTACGACTCACTACACATATTATCCTTGTCATGAGGCAACTTGAGATCCCACATGATCAAGAGGCAGCCAACGAAATCATAAAAGAGTACGGATATGTTTTGATGCATTATCATGTTGTATGATCCTATGTGAACCAACTAATCCCAGGATGATCATATTGCTCTTTACGCATATCATCTACGTCCACCGCAAGGAATTGAACTCTATGCCATTTTCCTAAGCAGTATGCGACTTGTTGGAAATGTCTAATCATAGCCATCGACTCGGATCAACGACGGATACGACAACTTGAGAATGCGCAACGGTATAATCTCGATACCGCCGATATCGTGCGAAGTACCATGAAAATCACATTAGATGCAGCGCAACCGGCAATGGAAGAATTATATGCTGAGCAAGGACAACCAGTTCTTGCAGTGGCATTAAATGATCCATTGACGTCTCTAGATCAACAACAAATCCGAGCCATCGAATGGGTTCTAATATCTGGAACAGATGAACTGACATTGGACACTCTTGCCAATGGAAACGTCATCTTCCGACGATTCCTCTGTAACTCTCGCTATTCATAAGTAGTATTAACCTAATAGTGGCCGGCCACCTCAACGCAGTCAAGGCACTCGCAGAAAGAGTTCCCTGCACACACTTAATCCGACCCGATGAGATCCGTTCGGACGACGGCATGGATACAGCATTAGGCCAACACGCCCTTGAGTATGCCCAACACTCCAATCTGTGGGAACTATTCTCTTCCTTCGATCGATGGGAAGACTTTGCTCTCCAATACATGACGGCGCATACCGCCCGCCGTGACCGTCTCGCCGAAAAGCAATTCAAGAACGAAGCCAAATCCGCGCTGAACGATTTCATCACCCGTGCAAAGGCAATGGTATTAAGCGATGAAGGATTGAACTCGGTATTAGACGAAATTGTCAAGCAGGAGGATCCAGATACTTATGGTACTTTAGCTCGGATTCGTGATTTATATGTCCCGGAAATTGTGCTCAGAATGCATGAGGTTTTTGTTTGGGGTGGCGAGAACATCGATGTTTGGTACGTGTCTGATTTGAGGAAAGGGTGTAATGGTAGTTATTTGGATGATGCGTTTGATTTGGCTGCTGCGGTGGCGGATTCGGGGGCAAAATTGTATGATTCGTTTAGGGCCACGAACCAGCTGGAAGATTATGTGGGGAAGATTAAGGATCTGAGCATCTTGTCTTTGGCGCCGGATAATCTGGGGACAGGCATAGGGACGGGATTAAGTGGATAGTCTACGGAATGTGAGTCGAGAACGTTGTTCTTGGACGTTGATATGCTATGGACAAGTTGTGCCAACCTCTGTAGTAAATCGATTACCACTTGAACTCCTCCTGCATCCCCCCCATCCAATGCAATTCTAGCGACCTTGTAAAACATTGTCGCGAAGTCCATTGTCAGTCATACTGCAATTGCCGCTATGTTCTCACGCTTCATCCCCCGCTCTATACAACCTCTACTTTTTCGGGATCTCGTTATCCCGAAAAGCTTGCGCTCTCATTGCCTGCTCCCTCGCCTCCTCAAAATCCGCCCTACTCGGAAACCGCACTTTTTTCAAATCCTCAATCTGTTGTTTCTGTTTCTCTGTCGCCGGAAACTTTTGCTCCAAGTAATCCGTCCAGTATAATCCTGCAAGGCAAAAGCAGAAGAACAACGACGAGCCTATTAATCTTGTTCTCCGTGGGATTGCTGAGGTTAGGAAAGGAATTGATGGGGATTACATTCGTATCTACCAATTCCATCCTTCAATTTTTCGACGGCCTTGCCCTTGACAGTCGGTTTTGGTCCCCTATTGAGCGGTCCTCTGGGTGTTGGCGTGGTTCGTTGTGTTGGCATGGTTCGTTGTTATGTTGTACGTAGGATCGGCACAATTTCCTCAAAATTGACCGTTTGTAAATAAATATTTGAATAGATAAATAAGTAAATAAATGAATACGGAAATAATGTCCTAAAAGCGTTTGTTGATGTAAATTTTTACATGAAACAGGATCAAGCATGGCAATCTCAACGTGTTAGTCATCTTTGGTAGCATTATCTGATCGGAACGTATCATGTGGAGCCGCTAGCATCAGGTCTGAATGCCTCTATCGCGATCGGAACTATGTGTCTTGAACATAGATAAGTAGTCGGGTCCGGAACCGGAATCGATTTCCGGGGCCATCCGGGCTGCTGAGTGGCTGAGTCACATAACATTTATTTAAAAAAAATTGGCCCGTGAATGAATCAGTAGCGGAAGTCAGGCGAGGCCCGTGGGATGTTCGCTCGAAGTTTGCGCATCAGGACAGCTCTGATCACCCGGTCTTTTTCTTCTTCTTCTTCAAGACTCTTTGCTGCTGTCCCACCCATCATGGAAGTACCTCCCTGCGCCTCTGCTCCCTCTGT
>Ga0302326_10031588_pt1 | contig 10574 bp, 7 predicted proteins | sample Palsa_T0_3_FD_202264 | JGI IMG/M metagenome (GOLD analysis project Ga0302326, IMG submission 202264) | Peat permafrost microbial communities from Stordalen Mire near Abisko, Sweden - Palsa_T0_3 | ecosystem: Environmental > Terrestrial > Soil > Palsa > Peat permafrost | place: Sweden: Abisko...
GGCGGAATCTTCGCGAGCGCGCGGCCAAGCAGCAGATTATTGATTAACGTGTCGGTGGCCAACGGCAGGTGATGGCCGTGCTGCTCAATGGCCGCGGTAGGAAGAACCAGCAGCGTCGACGCGCGTGGCAGCGCGTCCACCTGCTTCCAGTTCAAGTATGCGAAGTTGCGAGAGTCGGGGATCCAGGTCTTCACGAATTTTTCGCACCTGTTGTCGCGTTTTCCCGGTGGAAGCTAATCATCTTCCCGGGATTCAGCAGACCCCTAGGATCGTAACGCCGCTTGGCGAGCAGTTGCACGTTGTCTTCCCGGTATCTTCCGCCGCCTTCCACGTTGTTCACATGAGGATTCGCGACGTACACCCCGATACTACGACAAAAATCGATCATCTCGTTCAGGCGCGCTTCACTTGTGAAATAAACCACTGGAAGCGCTCCGGGGATCACGCGGCCCGTGCCATTCTTCATGAATTCCATGTGAAAAAGAATTTCGTTGCCAAAATGTTCCTTCAACCGCCGGAGTTGTTCCCGCACGCTATCCGGATCGAAGCCGCATTGCAGATAGGTGTATGCTTCATCGGACTTCATCGCCCAAAGCGTGGTGTGGTTCCAGGTGTAATCGGAAAGCAGAGGTCTCGTTCGCAGCCCCACGTAGCTCCCTGAATAGGTCACCTCGCCCCCAGCTTTTTTGGCCGCCGATTCCAGCGTGCCGAGCTGCCAAGTTGTGACCAGAAAAAATACCAGCGATTTACCTTCCGGCGCATATTGCCTCACAGGCGTGAAGAACGATGGGATCGGCCATTCGAAGGTCGTCACCAGACGCTTGATCCATTGTTCACTCGTCGCAATGCGCTCGCCAAAATCGAAAGCGGCGTCAAAGCCCTCAAAGGCAACAGCGCACTGCGACCAGTCGATTCCTGGTGTGAGCGCCAGCCAAATGCGCGTAATAATGCCGTTGGTGCCCCAGGCGTGCAGAATCTCGTGCACAGCTTCACCTTCGTGCGTGAGAATGCGCGGCTCCGCTTCCATGGTCACCACTTCGATCGCGCGAACCGTCCCAAAGTCGCGAAGACCGCCGTGCGCCACCGATCCAATCCCCCCTGAGCCGCCTCCGAGAAAACCGCCAACCGAGGCCTTCACAATCGTCGAGGGATAGCACCGCAGCTCCCATCCTTTTCTGCGCGCTTCATTTTCGAGAGCGCCCAGCCGGGCTCCCGGCTGGCAGACTGCCACTCCCGTGGGCTGAATTTCTTCGATCTTGTCCATCCGTATGAGATCGAGAATCACGCCCGCATGCAGAGGGACGGCCTGCCCATAATTGCCGGTGCCCGCCCCGCGAGTGGTTACGGGAATTTCCTTCGCGTAGCAATAGCGCAGTATGCCTTGCACTTCTTCCGCGGTGAGCGGCTGGACGGCAACGTCGGCCACTTTACCGTCGAGCTGCTTCCGAAGCACCGGCGAATACCAATAGAAATCGCGGGAAAGCTGCTCCACAACGGTCGGTGCCGTCAGAACGCGCGAGGCATCGCCGATGATTGAGCTCATAGCCGCGATGTGAGTGCCGTCCATCATTGTCATCAATGCCGTCGATGCCGCTTGGTCGTTCTGAATCCCCACCCTTATCCAGCGGCTTTCGCCGAATGCGCTTTATGGCTATTTCTAGGCCGAAGCTCTGCGCTTCGCGGACTTATGCGCGAAGCTGTTCCATGTGCGAAAGGCTTTCAACATATTCGGGTGCGTGAAGAGGGTATAGCAAAGCTCGCGCAGCACCGGGCCGTCCACCACGCAGTGCATGTCGGAGCGCCGCGCAACTTCTTCGGCGTCGATATGAATCTGGGAGACGTGACGGCTCGCGTCCGCAATCGTCGCTCCGTAGACCACCCGATCCAGCTTGGCCCAGAGGGCATTTGCCATGCACATCGCGCAAGGCTCGCACGTGGAATACATGGTGTAGCCGGCCAGTGAAGGAGTTTTCAGCTTCTTGCAAGCGAGGCGCACCGTGCGCGTTTCCGCATGCGAACTGGGATCGTTCTCGGCGCGGACTTTGTTCGTGGCGATCATCAGGCGTTCGCCGGTTTTCGTATTCACAATCAGCGCGCCGAACGGAACCGGTGTGGGAGTTGTCATGGTGCGAGCCGTGAAGGCGACCACCTCGCGCATGCACTTGTCATCGCGCGCGTCCACACTCGCAGCGCGACGGCGCTGGCTAACCATGTCGTAAGCTACCACAGCCAAAAGCGCGCAAACCCTGCGTAAAACTTATCGAACCGATAGAGGATGCCGTTAGTCATGCCCGAGATCGCATGCTAGGCTGCTGCGTATCGCGCCGCATTGATATCACTATGCCTCGCGGAATCCACATGCGAAACAATCTTCCTTTTCGCGCTGCCTTCCTCCTGTTAACTCTAGGGATTGCCCTTGCCGGGCAAGGCTGCCGCAGAAGCGCGCCGGAAACAGGTGGCACAGGGCTCACACCGGTGACGCTCCAGGCCGATTGGTATCCTCAGCCGGAGCATGGTGGCTTCTTTACGGCGCTGGTGAAGGGTTATTACAAGGATGAGCGACTCGATGTCACGATTCTGCCCCTCGGCCCTTACCTGAGCGTCGAGAAGCAAGTCTCTTCCGGCGCCGCGCAGTTTGGAATGGGTTCGTCGGACCGCACCCTCGAAGCGATAGCCGATGGTCAACCTCTCATCGCTATAGCGGCCACCATGCAGAACAATCCGCAAGGCGTGATGGTGCGCAAGAATTCACCGATACATTCCTTCCAGGATTTGAATGGGCACACCGTAGCCATCAAAGTGGGTTCCACCTGGTGGGAATACATCGAGAAACGCTATCAGCTGAACAAAGTCCACGAAGTTCCTGCCATGATGAACGTGGCCAATTTCGTCTCCGACGCGGACTACGTGCAGCAAGCATTCGCAACTTCCGAGCCATATTTCGCGCAGAAAGCCGGCGTCGAGACGCGTGTCATTTTGATCAGTGACGCGGGATACAACCCCTACCGCGTCACGTTTACTACGCGCCAATTTCTTGCCGCGCACCCGGACATCGTCGCGAAGTTTGTGCGGGCGTCAATCAAGGGATGGCGCGAGTATCTGCGCGATCCGGCCCCCGCTCACGCGGCGATTTCGAAGCTGAATCCTGCGCTTACGCCCGACTGGATGGATTTCAGTTGGAAGGCGATGCGCGACGGCAATTTCATCACCGGACAAGATGCGAGCGGCGCGGAAATCGGCCAGATGGACCCGATGCGCTGGCAGACGATGTATCAGCAGCTTCTGGACTTGCAGGTGATCACACAGAAATTCGATCCCTCGTCCGCCTACACGCTGCAGTTTGTCCAATCGACCGCAACGAGCCAGCCGACCGCAACGAGCCAGGCAATCGGAACGAGCGGGCAACAGGCCAGTCATCAAAATTGAGAAATGCAGCTGCTATTCTCCGCCAATTTGCCGCGCACCTCACGGCGAGTCGATCGCAGATGGCGAATTGAGCGAAATAGTTTCCATGGCGCGCCGCGGTCAGTTGGTGGCTTCAAAAATTCGGAAGCGCCGCTCGAGTTCCCATTGCTGTTGTGCTTTCTCGCTGCCTTTCAGAAACGCGGAACAAGAAGGAGAAGGATTGTCGGCTCCCGGCCGGCTGGAGGCGCACGCAGCAACCGGATGGACGAAAGCATCGGGAGCGCTCCAAAGGCTCGGTCCGGGAAGGAAACTGTGTTCCAGGCTTGCGCGGACCATCTGCTTGAGATCCGAATAATGGAGATCGTAGCTTTGCACCGCGCGAACGAATTCGTGAGTAAGGTCTATGCGAGAAACGCCTTCGTCGTCCGTTGAGAGCGCGACGGGAACGCCAGCTTTTCGATAGATCGGCAAAGGATGGTCTTTTCCGCTGACGCCCAGGATCACGTCATTGCTTGTGAGATTGATTTCAACCAGCACATGCAGCGCGGCCATCTCTTTTAGCAGTGTTTGTGAGTTTTCTTCATACATCACATCCACGCCGTGGCCGATGCGCTCGGCATGAGCATATTCCACAGCCTGATGAATGTGGCAGCACAACCCCTCGGGCGGGACAAGTCCGGGAGCCAGTTCACCGGCATGCAGGGTGATATGAACTTTCGGATAAAGTCCGTGCAGGAAACCAACAATGCGCATGTGCAGCGTGTAGTCGTTCATCGGAACATAGCTGTCTTCAGGCCTCACAAAATTGATGCCCACGAACCGCGGATCGGCCGAAGCGGTTTCAAAACCCAGAAGCGCCTGCGCGAACACTTGCTCTTTGGGGAAGTCGCGAAGAATTTGGTAGAGATACCGAATCTCGACGCGGCAAGCGGCCGCCTCGCCTTTTTCGCCGCAATGCTCGCGCTGCCGGCGAAAAGCCTCTGCTTGATCGAGGCTCGCTCGCGTGGCGGCGATGTCATCGCGCAAACCATGCGAGAGCAGCGCGGTGCGAAGCTGAGCCAAGTCGAAGTTGAAGCCCAGTTCCTTGGCAATTGAGGCAGCATGTGAGAAATCGGGCGTGTGCATCAGTTCTAAATATTGCTCATTTTGCGAGGCGGCTCGCGTGGCCACTTCATCGAGCCATTCGCCCATATGGTGCGGATCGGTGGCGCCATCGAGATGGTCGAAGGTGTCGAAAAAGTGAGCATGGCTACTTACTTCCGCCGAGGGCACAAACGCCCGCATTGAGAAAGCGTCGATGAGGGCGTCGTAGAGATGCCGATCCTCGAAAGCAGTGGACGCGGGGACCTGGTTGTTTCCGCACGGATGCTGCTCGGCGGACGGTTTCGCAAAAGAGAGATTTGCGCGATCGACGCACAAATTATCTTCCGCCGCTTCGCGAATCCAGGTCTCGGCATAGACGGCGCCTGAAAGATGATTGTGCAGGTCGCCGCCTTTTGGCATTCTCACGAGAAATGCGCGAAGTTCGAGCGGATTGGCCCGGGCGAGTTCGAGCGCGTGAGCGGTGCGGGTTTCGTTTTGCGCTTGCGAAACGGTCCGCGGGCTGGTTTGCGCCTCCACGGCCGAAGAGATGTTCAGCGTTAATGTAGCCAGCAGAAGAAATCGGCAACAACGGAGTGTCGTCAGCGTGAGGCGCAGGAGTTTTGAGTGCGGAGCCGGCATACGAAAAACCTTTCGATAAAATGCATCCGAACTTCATCACAGTCGGCGACTCCGGGCAAGACGGATTCTGCGAATTGAGCCAATCGAAGGACTAAATGCTCAATGCCGCCAGTGAACGGGGACAATAGCTCGCGAATCATCACGCTTCGGATCTTCTGGGATGCACACGCAAGACCCGTGATCTTCCTTTTGAGTCAGAGGCGACGGGCCGTAGGAGGAGAGGCAATGGCTAACTCGATCGCTCGGTGCGCCCAAGTTTGTTTTGCAATATTGCTGGCGGCATCCTGCGCCGGCGTCGCGCGAGCGCAGGCAACTACGGCGGCGCCCACTCAAGTAGCTGCGCCCATTCAGGTAAAGGTGGTCGTCGTTACCATGTTTGAGCGCGGCGAAGATACAGGCGACGTTCCCGGCGAATATCAACTTTGGGTGGAGAGGGAGCACCTGGACCAAATTCTTCCGCTGCCGGCCGGCTATCATCACGTGCGCATGAACAAGGATGGCGTGCTCGGGATGCTGACCGGCGTGGGCACGGCAAAAGCAGCCGCATCGGTGATGGCCGTTGGACTTGATCCGCGTTTTGATTTCTCGAAGGCGTATTGGATCGTGGCGGGGATCGGTGGCGGCGACCCCGCGGATGTTTCGCTCGGAACAGCGGTGTGGGCGGACCGCGTGATCGATGGCGATCTCGCGTTTGAAATCGACGGGCGCGAGATTCCCGCCGATTGGCCGACGGGCTACGTGCCGCTGCGACAAGCTACGCCGTATGAGCCTCCCGGACCTAACGACCCGGAAGAAGTCGTCTATACGCTCAATCCAGATCTGGTGGGATGGGCGCTCCGGCTCACAAAAGATATTTCTTTGGCGGATTCCGACGAGATGCGCACCGCGCGGGCGCGGTTCACCGGCTTTCCGATCGCGCAGAAGCCTCCGTTTGTGACTCGAGGCGATGCAATGTCTGGGAGCACTTTCTGGCATGGGGCGCGCATGGATGAATGGGCAAATGCCTGGACGCGGTATTACACGCATGGAGAGGGAAACTTCAAAGTAGCAGCCATGGAAGATACGGGAACGATGCAATCGCTGAGGCTGCTTGGCCAAGCGGGACGAATCGACTTGAAACGCGTGCTGGTGCTGCGAACCGTGAGCAACTTCGACCAACAACCACCCGGCGTGACTGCTGCTGCGAGCCTCAAGGATCTGGCGTCGGGAAATTACTCGGCCTATATGCCTTCGCTGGAAGCAGCGGAAAGAGTGGGCGACAAAGTGGTTCGCGACATCATCGAGCATTGGAGCGAGCGCGAGTCAACTGTGCCTCACTGACGCCTGTGTGAGATGCGCGGCGACGGCTCCGGTTGGCGAAAACGGCTGCCAAAATCGCTGCTCGGGCGAAATGCAGGAGTGAACGGGAGTGATGTGCGATCGGCGCGAGTGCGTCAGGCAGCCGGAGGAACGCGGCGAAGGACCGGAATCCGGGCCTCGCGCAAGACGTGCTCGACGACCGATTCTCGCAGCCGCGACGCATCGTAATCGAAATGCAGGTGATTGGTTTTTTCGTCGAAGCGAAAGCGCTGCAGTCCATAGGTGTTGGCAAAATTCCCGAGAGCGCGAAACTGTTCCACTTTCAGCGGCTGCTGGAGCTCGTAGGTTACGGTCATGAATGTCATGCGCCAGATTATAACATCCCGCGCACGCCGCATTCATAACCTGGCGTGCCTTAGCCGCAATGCGTTGGTGATCACCGAAACGGAGCTGAAAGTCATGGCGGCGCTCGCGATAATGGGGCTGAGGAGCAGACCGAAGAACGGGTAGAGAATGCCCGCGGCGACCGGAATTCCCACCGAGTTGTAAATAAATGCAAAAAAGAGATTCTGGCGGATGTTGCGCATGGTCGCCCGGCTCAGAGCGAGGGCGCGGGAGATTCCGCGCAAATCACCGTGCAGAAGCGTGATTCCAGCGCTTTCCATGGCGACGTCTGTGCCCGTGCCCATGGCGATGCCCACGTTTGCTTGCGAGAGCGCGGGCGCGTCGTTCACGCCGTCACCGGCGGCGGCCACAATGCGCCCTTCGCTTTGCAGCTGCTTCACGATTTCCCGTTTCTGATCCGGGAGGACTCCGGCGCGCACTTCGTCGATGGCGAGTTTCCTCGCAACCGCTTCGGCGCTGGAACGGCTGTCGCCGGTAACCATGACCACGCGGATTTTTTGCATGTGGAGCTGTTTGATTGCCTCAGCGCTCGTGCGATTTACCGGATCGGCCACAGCGATAATTCCCGCGGCCTTGCCATCGATTGCGACGAACATCACGGTCTGTCCATCGTTTTCAAGAGAGGCGGCTCGATCCTCCAAACCAGCTGCAGAGATGGAAAGCTCGGAGAATAGGGCGCGATTGCCAATCGCCGCTTTTCGAGCGTTCACGACGCCGGTGATGCCCTTTCCGGTGCGGTAGAAAAAATCCGCCAGGTCTCCGGATTCGACCTTGCGTTCGACTGCAGCGGCGAGAATGGCGGCAGCGAGAGGATGTTCGCTGGCACGTTCGAGGGTGGCCGCGGCGCGCAAGATTTCCGTTTCATTCGAATCCGGCAGCGCGACGATTGCCGTAACGCGCGGGCGGCCTTCCGTCAGCGTTCCGGTTTTGTCGACGACGAGCGTATCGACTTTTTCGAGAATTTCCAGCGCTTCCGCATTTTTCACCAGCACGCCCGCCAGTGCGCCCCGGCCCGTGCCCACCATGATCGACATTGGAGTAGCGAGCCCAAGAGCGCAGGGGCAGGCGATGATCAGAACGGCCACGGCGTTGAGCAGCGCGTGCGCCATGCGAGGCTGAGGGCCGAAAACGGCCCACAGGATGAAAGTGAGAATGGCTGCGAATACGACCGCAGGGACAAAATAGGAGGCGACGCGGTCGGCCAGATGCTGCACGGGTGCGCGGCTTCGCTGCGCTTCGCCAACCATCCGGACGATCTGAGCGAGGATCGTTTCCGATCCAACGCGTTCGGCGCGCATCAGGAAACTTCCGGTGGCGTTTACCGTTCCGGCGATGACGCGAGCACCGGGCGATTTTTCGACAGGTAGAGACTCGCCAGTGACGAGAGATTCGTCAACGGAACTCGATCCTTCAAGCACAACGCCATCGACGGGAATTTTTTCGCCGGGGCGCACACGCAGCGTGTCGCCAGGTTCGACGTGCTCGATGGGAACATCCAGCTCGGTGCCGTCTCCGCGAACGAGGCGCGCGGTTCGCGGGGAGAGCTTCAGCAGAGAGCGAATCGCGGAAGACGTGCGGCTGCGAGCGCGCAGCTCGAGTACCTGGCCGAGAAGAACGAGAGCTGTAATCGTCGCCGCGGCCTCGAAGTAGACGGGAACCTGGCCCATGGTGCGGAACGAAGCGGGAAAAATTCCCGGAAACAGAACGGCAATCACGCTGTAGAGGTAGGCGGTTCCGGTTCCGATGGCGATCAGGGTGAACATATTCAAACTGCGATTGACGATTGATGCCCAGCCGCGCTCGAAAAAAGGCCAGCCGGCCCAGATGACCACGGGCGTTGCCAGCGCAAATTGAATCCAGCCGATTGCGCTCATGGAGATGAGGGCGTGAACGGGATGACCGGGGATAAGGTCGGACATGCCGAGAAAAAGAACGGGAATCGCCAGAGCGACGCTCACCCAGAAGCGGCGCGTCATCGAAACGAGTTCGGGATTCGCCTCTTCTTCGACAAACGCCGTGCGCGGCTCAAGCGCCATTCCGCAGATCGGACAAGCGCCCGGTTCGGACCGAACGATTTCAGGGTGCATCGGGCAGGTGTATTCAATTCGCGTTGCGAGAGCGGCGGGAACTTCCGGCTCAAGGGCCATCCCGCACTTGGGACAGGCAGCCGGATGGTCCACGCGAACTTCCGGGCACATCGGGCAGACGTAAGTGGCGGCGGACGCAGCGCTGGGCTTCGGCGGAGCCGAGGAGTGCGCTTTCGCGTCGTGCGTTTGCGGGTGCGGATGTGAAACAGGGGCGGATGGGGCGGAGGCGAGCGTGACGAGACCACCTTGAGAAGCGGGCTTGATGCTGCCTAGTTGCACGAAGGATCCCGAAGGGGAAGCGGCGGCGTGCATCGGCTCAGGAGATTTGGCGCGCAAATATTTTTCCGGGTCGGCGCGAAATTTCTCGGCGCATCGGGTGCAGCAGAAGTAGTAGGTGGTCCCGGCGTGATTGGCTTTGGCGGCCGCCCGGGCGGGGTCGACCGTCATACCACAAACTGGATCATGAGTTACGAAAAGGTCAGGATGAGAGGCCATAGAGGAAGGATATTCGATGCGGCAGGGGAGAAGTTGACTCGCGGGGGAGGGGTGGGGTTAGCGAAGGCGAGGCTGCTTTCGGGCTGCTGGGGCGGTTGAAAAAGTGCGCGCCGTACCCCCGAAACGAGTGACGGGTCGTGGGTGACACTTTTGTTTGTTTACAGCGAGTTGCGGGGAATTCCGTTCGACATGAGTGTCGAGTGGCGCAGCGTGTATTTCGCGTGGAGAGAAGGCGGAAAATGCCCGGCCAAGGAGAGGGGCCGCGACCGAATGTCTCAGCCGCCCGCCGCTGCGCGAATTTCTCTTGCCGCTGCTCCGACATATACGCGCTCCGGCGTTCAGGCTAGCACGCAGTGGGACGAATACAAGGGGGTAGTTCGCGTAAACAGGGGGCGCTCCGGCCGAACAGACGGGAGGGCGCTTTTACGAGGTCCGAAACATCGATACAGAATCTGAAGCTAACAAACAACGGAAGACCCAGAAAACAACGGGAAGTCAGTGCGAAGACTTAACAGCCAAATCATGCAATTCTTTGCGCATCGCTTTCGCTTGCTTAGCGGGCAGCGTTTCGAGATGAGCTGAGATTATTTCAGCAGCCCTTTCCAGTGCCCGATCCAGCTTCGATTTCTTCGTCATTACGACACCAGATTAACAGCAATCTCTTCAGTATTGCTCTGGAACTGCTTGTGCCGTTATCGTCCATTTGAAGTAATGCTTGACTTCTCCAGTAAGCCGAAATGTCCGCAAGCGGAATTTTCTCGGGGGAAGCGATTAAGGGAAACTGACTCCGCATTCACGAATGCTTCCCGGCTGTAGAGATGCAAAACCACAAATAGGAAGGCCCCAATAGGATCCTGCTTGGCGGCCCGTCCGGTGGACGATATACGAGCCTGGAGGCAATCCGGTCACGTCATATAGGCCCTGTTGGTCTGACGTACCAATCGTTTCGCCTGTCGGACCTGTGATACCAACGCTCGTTCCTGGCACCGCCTCCGATCCGCCAGAGGTGCGTCGGTACGTGTATCCCATTATGCGAACGCCATTCTTGGGCGGCCCGTCGCGTAGTGCCCGAAGATCGATCTCGGCGTACTTAAGGGGTGTGGTGCGTGTGCAGTAAATCTCAAAGATGGGGAGGAAACGCGTAAACCAGCCAGGCGAGCG
>Ga0302326_10031591_pt1 | contig 10573 bp, 6 predicted proteins | sample Palsa_T0_3_FD_202264 | JGI IMG/M metagenome (GOLD analysis project Ga0302326, IMG submission 202264) | Peat permafrost microbial communities from Stordalen Mire near Abisko, Sweden - Palsa_T0_3 | ecosystem: Environmental > Terrestrial > Soil > Palsa > Peat permafrost | place: Sweden: Abisko...
TCATGATCTCGCGATGCACGGCAGTCATGAATTCGAAGTTGTACGGCCCATAAGCGCAAGTAACCCACATCTCGGGCGTTGCCCAGTGCCGCCGCGGCTTACCGTCCGCATCCACTGCAATCCAGTCCGGATGCGCCACCTGCAGATCGTCATACGTCGCATGAGGATCGGTCCGCACCAGCACCGACATGCCTAGCTTTCGGCAGCCCGAGATGAGTTCCCCAAGCACATCCCGATCGCCAAGCCACTTGCTCCGATGATGAAAAGGAATCTCCGTCGGATAGTAGGCCACACATCCGCCGCCGCTCAGGCAAACCCCATCCGACCGGGTGCGCTTGAAGTAATCCAGCCAGAAAGCAAGATCGAAGTGCGCCGGATCATCCTCCACCAGCGTCAACTGAAACCAGCGCATCGGCCTAGAAGCCCACGCAGGCACAGTCTCAGTTCCAGCCACCAACGCAGCCTCACCCCAAAGAGCACGAGGCGCAACCTGGGCCAACGCAACACCCGTTCCCGCAGCAGCAGAAGACTGCAGAAACTCCCGACGAGTCAGAGCTAGTGACTTCATGCGGGCAATGTTACTTGACCGCTTCCAGCCAGCGTCAAGCAGACTGACTCACCCTCATAAACCAAGCCACAAGCATGAAATACATCAGACGAAAAGAACAGCATCCGTTCCCGACGCTTTCCAGCGATTGTTCACTTCCGGACAAGCATTCTCGATTTCGAACAAACTCCGGTTCCACAAATCCCACTCCACGAACGCATTCCACGCAAATCAGCCGCACGTCTCCAGAATTATTTTGGAACACCAAATGCTTTAATCACGTATACGGTCACAGCCGTGGAGGCTTCAATGGGAACCTTGTTTCAGGATCTTCGATTCGCATTTCGTCAACTCAGAAAGTCCCCAAGCTTCGCGGTAACGGCGGTCCTGACACTGGCGCTGGGGATCGGCGCAAACACCGCCATTTTCAGCTTGGTAAATTCGCTCCTGCTCAAATCCCTCCCGGTCCAAAATCCCGAGCAAATATCGGCTTTGGCTATCCGCGTGAACAATGCCCCGTTCTTCCCGACCTTTTCCTGGCCGGAGTTCAAAGCGATTCGCGATCAGGGTCAGGGCTCCTTCAGCGACCTCTTCCTGCACACGACCGGACTGGACGGCTTCGCCGTGGAAGGCCAGCAGCCGCAGCGCATCATGACTTCCTACGTCAGCGGCAACCTCTTTGAAGCGCTCGGGCTCAAGCCGGCAGCAGGCCGGCTCTTCCTGCGCAGCGAAGGCGAAGTCTTCGGACGCGATCCGGTAATCGTTCTCGGCTACGACTTCTGGAAGCAGAAATTCAATGGAGACGCAAATGTTGTGGGTCGTCAGGCCACAATCGACGGACACCCGCTCACCATTATCGGAGTCGCGCCGAAGGGCTTCAGCGGCATGCAGACCTTCGTAACGATCCAAGCCTATCTGCCGTTATCGGAGTTGCCCATCGAAGGCACTCCGACAGACCTCATCAATAGCTGGCAGAACCGGAGCTTTCTCGTCTACGGCCGTCTTCGCCCCGGCGTCAGTCTCCATCAGGCAGGAGCCGAACTGAGCGTCATCGCGCAGAACCTGATGCGGCAGCATCCCGACGTTGAAAAGAAAATCGCCATTTCAGCCTTTTCCGAGCCGAGCATGCGCATCACCACCGGCGATCCCAACACCATGCTCATCATCTCGGGACTCTTTCTCGGCCTCGCCGCCATGGTCTTGCTGCTCGCCTGCGTAAATGTGGCAAACCTCGTTCTGGTTCGAGCAACCGTTCGCGAGCGCGAAATGGCCATCCGCACCGCCCTCGGAGCCCAGCGTTCTCGCCTGTTGCGCCAAATGATCACCGAAACCGTCGCCCTCGCCCTCATGGGTGGCGTCATGGGGGTCTTCCTGGGCATGTGCGCCAGCGCTGCGCTCGGTCATATCGACCCTCACGCCGACCTGCCCGTCCGGCTCTCCTTCGAATTTGATTGGCGTATCTTCCTGTATTCCTTTTCCATCGCTCTGCTGGCAGGGATCGTCGTAGGTATCGTGCCTGCTCTGCGTATGGTAAGGGCCAACGTCAACACCCTTCTGCACGAGGGCAGCCGAGGGGTCACCGGCGGCGGCCATTGGCTGCGCGACATTCTGGTCACCCTGCAAATCGCCGGTTCACTGGTGCTGCTCGTCGTCACAGGCCTCTTCGTGCGCAGTCTTTCCGCCATGCAGGCCATGGACTTCGGATTCAAGCCCGATCAAGTCGTCAATTTCTCCATGGATCCAGGCGAAATCGGCATGACCGCAGAGCAGACGCGCGACCTGGCCAATGGCATTCAAGCCCGTCTCCATCAAATTGCAGGCGTGGACGCGGTAAGCCACGCAAGTTCGGTTCCGCTCGGCTATTTCAACAACGGCGGCGACACATTAGAGATTGACGGCGCCGCAACGCCGACCGACACCACCGGCTTCGGCACCGGCTACAACGTCGTAACACCTGAATACTTCAACGTAATGGGCATCGACATTCTCCGCGGCCGCGCCTTCACCAGCTCGGATGACGAGCGCGGCAGAGATGTGGCAATCATCAGCGAAAGCACCGCCAAGAAATACTGGCCCAATCAGGACCCCATCGGCCACACCTTCCGCATGGAAAGCGAGAAGACCCGCAAGCTCGAAGTCGTCGGAATCGCTCGCGACGCGGAATTTCAGATCTTCGGCGGCGGCAAATCGCGGCCGTTCCTCTACGTTCCATACGCCCAGCACATCGCCAACAACACCCTGATGGTCTTCCAGCTCAGGACGGAAGGAAACCCCCTCGCCCTCGCGCCAACCATCGAGAAAACCATCCATTCCCTCTCCCCGCAACTTCCCATCTTTCAAGTGCAGACCATGCGCCAGTCCCTCTACACACTGAACGGCCTCCTGCTCTTTCAAATCGCAGCATCGCTCGCCGCCATCATGGGCATCCTCGGGCTGACCCTGGCCGTAGTCGGCCTCTACGGCGTGATCTCATACACCGTCAGCAGGCGCGTGCATGAAATCGGCCTCCGCATGGCCCTTGGCGCCAGTCGCGGCACCGTCTTCAAAATGATCTACAGCCACTCCATCCGAATCGTCGCAGCAGGCCTCGGAACCGGCTTGATCCTCGCGCTTCTGGCCACACAGGCAGTTGGCAGCTTCGTCATAGTCAGCGTCCGCGACCCCGCAACCTACGGAATCGTAATGACGGCTCTCGCGCTCGTAGCACTCGGCTCCTGCTATCTGCCCGCCCGGCGTGCAATGGCCGTAGAACCGATGGTTGCGCTCCGCGAAGACTAACCGGCAGCTACAGGAACAATCACGCAGACCCCGGCCCGATGCTGCAAGGGTTGGGGCCCACGCGAATGCCACCAAGAGCGCCGCAGGAACGCAATCGCTTCACGCTTCGGAATACTGCATACGGTCGAGATCGGAAATCAGCCCCGGGCCTGTTGGGTGCCATCCCAGCCATTTCTGCGTCAGTGCGCTCGAAGCCGGTATGTCGTGACCCACGAACGCCGCGAGCCAGCCAAAGTGCGCGCCGGCCTCCTCAGGAGACTTGGCGACGACCGGCAGCTTCAGGCCCCGTCCGATCGTCTCAGCGATCTCTCGAAGCGGCACTCCCTCTTCGGCGACCGCATGATAACAGGCTCCTGCTGAACCCTTCTCCAGCGCGAGCCTGTAGAGAGGAGCGCAATCAAGCAGGGGCACCGCGGGCCACCGATTGAGCCCGTCGCCGACATAAGCCGACACACCCTTCTCGCGGGCAACAGCGATCAGGTAGGTGATAAGACCTTGCTTGCGCGTGTCGTGGACCTGCGGAAGGCGCATCACCGAAGCGCACACGCCCCGCGCCAGCAGAGAAGCTGCTGCCGCTTCCGAAGCACGCGGGAAGGGGGAATTGGGCGCATCTTCCTCGGTCGCAGATCGCCCCGGCGTCCTCACCATCCCGGTCCCGGACGTGATCACCAACGGACGGTCCGAGCCCACAAGCGCGGAGCCGAGAGCCTCAATTGCCCGCCTGTCGATCTCGCAGTTCTCCGCAAACTTCGAAAAGTCGTGAATAAAAGCGGTGTGGATCACTCCATCCGAGGCGGCTGCTCCGCTGCGCAGACTGTCCAGATCTTCCAGATCGCCTCGCTGCACCTCGGCCCCAGCGGCGATAAGCGACTTCGCGCCCGCATCGGAGCGAGCCAAACCGAGCACCTGATGGCCCGCGTGAATAAGCTCCTGAACAACGGCAGAACCGATAAAACCTGTAGCACCTGTAACAAAAACACGCATAACGATCTCCCTTATCTCTGACTTACTACCCGGTTGTTATGAAGATAGGCGATGGAGAAAATACAATCTATGCTGTAGAGTCCGTATTATCTTTGCAATCGTCCGGTGCAGCCATGGACCCGCTCTCAGATGTGCTCTCGTTCCTCAAACCCCGCAGCTACATGTGCGGAGGCTTCGATCTGGGCGGAGAATGGTCCGTCCAGTTCGGCCAGCATCCAGGCATCAAATGCTACGCCCTGGTTTCCGGCCAGTGCTGGCTGTCGGTAGAAGGAGTTCCCGACCCCGTGCGCCTCAAGGCAGGAGACTGCTTCCTACTTCCAACCGGACGGCCATTCTGTCTTGCCAGCGACCTGACACTGACACCTGTCCACGTCCGCACGCTGCTTCAGGCCCCGCCGAACGGAGGCATCCTCACATACAACGGCGGCGGGGAGTGCCTTAGCGTCGGCGGCTACTTCGGCTTTACCGGCAAGCACGCCAGCATCCTGTTGAAGGTGCTGCCGCCAATCGTGCATATCCGGAAAGAATCAGACAAGGAAGCAATGCGCTGGTCTCTGGAACGCATGAGGCAGGAACTGCGCGAGCCACAGCCGGGCAGCTTCCTGATCGCGCAACACCTCGCCTCCCTGATGCTCGTTCAGGCCTTGCGACTGCACGTGGCGGAAGGACTGAGAGGCGGCGTCGGCTGGCTCTTCGCCCTGGCGGACAAGCAAATGAGCGCGGCGATCAGCTCCATCCACAGCGATCCGGCGCATGGCTGGACATTGCAGTCGCTGGCCGAGCGTGCCGGCATGTCGCGATCGACTTTTGCAGAGAAATTCAAGCAGACGGTTGGGGCATCACCTATCGAATACCTGACACGCTGGCGCATGCTCCTGGCCGGGGACAGGCTGGAAAACTCCAGCGATCCCGTCTCCGCCATAGCCCTGTCGCTCGGCTACGAATCCGAAAGCGCCTTCAGCACCGCCTTCAAGAGAGTCATGGGCTCGTCGCCACGCCGATATAGCCGCAGCCGGAATCAGGCTTCGCAAAGTGAAGAGGAAGCCGCCCACATCCATCAGCTCGAACCCGTTACAGGTTGATAGGCGCTGCTAAGTCCAAACCTCAGGACTGCGCTCCGCGGTAATGCCGCCAAAGCGCCGCAAAGCTCCTCAGCCGCACCACATGAAAAAAGTCATTGCCGATAAGAAATCCGACAAACACCAGCACATAAACCACATGCAAAGCATCCGGCCCAAACTCATCGGCAAAGGGCAGTGGAGCGGCTGAAAAGACCATATCCAGCACAATCAGCATGATCTTGACGATCGCCAGCACCAGATTCACCTCCAGCAGTTTCCCCGAAAGCTCCCTGCCCAGGCTGAAACCCCGCGCCAAAGCGCGCAAGCCAGCCCCAGGCCGCCGATCGCCCTCAAGAAAAAGCAGCACCGGAGCCACAGCCAGCGTCCAGCTCACAAGCGCCCAAAGAATGAAAATCCCCAGTGAAAGAAAGATCAGCCAGCAGAGATAGCCCACCAGATCCGGCTGCGCGCCAATCGTAATGTGCGTCGCCGAAGCCCACCCCACCCCGCGATACCACAGCCAAAGGCAGCCAATCAGCGCCAGCATCCACAATCCCTGCAAGCCGATAAACCCCGGCAGCACCCGAATCGCATTCCGTCGCCCCAGCCTCTCGGTCGGCTCCAGCGCCTGCAAGCGTGTCAGCACCAGCATTCGTCCCACGCCCGAGACAACCGCCCAGGCGACCACCCCCACCGGCAAAAGCCATCGCAACACCGACGCCACAGACGGCTCATACCGCGCAATCGCATCCGCCAAAATCACCGCTGAAAGCCAGGGATTCTGCCAATCCAGCCGATCCAGGCCCACAGACGCCGGCGGAATCTCCACCAGAATCCGCTGCGCCTGCACCCAGACCACCGCCAGAAACGGCAGGCCAAAGAGCCATCGCCACGCCACCTCGATCAAAGTCAGCGAAGGATGGCCCCACACAAGCCCCATGTGACTGACCAGCGTCAGCGTTGCCCGAATCTTTGCCGCCTGTTGATCGGGAATCGAAGGCACTACTTCACCACCAGATTCACCAGCTTGCCGGGCACGATAATGATCTTCACCGGCGTCTTGCCCGCCAGCCACTCGATGATCTTTTCATGCGCCAGCGCCGCGGCCTCAATCGTCGCGTTATCCGCATCCGCCGCCACGCGAATCACCGCGCGCAGCTTCCCATTGATCTGCACCGGAATCTCGATCTCGTCTTCTTTCGCCAGCGCAGCGTCCGAAACCGGCCACGGTGTGCGCAGAACCTCACCCTCGCCGCGCAGTTCCGCCCACAACTCCGCCGACAAAAACGGCGCAAAAGGAGCCAGCATCAGCACCAGCGAACGCAGCAGTTCCGCAACCACCGGCCCCGGAACCTCACCTGATCCAATGGCAGCCTCCGCGGCAATCAGCTCATTCACCAGCGACATAATCGCCGCAATACAAGTGTTGAAGTGCCACCGTCCCGAGAAATCCAGCGTGATCTTGGCAATCGTCTGGTGCAGCTTTCGCAACAGCACCAGCGAAACACCCGTCGGAGGCGAAGCTGGTTGCCCCTTCGCCGCCAGCGCCACCGGCGCAAACCGCATGACCAGCCGATAGACCCGCGACAGGAAGCGGCTGATTCCCGCAACCCCATCCTCCTGCCAATCCAGATCGCGATCCGGCGGAGCCGCAAACAGCGCATACATGCGCGTCGCGTCCGCCCCATACCGCGCCACCATCTCGTCCGGAGAAACCACATTCCCCCGCGACTTCGACATCTTCGCGCCGTCCTTGATCACCATGCCCTGCGTAAACAACCGCGTAGCCGGCTCATCATTGACGATCAGCCCCAGATCCCGCATCACCTTGGTCCAGAATCGCGAGTAGATCAGATGCAGAATCGCGTGTTCCACCCCGCCAATGTACTGATCGATGGGAAACCAATACTGAGCGACAGCAGGCGAAAACGGCTCATTGGAATTCTTCGCGTCCGTATAGCGATAGAAGTACCAGCTCGAATCGACAAAGGTATCCATCGTGTCCGTCTCGCGCGTCGCCGGGCCGCCGCACTTCGGACAAGTCGTATGCAAAAACTCCGGCACCCGAGAGAGCGGCGAACCACCCTGCTGCGTAATCTCGATCTGCTCCGGCAACAGCACCGGCAACTGCTCATCCGGCACCGGAACCAGCCCATGCTCCGGGCAGTTCACCATCGGAATCGGCGTACCCCAATACCTCTGGCGGCTCACACCCCAATCCCGCAGCCGGAAAGTTACCTTTGCCTCGCCAAATCCGCCCTGCACCGCGGCCTGCTGCAGCTTCTTCTGCGCCTCGCCACAGATCAGGCCGTTGTACTCGCCGGAGTTCACCAGAACGCCAACCTCCGAAACGAACGGCAGCTCTGACTCTTCCTCCGATTCGCCAACCGGCCGGATCACCCGACGAATCTCCACGCCATACTTCGTCGCAAACTCAAAGTCCCGCTCATCATGCCCCGGCACGCTCATAATCGCGCCCGTCCCATACTCCATCAGGACATAATTCGCCACCCAGATCGGCACCCGCTCGCCGTTATAAGGATTGATCGCGTACCGCCCAAGGAAAACCCCATGCTTCTCAACCGCGCCCAGATCACCCGCCTCCCGCGCCGTCTTCTGCCTGTCGATCATCGCGCTGATCTCGCGCTCCAGCGCAACATTGCCAGCGGTAAGCGCCGGAACCAGCGGATGCTCCGGCGCAAGCTGCACGCTCGTCGCGCCAAAGATCGTGTCCACCCGCGTAGTAAACACGCGAATCCGTTCGGCTTCTATTCCCTGTTCCCTGTTCCCTGTTCCCTGTACTTCAAAATCAACCTCGGTGCCCTCGCTGCGCCCGATCCAGTTGCGCTGCATCGTGCGCACCTTCTCCGGCCAGCCCGGCAACTTGTCCAGGCCGTCCAGCAGCTCCTGCGCATACTCCGTAATCCGGTAAAACCACTGCTCCAGATTGCGCTGCTCGACAATGTTGTCCTCATGCCGCCAGCAGCAGCCGTCGATCACCTGCTCATTGGCCAGCACCGTCGCGCACAGCGAACACCAGTTCACCTTGGACTGTTTTCGGTAAGCCAACCCCCGCTCATACATGCGAAGAAAGAACCACTGATTCCAGCGGTAGTAATCCGGCAAACAGGTGGTTACTTCGTTGGCCCAGTCGTATCCCAGGCCAAGCCGCTGCATTTGCCGCTTCATCGCGGCAATATTCTGCAAAGTCCATTCGCGCGGAGGCGTATTGTTCTTGAGCGCGGCATTCTCCGCCGGCAGCCCAAAGGCATCCCAACCCATCGGATGCAGCACGTTATACCCCTGCATCCACATATACCGGGCCAGCGCATCGCCGATCGAGTAGTTGCGCACATGGCCCATGTGCAGTTGCCCGCTGGGGTAGGGCAGCATCTCGAGAACGTAATATTTCGGCTTGTTCGTATCCGGTTCAGCCGCGTACAGAGCAGGATTCGCCGCCCACTTCGCCTGCCATTTTGGTTCGATCGATGCCGGGTCGTACCGAAGTTCTTTTTCTTCCGCCATAAGGCTTTAGTTTAAACGGAACCCGGCGCGAATCGACCAGCCCTGTAGTGAGTCAGTTGAGGGGTACGGGCTTCAGCCCGTACATTAAGCCGTGCAATACCAAGGGGCTTTAGCCCCTGAGGGTTAGCCTTTCTTCAAACTGATCTATTACCACCAACCCCTAATCCATCCTGACCATCACTGAGCGCAAGGCATCTCAACCAACTCCTCGGTCACAACCTCATAACCCTCCGGCAGTTGAAATGTCGCTGCGTCGGGCTCGCCCAGATTCAGTTCCGTCAACTCCTTCGTCACCTTACCCGTCCGCGGGTCATCCGTCACATGCCGAACCTCCAACCCGGGCTTTGCGGCCCAGATTTCCTCGGTGCGCACCAGCGGAGCATCGTTCCCGATCGCGCCAGGCGGGGTCGTGGAGGTCATCCGAAATCCCTTAGCCACTACACCTTGAATCGTCCGCGTACCCAGATCCTCCTTTGTAGGCTCAATCGAAACTCTGGCTGGCGCCGGGATGAACATCTCGCTCTCATCGCCTCCGCCACCAACTGGCGTTGCCGCGGCCCCGGTCGGTCGCTCCGAAGGCACGGCCACAGTCCTCCCCCGCGTCATTCCCGAGGTCCAGCAGGTCGGACCCGCCTGCCCCGGTTCACGCGGTGGAGGCATTGGTCGCACTGTGACCTTTTTGCCCGGAACGGTCCAATTGATAGTCGTCCGGGCTACCGGATCGAAAACATAAAACGAGGAGAGTTCAGGCGAACGTCCCGTTGCCGGAGTAGTCGTCTCAGTCAAACGACGCCCTGCTGAATCGATTGCAATTGTGTTCGCCCACTCGCGTGTAATCGTCGTCCCATTAGCCAGGGTCTGCACCGACGTTGTCTTGAACTTGGCCGTGTAAGGCTGACGCGTATGCTGCCCCGCACCCGTCCCAAGACCTGTCCCAATACCTGAGCCAGTCCCGCTCTGGCCGAAAACCGGCATCCCGAGACATACGACCGCACAAACTCCCAACATTCCCACCTTGGCGATTCGCACAACTCACCCCCAGCCGACTATCGGAAGAACGCAATCAGTCTGCCATCAGATAGATCGCGATGCAAGTGAGTTAGCGAAGGTTTTTGGGAGATTCAGATCTAAACCAACTAATCCACGACAAACGCCCGAGTTATCCTTCGCCCAGAGCACTTCCCGGCCAACCGCTAGTGGTGCCCGTCACACAGACGGTCGTTTAACCGCATCGAAGGGTACGGGCTTCAGCCCGTACATCAAATCGGCAAACGCAACTCGGCTTTAGCCCCTGAGGGAATGCAAATTGGCCGATATCGAGGTATCCAGCACACATCCATAACCATTGCATCCATAGACTTGGACCCGCCGACCCATATGGGAACAGTCGCATAGAAATAGCCGGCGAGCCGGAAACCTATCGCGATTGGATAGCGAGCAACGGCCCAAAATCTATGTTTGCGTTAGTCTTGTGTCAAATAAATTCAAAGCTCTTGCGGTCGCAGTCACAAAAGTTAGGTAAACCCGAACACCCCAACTGCGCACCCTATATTTTGAAGCGGAAAAGGAGAATCTTTGATCCCGGTGAGGACTTATCGATGTCGAACATCTCCAGGACGAATCGCCGTATTGGCCGCAACCACGGCCATCGGATGCACCGTATGTATTTCTCTGGGTC
>Ga0302326_10031592_pt1 | contig 10572 bp, 7 predicted proteins | sample Palsa_T0_3_FD_202264 | JGI IMG/M metagenome (GOLD analysis project Ga0302326, IMG submission 202264) | Peat permafrost microbial communities from Stordalen Mire near Abisko, Sweden - Palsa_T0_3 | ecosystem: Environmental > Terrestrial > Soil > Palsa > Peat permafrost | place: Sweden: Abisko...
CCCCGCGCTTGGCAGGAGAGGCTAAATCCGACATGTAGGGCACGCTACGCTATTCCGCCTACGCGCCGTCCCAGAGGACCACATCCATGCCGACCGCAGCCGAGATCGAGGACAAGCGGATCATCCGCGAACTGGTGGAGAACTGGGCGGTGTGGCGCGACGCCATGATGTGGGACCGCTTCCGCACGGTGTGGCATGACGACGGACGGATGATGGCGACTTGGTTCCAGGGCACCGCCGACGAGTTCATCAAGGTGAGCCGGGAGGGCTATGAGCGCGGCGTCCGTATCCTGCATTTCCTCGGCGGCTCTTCCATCGACCTCGCCGCCGCGCGCGCGGTCGCCCAGACCAAGATGACGATCTCCCAGCGCGCCCGTGTCGAGGACGTCCTGTGCGACGTGGTCTGCACCGGCCGGTTCTACGACTTCTTCGAGAAGCGTGACAGTCGCTGGGGGCTGGTGCTGCGCCAGCCGATCTACGAGAAGGATCGCCTCGACCCGGTCGACCCCGCCGCCCGGCTCGCGCTGGAGCCGGGCCTGCTGGCGCAGTTTCCCGAGGGCTACCGCCACCTCGCCTATCTGCAGACCCGGATCGGCTACAAGGTCAAGCCGGACATGCCCGGCCTCGACGGCCCGGAGGTCGAAGCCCTCTATCGCCGCGGCGAGCGCTGGCTGCAGGGCGGCAAGCCGGGGTGAGACCCGTCCCGCCCGCGATCGTCATGCCCTACGTCAGGACCTTGTCGCACCGCGCCGTCCCGCCCGCCGGACCGGCAGTTGCCGCGGGGCCAATCGACGGCTATGAGCCTGCGCAGGATCTTCAAGGTCCGTCGCGACTGCTATAAGAGCCGGAACGAGTTCTGCACCGTGGAATTGCGAATGCGCCACACCCATTGCCGGTGGATACTGATGTGGCTTGCGGTGGTCGCGGCCGCGGCGTTGAGTGGGTGCGGGACCGATCACGCGCGCGAAATGCGCGAAGAACGCGCCGGCGTCTTGCCGCAAAATTACAAGGCCGAAATCATCGCCTTCATGAAGACCTACCTGAACAATCCCACCAACGTGCGTGACGCCTACATCGCCGAACCGACGATGAAGCCGATCGGCTCGCACAACCAGTATGTCGTGTGCGTGCGCTACAACGCCAAGGACACCGACGGCCGCTACATGGGAAGCAAGGACGGCATGGCGCTGTTCGATGACGGGCGCTTCGACCACATGGTCGATCAGTTCGGCAAAGAGGTGGTCAACCAGTGCGCCAACGCCGATTACAAGCGCTTTCCGGAGCTGGAAGCGCTCAAGCGGTGATCGGTGCCACGGCCGCGGGCCCGCGCACTTTCGTCACCAAGCCGCTATCGCTGGGGTAGCGGCCGTTGCGTCGGCTGCGGCGCCATCGATGCCTCGCGCCCGGCGGTCACGTTTTCTTCCGCCCAGATGGTGCCGATCGCGGCGGAGCGGTACGACATCGCACGAAAGCTCAACGCCGTCGTGCCGTCATAGGCCGGCAGGAGTGCGACGCCGAACCGCTCGTAGGGCATCGCCTCGGTGCCGGGCACGCGGCGGGCGATACGCGGCGGATTCAAGGCGCCTTCGGCTCGAAACGACTGCCCGAATTTGTTCGCCCGATCGAGCGGCATGCCCCCGCGCAGCGCGAAGCGCAGCGGGTTTTCCGGCAAGACCGGCAGCGGAAAGTCGGATCGGACGATCCTGCGCCCCGCGTAGGCGTCGCCGGTCTTGGCCGGGCGCGAAACGGCTCCCGAAGCCGGGCTGTGGCCGGCATCTTGCGCGATGCTGGACGTGGTTCGGTAGGCATCGGACTCGGACCGCGCCTGGGAGCGGAACGAGGCGACCTGAGAGTGGGTTTCGCAAGGCGTCGGCGGATGAAGGAAATCGTCCTTGAACAAGAGTCCGACCACCCTGGGAAACAGCCCGTCATAGCGGTTGGCGATCTCGACGAACTCGTGATGTTTCTTCAGGCGCTGCAACGTGAGCTCATAACCATAGACCGTCGCCTCCTTCGGAAACCAGGCGACGGCGCGCTGGAACCACTCGTGGGCGGTCTCGAACTGGCAGGTGTTGTAGGCGTACCATGCCAATGCCTGCGCTCCCTCGCCGGATTGCGTTTTCGTCGTGACCTGCGCGTAGCGCGCGAGGCGCGCGGGTTCGACGAACGGCGGCACCTCCCGGGTAAGGTCGGTCTCCAGGATATCGATGAACAAGATCATGTTGTTGGTGAGCGGCTCGCGCCACGCATACGCGACCTCTTCGGCGTCGCGGCGAAGGCCGAGCTTGAGCAACGTGAGCGCCAAGCCATGGGCAGTCATCGCGTCGCCGCCGTGCGCGAGCGACAGCTTGAACCAATCGAGGGCCGCATCGAATTGACCGCCCCGGTAGGCATACCACGCGAGAAGTCCCGATTGCCCCGGATCGGACGATTGACGCGCAAGCTCCTCCAGCGCCGCCAGGTCGGACGCCTCGACCGCATTCGAGGGATCACTGCGCAAGAAAGCACTTATGCGCGCGCGCGCGATGTCCAGGCGTATGACGTCGAACTCGCTCTTGCCGTCTGTCCCGGTCCCTCCCATCGCGATCAGCTTTTCGGCTTCGGCCATGCGCAGAGTCGCGAGCGCCTTTTGCACCGTCGCCACCCGTTCGGCGGGGTCGGTGCGATTCTCGAGCACGAACCTGTAGAGAGCGGCGGCTTCCGAGGCGCGCTCCGTGTGGACCAGCGCTTCGGCGACGACCCAGAGCAGCTCGACATCCTGGGTCCCGCCGATCAAACCATTGTCACCGGCGAGTTGGGCGACATCGGTCCATCGCCCATTCGCTGCGCGGTCCAATATCGCCGTGCGGATGTCCCTGGCCTTGATCTTGGCGACGAGATCGTCCGAAGGCTGCCAACCGGGCTGGGCCGACTGCCGCTCGGCGATCGCCTTTCGCAACAAGTCCAGATTGCCCGCCTCATAGAGATCCCACAACGGCGCTTCGTCGGGCCCGCTCGGCCTCGCGGTCCAAAGATCCGCCGGTGGCCTCCATTCCGGATGGAGGCGTTCGAGCCGGCGCGTTTCCGCCGCGACGCGATCGCTGCGCTTCTGCCGCGCGTATTCGCGCAGCGCGGTCTCGTCGACCAGGCCGGCCGATGCGACGCTGATGGTCGCCAGCAGCGCGACCCACACCGTGACGCCGATTACGCTCATTCGTGAAGACATGACGGAGCCCTCATGCGAACCGCGACGAGCGACAGCAACTGCAGCGTGGTGGAATAGTAGTTGCCCCCCGGCTGCAGCGATTTCAAATCGGCCGGCCACGGCGTGCCGGACGTCACACAGGCCGCGAGCGCTGGGATTGCGCGGTAGCCCGGTTCGTCGAGCTTGTCGACGGCACGGCCCGTATTCACGTCGAGTGTCGCCATTCCTTGTTTCGACCACGTTGCGAGAAAGGGCTCGTAAATCTCGCGGCCGCCGATACCGCTCCACGCGAGATACAAGGGAATCCTGATGGAATTGAACGCGAAACTCGCAGGAAATCCGTCGGCGGCGTGGGGTGTGCCGCCGTTGAGCGAAATCCAGTCGACGGGAAGATTTTGCTCGCCGAACCGGCTGGCCTCGATCAGGTGCAGACCGCTTCGGCTCAATCCCTCCCAGTCGAACTCGGGCGCCACCAGGCCGAGGCGGGCGAAGGCCGGAAAAATATAATAGGACAGGCTGACGACGGGCCCGTCCGGCCTGTCCTCTGCCGCAAATCCGGCCACCGCCGGCAACAGGACGGCCCCGTTCGCCGATTTCCACAGGACCAGCCGGCGCCCGACTTCCACTGCGAGGCGGCGGCTCGCGACCCGATAGGCATCCTCCGACCACGCCTCGGCCGCCTCTGCCAAAGCCCAGGCGATCAGGATGTCGCCGTCCGCCGCATCGTTGAGATCGGCCACCGCGGGGCGATGATCCGGTTCCCATCGCCACGCCAGCAGCTCGTCGTTGCGCACCGCGAGATTGGCGCGCGTCCAGCCCCAGATCCGGTCGAAGGTGAATCGATCCCGCGCAGCGACCGCGAGCAGAAGACCGTAGCCCTGCCCTTCGCTGTGGCTTACTTGGCTGTTGGCGGTGTCCACCACGCGCCCCGCCTCGGTCACGAATTTCGCCTTGTAGGCCCGCCAGATTTCCTCGTCCGGCAGGGTCCCGGCGAGAGGAGGCGACGGCGTCTCCGTCCCGGGAGACGCGACCGCGTGCGGCATCGATGGCGGCGCGTCTTGCGCAGGGGCCGGCGCCGCCGTCAGGCAGGCGATGCATAGTCCCGTGAGAATGCGCTTCATTGGTTCTTGCGTCCCACATTACGAACGAGGAAGTGCGTCGTCACGGCCAGCGGCAAAGCCAGGAGAAACGCGATAAGGATGAATATCCGGGGATTGAGGGACAGCCACCCGGCCATCATCAGACGCTCGTTGTGTATCGATAACTCCTGCGTCGCGACGTATCGTATGGACTCCGGTTCGCGCCCTGACACCGCGCCGGTCGATTCGTCCAGGACCGACAATCGCCCCGACAGGCGCGACCAGACGCTCGGCTCGACCAGGCACGTCACGGAGCTGTTGAGCGTGGCCGGCGTCGGGCTCGATATGATCGTAACGACGGAGTTGGGATCGCCCTGGCGGGGCCCCTGCGCGACCAGCAGCGAGGCGCCGGAGAGAAGATCCAACGAGGCGGCTCCCGTGGCCGGATCGGCGTCCCAACCGATCAGCCTGCGTACAGTCGCGATCAGGCGCCTGACATTGGCGCTCCCGTAATCGGTTGGAATTGCGCTGGTTACTTCCGTGAGATTCTCGTTGGTTTGCTCTCGCGGCGGATCCGCATCCTGGGTGTTCCGCCGGTCTGCTACGCACGCATCGGGCCAATCGCCTTCGTATGCGCGCCTTCGCAAGGCACCGAGCGAGATCGGTGACCGGGCAGCCGGCGGCCGCTCGGCCGACGCGGACCAGGCCTGCCGGACCACATCGGGGTCGAGTTGTGCCTCCCGCATGCTCGCCGGATCGAGCGCGCGCGCCGGCGCAACGACGAGAAGATCGCCCGATTTACCGGCTGGCTGTTTCGTGGTGAACGAAAACGAAATCTGCCGGCCCGCCGCCAGGCCGAGGCGCGCCATGACCGTCAGTGCCGCACCCAGCGTCGCCCGATCCGGTGTCGGAACGGCCAGCGTCATTTTTCCATCGGAGACGGCGAACGGGAAACCGCCGCTCGCCGTCATTGCCAGATCGGGAAGGCGGCCGACGCGTGCCAGAGAGGGAAACGTGACCTTGCTCGCGGCGTTCAACCACACCCGCGCGCGGCGGGCTGCATTCGCCGCGCTATCGCAATCGACGCCTGAAAGGTCGGGGGCGTTCACTCGCATTTCGATCCGGTTTTCCCCGGGGCGGAACGCGCTCAGCGGCAGGAAGTGCCGCTTGTGGCGAAAACTCTCGCCTCTTGCGGAACTGAGCTGGACGCTGCCCTCATTGTGCCCGTTCACCTCGACGATGATTTGTGCGTCAGCGCCCAAACCGGCGGCATATCCGCCGGATAAATCCAGCGAGGCCCTGTCGTAGTCCGCAGCCAAGAAATCGGTCGGCAATGCGGCACGAAAGCCCAGGCGCAAGGTGCGGCCGATGAGTTCCTGATTTTCGATGCCGAGGTCGCCGAAGGTGAGGGTTTGGCCATAGGCGCCGATCTGATGACCGCTCGCACCCTCGAGGGTCTTCAATCCCTCGGCGCTGCCGGCGGGAGAGACGATTCCCAGCTTCGCGATCGCGATGTCGAGTTCGGCGTCCGATCGGCCCGTGACCACGATCATAGGCCGACGATTGTCGACGCCGGGAATGATGGCGACGGTCGGCCCGGTGATCTTGTCCAAAGTCGCGCGATCGATCCTTCCAGCAATGTCCGTGACCGTGCCGAGAACGAGATCGAGGCCGTCCTCGCCGGAACTCTCGAACTCCACCACCGGCTGGGCGAACCGCCCCGCCAGCGCGATCCCCTGAACGGCGCGGCCGAGCCGTTCCACGGCCTCGGCGGTCAGCAGGCGTTTGCCGTCGAGCACGATGCCGATCGGCACGGCACCATCGGGGCGAGGTCCGATCGCGGCGATGTCAGCGAGGTCGGGAAGGCCGCTTGCATCATCCGCGAACATGAAACCCGTCTCGGCGGGATCGACGCGGGTCCATAATTCCTCCGCTGCGTCTACCGAGCAATCGACCCGGTGCCGGTGATGCGCGGCGATCCCGACGGAATTCCACCCCTCATGGAGCATGCCTGCGGGAATGTCGAATTCGGTGACCCGCAAGCTGTACGCGGCCCCCACGGGTGCGGTCTTGACGCTTACGCCGTTCACGGACACCGCAACCGTCCCGCTCTCCGGCAAGACCGAAACCGAGGACAGCGTACCGAGGCGAAAGCGCGCCTGGGCTTCCGCCTGCTTGCGCGTCACGTAGACCGGAGCCGCGACGCTCGCCTCCTCGCCCCAAAGGCGCGTACCGTCGGATAAGGGCGGCAGGCGCCGAAGCAGCGATGCTTTCGATTGCTGGGGCATGGCGGCTGCGGCCGCCGTCGGTGTCGAGGGGCGGTCTGCCGCTCGTTGCACCTCAGCGCTCCCGGCCGGCCCGACGCCGGCGCCCATCGCCGAAACGACCGCCGCAAACAACAAAGCGATCAAGACATGGTGCATTTCAATTCCCCGCAGTACGTCCGTAGTCCTGCCATTGCCTGCTACGCGCATCGGGATGACCTCGGGTCATCATGCCCTCGGAAACAGCAAGGGATCCGCGTATCCAAAGCCTGGGATCGACGGCCTCATGAGACCCCCGAGGGTATCGACCGTCGCATCGGCGTCGTCCCCCGACGCTTCGGGAGAAATGGATGGTGATTCCACCGGCAGCGGCGCGAAACCCCCGACACCAGGTTCGGCCCGCGAACCGACCGGATTGGCGCCCGTCCGGATTGCAGCTCTCATCGGCGGGATAGCCTTTGTAAGGTGAGCGGCATCAGGCAGACGCTTGCGTGCGAACAAATAATAGAAGGCCCTGACCGGCTCGCATGCACTCCATCGCAGGAACACCATCGTCCCGCGAAGGATGCCCATATGCTTCCGGCGCCCGGTCAGAAACTTCGCCAGCGCTTGGGCATCGCCATATATGAGATCGGCGAGCACCAGGTAGGCGACGGGCGAGAGAGCGGCGAATTTCAGGCCGATGATTACGGCATTGCCGTCCCGTTCCGCGCGCGTCCGAATGACGTCGAGCGTTTGCATTTCGGTGTGGCCGTCGGCGCGGCGGATCGTCAATCGACCGCGGGCGTTTCCGGCATGCAATGAGCTCCCGATGAACCCGGCCGCGGGGACTCGAATTGCGCACCCGCCCGCAGACACGTTGTCGATCGCGGCTTCCGCGATGTAGCCGTCGAAGCAAACCCTGCCGCGCCGCGGCGTGGCGGGGAGGCCGGCGATGCTCACGTATCTCGGCGACAACGCCGAGAGACGCCGCGGCGATGCACAGATTGAAGAGCGCCCATAGCCCCACGACCAGCATGACATTCGTCACGCCGGGTTCGAATGCGTATCGCCACGCGGCGGTGACGACTCCGAGCAGAAGGACGACGAACCCGGCAATGAACGGCCAAGCCATTCCCGACAGATGGTCGTTCTCGAGCGAGAGCCCTTTTGCAGTCACGTTGAAGGTCGGCTTGCCGGGCGACGCGACCACCGCGACGATGGCTTTGACCAGGTAAACGCCCTGCACGTATTCATAGAGCTCGGACATCCAGGGCCAGCGAACGTGTCCGTAAAGATGATTTTGGATCAACGTGTTCGCGACGACATAGGTCGCAGCATAGGCGACCGATTCCTCCACCGTCGAAACGAAGAGCTTCACGTCGAAGAAAATATGAAGCAGCGGGGCGAACATGAAAATCATGCGCGGCATCGGAAAGAACCAGAAAGTCATGCTCGAAAGGTAGGCGAACCGCTGGATCACCTTGAGGCCGGGCTTGAACGCGGGGTTCTTCAGCAGGAAGAGCTGGAACATTCCCTGGCACCAGCGCGATCGCTGGCCGATGAAGGCCTCGAACGTCTCGGGCTGCAAGCCGGCGGTCAGCGGCTTATCCACATAGATGCTGGTCCAGCCGGCGCGATGCAATTCGAACGCCGTCTCGCAATCCTCGGTGACGGTGATGCCGGAGAAGCCGTTCGTCGTCTCAAGCGCCGATCTGCGCAGCAGCGCCGCCGAGCCGCAAAAGAACGAGCCGTTCCATTTGTCCAGGCCGCGCTGGGTGACCGAATAGAACATCTCGTTCTCGGACGGCATGCGGTCGAAGGTGCGCAGATTCCGCTCGATCGGATCACGGTTCAAGAACACGTGCGGGGTCTGCACGAGGAAAAGCTTCGGATCGCCCGAAAAATGCCCGATCGTTTCGCGCAGGAACGATCGGAACGGCACATGATCGGCGTCGAACACCACCACGATCGGGGCCACCGAGTGCGCCAGCCCGTTGTTCAGGTTTCCGGCTTTGGCATGCTCGTTGCGCGGCCGGGTGAGGTAGTCCGCTCCCAGCTCCGCGCATAATTTCTGCAGCGCCGACCTTCGGGATCGTGCTCGCCCGGCCTTGGCCGGATCGGGATCGGCGCATTTCTGGTCGGTTCCTCCGTCGTCGAGGAGCCAGACCTTCAATTTATCGGGCGGGTAGTCCATCGAACGCGCGGCGGCGATGGTCATCGCGAGAATGGTGGGATCTTCGTCATAGCTCGGAATGAAGACGTCGACGTCCGGCAGCTGCGCATCCGGCACGCAGGGAGCATCGCCGCGCTCGAGCGGATCGGCGTTGATGATCAGGCTGACGGCGAGCACGAATGCACAGTAAAGCTCCGCCAAAGCCAGCAATGTGCCGAAGGTGAAGTCCACGATATCGTCGGCGTCCGGGAGCGACTGGGTCGCCCGCCAGTACACGTAACGCAGGACGATGAAGGAGCCCAACGCCAAGAAGGTCCATCGCATGTAGGGCCCGCTCCCGAACCTGCGTACCAGGACCATCGCGAGGATCACGGCTGTGGCGAGCCCGAGTTGGGCGCCGACCCCCACCGGCTGCCAGAGAAACGCGAATGCAATCGCGCCGCAAATGATCCAGGCGGCCCAGCGCGCGCCCGAGGCGAGGTTGGACGTTCGAGCGGATTTCGCGCGCGACCATGGCGCCGCGACGCCGGCCGGAAAGGTTCGGGCGGCTTCGAACGCGAGCGTCGTAGGATCGATCTGGCTCATCGCATTTTCCCGTCAGAAGCCCGCCCGGAGTTCGAGCGTTCCGAAATATCCATCCTTGTACCCACGATCCCACACGTAACCGCCCGCGACACCCACTTGGAGCGCGCCGACCTGGACGCCGGAGAAATGCGCGCCGAGGCGGGTTTGGCCGTAGTAATCGTCGCCGAGAAACGTCAATTCGGGGCCCAGATATCCGAGACCGAAGACGGAGTAGCCGGCTCGAAAGCGCGCGTAATAGGCGTCGTAAGCGGTGGAATACGACGCGTAGGTGGACAGCATGGTTTGATCGGTCGGACGCAGGTACGCATCGATGGCTGCTTTGAATCCGACCCTGGTGCCGAGCGCGGTGTTCACCGGATCGGTCGCCGGAATTGTATTCTCGCGCACGTCTACACCGAGATAGGCCGCCAGCGTCGCGTTGTTCCAAACCGCCTGGTAGCCTGCGAGAGCGCCGCCCTCGTACTGCTTGCCTCGCTCGGAGGCATCGATGTCCGCCTGCTGGTAGCCGTAGGTTCCGGCCAAGCCCTCCAGCTTCAATCGAAACCCGCTCTGCTGGAGCGTACCTCCACCGACGGCAATGGTGGCGGCGGCATAGCCGAAAGGAGTCTGGTTGGAGGTAGCTGTCGCGGATGCATCGATTGCGACGATCCACTGGTTTGGGGGGACGACGTTGGTCGCCCCAGTATACCATTGGTCCGCGAGCGCCGAGCTGCAATAGAAAAGCCCCAGCAGACAAGCAGCGCCGCGAGACAGATCACGTCCGGTCGCTGCGGTGCCGGCCGGGCGCAACGCGTGTACAAACGACAACATCATGGAATCCCGTCGTTGAAGGCTTCCGGAGCGATCGACGTGGAAGGTTCCGCTACTCAACCGTTTGTTAAGCCCCGTTGTTGAAACAACGCTTAAGGAAGGTGGTAAACGGACGATAAAGTCGCGTGCCGCAGGCATCGCCGAGAGGTCGGCGCGACCCTCGCGGCCGAAATTCGCTCGTGATTCGAGCGCAAGTGGCGGCCTCCGGCACCGAAATGATTTTCGAATTGCAAACCGACCTGCAATCGTTTTATCGAATGCGTTAAGCATCGCCGACTGCAGTCAGCCGCAACGCCAGGCACGCCCATCAACGAGACGCTCGTGCGCGATCTCGCCGGCGGCGGATTCATCGCACACCAGCGCAACGCCGTGCTGGTCGGCGGCACCGAGCCCGCTTCATAATGCTCACCTGTCCATGTCGTTAGAGTTCCAGCATTTTTTGCAGCGGATCGCCGGACGGCGGACGCCGCAGACGCCGGGCGCTCGCAGCGCTCT